>Ga0153916_10000400_pt1 | contig 28777 bp, 25 predicted proteins | sample Opewatmetagenome_FD_109642 | JGI IMG/M metagenome (GOLD analysis project Ga0153916, IMG submission 109642) | Freshwater wetland microbial communities from Ohio, USA - Open water 3 Core 3 Depth 4 metaG | ecosystem: Environmental > Aquatic > Freshwater > Wetlands | place: USA: Ohio, Lake Erie...
AGCAAGTCTCTCTTTGGTCGGGAAGTAAAAGAGTCATAAGAAAAAGAGGACCCGTGTGTTTGTGACTTGACATCCACATAGCAGCGCAACGAAGCATATGAGTCTTTTTCAGCAGCCTGCTAGCGAAGGCCCGCCAGCTCTTGCAGCAGGCGCCAATTGCGCAGCCGTTCTTCCTGGGCTTGCAACAGCGTCAACGTGGGATCGCCGTTGCCGTCGAATTGCTTAGCGAACCGCCCTTCGGTGCGCGCGAAATCGACGAAGGTAACCGCCTTGTCGCTCTTGGGCGGGGTCCACCAATCTTCTTTTTGCGCCGGGTTGCCGACCAGACTCAATCGTTCGCGGATCTTTTCGCCTTTCTGGGGATCGTAGATAAAAAGCGGGAAAGCGCGCGACTCGACGGCCAGTTTCGCCTGCTGGGCGGACATGCAATCGGCCACGCCATGTTCGGGCTGGCAGGTCGTGTAGACGTTGATCACCGCCGGTCCCGAATATTCGTTGGCTTCCAGGATCGCTTTGTAAAAATGGTTGATGTGCGCCGCCGTCGTCTGCGCGACGTAGACGTCCGGGTGCATCAGACAGATTTGGGACAATTCCTTGCGTCGCTCCCGCTTGCCTTTGGTCTCGCGGCCGAAGGCGGCCATCTTCGCCTCTTGCCCGGTGAACGAAGCCGTCGAGGCCTGCCCGCCGGTATTCGAATAGACCTGGGTGTCGAGCACCAGCACTTTGATGTCCATGCCGCTCGCCAACAGGCGGCTCAGGCTCTGAAAGCCGATATCGTACATGGCGCCGTCGCCGCCGATCACCCAGAGCCGTTTTTCTTGCCAGCCTATTTGATCCCAGCGCGCGCGAATGCCCATCGCCGTCGCCGGCCCATTTTCAAACAGCGAGTTCGTCCAGGGAACCAAATAAGGATTGTAAGGATAGGTCGAGCTGTAAACCGTATTGCAGCCGGTCGAGGCGACGATGCCGATATTTTCCGGCTTGTGCGCGAATCCGGTGGCCGCGAGCATCATACGAATGGCCGTCGCTTCGCCGCAGCCCATGCAGGAGCCCGCGCCACCGACGTAAAGCAGCGCGGATTCTTCCGCCAGCATGAAATCGGCCAGGGCGCGTTCGTTGATATATTTTCCCGGCGTCGGGCCGATCTGGCGGAACAGCGTGAACGCCGAGCGATAACGCGGCAGCGTCTTTTCGTCTTTGACGACCATTTTTAGAGCGTGATAGCCAAGGTCGTCGCAGACCTGCACGCACTCGGCGCACCCCTTGCATTTGGTCGGATCGATGAAAATGCCGAAGAGCGCGCCCTCCTCGCCCTTCTTTTCGAAGACATCGTAGTACTTGCGCGTGCGCGCCCAGTGCGCGCCGACCCAGCGTTGTTCCTCCGGGTCCGCAATCTCGGCGAGAGAGCTCTCGACCTTAGCCGCCGGAATCGCTTTGCCGAGAATCGCCGTATCCGGGCATTCCGTCACGCAGCTCATGCAGCCGACGCATTTGGCAAAATCGAATTCGGGAATTTCCGGGGCGAGGTAGCTGAAGTCGCGCAGCCCGCCGGTCCCCGGCGGGATCAAACTGCGAGCGACCCCGATATCCGCGGGAAGGACCGCCGAAGCTTTGCCTTCCTGATAAGCGCCGATGACGCGCCGATTGAAATCGTCGACATAGAGGTCGAGATCGAGTTCGATCACGTGCGAGTCGGCGAAGGTGGCTTCGTGAGTCTCCATCGCCGTTCCCGGACGCTTGATCCCGGGAGCCGACGCTTCGTCCTGAAGCTCGGCCTCAAGCGGATTAAAGATCGGTTCTTGGTCAGCCATGATAGATCCCCGTTTTTACCCGCCGGTATGCTTGGCAAGATCAGTGACGGACAGAATGCCGACGGGCCGAATGTGCCCTGCCTGTTCCTCCACCACGACCAACCGGTGAATGCGCCGGCTGCGCAACAACTCGACCGCCTCTTTGATCGCTATGTCGGGAGACACCCTGATCACCGGGCTGCTCATCAGATGCTCCGCGTTCATGCCGGGCCAGTGTTTGAGATAGGGCTGAATGAACCGGGCATTGACCAAATCGGTCCGGGAAATCACTCCGACGGCGTCGCCAGCTTGATCGACGACCACCAAGGCGCTGATATCCTTTGCTGCCATCGTTTCGGCTACCTGATCAACCGGTGTATCGGGCCGACAGGTGACCACGCCCCGGTGCATCCAATCTTTTACCGTCGATTCATCCATAGGTTTCGCTCTTACGCCGCCTGCGTCATCACCTCGCGGGGAATCTCGATGGCCTCGCTTCGTCCCCGCTTCACCGCCTGCAAATTTTCCCCGACGACTTTTTCGCCGTGCTTGCCGAAGAATTTGCGCAGCGATTTCTCGATCGCCGCGTCGACTTCGTCATCGCTCAGCCCCCGTTCGGCCACAAAGGGCGCCACGCGCAAAAAAACCCCCAGCAGCACGATGCCTTGCATCCGCTGCACCAATTGCGGCCGGCTCGACACTTCCCGAGCAACCTTGACCGAGTCCAAGGCCAGCACCCGGATTTGATGGTCGCGGATGAACCGCTTGGCGCGCCCCGGTATGCTCTTCCACACCTGCTGCGGATCGCGGCTTGGGTGCTGCACGAAAACGGTGCCGCCGGGAAGTAGGCCGGCGAGCGGGTCGCCGAGGTTGAAGGCGTTGACGTTGTTGAGCGGCACGAAGTTGACATGCTTCAATTCGGCGTGGGCGCCGATCGCTTCTTCGGCGACCGTGAGAAAGTAAGTCGTCGGCAAACCTTTTTTCTCCGAGCCGTACATCGGATAGGCTTGCACCTGAAGACCGAACAGATCGCCGACGATGGTGGCGATAACCTTGTTGGTCGTAACCGATCCATAACCGCCGACCGAATGGCCGCGCATCGAGAACGCGCCTTTGGGACGGACATCGGGCTCATGCTTCGGGGTGAGAGCCAAGGGATGCCGAATCCCCAAGACAAAGAACCGCTGCTCGTCGCGCGCGCTTAGGTGATGGATAAGCGCCACGAAATCCCCGGGCCGGATATCGCGGCTGCCCAAGCCCGCCGCCCCCGAATAGATCGCCGGCATCTGATCGATCGCGGGATAGCCCGGCGCCCCCGACAAAGCATCGGCAAACGCCGCTTTGATCTCCGCGGTCAACGGATTCGATTGCGCCGTGGGACTGTCCATCCGCTCGACCACGGCAATGGCTTTGACATGGCTGAGCGCCTGGACGATCTGCGCCCCCGGAAAGGGGCGGAAACTGGTAACGTGAAGGGTGCCGACTTTGACTCCCTCATAGCGCCGCAAGTACTTCGCCGTCGCGGTTGCCGTCTCAATCAAGCTGCCCATGCCGACGATCGCGTATTCGGCGTCATCCAACTCGTAGCCGTTGATCATCCCGTAACGCCGTCCGGTCAGCGCATAAAACTCGCTCATGACCCGCTCCATGATCGGCGGAATCCGATCGTAGAAGTAGCGCTGGGCGATCTTACCTTTCATGTAACTATCTTGGTTCTGCACTACGCCGCTCATGATCGGATGCGCCGGGTCCATGAGATTGCGCAGCCGATGTTCGCCGTTGGGGTCGCCGACGAATTGTTTCATCAAGGCCGGCTCGGGGAGCCTCAGGCTTTCGATCGTATGAGTGGTAAGAAAACCGTCTTGAATGTTGAAGAACGGGGTTTCGGACTCCTCCGCGGCGCGGCGCGCGATCAGGGCGAGGTCGGCCGCCTCCTGAACGTTGCGCGCAAACAACATCCCCCAGCCGCAGTCCGCGACGCCCATGACGTCGTCATGGCCCGCGTGGATATTCAATCCTTGGGATGTGAGCGCGCGGGCGCCGATGTGGAACACGGTCGGCAGCCGCTTGCCGGCAATCACATAGAGAACTTCTTTCATCAAGATCAGCCCCTGGCCCGAGGTGAAATTCGCCACCCGTCCCCCAGCCAGGGCAAAACCTTCGCAGGTGCTGGCGGAACTATGCTCGGATTCCAATTCGAGAAACGCCAACGGCTCGCCCCAAAGATTGCGCTGGCCATTGGCGACGGCCAACTGATAGCCGCCGCCCATATTAGTCGACGGCGTGATCGGATAGGCGCAGGCGCCCTGGGTGACGTTCGTTTCAACCCAGACGACCGCCTCGGAGCCGTCGGCCGTGGCGGGGATGCCGGGAAAGGGAAATTCGCTCATCATTAGTCTCGCGCTGAGCGCCAAAAATGCCGGCAGCCGCGCAACAGATCTTCCGCCGTCCAGAGCGGAACCCATGAGCCGGCGGCGTCGAGCACAAGCATCGGCCCGACATGGGGATTGGGCAACGTGCCGATCCAGGGTATCGTCGCGCGCCTGGGAGCGTCATTGGATTTTTCATTCGCCACAGCCGCTTTCTCCCCAACCTCCGCGCCGCATTCGCGCAAGGTTTCGTTGTTGCCGATTTCTGGCCTACGATCGCTTACCCTTGCTGTCATGCTCCACCTCTCTTGAAGGCGGGTTTGAAAACCGCCCATTTACATCATTTACCAATTTTACTACGACGCAATGTGGATGCCAACGAAAGACGGAGCAAATTTCGGAAAACTTTGAGCGATTTTCCAGGGATCGAGAAGGATACATCGAGCCAATCGCATGGCTGCGAAACATCAGTCCATGATTTTACTGGAATTCAAAAAAAACCTATAGACTAAAATGATGGCGCGAGCGGAACTCGATCCGGTAGTCGTTCTGCTTCTCGCCGTATTCCGTGCGTTGCCTGCCGATCGATGCAGAAGGGTATGTGCGAATTAGCCGCGTCCAAGATTTCTTATCCGGCACCCGCCGAAAACCGTCGCGCGGCGTTATTCCCTTAGGCCAAGAGATCTTTTTTCATCTGGTCGAACTCTTCTTTGGTCAACTCACCTTTGGCGTAGCGCTTTTTTAGTATCTCCACGGCCCCATCTGATTGTTTGTCGTCTCTATAATCTCGCCACGGTGGCCGAAAACCTCTCCCAAAAATCAGGTAGACGACCATCAGCATGACCGCGAAGCCGAAAATGGGGAATATCATCGGGAAAAACCACATGGGCGGTGGCCAGTAATATTCGGCTCCCATCGACTTTCCCTCCTTGGCGATCTTGGGATCACCATCGGCGGCAACGATTAAATCGCCGCTCGCCTGCCGTAGCTGCGGCCAAGTAGCTTACCATCCCTTCTTTTCCAACCACTAAAGCATGGTACCGAAAACCAGCATGACGTGCACAATCACCAGCCACGGATCTGTCCCGATCAATGAAGGAACCGTCAGTTTGCCGTAATCGCCAAGCTTGAGAAAATTATTCTGAATCAACGGATAGACTTCCGAGTAGAGACCAGCACCGATCGGAATACCGAGAACGCCGCGAACCAAGCTTTACTTCCATCAACATAAAGCGGTCCTAGTTGGATTCTGTTGACGAGCGATCAGCGCCACCTTCACGAAGTCGTTGACGACTAAAGAGCAGACAAGTGCATAACCTATAATGAGCGCTGTCTGGTCAAGCGCGAGCGGCGCAAGTTCCGCCAAGCCGTACAGGCCGATCATGACGCCCGCACAAGCATCGCCACCGAGCGCGATGGCGAGCAGCAAGCTCGGAGACGAGGCCCAGAACGCGCGCCGCTCGCGAATCGATAAGAGGGAGAACAGCGCAAAAAAGAGCAGGGTCTGGAACGCAAAAGTCCTAAGTTGCCCGTCGTGGTTCCCGAGATCTAATCTATGCCAACCGATGGCGAGAAACCCCAGGGCCTCGACTAGCATGAGCAGTCCCAGAACGACGGCCACCGCAACCAGCGGACCGATGTTCCAACTCTCCGGCTTTTGCGACGGCCGCACGTGGTCCGTCGAGAGCGTGATCTTGACGAAGTCCGTCATGAATACGAGCAAAACCATCCCCAGGGCGGAGATAACAAATTTTCCGGTTACCAGAAACGCGACACGACATACCCTGCTTTCAGGATCGTTCGGCTCACCTTGTTGATGATCCACGTGAGCACGCGCTGGTAAATGGCGCGCCCGTTCTTTACCAAATCGATGATGTTCGCCAATCCCTCCGTCGTCAGGACCACGCTCGCGGCGCCCTTGGCCACATCAGAGGCGCCGCTGACGGCGATGCCGACTTCCGCCTGACGCAGAGCGGGCGCGTCGTTTACGCCATCCCCGGTCATGCCGACGACATGACCGGCGGCTTGCAAACTTTTCACGACCAGAAACTTATCCTCCGGGAACACCTCCGCGAATCCGCTGGAGCCATCAGCCAACTCGGCGGCCCGCGTCTGTGATTCCCTCTGCGCAGCTTTGAGGTCGGGGGCGCGAACTATTTCACCCAGGCCCAATTCCTGTGCGACCACGCGCGCGACTGGTAGCGCACCGGTGATCGACAGCCGATTCGCCGTGAGTGTGCCGGTCTTGTCGGCGCACAGGACATCCATGTTCGCTGCATCCTCGGCGGCACTGAGCCTTGTGATCAGGACGCCACGGCGCGCCAGCTCGACGGCGCCCACCGCCATGCTCACCGTGAACATCACCGGCAGCGCCACCGGCACCGCGCTCATGAGCAGCACGAGCGAAAGCGGCAGAATCTCAAAGAAGCTGAAGCCTTCGATCAGTGACGCGATCACGGCGACGCAGACCAACGCGCCGACGATCGCAAACAACCACTTCACGACGCGGGTAATCACCTCCTCAACGTGGAGCTTCGGCTGCGCGCTCTCGACGAGCTCTGCGGTGCGTCCGAAAAAAGTCCTCACGGCGGTCGCTTCACCTTCCCGGACCAGCGACCCAGAATACACGGCATCGTCGCTCGTTTTCTGGATCTCGCGTGACTCACCAGTGAGGCCGGATTGGTCGATCCCCAGTACACCGTCCAGGATCTGCACGTCTGCGGGAACAAAGTCTCCGGCACGCACACGCACCGTATCGCCGGACACGAGGACGCGCGCCGGCACGGCCTGCCATCTCCCATCGCGCCGCACGCGTCCCATGATCTGGAGCCGCGCGCGCAGCGCAGCCACCGCCGTCGAGGCGTGCTGCTCCTGAACGAAGCTCAGCACTGCATTCACCAAGAGCAGCGAAAGCGCCACCCACAGGTCAGCTTGTTTTTTCAGGATGAAGGATATAAGGACAATGATCTCGATCATCCACGCGGAAAGACCCCAGAACTTCCACGCGAAGCGAACCAGCGGGCGATCTCGCCTTTCCGGAACTTCGTTCGGCCCCACTTGAGCCAGCCGTGCTGTCGCAACGGCGGTAGAAAGACCAGCCTCGGCCGTGGCACCGAGAGAAGCTAGCGTCTCAAAGGCGGTCTGCGCCGGTGCGGATGGGTTGCTCCGTCCCGGCAGTTTATCGAGCGGGCTCACTCTTCTGCGCGAACGACCAGAACCGGACAGGAGGCGTGGCGCATCACCGCCTCGGCGACGCTGCCCAATAGCAGGCGCTCGACTCCCCCGCGCCCATGACTGCCGACGACGATGAGGTCCGCGGGCCAGTCTTTAGCTGCCTTCACGATCTCGGCCGCCGGCTTGCCGACATGAATGAAGTCCAGAGGCACCGACTGCAACGCGGCGCGTTGAGCGAATGCGGCAAGGAGTCTTCTGCCATCCTGCTGAGCTAGCGTGACAAGTTCTCTCGCCGGAATCCCACCCTCGGGAATATAAGCATCAACGGAGGGATCGACCACGTGAATAATTGCCACCTCAGCGCCCAGCGAACGCGCCAGATCGAACCCGACATCGGCAGCGCGCGCCGCAAACGCGCTCTCGTCCACCGCAACAAGAATTTTCCGAAAACTCATGAACAATCTCCTCGGATCAAACGTTGCTTCCCGCGGTTGCTAGCAATCCATCAAAATCACATCCCTTTGCGATTGAGCCAGATCAAGACGCCAGTCACGACGATGACGAATGGGACAATCACGTACCATGACCCGACCCCGAGTAACACCGGAACCGTCAACTTACCGTAATCGCCGACCATGAGAAAATTGTCTTTAATGAACGGATACACTTCCGAGTAGAGACCGGCACCGATCAGAATACCGAGAATGCCGCGAAACAAACCATCTAAACGGCCTTCGCCGAAGGCCGCGGCACAGCTGCCGGGTCAAAAGCCCAATAGCAACATCCCGACGCCGAAGATCAGACCGCCAAGAATATTGGCACCGAGCAACGTCGGCTTGATGTGAAGGTTAACGAAACCCAGGTCATGCAGCGCATAGACACCGACCATGCCCGATAGAATCGCCGCAAACATAACCTTCTGCACCGTGAGATCGCTCCAGCGGAAAAACGACACGATTTTCTGATACTTGGTCACCTGTGCTTTTTGCAAAATGAAGCCAAACAGAATTCCGGTGACGAGTCCGAGCGCGAGGCGCGCCGGACCGGTAATTTCCAATGGACCCATAACTACACCCTCCGAAAAATCAGCCGCGCCATGATCGTGCCTGAGACCATCATCGCGGCGAGAAAAATCCAACTGCTGACCGCCAACTGGAGCCCTCCACTGAGGGCATGCCCGCTGGTTCAGCCGTCGGCCAGTCGGGCGCCGAAGCCGACGAAGATGCCTCCGACAATGCCGACGACCCACCGTTGCCTATTGCTGGTGCCGAATCGGCTCACCCACATCTCGGGAAGCGAGCCGCTAAAGGCAACGGCTTTTTGACTCAATCGTGCAGCCAAATAGGCGCCGAGTGGGATGCCCAGCACGAGCATAAACTGCCAGTCGAAAATCGGTTTAACGTTTTGCCAGTAGGCGTTAGCAGCGACATGTTCCGGTGCGACGAGCCCAACCAGCATGCCCGCGGCGCGCGAGAAAGTCGTCGAAACCGATAGGTAATAATTCGCGGTGTAGAACGCGGCTATGTTAAGCAGCCCCAGTAATAAACCTGCCTGCCACCATGACCACTCTTCTTTTTTGAGCCAGTTCATCTTAAACCTCCGTAACCATCCCCCATTGCGCGAGATTCCGATACCATCAAGTTGGAATGACTCGTTCGAGCTTCGCTGCCGGCACGAAGCCTGTTTGAGCCTCTTACAACCAACCGAGTCTCCGACACGCGCCGTAGATGAGATATCCCCCCAAACACCAGACGAACACGGCGAACGCCAGGCGCAGATACGGCCCGGCGATTTTGCCGGCGGCAACAGCGCCTAGCCACGATCCTGCAAACATGGTGATCGCCAGAATAATGGCGGCGTAAACGTTGACGTTGCCCTGGCGGTAGTATTCCAGCGCGGCGCCGAGACCGATGGGCGGCAGCAACACCGCCAAACTCGTTCCGGTCGCTTCATGCTGCGAAAAACCGGCCCAGTAAATCAACGCCGGAACAATAACGACGCCGCCACCGACACCGAATAGCCCTGCCAGAACTCCGCTGAGGACGCCGATTGGGACAAACAACTGCCATGCCATCATTACGCCTCACTATCCTTTACGCCAAGAAAACCACGCCGGTTAACGTCGCCGCCAGCCGCTCCAAACCGGGAAGCCGCTGTCGTCGCGCAACTTTAACACTTCATCGCCTTTTTTCACCTCTGCGGCGATAATGGCGGGCTTTCCACCGAAGGTAATCCGAGAACCTTTCACTTCGATCTTATCCTTGGGTTCGATCTTCACGTCCTGGTTTTCCAGATACCAGCTCGGACCGAGATGCACCGAAATCGTTTCCTTATCGGTTTTCACGTTCATGTGAATACCGCCGGCCATTCCTTTGGCGGGAGTGATTCGATCCACAGCAGTAACTTCACCGGAAATCGTTTCGACCGTTTTCGTGTCGTACATGCGGTTGTATTGCGTCCCCGACCCCCAGCCGCCACTACCTCTCCACATCATCGCCGGTCCGCGCTGCGCGAACGATTCCGCCGCCGCGAAGAATAAGCCAATCACTACAAGTCCAAACAAACCCATTATTCTTCCCATTTTTTATCTTACCTCCTCTCTCCGCTTGATTGGCCCTTCCAGCTTTCGTTGGAGTTGGAATGAGCAACAGCTATGCCACGGCCGGAGTCGTAGATTCTCCAGGGAATGAGTGAATCTTTGGCAGAGATGCAAAACGACTTGGGATTTTCGCCCCAAGCGCGAAAAACCGATTCGCCTGGAGAAAATAAGGAGGCTAATCACTCACAAGGTCGAGGACGGGGATCAAGCCGGCGAGCAAGTCGCTGCCAGCGTCTGTTGGTGAGAAACCTCAGGCTCGATCTTGATCGTGCTCTTGATCGAGTTGGAGACGAAGCAGTTTTCCTTGGCTTTCTCCATAATCCGGCCTATTCGGGGGAGGTCATCGGCGGAGGCGATCACGACCCTCGGCTTGAGCACGATCTCGGTGATCTGGTAGCTACCGTTTTTCACTTTTTCCAATGTTCCTTTAGCCGTCGACGAAAAACTCACCACCGGAATCTTGGAGAACTCCGCGATCGCCAGAAAGGTCAGCATGTAGCAGCTGTTTAACGAAGCCACAAAAAGATGCTCCGGCGACCAGACTCCCTCCCGCCCTTGGAACTCCGGTGGCGCACCGACGGACAGGGCGGGCAAATGGGCCCCTTTAATTTGCCCTTCTCTGGCTTTTTTCCACTCGATTTCCGTCTCGTAATAAAACATGGCCACCTCAGCCATCGACAATCTCGTTTCGATCAGCTCGCGTAAACCCCGGCGGCGCGGTGACTACTGTTGGGATTCCGACTGCCCGACAAATTCACGCAAAATATCGGTGTAGGTGATGATGCCGACGAGCCTCGCGCCATCGTCCACTACCGGCAGACCGCCCACATGCCATCTGAGCATCAACTCGGCCACCTCCTTGAGCGTCGTTTCTGGTTTGACGGTGATCGGATCGAAGACCGCGGCCTGTTGGACAGAAAGAGACCAGAGCTGCACCATCGCGTCATCCTTATTGGTGAAGGCAAGCGACGGGCGGATCAAGCGAATGTCGCGGTCGGAGAGCATGCCGATCAATTTTCCGCTGTCGTCGACCACCGGCAGATGGCGGAAATGGCCCTGCTCCATTTTCCAGATGGCCTCCTTGAGTCCATCGTCCGGTTTGACCGTCGCCGGATTCCTGGTCATGCGCTCCTTCACCTTCGCCGCCTTCTTATCCTTGCGCGAGGGGGGGTGGCCTGTACCCATGAACGGGCTATGTTTTAGAAACTCCATTTCGAGGTTTTCGTACTCCACCAACTGGACTTTTCCGCCGACCAGGATTTCCTCGATGTCCCTCGACGCCGCTACGTTCTGTTCGATCCAAAAAGTGGCGACGCCTTTCGTCACGGCGTCTTTCGCCAATTCCACGAGGTCTGGCTTTTCGCCCGGATAGACCTGAACGATGTCGATCTTCCCCGGCACATCGCGGAGCTTGGGGTAACACCGAAGACCGAGCAGGCTCTCGCGCCCGGGATCAATCGGGATAATTTCAAGGCCTAATCCCAGGAGTCTTTCCAGGGCGATAAAACTGGCGCTGTCCGGATCGCTGCTGGCGCCCGCCACCGCGATGCGCCGGCAGTTTTCGAGGATCGCCTTGCGTTGCCGGCGTAGGAGATAAACCTTCCGCGCCAGATCCCCGGCCCAATATTGCCGAATCATCTCCTCTCGGTGCTTCACCGCCGAGCTGTCTCCCGGCTCTTGCATCGTTGGCACGCGCAGCTCCTTTCCGCGAGGCCGTCCTCTCCCTTCCCCATCGAACGGCCGGAACAAAACCAACTAGAATGTTTTTCCAGTCATTAGACCAGCAAGAGGCATACCAGCCTCCATAGGGGCCTTTTCGCCTTGCGCCGACAACACTTTTTTACGGTTGGGAAAAACAACGGCGCTGGAATCGCAGACTTGCGAATTCACTGAACCCAGAAACAAAGCGATCAATGACCCCGCATGCGTCAAACCTGCCCTGCTTCCTCCGCCAGCCTGCGATACCAATCCGGCAACAGGTAGTCGTCGGCGCGATATTGCGGGCGGTAACCTTTGATGTCGAGAATCGGCGTGCCATCGAAAAAATCCAGACCCTGCACGAAAATCCGGTTTCCTTCCCGTTTGACGACTCGGACCAAGGTCAGCCCGATCGGATTGGGCCGCGTCGGCGAGTCTAGCGCAAACACGCCGAGCTCAGGCAAATCTTCGAGCCTAAAGCCGCGCCGCAAGAGGCCGCGCGGTTTTACTTTCAGCGGGCCGATCTGTTCCGGCCGCAGCCGATCGAAGTATGCGATCACGAACAAATGCGAGTAGCCGTCGATCCCTTCCAGCCCCTCGGCGAATTCCGGATAGATCTCCAGCTCGCCCGCTCTATCTCCTCTCGCTTTCACTTCCTCCTCCCTGGTTTCGGAATGAATGACACCAATCGGCGCGAATCGAATTTCCATCAGCAATTCCTCCCCCTTTTGCCTGTCGCCTGCTCAACTCACACTGTCAGCGTAATCGCCTTGCGAAACCACAAAAGTGCCGTAGAAAAGAAAACCGCGCCGATACCGACGAGTATCACGAAGTGCGGCCACACCACGTCAAAACCGGCGCCACGATAGATAATCGCGTGGGTCAGACTGACGAAATGAGTCGTCGGCGCCACCTGCATGATGGTTTGAATCATTTGCGGCATACTTTCCCGCGGCGTGATCGCGCCGGACAGCAATACCAGCGGCAAGATAACCAAAATCACCAGCAGGCCGAGTTGCGGCATCGAGCGCGCCACCGTGCCGAGAAAAATTCCCATAGACGTCGTTGAGAAAAGATAGAGCGCGGCGCCGAGAAGGAACAAAGCCACCGAGCCGGCGATCGGCACTTGCAAGAGTTCTTGAATGACCAAGCGCACGGATAACGCCGCGGCGATCAGAATCACCAGCCCGTTGGCCCAGACTTTAGCCGTCATGATCTCGAACGGCGTGAGCGGCATGACGAGTAAGTGCTCGATGGTGCCATGCTCGCGTTCACGGATCAGCGCGGCGCCGGTTAAGATGATCGACAGCATGGTGATCTGCTCGACGATTTCCATCATGCCGCCGAACCATAGACCGCTGAGATTGGGATTGAACTTGACATGGGTGACGAGCTTGATCGGCATTTCCTGCTCGGCGCGTTGGTGGCGAATGAATTCATTGACCTCGCCGGTGATGATGTTTTGGATGTAGTTAGCGCCGATGAAAGCCTGGGTCATGCGGGTCGCGTCGATATTGACCTGGATCGCCGGCCGATGCCCCGCCAGCACGTCGCGCTGAAAATTCGGCGGTATGTCGAGCACGAAAGTGTAGCGACCATCGTCGAGGCCGGGATCGACGAGCGCCGGCGCAATCATCTCAGGCGTTTTGAAATAAGGACCGTAGAACGCCCCGACGATGCGCTCAGACAACGGCGAACGATCCTGGTCGACCACCGCGATAGGCGCGTTGTGCAGTTCGCGCGATGTGCCTTTGGCGCCGCTGTAAACCAGCACGGAGAATGCCACCAGGAGAAAAATCAGCAGCACTTTGTCGGCCCACAGACTGCGCAACTCCTTCACGCCGAGCCGGACAATATGATCGAGGCTCTTCAATTCACTTCCCTTGCTTCTTGAGCAACAGCAAACTGAGGATAGTTAGGACCGGGATAAACGACGCCAGGATCGCCAGATAACCGGCCAGATCGGAGAAGCCGAGTGCTTTGGTGAATACGCCGCGGCTGACGATGAGAAAATAGGTCGCAGGAAAACTTTGGCCGATGTAGTAGCCCGCCCCTTCGAGCGATGACACCGGATCGGTGAGGCCGGAGAACTGAATCGTCGGCAGCATCGTCGTCACCGCGGTGCCGGCCAAGGCGGCGATCTGTGTCCGGCTGAAAGCAGACATCAACAAGCCGAAGCCCGTCGTCACCGTGACATAAAGCAGCGCGCCGAAGCCGAGCGTCAGGAAACTGCCCTTCAGCGGTACGCGAAACACCAGCACGGCGAAAAGCACCAGAGCCAAAAAGCTCGCCATGCTAAGAACGATGTAAGGCATCTGTTTACCGAGCAAAAATTCCAGCCGCGTCACCGGCGTGACGTAAAGATTGGTGATGGAACCGAGTTCTTTTTCGCGCACCACGCCCACGGCCATGAGGATGGCCGGAATAAATATTAGCAGCATCGGAATCACTGCCGGCACCATGGCGTCGAGGCTGCGGAAATCCTGGTTGTAGCGGTAACGACTTTCAATCCCGGCGGTCATCGCCTTCGGCTGATCGCCGTAGGTGCGCAGCGCCAGATCGCTTAGGTATTGGTAGTGCAGTCCCTGCACATAACCCTTGATGGTTTCGCCCCGAAAAGGCATGGCGCCGTCGACCCAGACACCGATCTCAGCCGTGCGGCCACGCTTGAGATCGATTGCGAAATTAGCCGGGATCTCGATGGCGACGCTCACTTCACCGCTGCGCATGCGCTGGTCCAGCTCCGCAACATCGGCGAGCGCCGGACGCTCGATGAAGTAACGCGACGCCGCGATGTTTTGAATATAGTCGCGGCTCTGCGGCGTCTGATCGCGGTCCAAGACCGCGAAGCGCAGGTCTTCCACGTCGAGACTGATGCCGTAACCGAGTATGAACATCAGAATCACCGAGCCGAGAATCGCGAATGTCAGCCTGATTGGATCGCGCCGCAGTTCGAGCGCTTCGCGCTGCGTGTAGGCGAGCAAGCGGCGAAAACTAAAGGGAGTAGAGCGATGGACGGTTAAAGTCATAGACTCGGAAGATTGATCGCGCCGAGCACCATCGATCTCGGGAGTTTTTGCCTCAACGCCGCTCGCTTCTTCAAGGTAGCTAATAAATGCACCTTCAAGGTTCGCCGCGCCGCGGCCGCGAATCAGCTCCGAGGGTGTGTCGCTCGCTAACACCCGCCCTGCGTGCATCAGCGAGATGCGGTCGCAGCGCTCGCCTTCGTTCATGAAATGGGTCGAAACAAAAATCGTTACGCCGTGATGGCGCGACAGATCTATCAATAATTGCCAAAACTCGTCGCGCGCGATCGGATCGACGCCTGAGGTCGGCTCATCGAGGATAAGCATTTCCGGCTGATGGACCACCGCCACCGCCAAGGACAAGCGCTGGCGAATGCCGAGCGGCAGCGCTTCCGGCAGATTATCGGCATATTCGCTAAGCGTAAATTCGTCAACAAGCTCGTCCACACGCCGGGCGATCTGACCGGCCGGGACGTGAAACAGCTGCGCGTGTAGCTCAAGATTCTGCCGCACCGTAAGCTCGCGGTAGAGCGAGAAGGATTGCGACATATAGCCCACTCGCTTGCGGGTTTCGATGTCGTTGGGTTCCACGGCGTGGCCGAACAGCCGCGCCGCGCCCTCGCTGGCGGGAAGCAGGCCGGTCAGCATTTTCATCGTGGTGGTCTTGCCGCATCCATTGGAACCAAGGAAACCGAAAATTTCTCCGCGTTCGATGCGAAAACTGGCATGATCCACGGCGGTAAAATCCCCGAAGCGCTTGGTAAGCCCCTGGGCCTCGATGGCCGGCTCGCCGTCCCGCGCCGGGCGCGGCGGGATGACCAGCCTCCGATGACCCCGCCGCTTCGCTTCCGGCAGAAGCCGAACAAACGCGTCTTCCAACCTGCCGGTTTGGGTGCGGGAGGTCAGTTCGGCCGGCAAACCGGTGGCCAAAACCTTTCCCCCGTCCATGGCGGCCAGCCAATCAAACCGCTCCGCCTCTTCCATGTAGGCGGTCGCCACCAGGACACTCATGTTCGGCCGGCGGCGGCGGATGCGCTCGATGAGTTGCCAAAACTGGCGGCGCGACAAGGGGTCAACGCCGGTGGTGGGCTCGTCCAGGATCAAAAGTTCCGGATCGTGAATCAACGCGCAGCAAAGACCTAGTTTTTGTTTCATGCCGCCGGAAAGTTTTCCCGCCGGCCGGTCGCTAAATTTCGCCAAGCCCGTGCTCTCGAGAAGTTCCCGAATGCGAGCTTGCCGCTCATCGCGCGCTTGATTGAACAGCCGACCGAAAAAATCGACGTTCTCGAACACCGATAACGTGGCGTAGAGATTCCCGCCTAACCCTTGCGGCATGTAGGCGATGCGCGGCGACACCGCCGTGCGAAAGACCAGTGAACGCATATCGCCGCCGAGCACCTCGACGCAACCCGTTTGAATCTTGCGCGCACCGGCGACGAGGCCGAGCAATGTCGATTTCCCCACGCCGTCGGGGCCAATGAGGCCGGCCATGCAGTGGGAAGGAATATCGAGATCAAGGAAGTCCAGCGCCAGGCTGGCGCCGTAACGATGGGCAACGCCGCTCAACCGCGAAATGAATTTCTCACCCTGGCTCATGGCGGGAGCTTGACGTTAAGATATTGCGGCCATGGGGCATTGGCATCGAGGCGCACATAGGCAACGCCGGGGAGGCCGGTCTTCACTTTCTCCACGTACTTTTGCAGCAGCTCCGGATCGATCTTGACTTTGATGCGAAACATCAGCTTATCGCGCTCCGCTTTAGTTTCGACTTCTTTCGGGGTGAACTGCGACCGCGGCGCGACGAATGAGACCGTTGCAGGAATAACGTACTGGGGCACCGCATCAATGATGATGCGGGCCTCGGCGCCGACGCTCAATCGCCCCGCCAAAGAGGTCGGCAGAAAGATCGTCATGTAGACATCGGTAAGCTCGATCACCGTCAGCATCTTGCCGCCGGCGGGAAGCACTTCACCCGGCTCGGCGAGGCGGTAGAGCACGCGCCCCTGGATCGGCGATTTGAGGACGGCGTCGGCCAACATGGTCTGAAGCTTCTGAACCTTCGCTTCGTTCGCCTCGATGGCGGCATCCTGCTGCGAAACTTGTATCTGGGCGGCCTTGAGCAGCGCTTCCGCCGACTGCAACCGCGCCTCCTCCAGGGTCAACGCCGCCTCGACGGCACGCTGTCTGGCCTGCTCCTGAAGCAGGGCAGCTTGCGCGGTTTCCTTTTTGGTGTATGCCTGGTCGAACTGCTCTCTGGCGATAAAATCCTTCTTTACCAACTCCTGCGCGCGGGCAAATTCTTTTTCCGCCAACGCCAACTCACTGCCGCGTTGGAACACCGCCGCCAGGGCCTGCTTGATGTCGCTTCTGCGCTGGCTCACCGCAGCGCGGGCTTGCTCGATGTCGCTCTTGCGCTGACTGACGATTGCTTGGGCCTGCTTTTTTTCTTCAAACGCCAACCGGAGCTCCGCCTGGGCTTGACGCAGGTCCGCTTCTAGCTCGGCAGTATCCATCTGCGCCAGGACCTGCCCCTGGTTAACCATGTCACCCTCACGCGCCAGCACCTTCGTGATGCGCCCGGACTGTTTGGTCGCGATATCATATTCGACGGCCTCGATACGGCCATTGCCAAACGCGAAAGCCGCAGGCAACTCCGGCTCCCGCCGCCCGAGCCACCAGAGTCCGGCAACGATCACGGCAATCGCGATTCCTCCCGCAGCCGACCACTTTGTCAAATATCGCTTCAACATCCGAACTCACAGCAGCAGAGACAGGGCCCACGACCGTTTTGTCAGTTGGGCAAGAGTCATGCCACCAAATCTTCTTGCAGTTTCGGTAAATCAGCTGCCAGTTTTCGCAGGGGCGCAAAAAGATGAGTTCGACTATCGCAAGGATCGGAAGGAAGGGAACCTTGGCAGACTTTCAGACGACGAGTGCGGCGGTCTGCCACGCGATGACCGCTTCCTCATCGGTGTGAATGACATAAGCCTTGAGCGAGGTATTCTCCGCCGAAATTTGGCTATCGCGGCCAGCCACGGAGTCGTTCAATTGTGGATCAAGCGCCAGCCCGCACCATTCCATGCCAGCGCAAATCTTTGCGCGCACCAGCGGCGAATTCTCGCCGATGCCGCCGCTGAAGATCACCGCTTCGGCGCCGCCGAGGGCGGCAAGATAGGCGCCAAGATATTTGCGCGCCCGGTGGCAAAAAACATCGATCGCCAGACGCGCGCGGGGATTTGCGTCGTAAGCCGCCGTCAACTCGCGCATGTCATTGGACAAGCCCGACAAGCCGAGCAATCCGGAACGTTTGTTTAACATATCCTCGATTGTAACGGCGCTTATGCCTTCTTTACGGGCAAGATAGTTCACCAGCGCCGGATCGAGATCTCCCGAGCGCGTGCCCATGACCAGACCTTCGAGCGGCGTGAAGCCCATCGACGTATCGACGGATTGACCGTTGCGAATGGCCGTCGCCGAGCAGCCGTTGCCAAGATGCAAGGTGACGGCACTGATCTGCTTGGGCGATTTCCCGTTCAATTCCGCGTAACGAGCAATGTCGTATTGATGCGCCAGACCGTGAAAGCCGTAGCGGCGGATTTTATGCCGCCGTGACAATTCGTACGGGATCGCGTAGGTCGCCGCCGGCTCGGCAATCGTATGGTGAAAAGAGGTGTCGAAGGCCGCGACCATGGGCACGGCCGCGCCGAGAATCTTCCGCGCCGCGCGAATGCCACCGACCGCGGCGGGATTATGCAACGGCGCAAGTTCGCCGAGCGCGTCGATTTTTTTCACCACGCCGTCATCGATCAGCACCGGCGCAGTGAACTCCGCGCCGCCGTGCACGACGCGATGGCCGACGGCGTCGAACGCCAGCTCATGCCCATCCGAGCGCAACCAACGAATGATCAACCGCACCGCTTCCTCGTGATCGTCCACCGGCATGGAGCCGGACTTCGTCGATCGGCCCACTCCTTCGAAGCGGTACGATGCTCCGGCGCCGATGCGGTCGACCAAGCCGCGGGCGAGCTTTTGTTGACGGCGGAAATCGCCGGCCCCGTCCATGGTCTCGATAACCTGAAACTTAACCGTCGAGCTGCCGCTGTTGATCACCAGGATATTCACAGCATCTCTCCGAACCGGCCGCGCCGCACAAATATCTTTGCCAATTCGAGCACCGGAAAGATAGTGAGCGCGCCGGCGGGCTTATAGGCCACGGCCAAGACGCGGAGCGCTTCCTGCGCGCTCAGTCCGAACTCGGCGTTGCCGTCCAAGCGGCGCAGTACTTCCGCCACGTCGGTCTGATAAGGCTGGGGATTCATCATCCTGATCGTCGCGGCAAACTAAAAGTAGGCTTTTATTACATACTGCTGCAACATGCGGTGGGTGTTAAAGAAGGAACCGTTGAGCGCGATCGCATGCCGCATGACGTCGATGAAGCCGCTGCGATCGTGGTAGAAGAGCGGCATGACGACCTGTTCCAACTTTTCATATAGCGATACCGCGTCGCGGGCGCGCTCCTCGCTGATCCCGGCGGCCACGGCCGCCGACCCGATCGCCCAACCGGTCAGCCCTTCGATGCAGCCTTCGATCCACCAGCCGTCGAGCACGCTCAAGCTCGGTACGCCGTTGACCGCCGCCTTCATGCCGCTGGTCCCCGAAGCCTCCATCGGCGGCTGGGGCGTGTTGAGCCAGACGTCGACGCCCGCGGTCATTATTTTACCCAGCTCCATGTTGTAGTTTTCGAGATAGGCGATCTTGACGCTGTCGCGCAGCATCTCTTTGGCCTGGAAGATTCGCGCGATCAATTCCTTGCCGGCGACATCCTGGGGATGGGCTTTGCCGGCGTAAACGATTTGCAAGCCGCCTAACTCACCGACCATGGCTTTGAGTTTTTCCATGTCGGCGAAGAGCAGATCCGCGCGCTTGTACGTCGTCGAGCGCCGGGCGAAGCCGAGGGTCAGAATATCCACATCCATGCCGGCGTTGGTTGCCTGATTGACCAACTGAATAAGTGATTTTTTCGTTTGCGCGTGGGCCAGCCAGATCTCCTGCTTGGGAATGCTCAGCGCGTAACGCAAGCTAAAATTATCCTGCCGCCAACCAGGAATATAATGATCGTAGAGCTGGGAGAAGGGCGCGGCCGCCCAGGTGGCGGCATGGATGCCGTTGGTGATCGCATCGATATTGTAACCGGCGAACAGGTGGCGCGAGATTTCGCCGTGCTTTTTCGCTACGCCGTTGACGTAATCGCTCAAGTTGAGCGCGAGGTAAGTCATGTTCAGCAGCCCCTCGCAGCAAAACACGTCCTTCATCTCCATGACTTCCCGCCTGCCGAGCACTTGATTGACCAGCTCCAGGGGGAACTGGTCGTGGCCGGCGGCGACCGGCGTATGCGTTGTAAAGACGCACATCTCCCTTACCGCTTGGACGTCGTCGCGGTTAGGCGATGAACGGTTCGCCCGCCTCGCCTGCTCATCGAGTAATTCGAGGGCGAGCAGGCTCGAGTGGCCTTCGTTCATGTGAAACCGCGCGATGGCTTGGTGGCCCAAGGCGCGCAGCATTCTTACCCCGCCGATGCCCAGGATGACTTCTTGAGCAAGGCGGTAGTGCAGGTCGCCGCCGTAGAGATAATGGGTCAAGGTCCTGTCCCAATCGGAGTTCTCGGGCAAATCGGCGTCCAAAAAATAAACCGGCACGGAGGACTCTCCCGGGCCGGCGACATCATATCTCCAGGCGCGGATCTGCACGACGCGGCCTTCTATCGTGACCGCCACTCGCTGGGGCATCTCGGCGAGGAAGTCCCCCACCACCCAATGCACCGGCTCTTCCGTCTGACGCCCGCCGGCATCCAGATGTTGGTAGAAGTAGCCCTTGCGATGAAGCAGGGAGATGCCGACCATAGCCACCTTAAAATCAGCGGCGGCGCGGATGGTGTCTCCGGCGAGGACACCGAGCCCGCCACTGTAAGTGGGCATGCTGGCATCGAGCCCGATCTCCATGGAAAAATAAGCAATCGCCCGCTGATTCGCCATTGCCCGCGACTTCGACCTTGAGAAGGTTCTTGACCGCCGAATCTAAAACGCACAGGCCGTGCCATTCGGGGAGGAAACCGAGCTATCGGTCTTTTCTCACAACCGTAAGAATATCAACCTAGACGGTTCGCACGACTGACAAGCCGCGGGAGTTGAAAATCTCAACGGCGGGAAAATCTTCCCTTCAACCCTTCAGCGCGGGCCGGCAAACGACTGTTTTGGACTGGGGCAGGGGCATATATCTTGCTCTTTGCAAAATAAGGATTCGATAGGATCGACCGAAAGTAAAATTCGGGTGGCAACGGCAAACTATAATCCCGCGGGCTCCGCCAAACCGGAACGACTGCTCATCATGGGCGCGGCGGGAAGGGACTTTCACATATTCAACACCTGCTTCCGCGACCACCCGGACCATGAAGTGATCGGTTTTACGGCGGCGCAAATTCCGGGAATCGAAAAGCGCCGCTACCCACCAGCCCTAAGCGGCTCCCGTTATCCCGACGGCATCCCGATCTATCCCGAGGAGAAACTTGAAGAGATCATACGCGGCAAAAACATCACCCAGGTGATTTTCGCCTATAGCGACGTCGCGCATCTTACGCTCATGCATCTCGCCTCCCGAGCGCTCGCCTGCGGCGCCGATTTTCGCCTGATCGGACCTGAGCGAAGCTTTCTCTCTTCGGCGCGCCCGGTGATCTCCGTCTGCGCCGTGCGCACCGGCTCAGGGAAAGACTCGGTGATCCGCCGAATCTCTGCTCTACTGCGGCAACAAAAGCTGCGGCCCGTTGTGGTGCGCCATCCCATGCCCTACGGCGATCTCGAACGCCAAGCGGTGCAGCGCTTCGCGTCGCTCGAAGACTGCGACCGGCAGCAATGCACCATCGAAGAGCGCGAGGAATACGAACAGCATATCAACGAAGGAGTCGTCGTGTATGCCGGGGTCGATTACGGCCGCATCCTCGCCGCGGCGGAAAAAGAAACGGATATCATTCTGTGGGACGGCGGCAACAACGACTGGCCTTTCTTTAAACCGGATCTGGAGATCGTCTTGCTTGATCCGCACCGCCCCGGCCATGAGCTGCTTTATCACCCGGGTGAAACCAATTTCCGCCGCGCGCAGGTGCTGATTGTGAATAAGATGGATTCGGCACCGGTCAGCGGCGTGCAACAGGTCATGGCCAACATCGCCGCGGTCAACCCAAACGCAACGGTCATTCAGGCGCGCTCGAATATAACGGTGGACAAGCCCGATCTCATACGCGGCAAACGAGTTCTGGTGATCGAAGACGGCCCGACGCTGACGCATGGCGAAATGGGCTACGGCTCGGGCACCATCGCCGCGCAAAGATTCGGCGCCGCCGAGATCGTTGATCCAAGAGTCCGGGCAAAGGGAAGTTTAGCGGACACCTTTACTCGTTACCCTTGGGTCGGCAGAGCGCTTCCGGCCATGGGTTATTCCAAAGCGCAACTGGAGGATCTTGCCGCGACTATAAATGACGCATCGTGCGACAGCATCGTCGTGGCAACCCCTGTGGACCTGGCCCGCCTTATCGCCTTGCCTAAACCTCACTGCCGAGTCCGTTACGACCTGGAAGAGGTCAGCCATCCTGATTTGTCCGAAATCATCCGTGATTTTCTCCGCAAGCAGGCGCGTGGCCCCAAGCAATCCTAAGAAGTGAACCAGCGGTTGAAAAATCTTGCCATGGGAAAGTCGAGACAGAGAGTGCTCCAGTGGCATCAATTAGAAATAGCGAAGGTACTTGATCAGCTAGGCAGCGACGCCGCCCGCGGACTGAGCGACACTGAGGTTCGGCGTCGATTGGCGGAGTTCGGAGCCAATGAGCTTCTGGCTGAACATCGAGTCTCTCCCTGGACGATTTTCCTGGAGCAGTTCAAAAACGTCTTAGTGGTTATCCTGCTCTTCGCCGTGACGCTATCGGCATTCCTCGGCCACACCATCGAGGCCACCGCCATCGCCATCATTGTGCTCTTTGCGGTCTTGCTGGGCTTTTATCAAGAATACCGCGCCGAACGGGCCATCGATGCCTTGCGTAAGATGGCCGCGCTCAGCGCGACCGTGATACGGGATGGGAAGGAGATCGATATCCCGGCGCGCGATTTAGTGCCGGGAGACGTTATCCTTCTAAATACCGGCAAAAAGGTCCCCGCCGACGCACGCGTCATCAACGCGGCAAATTTGCAGCTGGACGAAGCTGCTCTTACCGGTGAATCCGTCCCGGTGGAAAAACAAAGCGCGGCACTCGAAGGTGGCGAGTTGCCCGTAGGCGATCGGCGGAACATGGTTTACGCGGGCACTGCGCTGACATACGGCCGCGGCCGCGCGGTCGTTGTCGCCACGGCAATGGGCACCGAGTTCGGCAAAATCGCCCAATTGCTTGAGACCGTCCAGACGGGCAAGACCCCGCTGCAAATCAATTTGGATAAAGTGGGACGCGTCCTCGGCCAAGCCGCCCTCGCGGTCGTGTCGTTGATCGTCATCCTCGGCCTTTGGCGCGGCCAACCGCTGCTCCAGATATTCATCTTCGGTATTGCCCTGGCAGTCGCAGTCGTGCCTGAGGCGCTCCCGGCCGTAGTCACGATTTCGCTCGCCATCGGTGTCCAACGGATGGTTAAGCGCAACGCTCTTATCCGCCGTTTGCCGGCCGTCGAGACCTTGGGAAGCGTTTCCGTCATCTGCTCGGACAAGACGGGCACGTTGACGAAAGATGAAATGACCGTGCGAAAAATCTTTGTCGCCGGGCAAATGCTCGAAGTCTCCGGGAGCGGCTATGAGCCGCACGGCGTCTTCTCCTTCCAGGGAACAAGGATCGAACCCTCTAAGCCGCTGACAGCGTTACTGACCGCCGCGGCGCTGGCATCCGATGCTCACTTCGTTTCAAATGTTAGCGGCGCCGACTCCCGCAGAGTTTTTTCGGAAGGCTGGCAGATTAAAGGCGATCCCACGGAGGGCGCGCTGGTGGTGGCCGCAGCAAAGGCGGACCTGCGCAAGACGGAACTCGACGCACGTTTTCCCCGCGTCAATGAGATCCCGTTCAGTTCGGAGGCAAAACGCATGACCACTTTGCACGCGACCGGCGAAGGCATCATTGCCTATGCCAAAGGCGCTCCGGAAATTATCCTCGACTCCTGCAATCGACAGATGACCGAAAACGGTGACGTTGGCTTGGATGCCGCGACCAAGGAGGCCCTTGTCGCCGTCTCGCGCCAGATGGCTGGTGAAGCGCTACGCGTATTGGCAATGGCATACAAACCCAACGCGACGCTGCAAAATGCTGAACAGGAAATGATCTTTCTCGGCCTAGCGGGCATGATCGACCCGCCCCGTCCGGAAGCGAAGGCCTCGATTCAAACATGCATTCAGGCAGGTATCAAACCGGTCATGATCACAGGCGACCACCCATTGACCGCGCGGGCCATCGCGCGGGAACTGGAATTGCTAAAGAATGGCCGCGCAGTCACCGGCGCCGAACTGGACGCGATGAACGACGTTGAATTTGAGGCGGCGGTGGAAAAGATCGATGTGTATGCGCGGGTTTCGCCCGCCCACAAACTGCGCGTGGTCACGGCCCTCCAAAAGAAGGGGCGTATCGTCGCCATGACCGGCGACGGCGTCAACGACGCCCCCGCGCTCAAAAAGGCGGATATCGGTGTGGCGATGGGGATCACCGGAACAGACGTGAGTAAAGAAGCTTCGGACATGACCTTGATCGACGACAACTTTTCCTCCATCGTGGCCGCCGTTGAAGAGGGACGGCGGGTCTTTGCCAATATCAAAAAGTATCTGATGTTTCTCCTCTCATCCAACATCGGTGAAATGGGCCTCATGGTGGGCGCTTCCTTGTTGGGGCTTCCCCTACCGCTCAGCGCCGTGCAAATCCTTTACGTCAACTTGGCTACCGATGGACTTCCGGCACTGGCTCTGGCAGTGGACCCGCCGGAAGGGGATCTCATGTGCCGCCCGCCCCGTGACCCGCGCGCTGGTATCTTCACTCGGCCGGTAGTCACGCTGATGGTACTTGGCGGGGTATGGTCGGCGACCGTGAACCTCTGCATATTCGTCTGGGCGTTGTCCGTCGGCCTCCATATAAACGAGGCGATGACCATGACCTTCGTGTCACTAGTGCTGATCGAGTTTTTCAAAGCCTATAGTTTTCGCTCCGAGCGTCATTCGGTCGTGATCCGGCCTTTTGCTAACAAGTGGCTGAACCGCGCCATCGCTTGGGAGGTAACGCTTCTTTTGGTGGTCGTTTACGCGCCCATGCTTCAAGGCGCGCTGAACACCTTTAGCCTGCCTTTGGTTGACTGGGTGATTGTCACGGCCGTCGCGCTGACGGTTTTGCCCGTGCTCGAGCTCGGGAAGTGGTTGGAACGGCGCGGCTGGTTTGGCGCGTCAACGTGAAGCAAATCAACGGAAAAAGAATCGTAGGTAACAAACTGGTTCAACGTTGGATCGTGGACAGGTACTCGACGATCGCCTTAACCTTTGCAGTCGAAGCAGCTGCGGGGTCTTTTTGCACGGGGGCGGCTTTCTCAAAAATTTCCCCCCAGACCGGCATCTTCGACTCACCATGGGCGGCGATTTTGGTCTTGCCGTCGATCGAAGCGATCACTTTTTCCAGCGGAAAGACTCCTTGGTTCTTTTTTTGGAGCTGCGTAAGGTCCGTGGGCTTAACCGTTAAGGAGCGGCTAACCGTTCCATCACCCTTCCCCTCGACACCGTGGCAAGAACCGCAGTACCTGAGATAATGAGCGCGGCCCTGATCAATTTCCGCCGCCCACGACATCGGTCGAACTATTCCCATCCCGAGAACAACTGCGCACGCTGTGATTGTCAATTTTGCGTTCATTCGGCTCTCTTTTTTGGCCTATTTGTTTGTCCCACTAGACGCGGCCATTCTTAACTAAAAAACACAATCAAGGCAACATAGTTGCAAACGACGGCTACAACGCACCGCGTGCGCTTGCCTTTCTGTTGCAGCCGACTTATCTAGCATTAGACCGGCGTGTCATACTTAAATCTTTATGGACGCATACAGTCAAGCCGATTTTGCCAGCGGCCTCTCGACGGAAGAGGTTCACGAACGACTCAAGGAAGACGGCTACAACGAGCTGTATGAATCAACGCGCCGCCGAACCATCGAGATCGCGCTGGGCGTGGTGCGCGAGCCGATGTTTCTGCTGCTCATCGTCGCCGCCGTCATTTACTTGATCCTCGGCGATGTTCGCGAAGCGTTGATCCTGGCCTTTTGGATCGTCGTCATCATGGGCATCACCATATTTCAGGAGCGCAAGACCGAACGGGCGCTTGAAGCCTTGCGCGATCTATCGAGCCCGCGCGCGCTGGTGATCCGCGACGGCGAGCAAAAACGCATCGCCGGCCGCGAGGTCGTGCGCGACGATTGCCTCATCATCACCGAAGGCGACCGGGTTCCCGCCGACGCCGCGCTGCTTGCGTGCAACGACTTGATGGTGGACGAATCTTTGCTTACCGGAGAATCCGTGCCGGTGCGCAAGACCGCCTGGGATGGCGTTCAAAAAATCACTCGTCCAGGCGGCGACGACCTCCCCTTTGTCTTCGCCGGCACCATGTTGGTCCAGGGCCGCGGCGTTGCCCGAGTGGTCACCACCGGTCAGCGCACGGAAATGGGACGCATCGGCAAGGCGCTGGAGTCGGTCGAAACCGATGAGACCTACCTGCAAAGAAAGTCCGGCAACCTGATCCGCAATTTCGCCGCCGTGGGACTCACGGTCTGCGCCTTGGCCGTGGTGCTTTACGGCCTCACCAGAGGAAGCTGGATCAACGGTTTTCTGGCGGGCATTGCGCTCGCCATGGCGCTCCTGCCGGAAGAGATTCCCGTCGTCCTGACGGTTTTCTTGGCCCTCGGCGCCTGGCGCATGTCGCAGAAGCGCGTACTGACTCGCCGCATGCCGGCCATCGAAGCCCTCGGCTCCGCCACCGTCCTGTGCGCCGACAAGACCGGGACGCTGACGCTTAATCGCATGACCGTGAAGCGGCTTTGCGTCGGCGCCGACGGCTATGACCTGGACGGCCAAGCCGAACAGCCGCTGCCGCAAAAGTTCCACAGGCTGGTACGTTATTCGGTTCTCGCCAGCGAAACCGACCCCTTTGATCCCATGGAAAAAGCCTTCAAGGCGCTGGGGGACCGCCATCTCGATCACGGCGCCAGATTTGAAAATTGGACGCTCGCCCACGAGTACTCGATCTCTCCGGAACTGCTCGCCCTTTCCCATGTCTGGCATACCGCGCAAGGCGATCGGCACATGATCGCGGCCAAGGGAGCGCCTGAAGCCGTCGCCGACCTATGCCATTTTGATCCAGAGCAGACGCAAAAGCTCGCCGCGCAAGTCGATACCCTGGCGCGCGACGGCCTGCGCGTGTTGGCGGTGGCCCGAGCGGAGTTCACGGGCAACGCTTGGCCGGCGACGCAGCATGATTTTGATTTTGAATATATCGGCCTCATCGGCTTGGCCGACCCGGTGCGGGAAACCGTGCCGGCGGCGATCAAAGAATGCGCTCAAGCCGGCATCAAAGTCGTGATGATTACCGGAGACTATCCCTCCACCGCGCAGGCCGTCGGCCGAAAGATCGGCCTCGACGTTAACGGCGGCATTGTGACCGGTCCCGAACTGGCGACCCTGCACGAAGGAGAGTTGCGTCGCCGCATTCCCAAGACCAATATTTTCGCGCGGGTCTTGCCGGAGCAAAAGCTCAATTTGGTGGAGGCCTTTAAAGCCAACGGCGAGATCGTCGCCATGACCGGCGACGGGGTCAACGACGCCCCCGCGCTGAAAGCGGCCCACATCGGCATCGCGATGGGCGGACGCGGCACCGACGTCGCCCGCGAGGCGGCCTCGTTGGTCCTGCTCGATGACGACTTCGCCACCATCGTCGAGGCGATTCGCTCGGGCCGCCGGATTTTCGACAACCTGCAGAAAGCGATGGCTTTTATCTTCGCCATCCATGTGCCGATCGCGGGACTCGCGCTGATTCCGTTGATCCTTGGCTGGCCGCTGATCCTTACTCCGGTTCACATCGTTTTCTTGGAGCTGATCATCGACCCGGCCTGTTCGATCGCCTTTGAAGCCGAACCGGCGGAAGCCGGCATCATGGACCGGCCGCCGCGCGAACCCGACACACCGCTCTTGGGCGGGCGCGATATTTTCTTCAGCCTGCTGCAGGGCGGCGTTGTTCTGTCGATTGTTCTGCTGATCTTCGGCGTCGCTCTTTACCGGAGTTACAGCGATGCCGATGCGCGCGCGCTCACCTTCTCCACGCTGGTGCTCGGCATGCTGGGTTTGATCTCCGCCAACCGCTCCTGGTCGCGCCGGATCTTTTTTTCCCGGCGCCCGGCGAACCCGGCTTTCCGGTGGGTCATTTTTGGCGCCTTGGGATTTCTTGCGGCGGTTCTCTATATCCCGTCATTATCAATGATATTTCGCTTTACCGCTTTGCATCCGGACGATCTGGCGATTTGTTTCACGGCCGGGGCGATCATTTTTTCTCTCGTCGAGATCATCAAGCGCAAAGGTCTGAAGATCGAAATGAAACGGGGATAATGCGCGGCAGCGCTCGCGAAGAATCCTCCGGCTAGTTGCTTCGAGCCTGCTCGCCTTCTCCGGCTTCCGGAACTTTTTTTCTTTCTTTGGCTCGATCGATATTCACGACCTTCAAAATCGCCTGCAACTCGGGCCTCTCGACAACTTCTTTCTTAAGCAGCAACTGCGCCAGTTCCTCCAGTGCCGGGCGATGCACTGCGAGCGTGTCCTTCACCTTTTCATGCGCCTCGGTGAGAATTTGCTTTACTTCCGCGTCGATGAGACGCGCGGTCTCATCGCTGTATTCCTTGGCGCTCTGTATCGGAATGGGCAAGAACAGCGGCGTGCGCGGCCCCTCCAGCGCGACCAAACCGAGCTTGTCGCTCATGCCGAACTGCGTCACCATGGTGCGAGCGATCTCGGTGGCGCGCTGGAGATCGTTCTGCGCCCCCGTCGAGATATCGCCGAAAACCATTTCCTCGGCAACTCGTCCTCCCAGAAGCACGTAAAT
>Ga0153916_10000401_pt1 | contig 28773 bp, 22 predicted proteins | sample Opewatmetagenome_FD_109642 | JGI IMG/M metagenome (GOLD analysis project Ga0153916, IMG submission 109642) | Freshwater wetland microbial communities from Ohio, USA - Open water 3 Core 3 Depth 4 metaG | ecosystem: Environmental > Aquatic > Freshwater > Wetlands | place: USA: Ohio, Lake Erie...
CCCACAGGCGGCCCACGCCCAGCAGGTCGGCCAGGTGGGGGATCTCGACCAGCGGCGTCCACCCGACGTGAAGGCTCACCCGGGGCGGCGCGTCGAGCGGCAACAGCTCGCGGTAGCGCCAGATCGTGCGCGGCCGCACCGTCACGTCGGCGCGGGAAACGCCGCGGGCGATGCCGTCCCAGTCGTACACGGGATCGAGCGGCGCCCCGCAGGCCGCGCACCCGACGACCGCCGTCTTCGCGGCGCGCGAGCCGCAGCGGCGACAGGCGAGCGCGCTGACGAAGGTCACGGTCGCCTCACACCCGAAAAAGATAGCTGAGCTTGACGAAGAAGCCGTCGTTCACCCGGTGCAGGTCGCTGAAGCTGAACGCCCGTCCCTCCGTGAGACTCGAGCCGTACCCCGCGTAGCACACCGTGCCCGGGCTGGGGCGGAACGAGAACAGCCAGTCGACGCGGAAGTCGTTCTGGACTTCCGCCGCCGCCGGCCGGTACACGCCGCTGCCGTCGCGGATCAGAATCGGCAGGTCGGTCGCGGGATCGCGCAGCGCATCCTGCTTCTGGGAGGCGTACTGCCCCACGAACCGGAAGAAGATCGGGCGCGAGATCTGGTACTCGATCTTGAGGCGCGGGATGTGGGCGGTGGAGAGCCGGCTGCCGTCCCGCACGCGGTTGAGCGCGAGGTACGAGTACTGGCCGCTCACCCGGATCTTGTCGGTCGGCCGCCAGTCGAGGCTGGCCGATGCTCCCAGCTCGCGGGCGGGAGCCGGCTCGAAGAACGCCGCCATGCGACCCAGCGCGACGCTCGCCGAGGCGGCGAAGGCGCGCTGCGGCGTCTGGGCACTCAGTTCCACCTCCCACAGACCGTTCTCGCGCCCTGGAACGGTGAACGGGATCGTGTCGGTGCCGGTGTCCAGGGCGTACCCCCGGTAGAACGTGGAGTCGAACGCGACGGACGACCACGCGGGCGTCAGGCCGAGCTCCCAGCCGCCCCGTAGCTTGAGCGAGCTGCGCGCGCTGGCGCTGCCCTCCAGCGGGGCCGGGAAGTGCCAGAAGTCGTCGTAGTTCCAGATCCCCCCGAACGCGTAGAACGTCTCCCACTGCTCGATCGTCGCCCCGGGGCTCCCGTACGTGGTGATGCGGTTCATGATCTGGCCGCTGACGATGCCCGTGCGCTGCACGAAGCCCACGTCGGTCCGGAAGTCCGGGTCGATCCCCTGGAACACGTAGTGGAACCCCCAGTTGCGGCCGGTGCGGTCCCAGGTCATCTCCCAGAGCGGCGCCGTCTGCGTCACGCCCGCCTCGCGGGTCCAGCTGCCAGCGACCTGCGCCTCGAAGTAGTACAGCTTGGCGAACACCAGCCGGGTATCGAGCGACGCGACGCGGTTGAAGTCGCTCCCCACGATCCGGTCGGTGTAGGCGAATCCCACGGCCGAGCTGCGGCCGAGGTCCCGCCGCACCCGCAGCGCGTTGACGACCGGGTTGTCGGTCCCGCCCAGCTTGTCGTCCACCGCCGAAAGCAGCGCGATGTTGGTCGCGGAGACCTTGCCCGTGAGCTTGAGGCCGGCCACCGGCGAGACGATGCGGCGGGTGTAGATCAGCGAGTTCGGCGTGTTGAACTGCTCGATGCCCTCGAGGAAGAACGGCCGCTTCTCGGGGTAGAACACGGCGAACCGCTCGTTGACGGTCACCTGCGCGACGTCGGCCTCGACCTGCGAGAAGTCCGGATTGACGGTGCCGTCGAGCGCGAGCGTGGTGGTGAGGCCCCACGACACGTTGAACCCGACCTCCGGCTTGGCGTCGTAGGCCCACGCACCGGTGCTGTCCGGCGCGCCGTCCAGCCGGCCGGTCGTGAAGGGGTTCAGCTCGAGCAGCAGGCCGCGGTGCAGGTCGGTGAGCCCCTCCAGGATGCCCGACTGGGTGAGAAATGACGCGTTGGCGCGCACGGCGGGCGTCCAGGTGTCCTCGTAGCCCGAGTGCTGGGATTTCCGGATCACGTTGATCGCCCAGCGCTGCGGGTTCGCCGACTGGTAGCTGATGCTCTTGAACGGGACCCGGACCTCGACCTCGTAGCCCCACTCCGTCACGCGGCCCTTGGCGTCGTACAGGAAGTCCGGGTTCATGTCCACGTTGTCGAAGTTGCCGCCGGCGCCCCGGCCGCCCGCGTGGTTGCCGCCGCCCTCCGAGCGGATGCCGTCGGCCTGCACGCCGAGCGCGTTGACGCCGATCACGAACGCGCGCCGCCGGTCGTTGAACGTGTCGAGGATCAGCTGGACGTAGTCGTCGTTGTCGATCTTGTCGCGGTCGGCGAGCGTCGCGTGGACCGCGCCGTGCGCCTCGAATGCGCGAATCCCGAAGTAGATCGCGTCCGGGGCGTACCACACGAGGACCTGGGTCGTGTCCACCGCCGGGCGTCCGTCCACCGGCCGATACTGCGAGAAGCCGGTGAGCACGGCCGCCTGCCGCCATTGGGGCTCGCTCAGGACGCCGTCGATGGTGACGTGGTCGGTGAGCCGGGGCGGCGCGACATCCAGCTGGCCCGCCCGCCCGTCGTAGGTCTGCTGCCCCGTCGCGGCCGCCGGAACCGCCAGCAGGAGGGCAATCAGGCTGGGTTTGCGCATGGCGAATTATAGGGCGGGAAACGCGGAAGGGCAGAGATTCCCATCTCTGCCCCTCGCCCGCTCTGATCCGGGTGTTGCTTACTCGTACCGCAGCGCCTGGATCGGGTCCAGCCGCGCCGCGCGCTGCGCGGGCCACAGCCCGAAGAACACCCCGACGCCCAGGCTGAACGCCACCGCCAGAATGATCGCCGGCATCGAGATGTGCGTGTTCCAGCTGGCGAGCTTGGACAGCAGCACCGCGCCGCCGGAGCCGAGCAGGATGCCGACCACGCCGCCGAGCAGGCACAGCGCCATCGCCTCGACGAGGAACTGCAGCAGGATGCTCCGCCGCGTGGCGCCGAGCGCCTTGCGCACGCCGATCTCGCGGGTCCGCTCGGTCACCGAGACCAGCATGATGTTCATGATGCCGATGCCGCCCACGAGCAGGCTCACTGCCGCGATGCCGGCGAGCAGGAACGTGAACGTGCGGGTCGTCTCCTCGAACGTCGCGAGGAACTCCGAGCGGTTCCGGATCTGGAAGTCATTGTCGGCCCCGGGCTGGATGCCATGCGCCGAGCGCAGGGCCCGCTCGATCTCGAGCATCGCGATGTTCATCGAGTCCGCGCTGGCGACCTGGACCGTGATGGACCTGACCCGGTCGTTGCCGAACACGCGGTACTGCGCCGTGAGCAGCGGGATCAGGATGCGCTCGTCCGGGTTGTCCCAGCTGTTGCTCGAGCCTTTCGACTCCAGCAGGCCCACGACCTCGAACGGCACGCCGCCGATCTGGATCTCCTGGCCGATCATCGCGGGCCCGTTGGCATTGAGCATGGCGGGTACGCCGCCTCCCAACACCGCGACGCGGCGGCGCCCCTCGTTTTCGCCGAGGGTGAAGTTCTGCCCGGCCACCACCTTGTAGTTGTTGACCGTGATGTAGTTCGGCGTCGTGCCGACGATGCTCACGTTGATGTTGGCATTGCTGTACTTGATCTGCCGGTTGCCCGACATCTCGGGCACCACATTGGTGATGACGCGCGCCCCCCGCTCCAGCGCCATGACGTCGTCCATCTTGAGGCTGACGCGCTCCTGGCTCGCGACCCCGTGCATGAACGACTGGCCGGGATAGACCGACAGCAGGTCAGTGCCGAGCCGCTCGATCTGGTCCTGCACGGCCTTTTGGGCGCCCGAGCCAAGCGCCACCATCGTGATCACGGCCGCGACCCCGATCACGATACCGAGCATGGTGAGGGCCGAGCGCAGCTTGTTGGCGCGGATCGCGCCCAGCGCCACCATGAAGACTTCGCCGAAGAGCATTAGCGGGGCCCTCGGCCGGGGCCGGGGCCGGCGGTTGGCGTGCTGCCCTGGGTCATGCCCGGCACGCCGCCGGCCATCCGGCTGGCGCGCTCGCGATCCTGCTCCTGCGACGCGATCAGGCTCGCGCTCGGCAGGATCAGCACCGTGTCGCTGGCGGTGAGCCCGCTCCGGATCTCCGAGTAGTCGAGGTCAGTGAGGCCGGTGCGGATCTCGACGGGCGTCGGCTGGCCGTTCTTGAGCATGAACACGATGTACGTGCCGCCGAATAGCACCGAGCCGCTCTGCCCGCCGGCGCGACCGCCGTTCTGCCGAACGCCGTTGGGGCCGCCGACCCGCCCGCCGCCCATCGCGCCGCGCACCTTCTGGAGGATGGCGCGCTCCTCGGCGGTCAGTGCGTCCGGGCCGCCCCCACTGCGCATCTTCTGGAACACGGCCGCGACCTGCTGCGCGGTCACACCCAGCGGCAGCTTGATCTCCCGGCCGTCGGGCGTGCGGTACACGTTGGGCGGCGTGGAGTCCGCCGCGGTTGTCCCGCCGAGCGACGCCTGGCCGCCCTGACCCGGCTGCTGCTCCTTCGCCTGCGCGAGCTGCTGCTGCACCTGCTCCATGGTGAGGCCGAGGACCTTCGCTGCCGACTCGACGTCACGCTGCGTGCGCAGCGCCGCGTTGGGGATCGCCAGCACGCCCTGCCGCTCGCCCACGTGCACCTCGACGTCGGCGTTCATGCCCGGCTTCAACAAGAGACCGGCGTTGGGAATGCGCACCAGCACGGGGAACATCGTGACGTTCTGCGTGGTGGTCGCCTGCGGCTCGACCTTCAGCACCGTGCCCTCGAACGGCCGGTTCGGGAACGCGTCCACCGTGATTGTGACCAGCATGCCGGCCTGGATCTTTCCGATGTCCGTCTCGTCCACCATGGCGCGCACTTGCACCGTGTCGAGGTTCGCCATCGTGAGCAGCACTGTGCCCCCACTCACGTTGCTGGTCGCGGACGAGATCACCGTGCCCTTCTCGACGGTGCGCTTGATTACCATCCCGCTGCTTGGTGCGCGCACGTCCGTATCCTCGAACGCGATCTTGGCATCCTCGTACGAGCGTTGCGCGCGGACGAGTTGTGCCTTGGCGTTGGCCGCCGCCAGGTTCGCGGTCTCGTACTCCTGCTCGGTGATCGATTGCGTCTTGTAGAGCTCGTCCGACCGGCGCAACTGGGACTGCGCGTTCTCGAGCTGCGCCTTGGCGACGTCGAGATCGGCCTGGCCCTGCGTCAGCGCGTTGCGCGGCACCCGGGGGTCGACGCGCACGAGCAGCTGGCCCGGCTGCACGAGATCGCCCGTCTCGACCGCCACGTCGACGATCTCGCCCGACGCCTTCGACTTGACCTCGATCGTGGTGATCGGCTCGATCGCGCCCGACGCGCTCGCCGACACGACGATGTCGCGCGTCGTCACGGGGACGGCCTCGTAGACTGGCGGCGGCGGCGGCTTGTGGCAGGCGACGGACAGCGCGAGCGCCAATCCGGCGGCCGCCGCGGGGTACCTCGGGATGCGCGTCATGATGCGGCTCTCGTGACAACGTCCTGCTCCACATGCCCGTCCAGAAGATGGATCTGGCGGTGCGCGTGAGCGGCGATGTCGTGTTCGTGAGTGATGAGAATGATCGTCTGGCCGGCGGCGTGGAGCGCCTCGAAGACGCTCATGATCTCGGAGCTGGTGGCGCTGTCGAGATTGCCGGTCGGCTCATCGGCCAGCAGAATGCTCGGGCTGTTGACGAGCGCCCGCGCGATCGCCACGCGCTGACGCTGGCCGCCCGACAGTTCGTTGGGCTTGTGGTGCATGCGGTCGCCCAGGCCGACCTGCCCGAGGGCGTGCTCGGCCTGCTCGCGCCGCCGCCGGGCCGAGAACCCGGCATAGATCAGCGGCAGCTCGACGTTGTGCAACGACGTCGCGCGCGGCAGCAGGTTGAACGTCTGGAACACGAACCCGATCTCCTTGTTGCGGATCCGGGCCAGCTGGTCATCGTCCAGCTCGCTCACCTTCTGACCGTTGAGCCAGTACTCGCCGGCGCTCGGCGTGTCGAGGCACCCGAGCAGGTTCATCAGCGTGGACTTCCCGGAACCCGACGGTCCCATGATCGCCGTGAACTCGTTGCGCCGAATCTGGATGCTCACCCCGCGCAGTGCGTGCACCGTTTCCGTGCCCACCTGATAGTCCCGCACGAGCTTGTGCGTCAGGATGACGATGTCGGGCAGCGGCTGGTCGCCGGTCCGGAAGTCCATGTGCTGGAGGGCCGTCATAGCGATCTCCCGAGCAGCGATTCCAGCTGGGCCCGCGCCACGAGGAAGTTGAGCTGCGCCTGCACGACGCTCACCTCGGCCTGGTCCAGCGTCACCTGCGACGTGAGCACGTCCACGATCGTGGCCGCGCCCAGCCGGTAGCGCTCGCGCACGACGCGCAGGTCCTCCTCCGCCGCGGCCCGGCTCGAGATCGCGATCGCGATCTGGCTGCGGGTGGACTGGAGCGCGGCGAGCTGCTGCGTGAGCTGCGCCGAGGCGAGCCGCCGCGCATCGTCGGCCTGGGCCACCGCCGACTCGCGGCTCACGACGGCGCGGCTCAACGCGCCCTCGCGGGTGAACCCGTTGAACAGGTCCCAGCTGAGGGTAAGGCGCGCCTGCCACTGGCGGCGGAACGTGAGGTACTGCGCCTGGTGGGTCACCGAGTCGGTCCCGATGCCGACGGGCCCCGACCACGTGTTGCTGAACGACCCCCGCAGCTGCGGGAAGTACGCGGCCCGCGATACCGCGACGGCTGCGGTCGCTGCCTTGGCATCCGCTTCCGCGGCGACCACGGACGGAGCGGTCTGGAGAACCTCGGTCCGCAGGGCCGCCGTGTCGAGCGGGGCCATGACGAACAGACTCGAGTCGCCGACCGCGCGGACCGGGCCGTCGTAGCCGATCAGCCGCGCCAGGTCGGCCTCCGCCGTCGCGAGCTGCGTCTGGGCGGTGAGCTGCGCCAGCTGGGCGTTCCCCACCTCGACCCGGCTCCGCAGCGTGTCGGAGCGCGTGGCGCTCCCGGCCGCCAGCTTCTCCTGCGACGCCTTGAGCTGTTCCTCGGCTCGCTGCATCTGCGTCTGCGAAACGCGCACGAGCTCCGCCGCCGCGAGCGCGTTGAAGAACGCCTGCTTGACCTGCAGCGTCACCTGGAACTGCTGGTTCGTCAGCTTGGCGTCCGCGCTGGCGAGCGTCGCCGACGCCGACCGACCGTTCGCGGCCCGCTGGAATCCGTCGAACAGCGTGAGGTTGGCCGAGAGGCCGGCTGAGTAGGAATCCTTCCGGTCCGCCGACACGAACGTGCCCGTCGCGGCGTTGTACCGGGAGTTGGACGACAGGCCCCAGCTGCCGCTCGAGCTGATCGTGGGCAGCCAGGCGCCCAGCGCCTCCCGCTTGCCGTTCTGCGCCGTGGTGACGGCGCCGCGGGCCTGCACGACCGCCGGCTGCACCCGCAGCGCAAGCTCGATGGCGTCGTTCAGCGTCACGGTCGGGATCCGGGTCGAGTCCTGCGCGCGTGCCGCCGCCGGGATCGCCCCGACGAGACAGGCGCATACCAGCGCGATCCGCTTCACGCGGTCAGCGGCCATGACGTCCCTCCTGCGCGCGTGCCGCGCGAACGCTATCGCTGCGGACGATCAACGCCCGGTAGCGTGCCTGTTGAGTGGAATCCAGTACCATCGTGATCTGGGCGCGGATGTCGTCCCGCAGGGAGTCCATCCGCGGGCGCACTTCCGCCCAGATCCGGTCCATGTGTCCCTGATACCCGGTGACGATGCGCTCCACCGTGTCGTGCTGCGCCGGCGAGAGGTTGAGCTCGCTCTGCAGCCGATCGGCGTAGCTGGTCGTCGCGCGGCGGTCCCGGCGGTCGGCGTTGCCTGCGCGGTGTCCCCGCCAGGCGCCCGATGCCGCGATGCCCACCGCCCCGCCCGCGAGGAACGCCGCGACGAGGAGCACCAGGGCCAGGATCTTCGAACGGTTCATCAGCATGCCATGTCCCTAGTCTTCATAAGAGCGCGAGCGCCGCCCGCGTCGTCATTGTCCGTTGTTGACCGCCAACACCACCATGTCTACGTCCGGGGGTACCGAAGCGCTGAACAGCGACGCAACCCCGATCCCCTCGGCTACCGCACGGACCGGCTCGTCGAGTGCCATCCCCGACTCGGGCGACCGGAGCGTTCGGCCGAGCAGAAATCCGGCCAACGCCACCAGGACGAGCGCGGCCGCGAGACCGGGGCGCGCCCAACCGTCCAGCACTTCCCACCACGTGGGCGCCGTGCCGACACGGGCGAGCACACGCCGCACGAAGACCGCATCGTCCGTCGGTGTCAAAACCTCCAACAGCATCGCCCCCAGCTCGGCATCTCGCTGATGATCGAACGGCGACTGGCTGTTCATGAGTCTCGCTCCTTCCAGGTCCGCCACGCCGCCAGCGGCTCGCGCAGCGCGCGGCGGGCGTGAAACACGTCCGAGCGGACCGTGCCCTCCGGTACGCCCAGCATCCCGGCGATCTCGGCGTGGCTGTATCCCTCGACGTCGAACAGCACCACCGCGATCCGCTGCCGCTCGGGCAAGTCCACCAGGGCCGACTCCAACGCCGCCCGCAGCGCCCGCCGGTCCGTCACCTCCGAGGGCCCCGGCACCGCCGTAGCGGCAAGGGGCGACAACTCCTCGGTACGCCGCACCTTCCGCCGTCGCCGGCGATCCGCCGCCGCATTGGCGACGATCCGCACGAGCCACGGCCCGAAGGGGCGATCCGGGTCGTACCGTCCTATGTGCCGCAACGCGGCGAGGAACCCGTCCTGCGCCGCGTCGTCCGCATCCTCCGGATTCCCCAGGATCGCCCGCGCCACCCGCCGGGCCTGCGCGGCGTAGCGCATCACCAGGGCCCCATAGGCCTCTCGATCACCCGCCTGGGCCCGTGCGGCCAACTCAGCGTCCGGTACGTCTTTACTACGCATCGCGCCCCAGGGGCGTTGAGGCCGCTCCCACCCCCCTCCAGAGCCCCCGCCAGCCCCCACGCGTCACGCCCCGCCCAGCCCGATCTGCCGCTCGGCGGGCCGCAGGGCCGCGACGAGGAACTGGATGTGGTCGTCCAGCGGCACGCCGAGCTCCTCGGCACCCCGCACGATGTCGTCCCGGTTGACACCGCGCGCGAACGCCTTGTCCTTGAGCTTCTTCCTCACGCTCTTCACCTCGAGATCCCCCAGGCTGCGTGACGGCCGCACGAGGGCGCAGGCCACCAGGAACCCGCACAGCTCGTCCACGGCGAACAGCGTCTTGGCCATGGCCGAGGTGCGCGCGACACCCGTGTAGGACGCGTGGCCCAGGATCGCCTGGCACAACGGCTCGTCGAGCCCGTGCTCCCGCAGCAGCCGCACGCCCCACGACGGGTGCTCCTCGGTGGGGGAGTGCGCGTCGTTGGGGTAACGCTCGTAGTCGAAGTCGTGCACCAGGCCGACGAGGCCCCAGCGCTCCTCGTCCTCGCCGAGCTTGCGCGCGTACGCCCGCATCGCGAGCTCCACCGCATACATGTGTTTGCGCAGCGCCTCGGACGGTGTGTACTCGTGCATCAGCGCCAGCGCCTCGTCCCGCGTCATCAGCCCCCCTCCAGTCCCCAGTACGCCAACCAGTGCTGCAGCGTTAACAGCGGCCACAGGGCGCGTCCGTGATCGGCGCGGCCCGCGCGATGCTCCGCCATGAGAGCGGCAACGACCGCGCCGTCGAGCAGCCCTTGACGGTCCAGCCGGTCCCGCCCCAGGTGCTCCCGCGCCGCCGCCGCCAGCGGACCGTTGAGCCAGCGCCCGACCGGCACGCTGAGCCCGCGCTTTCCCCTGCGCACAATAAAGTCGGGAACCGAGCCCCGTGCCACGGCCCGGAGTAGGATCTTGGTGCGGAACCCGCGCACGTGCACGCGACTCGGCGCGGACAACGCGGCCCGTGTGACGTCCGGATCGAGGAACGGGGCGCGCGCCTCGAGCGCGACACGCATGGTGGCGCGGTCCCCCTTGACCAGCAGGCGCTCGCGCAACTCGGTCTCGTAGTCCAGCAGCATCGCCTGCCGCACCACGTCGGGGTCGTCCGGGTCGCGGGGGGCAAGGGGGGGGCCCTCCCGCCAGGACGGCTGCAGGACCTCCGCGGGGAGGCCGGTCCCGAACCAGGCTTGGTGCCGCTCGATCCAGGGGCGGTCGCCGACGGACACGAATCGCTTGAGCAGGAACTCGAGTGGCACCCGCCCCGAGGACGGCGGAACGTGGTCGAGCGCGGCGCGGATGCGGCGGCGCAGCGCCGTCGGGAGCCGCGCGAAGCCCGGTGCCGCGCGGTGGCCGACGTAGGTCGGATAGCCGCCGAACAGTTCGTCCCCGCCTTCGCCGCTCAGCACGACGCCGACCCGCTCGCGCGCCGCGCGCGCGAGCAGCAGAGTGGGGATCGCCGCCGGGTCGCCGATCGGTTCGCCGCTCGCCGCGAGCGCGTCGAGCGCGGCCGGCACCTCGGGCTCGGCAACCTCGATCGGGGCGTGACGGGTGCCGAGCTGCCGCGCCAACCGGGCGGCGTACGGCCGCTCGTCGAAATCGCGGTCGCGGAATCCCACGGTGAACGTGTGCACGCGCTCGGCGCCGAGCGCGCGGACGGCGAGCACCGCGAGCAGCGACGAATCGAGCCCGCCGCTGGTGAACACCCCGATCGGCACGTCGGCGGCGACCTGCTTCGCGACCGCGCGCTCCACCAGGCGCTGCATCCCGGGCGCGTCGGGCGGCGGCAGCGCGCGGTCCACCGGCTGCCAGTAGCAGTGCGTCGCGCAGCCGCCGGCCGCAAAGGTGAGGATGGTCCCGGCCGGCACCTTGTGGATCGCGAGGAACGGCGTGCGCGGCTCCCGCACGTAGCCGAGTCGCACGTATTCGGCGAGCGCATGCCGATCGACGGCCCGGGACACGCCGGGCGCCGCGAGGAGCGCGCCGATCTCCGACGCGAACCAGACCTCGGTACCGCGCACCGTGTAGAACAGCGGCTTCTCGCCCGCGCGGTCCCGCGCCAGCGTCAGGCGCCCGTGGCCGGCGTCCCAGATCGCGACCGCGAACATCCCGTCGAGCTGGTCGAGCCCATGCGGCCCGCGGTCGAGGTACAGCGGCAGCAGCGCTTCGACATCGGAGCGGGACCGGAAGGGATACGCCGGGTAGCGGCGCCGCAGCTCGCTGGCGTTGTAGATCTCGCCGTTGCACACGAGGGCCACCCCGCTGGGATCGGTGAACGGCTGATCCGCGCGCGGGTCGAGATCCATGATGCGCAGGCGTGTGGCGCCGAGCGCCGCGCGGTCGGCGCGCCACAGGCCCTCGCCGTCGGGGCCGCGGTGCCGCAGCGCGGCGCGGAGCTGCTCGACCGCCTCCGGCGCCTCGAGTGCGGCTGCCCCGAAGGCCACGGTCCCGCAGATGCCGCACACGTCAGGGGCGCCGGGCGTATTCGCCGGCGTGGCAGGGACCGTAGATCGCCACCTTGCCGGACTGGCCACGCAGCGCGAGCAGCGTCGCGAGACGCTGGCGGGCGGCGCGGTCGTCGACGCCGACCACAAACAGCCTCGGCCGGTCGCACTCGACCAGTGCGCCTTCCCACCAGTCGGCCGGCCGGAGCGTGCTGCCGGGTGCCTCCCGCAGCGCGGCCAGCCGCCGCATCACGTAGTTGCTGGTGAGCTCCCGGCCGTCGGGCGTGGCCAGTGTCAGGGTTCGACGCAGGTAGAATGGGAGCGAGAGCGGGTACGTGGCGATCGCCACGATCTCCGCGTGCTCCGGCACGAACGGGGCGATGGCGTCGGCCAGCGCGCGGCTGGACCGTTCGCTCCCGATGACGCGCATCAGCGGCATCGCGATGACGGGGATCGCCGCCACGGGAAGCGCGAGCGCGATCAGGGTCCGGTCCCGACGCGCCGCGAAGATCCACGCGGCGGCACCGCTCACCACGCACAGCGCGCCGAGCCACAGGGTGGTGCGCGGGATCACGGCCGCCACCGCAGCGCTCGAGCGCACCAGCGACGGGAACCGTGACCCGCCGAGGGTCAGGGCCGCGCCGAGGAGCGCGAGCGCCGCTCCGGCGAGTCGGGCGCCCGGGAGCCGCCCGTCCGCGCGGTTCCACAGAAGGGCGACGAGCAGCCCGAACGCGGGAACCACCGGGAGGATGTAGTGCGGGCGCTTGGATTGCGAGAAGGTGAAGAACACGACCGGCACGGCGATCCAGAGCAGCAGGAACACCACCCGGTGATCGATCCCGCCCCCGCCCGGACGGCGTTTCCCGAGGCCGCCACAGGCCACCACGCTCCACGGCAGGGCCGCGCCGACCGTGATCGGCAGGAAGTACCACCAGGGCTCCGTCCGTCCCAGTCCGCTCCCGGCGAGCCGGTCCGCCGTTTCGACCAGCAGCACGTAGCGCAGGAAATCCGGCACCCGGTTGCTGACCGCAAACACCCATGGGAGCAGCAGCGCCAGCAGTGCCAGCATTCCCAGCGGATCGAGCACCTTCGAGACCTGCCGGCGCCAGACCGCGTAGGGCAGGGCGACGAGCAGTGGAACGGCGAGCGCGACCGGCCCCTTGGTCAAAATGCCGAGCGCGATGGCGACCCAGGCTGTCGCGCTCCACCACGCGGCCGTGTGCGCGCGGTCCCGTCCCGTCTCCACCGCCAGGTAGAATCCCACGAGCGCCCCCACGACCCACAGGGTGAGAGCGGCGTCGAAGATCGCGGTCCGCGCGTACGCCACGGCGAACGGTGTCGCGGCCGTGGCGATGCCAGCGGTCCAGGCGGCGGTGCCGCCGAGCACGCGCCGTGCGAACCAGGCCACCAGGGCCACCGTGAGCACGGTGCACGCGAGCGACGGCAGCCGCGCGGCCAGCTCGGTGGGGCCAAGCAGCTTCATCGTGACGGCGCTCGCCGCGAAGTACAGCACCGGCTTGTCCACGTAGGGCAGGGCATTGAGGTGCGGCAACACGTAGTCGTTGCCGACCACCATCTCGCGCGCCACCTCGGCGTTGCGCCCCTCGTCCGGCTCGAGCAGCGGGTACGCGGTGATGCCGTACGTGAGGCCGGCGAAGGCCAGCCCGCCCGCCAGCAGGAGCGATCCCCGGGACGGCCGCGGCGGCCCGGGGCGCCCCGGCGCGGTGCTCGAGTCCGTGTCGCTCCGCGTGGAGCCCGCCGTCACCGCTAGTGCACCCCGCGTGGAGCGCCCGGAGCCCCGGGCGCAGCGCCCGCCGACGGTGCCTGGGATACGGTGATCGGCACGGTCGTCTCGATCCGGCCGTCGATGCTGATCTCGAACTGGCACCGGCCCGGCTTGCGGAACGGGACGTCGAAGGCCAGCACGGTGCCGGCTTCGATCTCGACCACTCCCGCCGGCGGCTCGTTGAACGTCACCGTGCCCTCCCCGTTCAGGATCTGTACCCCTTCCTCGTCGAGCAGCCGGATCAGGATGTGGTGCTGGCCGACCTCCGTGCGCTTCCCCTTGAGCCGCACGACGAGGTGGAGCCGCGGGTGCACCGTGGGAAACTGCGCGACCCAGATGTGCTGGAAGATGCCGAGCACGGACAGCTTGCCGTACTGATCGATCAGGGCGTAGTCGCAGGCGAGAGCGAAGTCGACTTTCATCGCGGTTCCAGAAGTTGAAGGAGGCCGTCCGCCGAATCCGTCGGTGCGAGGCACTCGGTGCCGACGCAGACGTAGGCGCGGGGGGCCGCGCCGTCCAGCATGGCCTGAACCGGGGCCGGGAGCCCGGCCGCCCGGCTGCCCGGCGCGAGCAGCGTCACGACCTTGCGGGGCCGGTACGCCACCCGGGCGGCGCGGCGCAGCGCGTCGCCGTCGGGTCCGGCGGGCGCCACCACGACCACGTGCGTGACGGGGTGGCGCGCCCAGTCGGCGCCGAGCAGCAGCGCCGCGCCGTGCAGGCCGAGATCGGCGAGGCCGCCGCCGAACGCCCCGAGCAGATCGTCCCGGCGGTCCCGCCACGATGGATGACCGGTGTGCTCGGCGAGTCGGGCGACCGCAGTCACGGCGACGCCGTTGGGCGAGGGCGTCGGCGCGTCCAGGACGGGCTTGACGCCGTGGCTCAGCATGCCCTCCCCGCCCCGCGGCGCCCGGTCGAGCAATCCGCCGTCGGCGGCCCGGTAGGTGCCCCACACGTGCTCCATCAGCGCCGCCGCGCGATCGAGCCAGGCGCGCGCGCCCGTCGCCTCGTACGCGTCGAGCGCGGCGTCCGCGAGCTGGACCTGATCCTCGAGGATGCCGGTCACCGCGCTGCCGATCCCGTGACGCACGCCGCCGTCGGGGTCCGCGGCGTCGCGAAACAGGCGCTCGAGTGTCGCGAGGGCGTGACGATCGATCCCGGAGCGCGCGAGGAAAGCTCCCGCCGCCAGCATCGCGGACGCGAGCATCGCGCTCCAGCCGGTGTACACCGCGCGATCGACGAAGGGTGCGGCCCGGCGCGCCCGCGCGTCGGCGAGCTTGCGAATGCCGGACTCGACCAGCGTCGCGGCGTCGCTCTCCGTGACGCCGAGCGCGTGGGCGATCTCGCGGAACGTCTGCCGCACCCAGAGGACGTTGCGCCGTGGGTCGTGCCGCATCTCACCCTGCTGCTCGATGTCGAACCGGCGGGCGAGCGCGGCAAACTCGGACGGGCTCACCACGGCGCGCACCTCGTCCGTGGTCCAGGTGAAGTAGTCGCCGTCGTCCTCCGGCCCGCTGTCGGCGTCCTGCGAGGCGTAGTAGCCGCCCGCGGGATCGGACATCACGGTGGTCACCCAGTGGACGACGCCCTCGATGATGTGGCGGTACAGTCCGGGAGGCTGGTCCGGAGACGCAGAGGGGGAGTGGGGCGGAGATTGAGGGCTCTCTTCTCTGCCCCTCTTCCCCTCTGCCCCCGTCCACGCGAGCGACGCGCACGCGTGGACGTACAGCCGCAGCAACGCCGCGTTGTCGTACGCCATCTTCTCGAAGTGCGGCACGATCCAGCGCGCATCCACCGAGTACCGGTGGAACCCGCCGCCGATCTGGTCGTAGAGGCCGCCCCGCGCCATCGCGGTGAGTGTGCGATCCACCATCTCGCGGAGCCACGCCTCGCGCGTGTCGCACCACCTGGCGAGCAGCAGCTCGCACGCCGTGGGATAGGGGAACTTCGGCTGGGTGCCGAACCCGCCGTAGCGGAAGTCGAACAGCCGCGCCATCCCGTCGGCCGCGTGCTTGAGGAGGTCGGGCGGCACGGCCCCCGGCCGGGACTCGGCCGCGTGTTCCTCGAGGTGACGGCGGATCATCACCGCCTGGTCGGTGAGCTTGGCGGGCGCTTCGCGGTACACGCGCGCCAGCTCCTCGAGCACGGCCGCGAACCCGGGCCGCCCCTGCTCCCCATCCGGCGGGAAGTACGTGCCGCCGTAGAACACGTCGCCGTCCGGCGTCAGGAAGCCCGTGAGCGGCCAGCCGCCCTGGCCCGTGATGGCCTGCATGGCCCGCTGGTAGCGCGCGTCCACGTCGGGCCGCTCGTCCCGATCCACCTTGACGCAGATCCAGTCCCTGCCAAGCAGCGCCGCGATTGCCGGGCTCTCGTACGATTCGCGGTCCATCACGTGGCACCAGTGGCACCAGACCGCGCCGATGTCGAGCAGGATGGGCTTGCCCTCCTGTCGCGCGCGCTCGAACGGTTCGGGACCCCAGGGATACCAGTCCACCGGTTGATGAGTGGCGGAGCGGAGGTAGGCGGATGACGCGTCGGCCAGGCGAGACGGCATGACGGGAATGTACGGAGGGGGAGTGGAGCGGCGGAACGACGCCCCCCCTTGGGCCCTAGCGTCGCGCCCGCGGTCGGCGTTCGGCGGTGCCCCGCTGCATCGTCGGCCGCGGCCTGCCGCCCGCTGGGAACGGGCAGAGGGCGAGCACGGGGCAGATCTCGCACTTGGGCTTCCGCGCCTGGCACACCGCCCGGCCGTGATGGATCATCAGGTGGGGGAACAGTGTCCAGTGGCGCTTGGGGACGAGTCCCATCAGGTCCTGCTCGATCTTCCCGGCATCCTGGTGCCGGGTCAGACCGAGGCGCTGGGCGATGCGGGCCACGTGGGTGTCGACGACGACCCCGGCACTGATCCCGAACGCGTTGCCGAGCACGACGTTGGCCGTCTTGCGGCCCACGCCGGGGACTGCCGTCAGCTCTGCCATGGAGCGGGGGACCTCGCCGCCGTGCCGCTCGACCAGCGCCCGGCCCATGCCGATCAGCGACTTCGTCTTGTTGCGATAGAACCCGGTCGGCCGGATGATGGCCTCGAGCTCCGCGGGGTTGGCGTCGGCGAAATCGCGCGCCGTCCGGTACTGCGCGAACAGCACGGGCGTCACGAGGTTGACGCGCTCGTCGGTGCACTGGGCCGAGAGGATCGTGGCGACCAGCAGCTCGAGCGGCGCCCCGAAATCGAGCGAGCACCGGGCCGCCGGGTACCGGCGCCGGAGCTTGGTGATGATCGGCTTGATGCGCTGGGCGGCGTCCCGCATGGCCGGCAAGCTACTCCGTCGCCACGACGACGGCGAGGAGCGCGAGCGTGAGGAGCTCCGCCGGCGTGGCGAGCGAGCGGAAGCCGGCCGCGGTGCCGCCCTCCATGAGAGGCGCGAACGGCGGGTCACGCCGCACGGCGCGCGCCTCCGCGAAATCACCCGGCGCGACGTGCAGGGTGACCTGTGTGAAGCCGCCGCGCTCACGCCGCAGCCCGAGGACGGCGACGATCGTGAGCTCGTCGCCGCGCGACCCCTCGATCAGGAAGCAGCCGTCCAGCGGCTCGTGCGCGCCGTCGTCGGTCGCTCGCGCCCAGAACCAGCCGGGCGGCAGCTGCAGGTAGCAGGCGCCGGCGGGAATCCGCGGCGCCGCCGCGGGGGGCGCCACCGCCAGGGCGGGCTCGAGCTGCCTCCGGGACACCGCGAGCACGCGCTCTCCGGCCGCTCGGAACCGGAACGCCGCGTAGAGCAGCGCCGCGTACTCGTCGCCGGCACCGGTGGCCGACCCACGCGGTGGCGCAATCCGTTCCACCAGCCGTAGCACTTCGGGCACGCGCGCAAACGCCGCGCGGTCGCGCGGCTCCTTGCCGGCGCGCGCGGCGGCGCCCGCGAGCCCGTCCAGCTCGCCGAGGAGATCGTGGAAGACGAGATCGAACGGAGCGACGCGCGTCATGCCGCTCCCGGCAGCCAGCCGTCCAGCTCGGCCACGAACCGCTCGGCTTCCTCGACGTGTGGGCAGTGCCCGGAGTGCTCGAACACCACGAGCTCCCCGCCGAGCCGGCGAACCGTGTCCGCGGCGGTATCGAGCGGGATGGGGTCGTGGCGGCCGGCGAACACGCGGCTGGGAATCCGCAGGCCGTCGAGCGCCGGGCGCAGATCGTAGTCCCCGAGGCTGCGCCACACCTCCTGCTGCGTCCGGCCGGTCAGGCGAAACGGCGTGAGGTTCCCGACGTTGGCAAAGTCGTGGAAATACCCCGCGACCGAGAGCTCGAACGCGCGCCGGCGGTAGGCGGCGGGATCGCGCTCGCGGAGGCGGGAGGCCTGGAGCTCTGCGCGCGCCTGCGTGATGGCCGGGGCGCGCGACCGTTCGGCAAAGCGGGTCTCGAATCGTCGCCGGGCGCGCGCGTCGGCGGGCGCCGGGCACACGAGCGCGAGCCGCGCCACGTGATCCGGGTGCTCGACGGCGAAGAGCAGCGCGAGGAGCCCTCCCCAGGAGTAGCCCAGCAGCGTCGCAGGTGCGACACGCCAGTGCGCGATCAACGTGGCGAGGTCGGCAACCTGCTCGCGCCACCCCACCGGCACCGTCCGGTCCACCGGCGAGCGCCCGCCACCCCGCTGGTCGTAGTAGCGCAGCCGGCGGCCGCGCGCGAGGCGGTCGAACTGGGGAAGGAGGTAGTCGTGGTGCGCCCCCGGTCCCCCGTGCAGCACGATGACGTCGGGTCCGTCCCCGATGGTGCGGGTGAACAGCGAGAGGCCGTCGACCGTGACGCGTTGGTCCATGTGATCACGAAGGGGCAGGAGAAGAGAGACGAGGAGGTTCGTCCTCCATCTCTGCCTCTCTGCCCCTCTGCTCCTGTTACAGCAGCGCCGCCAGGGCGTCCGCCACGGTCTTCACCGCCGCTTCCTCGGCCGCAGCGAAGCCGTCCATCGTGTCGCTGTCGATGTCGATCTGGCCGAGGATCTCGTTGTGCCGGCGGATCAGCACCACCAGCTCGGACCGCGTCTCGATGCTGCAGGCGAGATAGCCGTCGGCCCGGCGCACGTCCGGCACGTTGATGTCCCGCCGCTCCGCCACCGCGCGACCGCAGATGCCCGTTCCCACCGGAATGCGCGTGTGCTCGGTCGGGCGCCCGTCGAACGCCTCGAGCACGAGGTCGCTGCCGTGGATCATGTAGAGGTAGACGCCGCTGTACGGCGGGCCAGCCGCGCGCAGGCGGGACGCCACGAGCCGCAGCAGCGCGCCGCGCCCGACGTCCCGACTGAAAGCGCCCTGCAGCGCGCGGACCACCGCGTCCGCGTCGAGTACCGCCCTACCCACGACTCCCACCGAGGGTCACCGTGAAGGACTTGGTCTCCTCACCGCGCCGCACCACCACGGTCACCACGTCCCCGCCCTTGTACTTCGTGAGGGCATTCTGCATGCCGTACAGGTCCTTCACGTCGTAGTCGCCGATCTTGATGATGATGTCGCCGCCTGCGATGCCGGCCACGGCGGCCGGACCACCTTCCCGGACGCCGCTCAGCCGCACGCCGCCAGGTGAGCTGGCCATGTCGGGGATCGTCCCGAGCGATGCGCGCGACCCGCTGGCCATGACCGGCTGCGGCGCGCTCACGTAGGTCAGCATCGTGGGCCGGGTCGCCAGCATAGTGGCGAACGCCGCTCCGAAGCCCGCGATCTTCGCCAGGCCGTCGGCGTTGATCAGATTCGCGTCGTCGGTCGTGCGGTGATACTGCTCCTCCAGGTCGGTGAAGAACTGAATCACCGGGATCTTCTGCGCATAGAACGACTGTTGGTCGCTCGGGCCCCACCCGTCGCCCTCGGCGTGGAGATCGAATCGGGTGTTCACGTTGAGGGAATCAAGCAGCGGCTTCAGCTCCGCCGCGCTCAGGGCGCCCAAAGCGAGGAGCCGGTTGGCGCGCAGCCGGCCGACCATGTCGAAGTTGACCATCGCGATGGTCGAGTCGTTCGGCAGCACCGGGTGCGACACGTAGTACAACGACCCGATCGTGCCCAGCTCTTCCGCCGTGAAGGCGACGAACACGATGGTGCGCCGGTCCCCCTGCAGCCGGGCGCGCAGCAGTCGCGCCGCCTCCAGCATCGCTGCCGTTCCGGACGCGTTGTCGTCCGCCCCGTTGTGAATCACGCCGACACTGTCCGGGTCGAGCGCGCCGACCTCGGCGCCGCCACGTCCGAGGTGGTCGTAGTGGGCGCCGATCACGACGGCCTCTCCCGCCAGCGGGCCGCGGCCCGGCAGGATGCCGACGACGTTCTTCACTGCGGCTCCACCGAGGCCCGCGTGGGCCGCGCCGGGCGCGGTGGAATCGATCGTGAATTCCTGGAAGAACCCGCCAGGCGGCTGTGTGAGCCCGATGCGGGCGAACTCGCGGGCGATGTAGTCTGCGGCCTGACTGAGACCGGCCGTCCCGACGCCGCGCCCCTCCCGGGCATCGGCGGCGAGGTAGTTGACGTCAGCCTGCACTCGACGGGCCGACCCACTCTGGGCCGCGAGCGGTCCGGTCGAGGCCCCGAGGCCGGCAATGATCAGCAATCCGAGTGTCCGCATACGCATGCAGGCATCCTGGGCTTTGGGAAATGAACGAGGCAAGCAAGTCGTTGCCACGTAGAGACTTTCATCCCCGCGACGTGCGCGGGGATTGCTCAAAGCTAATCGGGCGCGGGCCTCCGTGCAGGGCCGCGACCGGGACGCGTTGCCGCGCGGGGGCTCGCGCCGGTATCTTCGGCCACCGGCGATGCTCAACTACGACAACTTCGCGATCACGCTCGGGCGGGCGGTGGACGTGTTCCGCCGCCGCCCCGACGCGATCGACGAGCAGAAGGGCATGCTGCGGGCGCTGTTCGCGCTCACCAAGCTCGGCGGAGCGACACTGCGCCTGGAGCCGGACGGGCTCACCATCGAGGCGACGCCGGTGGCGGCGACGCTGCCCGGCATCGCCACGCTGGTGAGCCAGATGGAAGCGCACGGCGTCACGGAGATCCGGATTGCGGAGAACGCCGCCGCGGCCGATCTGCTGCACCTCTTGCGCGCCCTCGCGGTGAGCCTGGGTGGATACACCGACGAGCGGGACATCGGGGGGCGGCTGCGCGATTCGAGCGTCACGACCGTGACGGTCCTGACGGCCCACCCCGAGGTCCCGCGCCCCGGCGCCCGACCGATGGGTGTCACGCAGGCGTTCGACGCGGAGCAGGTACAGGCGGTGCTGGCGGAGGCGGCGCCTCCGGCGCCCGAGGGCACCCTCGAGGCGACGCTTGCAGGGCTGGCGCTCGACCCGGCGGGACCGGATATCCTCGACCGCCTCACGGCCGCCGCGGACGTCATCGGGGAGGAGATCGAGGCCGGTCGCATGCCTGAGGCGCTGCGGGCGGTGGCGGAAATCGCGCGGCTCGAGGGCACGCTGCCTGATGGGAGCGCCCGGAACAGCTTCGTGATCACGCTCAGGCACCTGCTGACAGTCTCAGTGCTGCATGCCGCGATTCAGCTCGCGCGCGAGCCTGCCACGGCGGAAGCGGCTCGCCGGGCGCTGCGGCGCGCCGGGGCCGACGCGACCGCCGTGCTGATCCAGCGGTTGGTGCAGGCCGACTCGATGACGGACCGGCGTCACTACTTCGATCTGCTCAAAGGGCAGACCGAAGGGCTGCGGAAGGTGATCCTGATGCTGGGACACCCGGAGTGGTTCGCGGTGCGGAACATCGCGGACCTGCTCGGCGAGCTTCGGGTGGAGGAAGCGGTGCCGGCACTGGCGCGGACGCTGCGCCACCCGGACGTACGTGTCCGCCGCGCCGCCGCTCTGGCCCTGGCGCGCATCGGCACGGCCCCCACCGTCGAGCACCTGGCCGGCGTGCTGCAGGACGATGATGCGGAACTGCGGGCGGCGGTGGCGGTCGCGATCGGCGGCCACGAGATGGCAGCGCTGGTGATGCCGCTGGTCCTGGCGGCGGAGCGCGAGCGGGATCCCCGCGTGCTGCTGGAATTCTCGCGCGCGTTGGGCCGGCTCGGAACGGCGGCGGCGGTCCAGGCCCTGGCGCGCGCGGCCCAGCCGGGGCGCTGGCGGCTGTGGCGCCGCCGCTCGGGTGACCGGATGGCCGCGATCGAGGGCCTGAAGATTGCTGGCGGGGCGGTGGCGATCGGCACGCTCGAGACCCTGCTCAACGACCATGAGCCGGAGGTCCGACGGGCCGCGCGGGAGGCGCTCGAAGACCTCGACGTGCTCTAGCACGGGAGCGCGTTGCCCCCCTCACGACCCACCCATGATCTCGGCGGACGCACATGCGAGACGAAGTCAAACTCACGGTCCTGTTCGGGCGGCTGCTGGGGCTGATGGCCCGCGCCACGGAAACCACCGAGGATCATCGGGCGGCACTCCGAGCGCTCGTCGGGCTCGTGGCCGGCCGCAGCATGACGATCGTCGTGGCCGGCGGTTCTGTGCTGGTCGAGGGGGTCGTGGTGCCCGACGATACCCCCTTCGCCGAGGTCGTGCGCGAGCGGTTCGGGGCGCATGACGTGGGCCGTCTGCTGATCGGGTGCGGGGCGTCCGCGGTGGATCTCGTGCAGGTGGTGCGCGTGCTGGCGGCGCCCCCTGTGCGCGGCGCCGGGCACGTGGGGGAGCAGCTGCGGCAGGCGCGGGTGGCGACTGTGGCGATTGTCTCGGCCGAGCTCGAGTCCGCCGGCCAGGTGCAACGCGACACGCGGATCACCGATGCCCTGCAGGCCCCCGCCGGAGCGCGGCAGCGGCCAGTCGGGCTGGTGCCCGGGGAGATCGCGCCGGAATCGGGCACCGCCGCCTACGACGAGATGGTGCGACAGCAGCGGGCCCAGGGCAACACGCTGGTCGCGGCCGTGGCCCGCCTGGCGGACGAGGCCGATAACCTGCAGCTGCTCTCGCAGCTCGATCAGGTTCAGCACGGACTGGTCCGGGCAGTGAACGCCGGCGAGCTGAATCAGGCGATCGAGGCCATCCTGCGGATGATCCATCAGGAGCGGGAAACCACCAACCCCGAGGCCGAGCGCGCCTACGGCATCGCGCTGCGGCGCATTCTCACCGCCGACACGCTGCGCCGGTTCGCGCCCTACGTGTTCGACGATGTGTACCACGACGACATCGTGCTGCTGATGCGCCGGGCCGGCACGCAAGGTACGAAGACGCTGCTCGACCTGCTGATCGAGGCGCCGAGCCAGGCGGAGCGGCGCGCGTGTCTCAAGGCCATCCGCATGCTCGACGAGGGCATGGACGTCATCGCGAGCCTGCTCAACCACCACGAGTGGTTTGTCGTCCGGAACGCGGCCGACCTGGTGGGCGAGCTCAAGATCACGGAGGCCACCGCGACGCTCGGGAAGGCCCTGGGGCACGACGACCCGCGGGTCCGGCGCTCGGTCGGAGTCGCCCTCGCGCGGATCGGCACGCCCGAAACGGCGCTCCACCTTCGCAAGGCCCTGGTCGACCCGGACCCGGAAGTACGGATGGCCGTCGTGAAGGAGGTCGGCGGCCGGGCGCTGGGTGGACTCGCCATGCCGCTGGTGAGCGCGGCCGGGGCGGAGGAAGACCCGGATATCCTGGGCGAGTTCTACCGCGCCCTGGGGCGCATCGGGACGCCCGATGCCGTCCAGGTGCTGATCAAGGCGTCGTCCGGTGGCGGCCTGCTCTCGCGCAAGCCGGCGGGCCCCCGCCTCGCGGCGATCGAGGCGCTCGGCACCGCTGGAACCGGGCCCGCCCTGGAGACGTTGAGCCAGCTGGCCACCAGCCGCTCCGGCGACATCCGGTCGGCGGCGGCGAAGGCACTCGAACGGGCCCGCGCTAGCGCGGGGTGAAATCCGTCGCGGGCGTCACCCGCCGCGCGAAGGCGGCGAGCAGCTTGGCCGCCCGCTCGAGATCTCCCAGGTCCACCATCTGGCTCGGGCTGTGCATGTAGCGGTTGGGGATCGACACCAGCCCCGTCGCGATGCCGCGCTGCGCCGTGTAGATCGCGTCGGCGTCGGTGCCGGTGTCCCGCGGTGCCGCCTGAAGCGCATACGGGATCTTCTCCCGCTCCGCCGTTTCCACCAGCATCTCGAACACTACCGGGTTCACGGCCGAACCGCGGGCCAGCACGGGGCCGCCGCCCAGCCGGATGTCGCCGACCTCCTTCTTCTCCACCCCGGGGTTGTCCGTCGCGTGCGTCACGTCCACCACGACCGCGACGGCCGGATCGATCCCGGCGGCACTGGTGCGGGCGCCCCCGCCAAACCAGCTGATCTCCTCCTGCGACGTGGCCACGGCGTGCACCGCGGCCCGTGGGCGCGCGCCCTTGAGCAGCCGGAGCGCCTCGAGCACGATGAACGCGCCGATCCGGTTGTCGATGCTCCGGGAGGCGAGCCTCCCGTTTGGCAGCTCCACCGAACCGCTCGCGATCACCGCCGGATCACCCACCCGCACGCGCTTGAGCGCGTCCTTCCGGTCCCGGGCCCCGATGTCGATCCAGAGATCCGTGATCTTCGTGACCTTGTCCCGATCCTCGGTCTTGATGAGGTGCACCGGCTTCTTGCCGATCACGCCGTCCACCGGCCCACCTTTGGCGGCGATCAGGACACGCTGGCCCACCAGGACCTGGCTGTCCCAGCCGCCAATGGCCTGGAAATAGAGGAAGCCCTCGTCGTCCACGTGGACGATCATCAGGCCGATCTCATCGATGTGCCCCGCAAGCATCACCTTGGGGGCGCCGTCGGCGTTGAGCACGGCAACCGAGTTGCCGGATACGTCCGCGTGGACCGTATCGGCGATCGTCCCGGCCTCCTCCCGCCAGGCGGCGGCAGGAGCGGTCTCAAAGCCCGACGGCCCGGGCGCGTCGAGCAGCGTTCGCAGGAACGCGAGCGAGGTTGGTTTCATGACGCTACGATAGTGGGGCGGTGTCAACGCGTCGTCAACACCATGCGGCTCAGGAGCTTCGGTCGCACCACTCCCGCGCGTTCTGGAACATGGTGAGCCAGGGCGAGACCGCGAGACCGCGCTGCCAGGCCTCCGGCATCCAGCCCCACTGCCATTTCAGAAACGTGCGCTCCGGATGCGGCATCATCGCGAGGTGTCGCCCGTCCGGGGAGCAGAGCCCCGCGATCCCGCGCGGCGAGCCGTTGGGATCGAACGGGTACAGTTCCGTGGCCATCCCGGCGTCGTCCGCGAATCGCAGCGGCACGAGACGCTCCCGCTCGACGCGGTCCCGGATCTCCGGGTCGGGGAAATAGGCCCGGCCCTCCCCGTGCGCCGACCAGATGCCGAGGATGGAGCCCGCCATCCCGCGGAACATGATCGCCGGGCTGGACTCGATCCGGACGGTCGCGAACCGCGACTCGAACCGGCCCGAGCCGTTTTGGATGAAGCGCGGCTGCCGTTCGTCGGGGATGCCCCGCCACGGCACCCATCCCAGGAGCGCCGCGAGCTGGCAGCCGTTGCACACGCCGAGACTGAACGTGTCGTGACGCGCGTAGAACGCCTCGAACTGGTCCCACAGGGCGCGATTGAAGCGCGCGACCCCGGCCCACCCCTTCGCCGAGTCCATCACGTCCGCGAAGCTGAAGCCGCCGACGAACGCCACTCCGCGGAACTGGGCGAGCGCCACCGCTCCCCGCAGCAGGTCCGCCATCGCGATGTCCCACGGCTCGAAGCCGGCGGCGTGGAACGCCGACGCCATCTCGCGATCGCCGTTACTCCCTTCCTCCCGGACGATCGCGACACGCGGCTTGCGGGTCGCCCCCAGCACGGCAGGTGGGGTCGCGCGGGGGATGTAGGACAGCGCATAGGGCGGCGCCGTCCGCCGCGCGAGACCTTCCTGCTCCGCCGCCACGCACGCGGGGTCCGCCTGCAGCCGGTCGAGCGCGAAGCTCGTCGCCTCCCAGAGGTCGCGCAACTCGGCCATGTCCGCATCCAGCACCACGCGGCCGGCGCAGCGGACGCACACCCGGCGCTCCGGCAGCGTTGGGCCCAGCACGACGCACGGCACCTCGGCGGCGCCGAAGGTCCGCTGCACCGCAGCGACGTCGGCGTCCGCCACCTCCAGCACCAGGCCGAGTTCCTCGGCGAACAGCGCCGCCAGCGGATCGCCCGCGGGCGCGGGCACTTCGACCTCAAGCCCGCAGTCGCCGGCGAACGCCATTTCGAGCAGCGTCGTGATCAGCCCGCCGTCACTCCGATCGTGACCCGCGAGCGCCAGCCCATCGTCCAGCAATCGCTGCACGGTGCTGAACGCCCGGGCAAGCACGCCGCTGTCCTCGACGTCGGGACACGCGTCGCCGAGCTGCCCGTAGACGTGCGCTAGGGCCGAGCCGCCGAGGCGCTGTCGGCCGCCGGCGAGGTCCACGTAGAGCAGCTGCGTGGCTCCCGGGCGCTTGAGGTCCGGCGTGACGGTCTTGGTGACGTCCGGGCAGGTCACGTACGCGGAGACGACGAGCGTGCCGGGGGCCTTCACGGTTTCCTGCTTCCCGTGGGGCCCCGGCGCCAGCGCCGCCATCGAGAGGCTGTCCTTGCCCCCGTCGATGGCGATCCCGAGCCGGATCAGCAGATCGCACAGCGCCACGGCCGCGTCGTACAGGGCGCCGCCCTCGCCAGGCAGCTTCGCGGCCCACATCCAGTTCCCGGAGCACTTCACGTCCTCCAGGGTGCTCACCCGGGCCCACACGAGGTTGGTAAGCGCCTCACCGACGCTCATCCGCGCCATCGCCCCCGCGTGCAGCAGACCCTTGATCGGCTGCTCGCCGATCGCGGTGGCCGCGCCCGTGACCCCGCTGTGACTCTGGGCGATCACCGCGACATCCGCCACGGTGAGCTGCAGCGGGCCGGCACACTGCTGGCGCGCCACGAGGCCGGTGACGCTCCGGTCCACCTTGGTGGTGAGGAAGCGCTTCGAGCCGACTGACACCAGCCGCAGCACGCGCTCCAGGGCCGCGCGCACGGAGAGATCGGGCGGCAGCCGCAGCGGCGCGAGTCGCGGGGCGACGCGCTGCAGCGCGAACGTCTTGGCGGGCATGTCGCCGAGCACGGTCGCGAGATCGAGGTCGACCGGCGTCGTCCCGTCCCGATCGTCGTGGAGCACGATCCGGCCGTCTCCGGTGATCCGGCCGACGAAACCGACCGGGACGTGCTCCCGTTCGCACAACGCCCGGAACAGCGATTCGTGCTCCGGCCGTAGCAGCAGGGCGTCCTGCTCCTGGTACTCGGCGCCCCAGATTTCGAGTACCGACAGCGTATCGTCGCCCACCGGGATCGCGCGAGCCTCGATCACGGCCCCAGCCGGCGCCACGATCTCCTTGAGGACGTTGCAGTTGCCGCCCGCCCCCTGGTCGTGGATCGCGACGATCGGATTGGCGTCTCCCAGCTCGACGCAAGCCCGGATCACGCGATTCACCTTCTGCTCCATCTCCGCGTCGCCCCGCTGCACCGCGTTGAAGTCGAGCTCGGCCACGTTCTCACCCTGGACCATGCTGGAGGCCGCCCCGCCCCCCAAGCCGATGCGGTACGCCGGTCCGCCGATCTTCACCACCCACATGTCACGGGCCGGCGCTCCCTTGGCCACGTGACGCGCGTCCAGTTGCCCGATGCCGCCGCTGAACATGATCGGCTTGAGCCACTCGCGACGCTCACCGTCCGGCAGCCTGAGCCCGAACGAGCGCGTGAATCCCTGTATCACCGGCTCGCCGAACTTGTTGCCGTAATCGGAGGCGCCGTTCGAGGCCTCGAGCTCGATCTGCAGGGGCGGGGCGAGGTTCCCCGGGTAGGCGAACGCGGCGTCCTCCCACGGCAGCGCATAGCCGGGGATGCGCAGGTTGCCCACGCAGTAGGCGGCGGTGCCGGCCACCACGAGGGCGCCGCGACCGGTGGCGTGCACGTCGCGAATCCGCCCACCCGTGCCGGTCTCCGCGCCTGGGAACGGCGCCACACCCGACGGGAAGTTGTGAGTCTCCGCCGTGAAGATGACGTGGTACTCGGTCTCCCGATCCGCCAGCGGCGACGGCGCGCCGGGGCGCTCGGGCAGCAGGGTTCTCACCGGGTAGCCCCGGATGCCGCTCGAGTTGTCGCAGAACGCGATCACCGAGTTGTTGGGGCGCGCGTCCAGCGTCCCCTTGATCAGGCGCAGCAGGTGGGCGGGCGCCTCCACCCCGTCGATCACGAGCCGGCCGCGGAAGAACCAGTGCCGCGAGTGCTCGCTGTTCGACTGGGCCATGTCGAAGCACTCGACGCTCGTGGGGTTGCGGCGCAACCGGTTGGCGAACAGGTCGGTGTAGTAGTCGAGATCCCGCTCGTCGAATGCGAGGCCCATCGTCCGATTGATCCGCTCGAGCGCCGCCCGGCCCTCCTCCAGCACCGGGACCGTGAACACGGCCTCAGGCGTCACACCGGTGGCGAAGGACTCGAGCGGCCCGGGGTAGGGGCACTCGGTCATCCGGTCGTGCACGGCGGCCAGAACCTCCGCCAGTCCGGACGCGGTGAGCGCGGCGCTCGCCTCGATGCGGTAGCGGCGCGAGCGCTCGATCCGCCGCACCTTGCGGAGCCCGCAGGCGTGGCAGACGGCCACCGCGTTGGTCGACCACGCGGTCGTGAAGTTCATCCGCGGGCCGACTTCGAGCACCGTGGCGCCGTCGGCCAGGAATGACGCCGGGCCGAAGCCGTGCGGCGCGAACGTCTCCCGCAGGAGCCAGCCGAGCAGCTCCATCTCGCGGGTGGTGAGCGGGGCGCGCACCTCGACGTTGAAGCAGAACTCGCTGTCGAGATCCCCGACCGCCTGCCCCACGCGCTGCCGCAGCACCTCCAGCAGGGACCGCCGGCGTGCCTCGGAGAGGCCGGGGTGGCGATAGAGGTGGAGGAGGCTCACCGGCTATGACTGCAACAGCGCCTTCGCGATCGTCTGCAGCTGCATGTTGCTCGTGCCTTCGTAGATCGTCCCGATCTTGGCGTCCCGGTAGTACTTCTCGACCGGATACTCCTTAGTGTAGCCGTATCCGCCGAACAACTCGACGCACAGGCTGGTGATCCGCTCGGCCGCCTGGGAGGAGTAGAGCTTCGCCATCGCGCCCTCGACGACGTGCGCCTGGCCGGCGTCACGCAGGCGGGCGGCATTGTAGACCAGCAGCCGGGCGGCCTCCAGCTCCATCGCTGCCTGGGCGAGCTGAAACTGCACGACCTGGAACGCGCCGATCGGCTGGCCAAACTGCTGGCGCTCCATCACGTACTTCACGGTGGCATGGAGCGCCCCTTCGGCGACTCCCACCATCTGCGCGCCAATCCCGATGCGGCCGGCGTTGAGGGTCTCGATCGCCACCTTGTACCCCTTGCCGACCTCGCCCAGCAGGTTCGCGCCGGGCACGACGCAGTCCTCGAGAATCAGCTCGGTCGTGCTGGACGCGCGAATCCCGAGCTTGTCCTCCTTCTTGCCGACAGTGAAGCCGGGGAACCCGCGCTCCACCATGAAGCCCGTGATCCCCTTGTAGCCCTTGGATGGGTCCACCGTCGCGAAGACGACGAACAGGTCCGCCTCGTTGCCGTTGGTGACCCAGAGCTTCTGGCCGTTGAGGATCCACTCCTCGCCGCGCGGCGCGGCCCGAGCCGCGAGCCCGAAC
>Ga0153916_10000402_pt1 | contig 28754 bp, 27 predicted proteins | sample Opewatmetagenome_FD_109642 | JGI IMG/M metagenome (GOLD analysis project Ga0153916, IMG submission 109642) | Freshwater wetland microbial communities from Ohio, USA - Open water 3 Core 3 Depth 4 metaG | ecosystem: Environmental > Aquatic > Freshwater > Wetlands | place: USA: Ohio, Lake Erie...
CACTTCAGCGTCAACCAAAGGAAGGTCACGGTCCCGTCTTTCATCGTGGATGCGGGTGACGAGGTTAAAATCCGGCCCCGGTCGGCCCAGTATGAGGACATCAAGCAAGTGGTCGGCCAGAACAAGAACAAGACCGTGCCCGGCTGGATCGCCGTCGATTGGGATAACATGAGCGCCAAGATCGCCGCCCTGCCCACCCGGCAGGACATCACGCTGCCCGTGGAAGAGCACTATATCGTCGAGCTCTATTCCAAGTAGCCGGAGCGGCGCGGAAAGGCGAATTCAAAAGGAGGGACTATGATAGAGATCGGTTTTCAGAGACCCAAGTTCTTGGAGTGCGATTACGACACCCTGACCGAAAAGTATGGCCGGTTCTGGGCGCAGCCTTTTGAGCGCGGATACGGGGTGACCGTCGGTAACGCCCTGCGCAGGATCCTGCTCTCTTCCATTAACGGCGCCGCCATCACCGCTCTGCGCATCCAGGGGGTCCTGCATGAGTTCTCCACGCTCCCGGGCGTTGTCGAGGATGTGACCGACATCATCCTGAACATCAAGGGCATCCCTCTCAAGATGAAGGGGAACCAGACCAAACAGATGACCCTGAAGATGGTGGGGCCGGCCGAGGCCAAGTCTTCCGACATCGTCCACGACGGGGACATCGAGATCCTGGACCCGGATATCCATATCGCCTCGCTCGACCGGGATGGGAAGCTGGATGTCGAAATGGTCGTCAGGAACGGCCGCGGCTATGTCTCGGCCGACCAGAACTTCGACGAGACCCTGAGCGTCGATTATATCCCCCTCGATTCCTCGCACTCACCCATCCAGAAGGTGAACTACCGCGTGGAGCAGGCCCGGGTGGGGAAAAGGATCGATTACGAAAACCTCAGTCTGGAGATATGGACGACCGGGGCGGTCTCGCCTCAGGTGGCGCTCTCCCAGTCGGCCAAGATCATGCGCGACCACCTGGCCATCTTCCTGAGCGTCATTGACGAGCCTCTGGAGAAGGAGCCGACAATCGCCAAGAAGGAGATCCCTTACATCGGCCAGCTTGATGTCCTCCTCAAGCCCATCGAGCACCTGGAGCTCTCGGTCCGGTCCTCGAACTGCCTGAAATCGGCCGGGATCGAGCGGATCTATGAGCTCGTGCAGAAAACCGAGGATGAGCTGCTCAAGACCAAGAACTTCGGCCGGAAATCGCTGGCCGAGATCAAGGAGACCCTATCCAACCTGAACCTCGGCCTGAGCCTGGACCTCCATGCCAAGCTCCTCGAGCGAATCCAGGCTGAGGTCCAGGAGGACAAGAAACGAAAGGAGTTGAGTGAATGAGGCACCAGGTCAAGGGTCGAAAACTGCGGCGGCCGACCGCCCACCGGAGGGCCCTGCTGCGCAACCTCGTCACCTCCTTTTTAGAGAGGGAGCGGATGCGGACGACGCTGGCCAAGGCCAAGGAGGTCCGGCCCCTGGCCGAGAAGATGATCACCCTGGGGAAAAGGGGGACCCTCCACGCCCGTCGCCAGGTGATGGCCTTTGTAAAGACAGAAGCGGTCGTAGCCAAGGTCTTTGACGACCTGGGCCCGCGCTTCGGCCAGAGGCCCGGAGGCTATTCCCGGATCATCAAGCTCGGCCGGCGGATGGGCGACGGCGCTCAGATGGCCATGCTGGAGCTCATCGGCTCGGAATTCAAGAAAAAAGCGAAGAAAAAGAAGGATAAGGGCAAGGGCGTTAAAAAAGCCAAGTAGCGCCATTCGGGCAAGGACGGAAGAGACTACTCCCCGGGCAAGACCCAGAGCTGCTGTCCCGGGAATATCTTAGTAGGGCTCTCGATCCCATTCAAAGCCAGGAACTGCTCCAAGCTCATCGCGTGGTTCCTGGCGATACTGTAGGGAGTGTCACCCGCTTTTACCGTATAGGCGATCCTTGCCCCGGCATTTCGGTCGGCGGACGGCCCGCCCGCGGCGGAGGAGGGAACGGCTGCTCCGCGGCCCGGGATCTTCAGTCTCTGTCCCGGTTTGATGAAGTGGACGCTGCGCAGGCCGTTCAGACGGGCGATGGCGCTTACGCTGGTGCGGTAGCGGGCGGCTATGGTGGACAAAGTCTCTCCTCTGCGCACCAAGTGCCAGGTATACTGGGCTTCGGGCGGGATCCATTTAGGAAGGCCGGCAGCCAGGGCTCCGATCTTCTCTCCGTAGCCGACCGGAACACGCAGGATATATCCATAGGCGGGAGTCGAGTCGTAACGCAGCTCGGGGTTCAAGGTGGAGAGCAGGGAGGTGTCCAATTCGAGCGAAGCGGCCAGCGAGGACAACTTGAAGGGCTGGTCAATGGGGACCGAGTCGAACTGCAGAGGAGGCTCCGGCTGGGGCAATTCAAAGCCGTATTTTTCGGGGTTATTTATGATCAGGAGGGTGGCCGTGAACCGGGGGACGAACCGCGCCGTCTCCCAGGGGAGCTGACGGTAAAGGTCCCAGAAGTTGTCGAGGTAGTCGATCTGTTGGGTGCGGATGACGTTCTGCACGCGGGCCTCTCCGCAGTTGTAGGCCGCCAGGGCCGTTGACCAATCGCCGAAAAAGGAGTGAAGCTCGACCAGATAGCGGATGGCCGCCCGGGTGGACTTGAGGAAATCCATGCGCTCGTCGATGTAGCGATCCCTCTTGAGTCCATAACGGTATCCGGTTGAGGAAATGAACTGCCACATGCCCAGGGCCCGCGCCCGGGAAAGCGCTCTGACCTTGAAGCCGCTCTCGATGAGCGGAAGCCAGGAAAGCTCCTCGGGCAAGCCCTCCTTGACCAGTTCCTCCTTGATCATGTCGCGGTAGAGTCCCGACCTCCGGTAAGAGTCGACGAAATGGCTTCTCTCTTTCGTCTGGAACGACCTGACCTCGTCCAGGACTTCCTTGTTCTCCTCAAGGGGGATCGTCTTGTGGTTGTCTCCAATAGCGACCGGCCGGGAAGCGTATATCTGCTGGATGCGCTGGGCGATCAAGAGCCGAAGGTCGTTTTTCTCCTGGACCAAGGGAGAATCGGGCGGAAGATCGACCTTGAGGATGAGACCGTAGGCCTCGTCCAGTGCCTGGAAAGCCGAATCCCAATCCCCCCTTTCCCCGGCCGCCAACGCATCCTGGTAAGTATTGAGCGCCTCCTCGAGGATAATGGGGGCGTCTTCTTTCGCGGCGAGGGCCTCCGTCTCCTGGTTCTGGGTTTCGGGCGCGATCTCTTCCTGCTCCTGGGCTTGAGGAACGCCTTCCTGTGGAGGAGGTTGCTCCTGGGGAGGCGGCGAGGCAGGCTTCTTTTCCTGTATCGGCGCGGGCGCCGGCTGGCTGACGGTTTTTGGCGGGACCTTTGAGGAGGAGCAGGCCCAATTGAAAAAGAGGGCCAAGACCCCGAGAAAAAGAGCACTCCGGCTTTGGCTTATCATCGGCAAGGTTTTTTTTATACCATTTCGTGAGCGGACGGTCAACCGATTTTTGCGTTTCAAGGGGAAAATGTCGCGTTTTGTACTCAATTTGAGTACAGATTAGATCGTATTTTTGGCTATTTTCTTGTGCCAGCGCCAGGCACTTTCGATAATTGTCCCCAGGCCGGAATAACGGGGCTCCCAGCCCAGCTTTTGCATAGCCTTTTTTCTCGAGGCCAGAAGAACAGGGACATCACCCAGCCGACTGGGCTTGACGTTGAAGGAGACCTTCCGCCCGGTAATTTCCTCGGCCTTTTTGACCACTTCCAGGACCGAGTAGCCTCGACTGGCCCCCAGATTGACGAAATCGCTGTCCGGCGAGGCCAAAAGCTTCCCCAGGGCCAGGACGTGGGCTTCAGCCAGGTCGGTGACATGGATGTAATCCCGGATGGCCGTGCCGTCCGCCGTGGGGAAGTTCGTTCCATAGACGTCGAAGCTTTCCTTCTTACCGAGGAGGTACAGAAGGATGTTGGGAATAAGGTGGGTTTCCGGGCTGTGCAGCTCCCCCAGCTCGGTATCCGGGTCCGCTCCCGCTGCGTTGAAGTAACGGAGGGAGATGAACTTCATACCGTAGGCCTTCTGGTAGTCCTGGAGGATCCTCTCCACGAAGAGCTTGGTGTATCCGTAGGGGTTGATGGGGTTCAGAGGGTGAGATTCCGTGATCGGGATTTCCAGGGGAGTCCCATAGACTGAAGCGCTCGAGGAAAAGATAAACTTCATGACGCCGGCCTCCAGCATGGCCTCGAGCAGGTTTAGGCTGGTGCTCAGATTGTGGGTGTAATATCTCTGGGGGTTGAGGTAGGATTCACCCACCTGGATGAGGGAGGCAAAGTGCAGGACGGCCTCGATTTTCCGGGCGCCGAAAACCCGGCGAATGGATTCCTTGTCATCCAGGTCGCCGCGGATGACCTCCCCGCCGATGACCAGCTTCTCTTTCCCGGATGAGAAATTATCGAAGATGACCACTTCGAACCCTTCCCGGAGCAAGGACTTGACCGTATGAGAACCGATATAGCCGGCGCCCCCGCAGACAAGGATCTTCATGCCTTTTTCCCCCTGATCAGACCTTCGGCGGCCCGGATGCCCTGGGCTCTCGTCTCGAAGGCATTGTCGAGCTGCATCCCGTACAGACGCTTCAGGATCTTGCCCATTGCCGGGCCCGGCTGGACACCCAAGCCGATCAAATCGCGGCCCAGGATCAGCGGCTTGATAGTCTCCCGGCTGACGTTCAGTTCCTCGAACCTGCGGAGGAGCCATTTCCCCTGCCGGTCCAAAGACCTGACAAGCCCCTCCCTGCGGCCGGCCCGGTCCGCGGCGTCGAGATAGACCAGGAGCTCGATCTCCCCCTGGATCTCAGCGGCCAGCCTGTTGAAGGCTTTCTTGGTCACATTTTCCCGGTTGAGCCAGAGCTCGGACAGCCGATGATGAGAACGGATGAGGAGCGGCACCATCTTCCTGAGGTTGTAACCGTTCCAGGAGAAGACCCGGAATCGGGCCAGGACCTTCCGGACGATCCGCTCGCTGGCGAGGTCGTGGCCGTTGTTGGTGATGGCCATCCGGCCTCGCTTGTACTCCCAGTGGGCGGTCGCCGGTTTGCCGACGTCATGATAAAGCGCGGCGAGCAGCAGGCAGAGCTTTTTCTCCTGTCCCAGGCCGGCGAATTCGCCGATCGCCTTGGCCTGGTCCACCGTGAGCCGGGTGTGCTGCCAAACGCTGTGATGGCCGAAATCATCCTTCTCCGGGTGGAAAAGAGAATCCTGGATGGATAGGGTTAGGCGGTAGAGCTCAGGAAATAGCTGCTTGAGCGCTCCCAGCTTGAAGAGCTCCTCCAGCCCGACCGAGGGACGTTCCGAGAGAAGGAGGATCTTGAACACTTCCTCGTTGACCCTCTCTACGCTCAGTCCGCGGAGGTCGATCCCCTTGGCGATATCGTAGATCTCCGGGTCGACGGAGAAACCGAGCACCGAGGAGAACCGGGCCACCCGCAGCACCCGAAGCGGGTCTTCGGGAAAAGCCCGGCGGTTGGTCAGCCGGATCCGCCGCGCCTGGATGTCTTCCCGGCCGCCGAACGGGTCGATCAGAGCCCCGTCCGCAAGCCTCAAGGCCATGCTGTTGCAGCGGAAATCTCGCCGCTCGAGGTCCTTCTCAACTGGAAGGCCAGGGTCGGCGGTGATCCGGAAATCCCGGTGGCGGTGGGCCGGCTGCTCAGCCGGGGTGTCTGTTCTCGGCAAGGCGATGTCGTACGTCTTTTTGCGGATGGTGAACTTGATGATGCCGAAGCTCCGGCCGACCAGGTCGACCTTTCCTTGGGGACTGATCCGCCGGATGATCTCGTCCAAGGGGAAGCCGGTGACCAGGATGTCCACATCGGGGGATGGCGTTCCCATGACCAGGTCACGGACGAACCCGCCGACCGCATAGACGTTCCGGCCGAAGAGCCGAACGAAGAGGCCCTTGTCCCGGAATTCCGCTTTGAAGTCTGGCATGGCCGTGCTTTCGGAAGCCTATTTTATCACGCCTTTGCCCAATTATATAAGCGCGGGGCGTCCTATTCAATGAACATTAGGAATTGGCGGGCACCTTGCGCCGCCACCCACTCACCCTACTTGGTCATGATAATCAGAGTAGGAATGTCTGACAGGGCTTGTCCTTTGGACGGCCATCGTGTATCCTAAGGGCTTCGCGATGAGCACGAAAGGACAGCTTCTTAAGCCAGTGCTTGCCTGCCTCCTCTTGGCGGGAGTTCTGGCAGCGGCGCCGGCCAAGAAGAACATCGTTATCTCCCTGGAAAGAAAAGAGATCCGGGACATGGATCCCTCCGGTCTCATCCTCGCCTTTGTTCTCGAGATCGCCAACTCCTCCCGTTCGACCTATTCCTTGATCGAGTATGACTACCGGGTTGTCGTCGAGGGAACGGATTATTTCGCCCTGAGGACGGGGCTGGATGCGCCGATCCCCGTCGAAAATGATAAGTCCACCCGCATCTCGCTGCCGATCAAGGTCACTTACGTGGACCTCATGGATAGGGTGCCGGTGGTCGCCGACATTCCCAAGGCCTCCTGCTATGTGACCGGCCTGATGATATTCGCCGACAGCCGGGGGCGGCAGGAGAAGATCCCCTTTGCCTTTTCCGGGGACTTCCCTGTTTTCAAGAAGCTGGAGGTCGAGGTCAAGCCCCTCGATCTGAGGACGCTGACCATCGGCGGCGCGGTGTTCACGCTTTCCTTCACCATCCGGAACGGGAATTCTTTTGAGCTCATGCTGGAGAAGCTCGCCTACAAGCTCGAGGCCGAGGGGAGGACGATCTCCGAGGGCCTCATCCCCGGCGCCAGGAAAATTGAAAGCCAGGGAGAGGCCAGCTTCAGTCAACCGCTGATGCTGGACTTCTTCGAGGTTGGACGGGAGGTCTTCGATATTCTCCAAAAGCCTTCAGTCCCCTTTCTTTTCAACGGTGGTTTCCAGTTCGATTCCGTATGGGGCGAGTTCAAGGTGGATTTCGCTGAGAAAGGCGACCTCCCCATCGTCCGGGCCCAATGAGCCCTCCCCTTTTCTATCCGGACTTCTGGCCGTCAGAACCAGTAATTGACCCCGAGTGAGATCTCGTATGATCCGAGGTCGAAGTCTTCGAAGCCCTGGAAGGCCTCACCCAGATTGCCTTTGCCGTAGCTATACTTGAACTCGGCCTCGATAGCCAGCTGGCGGGCGACAGGGATCATGAGCCCGGCGAAACCCTGGACTCCGAAGGAGAAGCGGCTCTCGGCGCGGGCCTGAGTTTGGTAGATGCCGTAGATCGTGACATCGCCCAGGTCCGGGTCTTCATAAAACCACTCGTCCGTGAAATCGACCATGTCGCCGAGGAGCTTGACGGTCCAGACATAAAGCGAGACACCGCCGCCGATATAGGGGATGAAGCCGGAACGTCGGCCGAACGGCGCCAGCTTCAGAGACAGCTGGATAGGCGTGATGGAAACGCTGAAGTTGTGGTCGATGGAATAGCCGCCCGTATAGTTCGCCGCGGGGAAGGCGAATTCCCCTTCATCAAAAGAGAAGCCGACATAGTCCCTGTAGTATCCGAGCTCAGTCTGGGTGTAGCTATCAACGCCGATCATGACGCTGAGCTCCCTGGTCAAGAAGTGCTCGTAGTGGATCCCCAAGGTGGTCGTCTGGAAATCCGATTTTTGGAAAGACATGTTCTCAAACTCGATGGCCCAGAGATCGCTGTGGGCCCGGGGAATGATATAGCCAAGACGGAACGAAATCGCCCCCGACCTGCCCAGAGTGGGAAGCAAGAGGATCAGGATGGCAACGAGGCCGATTGTTTTTTTCATCTTCTTTCTCCTCCGCCCCATATTAAGCAAAAACCATGCCAATTAGACCTTGCCGCGGCATCAGGTCAGGCCTGATCCCGGCTGTGCCCAAAAGGGGTCAGTTGTCACCTATTTCGCGGCTTTCCTCAGCCGGACGGAGTATATATCCCAGGCGAAAAGCGTTGTCAAGAAAGGTTCGGGGGTATGCGCTCGAGGGCCCGCGAATTTCCCCCAGCGAGGGAAATTCGCTTATTTCCTCGGCTCGCTCTCCTCTTCGAGGAACCCTGCCCGCTTGCCTCCGGATGACCCTCTCCGCGCATACCCCCTCGCCTTGGGCAATAAAAAGGGTACCGTGCCCGCTCGCTCCTCATACGGGTTTCTCCCGCCACTGCCCCTCGCCTTGGTAATGAAGAAGGATGAACTGCGAGGTGGCGTTGACAATTGGCGCCGCTCCCTCTAGCATTGGGCCGGCGAGAAGGTTGCGCCCGGAGATCCAATGAATACAAGGATCCTGAAGATCGATCCCGACGCTGTCCGGCCAGACGCCATCCGAGAGATCGCCCGGATCCTGGCCGCGGACGGAGTCATCGTCTACCCGACGGACACTTTCTATGGTCTGGGCGCGAATTGTCTGTCCCGACGGGCTCTGCGAAGGATCTTTGAGATCAAGAAACGGCCGGGCTCAAAAGGCCTGCCCGTCCTCATCTCCGACGTGGAGATGGCCGAACGATTGGCTTCCGGGCTTCCCCCGGTTTTTGCGGTGCTGACCAACCGATTCTGGCCGGGTCCGCTGACCGTGGTCTTGAGGGCAGCGTCCGACCTGCCCCCTGAACTGGTCGGGCCGGACCGGACCATCGGCCTCCGGCTTCCTGCGGTTCCCTGGCTCCGGGCGCTGATCCGGTTCACCAGCGTGCCTCTTGTGACGACGAGCGCCAACCTCTCAGGTCAGGGGGAGATCGGGTCGGCGGGGGGAGTGAAACGCATTTTCGAGGGAAAAGTTGAACTTATCGTGGATGGGGGACGGACCCGCGGCGGCAAGCCCTCGACCGTCATCGACCTTTCGGGAGAGCAGCCTGCCCTTATCCGCGAAGGAGTCCTCGGCAAAAAAGCGCTGGCCGGATTCATCTGAAGGAGCAGCGGAGAGAAGAATCCGGGGGACTCATATCGGAGCGGCTGCCATTTTAAGTATCTCTTGACAAAGGGGAGACTGGCTCCGATATTATGAGTGTGGGGTGGATGATATAGTTTTTCCAGTATAGACTTCTTCTGGATGGAATCCCCCGCCGAGATGCCGGCGGTATCTATATCATTGGCCAAAAGGGCCAACAATAACCCTAGGCGAAAGGAGGGGAAATGAAAAAAGCGATTTTGTGCGGGACTCTTTCGGTATTCGCCCTTGCCTGCGTCTTCTTCATCGCGGGCCAGGCGAACGCCTCGAAAGAGTCGGCGATGGGTATCGCGGCGAGCGGCCCGAAACCAAAGGTCTCGTGGAGCCCCTGCTATAAAAAATTCGGGCTCCCTTTTGAGTGTGGGACGGTCCAGGTTCCGCTGGACTACGACAGACCCGGGATTGCTGCCGTCTCGATCGCCCTCATCCGGGTACCCGCTACCGACCCGGCGAATAAGATCGGGACGCTGTTCTTCAATCCCGGCGGTCCGGGCGGGTCCGGAGTTGACTTCATCCTCTCGGTCTATCCCTATCTCTACAGCGAGGAAGTCAGGGCGCGCTTCGACATAGTAGGCTTCGACCCGAGGGGTATTGCCCGGAGCACGGCCCTGCGCTGCTACGGGAACTATAAGCAGTGGCCGGTCTACCCGTTCGTCTTTCCGATGACTCCTGAAGAGGGAGGGATTTGGGGACAGGTCGACGATTTACTGGCCGGCCAGTGCGACAAGCGGGGGACAAAGCTCTACGACCACATGTCGACGGCCGACGCGGCGCGCGACTTGGACTTCCTGCGCCAGGCGGTCGGCGACGACATGCTCAATTACGTCGGCTTTTCCTATGGAACCTACCTGGGAATGACCTACATAAACCTCTTCCCCGATAAGGTTCGCGCGGTCGTCCTTGACGGTAACATCGATCCTGTCGCCTGGTCTATCGGAGAAGGCGACCAGAGCGCCTCGCTGCCGTTCACGACGCGACTGAAGAGCGCGGCCGGCGCCCAGGCCACGCTCCTCGAATTTTTCCGCCTTTGCGACGAGGGGGACAGCCCCTTCCATGGCGACACGGAGAACCGGTTCGCGGTCATGGCCGCCAAGTTGAAAGCCGAGCCCCTTGTCATCACCATGCCCGATGGGTTCACCTACTTCTTCACCTATGCCGACATGATCGGCACCGTTTGGGGAGCGCTGTACAATTCTTATGTCTGGCCCGATCTGGCGCAGTTCCTGGCCGACCTCGAATCCATGCTTCCGGCTGACGCTCTTGGACTCAGCCTCTACAAACTCTGGGATTCTCAAGGGTTCATCACCAAGCGGGGTTTCCCCAACTATTACAACTGGATGGAAGGATTCCCGGCCATCTCCTGCGCAGACTCCGATAACCCGACATTCTTTGAGGCCTGGTCTGCCGCCGCCGCTTCCTCGGAACTTGAAGATGGATACCTCGGTCCCGGATGGACTTGGGCCTCGAGCATCTGCCTGCCCTGGGGCGGCGACAAGGGCGACAGGTATGTCGGGCCTTGGGACGCCGCCACGGCCAACCCGGTGCTCATCGCCAACACGCTGTTCGACCCGGCCACGCGATATGAGGGAGCCCTTACGAACCACGGGTTCTTGGCCGGTTCAGGCCTCTTGACGGTCAACGGCTGGGGGCATTGCACTTGGGGTTTCTCCTGGGAGGCCGATATGGCGGTCGCCGAGTATCTCCTCCGCGGCACGCTCCCGCCGGAGGGTACCGTCTACAACCAGGACTATGTACCCTTCCATGTCACAACGGCAGGATTGAAGGGCAAGGCCGACGCGAGGGAGGCCAGGGTGCGCTTGACCCGGATGACGGTGCCTGATGCGGTCCGGAACTCGGTTAAGGTCGAAAACAAGGAGTAATTCTAGCTGAGTTCTCAACGTTCAGCCATGTGACGAGCTGGGCAGACTTGCCGCCCGAGGGAGGGGGGGAGTTTATATATCTTCCGTCATGAATAGGCCGTAGTCTCATGATATTGTGAAGGCGGACCCGGGAGCCGCCTGCAATCTGCAACGACCGTTTGTGAATAATCGGACCGATAGCTTGACTTCGGTCCGCATCACAATAGAATGGATGCGGCCTTTCGGACTCGAGTCCGAGAATTCCCCCAGGAGGTGAACGAAATGCCGAAGGTGAACCTGTTCGCCGAGAGTCTTCGGGTCGTGCACACCGGGAATCCGGAGGATATCGACAAAAAGTATATCAAGCGAAAAAGCAGCTACATCCTGAAGGTGGGCGTGTATTCGCCGGGATACAATGGCAACAAGAATGTGGAGGGGGCGATCTCCTTCCTGGATTTCGCCAAAGGAAGCGTGGATTTCAATTCCTCTTTCGGCCTCGAGGATATTCATCTCCTAACCTGCAGCTTCGGGAAAAGGGTGGAGCTGACGGCGGAAATCTACTACGTGGAATATGAAGACTTCCTTGCCGCGGTCTTGAGGAGCGTAGCCGAACAGCTGGCGGGGAAATTCATCGCCTACATAAAGAAGCTCGACCTCAAGCGGATCGCCGCCATCCCCGCGGAAATCCTGCCCGTATTTATCGAGGTGATCGAGAAGGGAGTCGAGAGAAGATCCAGCATGTACGAGATCGGCTCGGGCAAGCTGACACGCCTGGATATGGGGACCCATGAAATCGACCTAACCGTCAAAAAAGAAGTGCGCAGGACTCTGGTTTTCTGGAGGCCGGGAAGAGACGACTATGCCCGCGAGGAAGTCGTTGTGGTGCCTCGCGGCTCGAACGGAAACCTGAGACTGCTCGTGGAAACCGTCTAGGTTTTCGTTCCTCTTGGGCCGCTATTTGACCTTGGCGCCGGCGGCGACGTCGCGGTCGAAGAAGGGGATGATCGCTTTGCCGCCGGTCTCGGCCGCAAGGAGCATGGCCCGGGATTCGATCCCGCGGATGACCGCCGGTTTCAAGTTGACGATGACGACGAGCTTCTTCCCGACCATCTCTTCCGGCGCGTAGACATCGCCGACACCAGCCACCATCGTCCTTTTCTCCGTCCCCAGGTTGACCTCGAGCTGGAGAAGCTTGTCCGTTCCCGGCACTCGCTCCGCTTTGAGGATCTCACCCACCCGAAGGTCCATTCTCTTGAATTCATCGAAAGTGATGATGTCCATTTTCTCCTCCTTCTTTTCCGGGGCCCGCATTGCGGGCGGCGGCGGGACCTCCTCCTGGAGGAAGTCCTTGAGCGCGACTCTGGGGAAGAGCGGCGAGGGCCGCTGGGTCTTGATCCCCGTCTTCAGGCCGTCGAAGCTGAAGTCCTCATAGAGGACTTGCGACGGGGCCCCGGTCTCTCCCAACAAGCCCCAGATCTTCTGGGCGGACTCGGGCATCACAGGGCAAATGAGATAGCTGATTCCCCGGATGGCCGCCGCCGTCTGGTAGAGGATCCGGGCCAGCCTCTCCTTTTTCGTTTCATCCTGGGCCAGCTTCCACGGCACATTGTCCGCCAGGTACTTGTTGACCGCGTTGATATACGCCCAGATCTCTTCCAGGGCCTTGCTCAAGGCGTAATCTCCATACAGTTCCGCCACACGTCCCTTGAGCGCTTCGAAGCTCTCCCTTATGGCTCTGTCCTTCCCTTCTTCCTCGCCGCCCGCCAGGACCACGCCCTTCTCGTAGCCCAGGATCATGGTCAGTGTCCTGTGCACCAGGTTGCCTAAGTCGTTGGCCAGGTCCGAGTTGACGCGGTGGAGGAAGCCCTCGTGAGAGAAGTTGCCGTCGACTCCGATGGGGATCTCCCGGAGCAAAAAGTAGCGCAAGGGGTCGGCGCCGAATGTCTTCAGGATGATCTGGGGGTCGAGGACGTTGCCCTTGGATTTCGACATCTTGGCTTCATCCTTGAGCCACCAGCCGTGGCCGAAGACCGTTTGGGGAAGGGCGAACCCGGCGGCCATCAGGAAGGCGGGCCAGAAGATGGCGTGGAAACGCAGGATATCCTTGCCGATCAAGTGGACATCCGCCGGCCAGAACCGCTCAAACTTCTCCATATCCCAGTCATACCCGGCGCCGGTCAGATAGTTGTGGAGCGCGTCGAACCAGACGTAAATTGTGTGCTTGGGGTCGTCCGGGACGGGGATGCCCCACCTGACCGTCGTCCGCGTGATGCTCAGATCTTTAAGCCCCTGGCGGACAAAGCTCACCACCTCGTTCATCCGGCCGGGCGGCCGGACGAATTGGGGGTTCTTGGCATAGAATTGGAGGAGCGGCTCCTGGTAGGCGGAGAGACGGAAAAAGTAGCACTCCTCCGAGACGAGCATGGCCCGCTTGCCGCAGTCCGGACAGATCTTATCGCCCTCGGGCTGGAGGGGGACATCCTCGGCTAGGAAGTTCTCGTCCGATACGCAGTACCAGCCCTGGTAAGTCCCCTTGTAAATATCCCCTTTTTCTTTCAGCCGGGAGAAGATCTTCTGCACGCCCTTCTCGTGGAAGGGCTCGATCGTCCGGATGAAAAAATCGTTGGAGATGTGGAGGGCCTGCCAGAGGTCTTTGATCCGGCCGACCACCGTGTTCGCCAGGGCGAGCGGCGTCAGCCCTTTTTCCGCCGCCGCCTTCTCGATCTTCTGGCCGTGTTCATCCGTCCCCGTGAGAAAGAAGACATCCTTCCCCTGCAGCCGGTTGAAGCGGGCCAAGGCGTCGGCGATGATCGTCGTATAGGCGTGCCCGATATGGGGGATATCGTTCACATAGTAGATGGGAGTCGATATGTAGAAAGTCTTTTTAGACATCTTTGACACTGGTCGCTCCTCCTCTGATGAGCATCATGGCCTCGGCGCGGGTGGCGCTGTTGGTGCGGAAGGAGCCCCGGACCGCCGAGGTTATGGTCACCGATTTGGGCTTCTTGGCACCGCGCATCGACATGCACATGTGCTCGGCCTCGATGACGACCATGACGCCCAGCGGCTGGAGATGCTCGCTGAGGATGTCAGCCACCTGCTTGGTCAACCGCTCCTGGACCTGCAGGCGCCGGGAAAAGATATCCACCACCCGGGCGATCTTACTCAACCCCACGATGCGTCCGGCCTTGGGGATATAGGCGACGTGGGCGACCCCGGCAAAGGGAAGAAGATGGTGCTCGCACATGGAATAGAGGGGGATATTCTTGATGATGACCATCTCATCGTGTTTCTCCTCGTGGATGGTGCGGAGGTGCTTGGCCGGGTCTTCGCTCGACCCGCCCAGGATCTCCAGGAACATGCTGGCGACGCGCCGGGGCGTCGCCTTGAGCCCCGCGCGCTCGGGGTCCTCATCGACACCCTCCAGGAGGAGCCGGATTCCTTTTTCGATCTTCTTCGCGTCCATTACGGGCCTCTTTTCCTCGAGCTAGAGCTTTTTCCTTTCTTTTTTGGAGTATTCCGTGAGCGCGAGCTGGATGACTCGCTTGACCGGAAGACCCTTCTTCTCGGCCACTCTCAGGCAGTCGGAAAACTCGGGCTGGACGTTGACTTCGCTCCCGCCCAGGTCCGCGACTTTAATGCCGATCGTCTCACCCGAGACCCTGACCTTATGGATCTCTCTCCCGAGGACCCTTCTCTCGACGGGGAAATACCGGACGCCGATGGAGCTTGTCTCCCGGAAGAGCGCCTCGATGAGCCCATCCATCTTAGCAGTATCGGCCAGAAGGGTCAATTTTGTGCCCAGCCGCCCCTTCTTCATAGTCACCGGGGTCAGGAAAGCGTCGAGGGCGCCGAGGCGGAGCGCTTCCTCCAGGAAATGGGCCAATATCTGCGGGCTGGAGTCGTCCAGGTTGGCCTCGATCTGAAAGATCTTTTTCTCCGCGCGGAACTCCTTCTCCTCCCCGTAGAAGACCCTGAGGATATTGGGCAGACCCTCGAAATCCCGGCTTCCCGCGCCGCAGCCGATCCGGGCGTAGCTGGTTTCCGGGAAGGGGAGGAAAGCCTCAGCCCAGGTGGACAGGATCGCCGCCCCGGTCGGCGTCACTAGCTCTTCTTCCGCCCAGGCCGAGTAGACCGGCGCGTCCCTCAGGATCTCAGCCACGGCGGGTGGCGGCACAGGGAGCACGCCGTGCGAGGCTTTGACCCAGCCGCTCCCGAGGTTCAGAGGGGAGCAGAAGACCCGCCCCACCCCGAGGGCCTCGGCAAGATAGGCGCTTCCCATGACATCGACCAGGGCGTCGTCGGCCCCGGCTTCGTGGAGATGGACGGTCTCGAATCTCTCGCCGTGAACCTTGGCCTCGGCCTTGAAGAGCGTCCCGAAAACAGCCAGAGAATTCGCCTTGACGGTGTCCGAAAAGGAACTCTTCCGGATGAGGGCTTCAATATCGTGCCAGTGACGCGGCGGGGATTCTTTCCCTTTCTTTACCCGGACATCGACTTTGAGCCCTCTGAGCCCGGCCCTCCTGACGGAGCCTATCCGGATATCCACCGGGAGGCGAAGCGCAGCCATCGTCCCGAGGAACTGCGCCCGCGAACCCCCGAGGTCGAGGAGGGCTCCCAGGATCATGTCCCCGCTTGCCCCTGAGGAAGCATCGAAATAGAGGAATTTCATCGGCTGCCTTCCTTTCAGGCCTGGGACCTTCCGGCGAGCAAGCGTTTGTCGATAAGCGGCAGGATCTCGCCCGCTTTGGCCAGGAAGGAGAAGTCGGCGCTCGAGCTCAGCGGAGTGGGCTCCGGGTTCACCTCGACGATCTTGGCTCCTCGCTCTGCCGCAAGAAGGGGAAGGGATGCGGCCGGCTGAACGTAGGCCGATGTCCCGATGGCGAACATGATGTCGCAGCTCGCGGTCGCCGCGTAGGCTTCCTCCAGCGTTTCAGAAGGAAGCGCCTCGCCGAACCAGACGACGTTTGGCCTGAGCATAGCTCCGCAGACAGGGCACAGCGGCGGGATCTGCCGGAGAGGAGATTCGGAGTTTTCGGCGACCGTCCCCTCCTCGGTGCAGCGCGCTTCCCAGATGTTGCCGTGGAGCTCGAGGACGTTTTGCGAGCCGGCCCGGCGATGGAAACCGTCTACGTTCTGGGTGATCAGGATGAAGTGAGGAAAATGGCCCTCCCAGCGGGCCAGCACTCGATGCCCGGCATGGGGCTCTTTGGCCCCGATGATCCCTCTCCGCCAGTCGTACCACTCCCAGACAAGCTTGGGGTTGTTGAAGAAAGCCTCAGGCGTGGCCAGCTCCTCGGCCCGGAACCGTCTCCAGAGGCCGTCCTTGTCGCGGAAAGTGGGGATCCCTGACTCCGCCGAAATCCCGGCCCCGGTGAGGACGGCGATCCTCGGCTTAGTCCTGAGGATCCTGACAAGTTCCTCGAGCTGACTTTCCATCTGACTCATTTGGACTGCGACTAGGATAACCTAAAGGTGAAGGTTCTTCAAGGAGAACGGGCCCATCCGTTATCTTGACTTGCCCCGGCATAAATTATATGAATAGTCATCTCTCAGGATCCCAGGAGGCCCCATGGCGAAGACCGGCAAGACGAAGCTTCCCCAAGCTGATATCGGAATTCTCGGAGGCACCGGTCTGTACGATATCGACGGGATCCGGGATGGGCAAGAGCTCCGTCTGGAGACGCCGTTCGGCGCCCCTTCCGACTCCTTTTTCTTGGGAAGTCTAGAAAGGAAAAGGGTCGCCTTCCTCAGCCGGCACGGCCGAGGACACCGCTATCTTCCCTCCGATATCAATTTTCTGGCCAACATCTACGGGTTCAAGATGCTCGGTGTCGGACGGATCATCTCGGTCAACTCCTGCGGCTCGCTCAAGGAAGAGATCCGGCCGCGGGACATCGTCTTTTCCGACCAGTTCTTTGACAGGACCCGGCGCCGGAACACATTTTTTGGGGATGGCCTCGCCGTCCACATCGGCTTCGCCGAGCCTGTCTGCCCAGAACTCGTCGGGACCCTTTATGAAATAGGGAAGGGGCTCGGCCTTCGCGTCCACAAGGGCGGCACCTACATCTCGATCGAGGGGCCTGCCTTCTCGAGCAAGGCCGAATCCAAGGCCTATCGGCTCTGGGGATGCGATGTCATCGGCATGACTGCGGCCACCGAGGCCAAGCTCTGCCGGGAGGCGGAGATCTGCTACGCGACGATGAACCTGGTGACCGATTATGATGTCTGGCACAGCGAGGAGGAATCGGTCTCGGTTGAGCTCATCCTGGAAAACCTGCGTCTGAACATCGAACACGCCAAGTCGATCATCAAGAGGGCCGTGGCCGCTCTTCCGCGAGACCGGGGCGCAAAGTGTGAGTGCGGCCGGGGCATCGAGAACTGCATCGTCACCCGGAGTGACCTCATCCCGCCTGAGATTAAGGAACGTCTCCATCACCTCATCGCCAAGTACATCAAAGAGTAGGAACGCATGAGCCTGGTCATCGTCGGGTCTCTGGCCTTCGATACGATCGAAACTCCCTGGGAAAGGCGGGAACGAATCGTCGGCGGCTCCGGGACCTATTGCTCCCTGGCGGCGAGCTTTTTCACGAATCCAAAGATCGTCGGCGTTGTGGGCCAGGATTTTCCAGCCGAGGTGCTCAGGCTTTTTAAGGTTCGCGGCATTGACACCGAAGGCCTTCAGGTCAGGCCCGGAAAAACCTTCCATTGGGAAGGCCGGTACGGCTATGACCCCAACCAGCGGGAGACCATCCGGACAGATATCAATGTCTACGCAGGGTACCGGCCGCAGATCCCCGCTTCCTATCGGACGGCCGACATCGTCTTCCTGGCCAACATCGACCCCGGCCTCCAGGACGACATCCTGGCCCAGGTCCGGAGGCCCAAGCTGGTCGCCATGGACACGATGAACCACTGGATCCGCTCCCTGCCTGAGACGATCTGGCGGGTGCTTAAGAAAGTGGATATATTATTCGCCAATGATGAGGAGGTCCGGATGCTGACCGAGGAGGCCAACCTCATCAAGGCGGGAAAGAAGATCCTGGCCGCCGGTCCCCGGCTGGTCGTGACCAAAAAGGGAGAGCACGGAGCGCTCCTCATCGGGCGGAGATTCGTCTTTGGCGTCTTGGCCCTTCCCTGCGAGGACGTCGTCGATCCGACCGGGGCCGGAGACAGCTTTGCCGGCGGATTCCTGGGCTATCTGGATAAGGTCCAGAGGTTCGCCCATCCCGATATCCGGCGGGCTGCCGTTTATGGAAGCGTCCTGGCCTCTTTCACGATCCAGGATTTTGGCATCGACCGGCTGAAGACCCTCAGCCACCGGGAGATAGAAACCCGCTTCCGGCGCTTCAAGAAGCTCGTCTCGTTTTAAGAAGAGCCGAGCGGATCGAAAGAGCCTGGGTTCTTAGTTCCCCGCCCCTTCCACGACTTCGACGACGTTGACGACCGGCCTGAGCTGATAGACGTCGTTTTTCCCTTTCTTGATGACGTGGATGGATTTCTTGGCGTCAAGATCCAGGGTGACGAGGACCGTCTCCCCGGCTTCCAGGTCGAAGTGAAGGTTAGACTTGATCTCGTCTGACGGGACGTTGAGCTCGTAGGTCACATCGGAGGGATAAGAAGGATTGGGGGGGCCGAAAACGATCTGGCCTGAGGTGACGGCCATCCGGATCTGGTTATATGTCCCCGGCTGGAGGCCCACCGCGGTTAAGTTCAGCGGGGTGGTCTGCAGGGCCAGCAGGTCAATGGTCATCGGGACCTCCGAGATCGTGGTGAAGCAGTCTTCGCCATCATCGCAGGCTTCGTGGACCCTGATGTTGCTGATCGTCACGAAGATGTTCTTGGCATCTTCGACGGGGGCATCCTTGATGCTCAGCCGGAGGAAGCCCATCGCTGCGCCTGAGCCTGAATTCGACGAATTCCCGTTCGATTGGCTTTTATTTGAAGCCTTGGAGGAAGCGGGATCGCCGGTCGAGGAGGGGGATTGGCAGGACATTGTCCAAAACAGGAACGCAAGAGATACCAAAGCAACGGAAAAGCTGATTTTCTTCATAATCTCGCTCCTTTTCCTTTTAGTCGTCTTGGGCGGACCGAATATGGAAAATGGCCGCCTGATTCACTAGGTTAGAAGCGGGCTTACTTGATCCGGTAGAACCACATCAGGGGGAGCCAGAGCTGATGGGCGTAGGGGATGCGCTTGTGATTGACAAGAACTTCGGTTTTCTCCCATTCATGGACCAGACTGAAGAGAGCGAACAGGTCTTTGACCTGGGCGGGGGAGAAGGTGGCCGAATGGCGGATCCACTCGCCGCTCCCTTCTTCGGTGTAGGCGGGGTTCCTCTTGGCCAGGTCGACGGCCTTGGTGTAGTCGGGAGATGTTTTGTAGCCGAAAACCAGGGTGATCTTGAACTCCTTGGCAGTGGTGCTCGGATAGAGGATATCAGAGAGCTTTTCTTCCATCACCTTGCCGTTAGTCATCGCTCTTATTTATAGGCCTGCCCAGGGATCTTGTCAAATATGATGGGCGAGCGGGTCCTATCACGGCGTATCCCCCGGATTTTGCCTGCGACCTTTGATCAGCAACCGGTCGTAGACCGCCAGCCCCAGCATGGAGACGATGCCGATCCCGGCGATGATCAGCCACATGGCCACTGGATGGATGGGCTCACCTGCCTTGGCCGGCTCGGAGATGAAGTGCTCGAAGAGACGTCCGCCCAGCGGCCCGCCGAAGAAGCTCCCGATAGCGATCGGCAGGTTCGCGTATCCCAGGTACAGACCTTCCTGTCCTTTGGGGGCGATCGCGCCGATATATTCGTAGATACGCGGGGAGGCCATCATCTCGCCGACGGCCATCGAGGCGATGGAGACGATGAGCACCATTCCCGCAGCCGGAAGGGCCAGGCCCAGCAGACTCGCTTTCTGGGTCAAGTCAGGCAGAAAAAGTGCCGGAAGGACATTGAGCAGCATCCCGGCCGTTGTCACACCTACGCCGAAAAGTATGGATTTGACCGGCGTCCATTTCTTGACCATCCGGGTGATCAGAAGCTGGAAGCAGACGATCATCACCGGGTTGGCCAGGGTGTAGATCTCGACCGGAGCGTTGGGGTCGATGTGCCGCAGGAAGAGCGGCATCAAGTTGTAGAGCTGGACATAGAGGAACCAGAAGAGGCCGACGAAAACGAGGAAGAAGAGGAACTTGAGGTTGCCGAGGACGATGAAAATGCCCAGGATGGCCTGTCCGAGCGTCCTTTTTTGGACTTTCTGATCGTCCTTCTTTCCGTCGCTGACATACTCCGGCTCTTTATACAGGAAAAGGACGACTGCCAGGCCGATAAGAGCAAAGAGAGTAGCCGCATAGGTGAAGATGGCCGGGATCCCCAGATTGGTCCGGATGAAGTAGGAGACGCCGCGGCCGGTCATGGAGCCGATGTTGATGATCATGTAGAAGATCGCGAAGCCGAGAGTCGCCCTCAGGCCCGAGGTCTTCTGGACCGTGCCGGCGATGCAGGGCTTGACGACCGAGCCGCCGACACCGATGAGGACGATGCCGATGACCGCGGGGAGCGTATAGTCGATGGGCGAGACGCCCGTTTTTCCCGAAAGCGCGGGCCAAAACCGCTGGATGTTCCCCATGACGACATAGCCCATGGAGATCATGACGAAGGAGACGGTGAGCGAGCGCTTGAAACCGAATTTGTCCGCCAGGGTTCCGGAGAGGACGGGAAGGAAGTAGATAAGTCCCCAAAGGACGGAACCGTTGAGGAGAGTGGCAAAGGCCGGACGCATGCCCAGCGTCTCGTGGAGATAAATGACCATGAAGGAGGCCATCGAGTAGTAGGCCGCCCTTTCGAAGAGTTCGATCGTGTTGGCCGTCCAGAACGAACGGGGGAATTTCGGCTTGGGAGCGCCCTTTCCTAGGTCAGGCACACGCTTCCTCCTTGAGAGACAACCCGGGCATCCGGCCCAAAATAGTCCAGCGAAGCGTGAATATCAAGCGAAATTTCTCAGAGAACCAGCATACAATCGCCGTAGCTGTAAAAGCGATATTTTTCGCGGACGGCCTCGGCGTACGCTTTGAGAATGAGCTCCCGGCCGGCAAAAGCGGAAACGAGCATCAGAAGGGTTGATCTGGGCAGGTGAAAATTGGTCAACAGCCGGTCCACAACGTGGAATCGGAAACCCGGGTAGATAAAGATATCGGTCGAGCGGCTTCCGCTCCTGACGCGGCCATCCTGCCAGGCGCTCTCGAGCGCGCGGACGACAGTGGTTCCCACGGCCGTTACCGGGCGGCCCTCCGCCTTGGCCTTGTTGATCGACCTCGCTGTCGCAGGACCGATGGTGTAACGCTCCGAGAGCATCCGGTGGTCCTCAACCCTCTCGCCTGCCACAGGCTGGAATGTGGCCTGTCCGACCTCAAGGTCGATCGGGCAGAGTTGGACGCCTTTTTTCTTAAACGATCTCAGTGATTCCGGCGTGAAGTGAAGCCCGGCGGTTGGCGCCGCGATCGCGCCTTCTCGGCGGGCGAAAACAGTCTGGTAGCGTTCCAGGTCATATCTCCTGAGATCCAGGTCGCATTTCTCACGCTTTATATAAGGAGGGAGTGGTGCGTAACCGATCTTGTGCAGCTCTCTCAAGACCTTGCCCGAGGAGAAATCCAGTAGGCGCTTTCCTCTTGCTTCCAGCCCAACGACCCTTGCTTCCAACCCAGGGCGAAAGTCGATGGGTTTTCCCAGCCGGACCCGCTTGGCCGGCCGGCAGAGGACCTCCCAGACCCCGGTTTCTATTTCCCTTATGAAAAGGAACTCGACCTCCCGTCCGTCCACCTTGCCCCATGCTTTGGCCGGGATAACCCTGGTGGTGTTGAGCACAAGAACATCCCCCGCATCCAGATACACGGAGAGGTCTCTGAAACAGGAATGGATGATCTCGCCGCTCCGCCGGCGGACAACCATCATCCTTGATTCGTCCCGGTGGGCGAGGGGTTTTTGCGCGATGAGCTCGGCGGGGAGATGGTAATCGAACTCTGAAACCAGCAAATTCTCTTGAGTCTATTCCTTGAAGAGTTTTTTCTGGTTGTTGGACGGGGCCGTTGGCGTCGGCAGGCCGAGATGCTCATAGGCGCGCGGTGTCAGCTTGCGGCCGCGCAAGGTCCGCTCGAGGAAGCCGATCCTCATCAGGAAGGGCTCGTAGATGGATTCAATGGTATCTTTCTCCTCATCGATGGCGGCGGCGATCGTGGTGATGCCGACCGGCCCGCCCCCGTAGTTCTCGATGATGGTGAGGAGGATCTTGCGGTCGACCTCATCGAGCCCCAGCGAATCCACCTCCATCATGTCCAGAGCCTGTTTGGCCTCTTTGGCGGTGATGACTCCGTCGGCCTTGACGTCGGCGTAGTCGCGAACCCTCCTCAGCAGCCGGTTGGCCACGCGCGGCGTCCCCCGCGACCGTTGGGCGATGTGCTCGGCGCCGCCGTCATCGATGGCCACTTCCAGGAGCCGGGCCGACCTCTGGATGATCTTTTTCAGGTCTTCATCGCGGTAATAGTCCAGCCGGTGGATGATCCCGAACCGGCCCCTGAGCGGCGCGGTGATCCGCCCAGCCCGCGTCGTCGCGCCGATCAACGTGAATTTCCGGAGCTGCAGCTTGTGGCTTCTGGCGCTCGGGCCCTGGCCGATAATGAGGTCGAGGCAGAAGTCCTCCATGGCCGAATAGAGGAGCTCCTCGACCGAAGGATGAAGCCGGTGGATCTCGTCGATGAAGAGGACTTCTTTCTTCTGCAGGTTGGTCAGGATGGCTGAGAGGTCGCCCGTCCGTTCGATGACCGGTCCTGCCGTCGGCTTGATGGCGACGGCCATTTCCTTAGCGATGAGGTAGGCCAGGCTCGTCTTACCCAGCCCGGGAGGTCCGTAGAGAAGCACGTGGTCGAGCTGTTCCTCCCTTTTCCTGGCGGCATCTATGAAAATCCTGAGGTTGGCTTTGATCGTCTCCTGGCCGACGAATTCGTCGAAGGTTCGCGGCCGCAGGCTGTCCTCAAACTGGATATCCTCCTTTGTCCGGACGGGTGTCAGAATGGCCGGCACAGCCTTTCCCTTCATACTCGGGCCAGCTTTCTCAGACTTTCTCGGAGCAGGTTCTCGATCCCCGCCTGGGGCTTGAGGGTCCTGATCACCTGATCCACTACGCCTTCTACTTCCTTGCGCCTGAACCCCAGGTTCATGAGGGTTGAGATGAGGTCTTCCTTCTCCTTCGTTCCCTTGGCGCCCAGCACTTTCTCTCTCTTCTCCATTTTCTCCTGGAGCTCAAGGGCGATGCGGGTGGCCAGCTTTTTGCCGATCCCCGGGATGAGCGTGATCCGGGCCACATCGCTGTCTTGGACGGCCTCCTCGAGCTCGGTCGGCCCGATCCCGGACAGCACGTTCAGGGCCAGCTTGGGACCGATGCCGGAGATGGCGATCAGCTTCAAAAAAAGCTCCCTCTCGTCGTCTGTCGAAAATCCATACAGGGCCAGGGCGCTGTCCGTGAGATGAGTATAAATATGGAGTTCGCAAGAGCTTCCCTCGTCGCCCAGTCGCAGATAGGTCGAGAGCGGGATGAAGGCGCAGTAGCCAACCCCGCCGATATCAAGGACGACCTGACCTGTTGCCTTCTGCAGGATCTTGCCCCTGAGATAGGCGATCATCGCTTCCCTCCGCCGGCCGACTCCTCCACGGCCTTCTGGAACATCCGGGTGTTGAGGTGGCAGATCGCCGCCGCCAAGGCGTCCGAGGCGTCGGTCTCAACCTCCTCCTCGACGTTGAGGAGCGCCCTGACCATCGTGTTGACCTGGAGTTTCTCCGCCTGGCCGTAGCCTGTGACCGCTTTCTTGATCTCCAGGGCGGAGTATTCGGAGAGGGGCCGGCCGGTCGCGGCGACGGCCACCAAAACTGCGCCCCGCACCTGGCCCAAGGCGAGGGCCGTCTTGATATTCTGGGCATAGAACGGGCTTTCTATGGCCACCTCGTCGGGCAGGTGGGCGGCGATGATCTCTTCCACCTTCAAGGCGATGGTGTTGAGCTTCAAGTGAAAGGGGAGACGGCGGGAGGGCTTGATCGTGCCGAACGCCCGCACGATGTAGCGGGCCTCGTCGGAGTCGATGATGCCGAATCCAGTGGACTGACTTCCGGGGTCGATGCCGAGAACCCTCATAAAGCGTCTCAGGCCGAGAAGCTGGCGATCTCCTCTTCCGAGATATCGAAGTTGGCCCAGACGTGCTGGACGTCGTCATGGTCCTCGAGCTCCTCCATCAGGCGGAGGAGCTGCTGGGCCGGCTTGCCCTCGAGCTTGACGTAGTTTTGCGGGATATAGCCGAGGCTGGAGGTGTCGATTTCGATGGCATTTTGCTTCAGGGCCTCGACGACGGCGTCATACTTCTCCGGCGACGTGAAAATCTCCCAGTTGCTGCCGTCGTCCTGAAGGTCCTCGGCGCCGCCCGCGAGGGCGATATCCATGAGCTTTTCTTCCGATGCCTTGGACTTGTCGATGACGATATAGCCCTTGCGCTTGAACATCCAGGCGACGGACCCGGACTCGCCGATCCGGCCGGCGTTTTTGGAGAAGATGTGCCGCAGCTCGGAGACCGTCCGGTTCTTGTTATCCGAAAGGACCTCGACGAAAATGGCCACCCCGCCGGGGCCGTAGCCCTCGTAATTGATCTCCTCATAGGAGGTTCCTTCGAGCTGGCCGGTGCCCTTGAGGATGGCCCTCTTGATATTGTCGGCCGGCATGTTTTGCGCCCGGGCATCGGCCACTGCCTTGCGTAGGCGGGGGTTCTTGTCGATATCGCCGCCTCCCGCCCTGGCCGCGATGCTCAGCTCGCGGATGATCTTGGTAAAGACCTTTCCGCGCTTGGAGTCGGTCGCCGCCTTTTTATGCTTGATCGAAGCCCATTTGGAATGTCCGGACATGGATTTCTCCTTGGATAACTATCCGCCGGAATTCTAACACAAAACAAGAGGGGCATGCAACGAGTGACCCCACTCGCGGCCATGGGATTGATACTGCTATAATAGAAGTATGGCTAGAGATGTCGTCTGCGGAATGGAGGTCTCCGAAGAAGAAGCCGCTGGAACCTCGGAATACGGCGGTAAAACATACTTTTTCTGTTCGGAATACTGCAAACAGGAGTTTGACAAAGATCCGGAGAAGTACCTATCGCCGGCCTGGAAGCCGGGAGGCATGCCGGTCCCCGCCGCCGGAGCTCCCGAAGAAAAGCCGGAAGTCGCCGAGGGCGCAAAAGCGCCGCTCGAGCCCGGCCGTCCATCGGGCGGCAAGGCCCAGCGGATCGATCTTCCGGTGCGGGGGATGAGCTGCGCCGGCTGCGCCGCCAACATCCAGAAGAACCTCGGCGCTCTCGAAGGGGTGGATAAGGCCAACGTCAACTTTGCCACCTCCATGGCCACGGTCATTTTCGACCCGGATGTCGTCAAACCCGTCGAGTTCGCCTCCCGGATCCGGGAGATCGGGTATGACGTCGGCACGGTCACGGCCGAGATCCCCATCGAAGGCATTGTCTGCGCCTCCTGCGTCCGGAAAATCGAGACGGCGCTTCTCGAGCTCCGGGGCGTCGTCAAGGCCTCCGTCAACCTGGCGACAGGCCGGGCCCGTGTGGAATACCTGCCCGCCGAGACGCATATCTCCGAGCTCAAACGGACGATCGAGAGCACCGGCTACAAGGTCCTCGAGGTGCCCGCCGACGTGGAGACCGAGGACCTGGAAAGGACGATGCGGCAGAAAGAATACCGCCGCCTCAAGCTTCGCTTCATCTCCGGGATCATCCTGGCGGTTGTCATTTTCCTCGGCAGCATGCCCCACTGGTTCCGCTGGGTTCCTCATTTCCTGAGCAACTTTTATGTGCTCTGGGCGCTCGCGACACCGGTCCAGTTCCTGATCGGCTGGCCTTTTCTCCGGGGCGCCTGGAAGTCCTTCCGCCATCGCTCCGCCGACATGAACACTCTGGTCGCCGTCGGCACTCTTTCAGCCTATCTCTACAGCGCTGCGGCCACGTTTTTCCCCGGATTCTTCAGGCAGGCAGGGGTGGCGCCGGCCGTGTATTTTGATACTTCGGCCTTCATCATCGCCCTCATCCTTTTCGGCCGACTTCTCGAGGCCAGGGCCAAAGGACAGACTTCCGAAGCCATCCGCAAGCTGGCCGGCCTGCAGCCCCGGATGGCGCGCCTGGTCCGGGGAGGCGAAGAGATCGATATCCCGATCGGCGAGGTCCAGGTAGGAGACTTGGTTGTTGTCCGGCCGGGAGAACGCGTTCCGGTGGACGGGTCGGTCGAGGACGGGCGCTCGACGGTCGACGAGTCGATGATCACCGGCGAGAGCATGCCGGTCACGAAGACGCCGGGGAGCGAGGTCGTCGGCGGAACTCTGAACAGGAGCGGGAGCTTCCGTTTCCGGGCGACCAAGGTCGGGAAAGATACGGTTTTGGCCCGGATCATCCGGCTTGTCCAGGAGGCCCAGGGGTCCAAGGCGCCCATCCAGAGACTGGCCGACGTCATCGCCGGGTATTTTGTCCCCGTTGTCATCTCGATCGCCGTCGCCACTTTTGTCGTCTGGTTTGATTTCGGACCGGCCCCGGCGCTGACCTTCGCTCTTCTCAACTTTGTCGCCGTCCTCATCATCGCCTGTCCCTGCGCTCTGGGCCTGGCGACGCCGACCGCCGTGATGGTCGGAACCGGCAAGGGAGCGGAAAATGGGATCCTGATCAAAGGCGGTGAGAGCCTGGAAACCGTCCACCGGGTGGATACCGTCGTCTTCGACAAGACGGGGACGCTGACCAAGGGCGAACCCGAGGTCACCGACCTGGTCGCGCTCCCTTCGTTCACGGAAGAGGAACTTCTCCGGCTGGCCGCGGCGGCGGAAAGGAGGTCCGAACATCCGCTGGGTGAGGCCGTCCTGGAAAAAGCCCGGGGGCGGGGCTATGCGATCGGAGAACCCCTGGAATTCCAGGCGATCGAGGGCCACGGCGTCGAGGCGACCGTAGAAAAACGAAAGATCCTCCTGGGGAACTCGAAGTTCCTGGCCGACCGCGGTGTCGAGACAGGAGGGCTCGGGGAAAAGGCCGAAGAATTGTCCGCCGAGGGGAAGACGGTCATTTTCGCGGCCATCGATGGAAAACCGGCGGGGCTCGTGGCCGTGGCGGACACCCTGAAGGACCATTCCATCGAGGCGGTGGCCGGACTCCGCAAACTCGGCCTCGAGGTGGTCATGCTGACGGGGGATCATCGGAAGACGGCCGAAGCCATAGCGGCCCAGCTGGGCATCGACCGGGTGATCCCGGAAGTCCTGCCCGAGAACAAGGTCCGGGAGATAAAAAACCTGCAGGCCGCGGGACGCCGGGTGGCCATGGTCGGGGACGGGATCAACGACGCTCCGGCTTTGGCCCAGGCCGATGTGGGCATCGCCATCGGGACGGGGACCGACATCGCCATGGAAGCCTCGGACATCACGCTTATCCGGGACGACCTGAGGGCGGTCGCTTCGGCCATAGCCTTGAGCAAGAGGACACTGAAGGTCATCAAGCAGAACCTGTTCTGGGCCTTCTTCTACAACGTCGTGGGCATCCCCGTTGCCGCCGGCGTCCTCTACCCGTTCTTCGGGCTTCTTCTCAACCCGATCCTCGCTTCGGCGGCCATGGCCTTCAGCTCCGTGTCCGTCGTTTCCAATTCCCTGCGCCTGCGCCGTTTCAACTTTCGCACCTGAGGAGGATGGAATGCTGGCCAAGATCGTGGTGACGGCCGTCGGACTCGGCCTTATTGTCTTCGTCAACTGGTATTTCCTCCTCTCCCGCCGCAAACCCCGCTGAACCGAACTTCATCCGGCCGATTCTTGACAATCCCTATAGGAATAGGGTAGAATAAAGCCTTATTCAGGAGGATTGCATGAACAAAAACAAATTGGCTATCGTTCTGTTGCTGACTCTTTCCCTGGCCTTCGTTATCTCCGCCCTGGCCCAGCAGACGTCCGCCGACACCGCGGCCGACCCGGTCTGCGGGATGACGCTGAAGAAATCTGAGGCCAAAGCGACTTTTGACTATAAGGGAACGACTTACTATTTCTGTAGCGCAGGATGCAAGGACGCGTTTGTCAAGGATCCGGAAAAGTACCTGCAGAAGAAAGACGAGGCCGCCAGCGAAAAACCGGGCACTTGCCCGCGGTCCGGGAAGCAGATGCCGATGGCCGGCACGGGCCACGGACAGATGGCCGGGGCATGCCCGATGATGCAGATGCAGCATCAGCACGGCCAGATGGCGGGCCCCGCGGCCGGGATGAGCTGTCCCCTGATGTCCAAGGATGTTGAGAGGAAAACCGAAAACCTGCCGGATGGGGTGGCGATCAAGATCACGTCCAAAGATCCTGAGATGGTGAAGAAGATCCAGGAACACATCGAGAAAATGAAAGGCATGGGCGCGGGTTGTTGCTGCGGCATGGTTCAGCCCCAGGAAAAGAAATAGCCTATATCCCAGGCAAATATCCTTTCTGTCGGACTCTTCCGTGAGTCCTCGTCGTTGATTTCCTGTCGTCGTAGAGCCTGATCTATTCATGAAGAAGGCAAAGAATATTTTCCCGCCCCTGGCGGCAGGCGATGACAGGAATGGGCTTGTATTTTCATAATCACCCTCTCCCCGAACCTCTCCCATCCAGGGGGAGGGAATCCGTTCATCTTTCATTTTTTGAATAGTCCCGCCTGGAGTTCCAGGGTCCATTGGGAAACAGAAGTCCGAGGCGGTGAAGAGGTTTCCCAACAGGCTCCGGTTTCTGTTATCCTAGGGTCCATGCACCCGGATCGCAAGCTGAGTGGCAGAAAAGCCGTCGTGGCCATGAGCGGGGGAGTGGACTCCTCGGTCGCCGCCTCTCTTCTCATAGACAAGGGTTTCGATGTCACCGGCCTCACCATGAACCTGTTCGCCCTGCCCCGA
>Ga0153916_10000403_pt1 | contig 28741 bp, 18 predicted proteins | sample Opewatmetagenome_FD_109642 | JGI IMG/M metagenome (GOLD analysis project Ga0153916, IMG submission 109642) | Freshwater wetland microbial communities from Ohio, USA - Open water 3 Core 3 Depth 4 metaG | ecosystem: Environmental > Aquatic > Freshwater > Wetlands | place: USA: Ohio, Lake Erie...
CCTTAGATATTGACCGTGGTGTCATACGCCCTCGTGTGACACCCACCCTTAGATATTGACCGTGGTGTCATGCGTCCCCGCGTGACACCCACCTTAGATATTGACCGTGGTGTCATGCGTCCCCGCGTGACACCCACCTTAGATATTGACCGTGGTGTCATACGTCCCCGCGTGACACCCACCTTAGATATTGACCGTGGTGTCATGCGTCCCCGCGTGACACCCACCCTTGGGTTCAGGGGCGGTTCCAGTGAGCAAAGGACAACTATTTCTGGTGGCGACGCCAATCGGCAATTTGGGTGATATCAGCCACCGAGCGCTGGAAATTCTTCAGACAGTGGATGTGATTGCCTGCGAGGACACCAGGCATACCGGGATCCTCTTGCAGCATTGGGGGATCAATAAGCCGCGGCAGTCGTACCACGATCACAACAAGGAGCGCCGCGCTCCGGAGCTGCTGGACCTGGTGCAGTCCGGTCAACGGATAGCATTGGTGACTGATGCAGGCACTCCGGGCATCCAGGATCCCGGAGTATATCTGGTTCGAAAATCATTGGCACGGGGGATCGAACCGGTGGTCATTCCTGGACCGTCGGCGTTTATCATGGGGTTGGTGGTGTCGGGTTTGGCGACGGACCGGTTTGCCTTTGAGGGATTTCTGCCGGCGAAGAAGGGGCGTAACGCCCGATTGCAGTCGCTGGCGGAAGAACCCAGGACGATAGTTCTGTACGAAGCGCCTCACCGGCTTCAGAAGACCCTGACGGACTTATCGCAATTGCTGGGTGACCGGCGGGCGGTATTGGCTCGCGAATTGACGAAGAAGTTCGAGGAAACTCAGCGCGGAACCATCGCTGAATTGGTCAGTAGATTAACTCAGAACCCGCCTCGCGGGGAATATGTGGTAGTGATCGAAGGCGGGGATGAGTACCGGAAACGGACGCGGAAGTTGCACGGAGACACCGCATGCACCCCATAATTTTCCGAATCGGAGCTTTTCAACTCCACAGTTACGGTGTCGCCATGGGTTTGGCGTTCGTGCTGGGGATCTGGTGGGCTGTCCGACGAGCGCACCTCGCTGGAGTCCAGAAAGCCTTCATCTTCGATCTGGCGGTGGTGGTGATGATCTCGTCGCTGGTCGGCGCCCGGCTAACGTATGTCGCGGCGCACTGGAGCGAATACAAACACCATCCACTGGACATATTGAGCCCCATTCAAAGCGACGGGACCATCGGCATTCAGGGCATGGTGCTTTTGGGTGGAATCTTCCTCGCTGTGGTTTGCGGCGGTTGGTACGTCAAGCGAAAAGGAGTCCCGTTCTGGGCGATGGCGGACGTTTCCGCCCCGCCGCTGGCGCTGGGAATCGCCATTGGTCGGATCGGATGCTATTTGAACGGCTGCTGCTTTGGACACCCGACCAATGGTATCTTCGGGGTGATTTTCCCCAGTGGATGCTATGCGGCAGCGATTTACCCGGGTATTCGGATCCATCCGACTCAGTTATATTCAGCGGGAGCGGCTTTTCTGACCGCGATCCTATTAGTCGGACTGGAGCGTCGTGGGCGGACATTCGCAGGTTGGACTGCTTCGTTGTTTCTTATCCTGTCCGGCATCGACAGGGTGATCGTCGAAGGGTACCGGTACTACCCGCCTGACAAGTACTTTACGCTGCTGGGTACTCAATGGACCGGCAGCAGAGTCGTCGCGCTGCTCATGGTGGGCGCGGGCATTGTGGCATTTGCCATGTTGTCGAAGTCTGCCCGGAGGATCGCCGCAAAGGAAATGCAGATTCCGACAGCGGACACCAAGAAATCGGCGGAATCAGTACACACTGACAAGGGTCAAGACCAATCAGGCTCGAGAGAGTGAGGGTGTTGAATGGTTAACCGACAGCGCATGACGCCATCCAAGGATCGACATGTCACGGGGCTCCTGATCACCTTCGAAGGGATCGATTTCGCCGGCAAGACAACCCAGATTGAGCTACTGATTCAAGCGCTGGAGGATTTCAGTCAGCAGGTTCTCCTCGTCCGGGAGCCGGGCGGAACACTGATTTCGGAGAAGATCCGACGGATTCTTCTGGATCCCGCGTGCAAGGAGATGAGTTCGGAGGCGGAATTGCTACTGTATTCAGCGAGTCGTGCCCAGTTGGTGAGGGAGAAGATACTTCCCGCGTTGGAACGAGGCATGGTGGTGATCTGCGATCGGTTTTACGATTCGTCCACTGCATATCAAGGTTACGGAAGAAGGTTGGATCTAGAGGTCATTGCCCAATTGAATCGGTTTGCGGCGTTTGGCTTGGTGCCCGACATCACGTTTTTTCTGGACTTGGAACCGGAAAAGGCTGCCGCTCGTCAAAAGGAAAGGGGGACAGGGGAAGATCGATTGGAATCGTCGTCTCGTGATTTTTTCGCGCGGGTTCAGCAGGGATATTATCAGATCGCCGATGATCGGACGCGGCACGTCGTCACACTTGATGCCAAAGATGATCCGGAGATGTTGCACCAGAGGATCTGGATCGAAGTCAAATCATCAATAGAAATTGGTCAACAGAAGGTCGACACCGCATAGGGGGATTGCGACGCGGTGACGGCAGCGTCTGCGATTCCGGGTGATTGGCTAGTAATCTCGGAGTGAGGATATCATCGCAGGTTCTTGATTTTGGCTCAGCGGGGGTAGATTAAGCAGACGAAATAGATGTAGGATATTTTGTTTGATAATTGTGATGTGGTGGAGAAAGGATACGGATGAGATGGCTACCGAACACTTTAAGAAGAGATTGATGACGGTGCTAAGCACGCTGGCTTTGACCCGTCATAGGAGTGACCTCATGATTCGCAAACGGTTTTGGGTGATGCTGGCGGTGGCGGTGCTGGTTTTTGGACTCAGCCAGTTTTTCGTGCCTCGGGCTCCGGCAGAAGACGCATATTCCAATATCAGGGAAAGCATTGTTCTGTTCGGTCGGGTTTACCAACAGTTGATCGCACAATATGTGGATACCATCGACCCCAATGCTTTCGTAGAGGCGGGGATCGATGGCATGCTGCACAGCCTTGATCCCTATACCGTGCTCCTCAAGGACGAGGATCGGGATAATTTGAATATCATCACCAAGGGGGAATATGGGGGTGTGGGAATCCGGATCGGGGTGATGAAGGATACGTTGACAGTCATCAGCGCGGTGGACGATACTCCGGCGCAGCGATTGGGGATCCGTCCCGGCGACCGGATCATCGCCATCGATGACCGCAGCACAGAAGGCTTTACTACCGAAGCAGCGGCTGAGTTGATGCGCGGAACTCCCGGGACAGAAGTCAAAGTCCGGATCCAACGCCCTGGAGTGGACAAAGCAATCGACTATACCATGGTCCGCGAAGACATCAAAGTCAACGATGTGTCCTATGCAGATTTCGTGAAAGGCACGACCGGTTATGTCAAATTGACCCAATTTACCAGAGACGCGGGCGGCGAATTGCACGATGCGTTGGAAGACATGATGCACCGGGGCATGACAGGGCTGGTTCTGGATCTCCGCGGCAATCCCGGCGGGCTGCTTCCGGAAGCGGTGAGCGTGGCGGAGAATTTTCTGAATCCGGGGCAGACCATTGTCTCGACGCGGGGACGTAATCCGGAAGCCAACGAAGACAAAGTTGCGGAATCGCCCAGCGTGATCGGAAATATTCCCCTGGTGTTGTTAGTGGACGGCGGCAGTGCGTCGGCATCGGAAATCGTGGCGGGGGCGTTGCAGGACCATGATCGAGCGGTGATCATCGGCACCACGACGTTCGGAAAAGGACTGGTGCAACGGGTGTTTCCCATCAGCCAGAATCGCAGTTTGAAGATCACGACCGCGAAGTACTTTACTCCTTCCGGACGGCTGATTCAGAAGACGGATTATTTCGATAAGGACAATGGCATCATCATCGGAGCCCCAACGCCACATGAAGTCCCACCTGCAAACGGGGTCTATCGGACCGACCACGGTCGTCCGGTTGCCGGTGGCGGCGGCATCATCCCTGATGTGGAAGCGCAGGCGGAATCGTCCTCGTATTGGGGCGACGAATTGCTTAGAGCCGGAGCTTTCTTCAGCTTCGCCAACGAGTACTGCGGGCGGCATCCGGAATTGAGCAGCGACCCGAGGCATTTCGTGGTCACGGACGACATCCTGCAGCAATTCAAGACTTGGATGACCACTGCCAACCTGGACGTCGTTCCTGAAGGACAGCGCGAGTTGGATGATTTGAAGTCAGCAGTGAAAGATCAGGAACAAGATCCTCAACTACAGAGCGCGCTGCAGACTGTTCAGAGCACGATCAACCATTGGCAAGATGACAGTTTCGAACGGGACCGGGAATTTATCCGCCGCCAGCTCGACCGGGAGATCATGGGGAACCTTCTTGGCACCAAGGGGCGAATTGAAGCGACGTTTGATTGGGATCCTCAACTTTCGAGCGCATTGACAATCGTGCAGGATCCCAAGCAATACACCAACATTCTTTCCGGTGACCATTTGGCGACGACAGAACAGCCTGCGAAGAATGCCACCGAATAGCTGGGATTCAGGAGCCGATCTCCACGATAGTACTTCTTATTGAAGGATTGATCGCCGGGATATTTGCCGGTTACCTGGGGATTGGAGGAGGGATAATTCTGAATCCAATCCTCTTTATGTATTTCGAGGGACGCTCGGGGGCGGCGGATCCAGTGCATGTAGCATTGGGCACCGGTTTGATGGTTGCGGTTTTCACGACGGCGTCCAGTGCGATCGGACATGGCATCCGAGGACGGTGGCGACCTGCTTCTATCCCGTATTTGACGTTGGGCGTGATCGCCGCCTCGTATTTCGGGTCATGGGCGGCGGCAAATCTGCCTGGCAGCGTATTGAAGCGGATGTTCGCCGTATTGCTGCTGGCAGGCGCCTATCGGTTGTTTCGAGGAAATCGAGCCTCCGGTGATTCTGATCCACGCAATTCCCGCGTACTGTTAATCGTGACAGGAGCGGCTGCGGGAGCGGTGGGAGCGCTGATGGGCATTGGCGGGGGAATCGTGATGGTTCCCATCATGATCAGTATTTTGCACTACCCGACCGAACAGGTGGCGGGCACCTCGTCTGCGGTGGCAATTGCCGTGTCGTTATTAGGTGCGTTAGGATATGTCTACCAGGGCTGGGGAATTGCTGGGCTGCCTGAGAGTTTCTGGGGTTACGTGGATCCAGGAACGGCTGTTTACCTTGCGATAGGCTCCATTCCGGGAGCACAGTTGGGCGCGTATTTGAACCGCAGGTGGGGCGGCACGACTTTTCGCATTCTATTCGCTGTCGTATTGGTACTTGTCGCCGGCAAACTAATCATCCTCGGTTGATCGCGGGTTATTTGCTGCTATTCCGCCGATCCAAAGCTACGTACTGACTCGCTCGCCTGACATTGGAGAATTTCCGAATCAACACGGATCATGACGGCTCCCTGACCAAGCGAGCCGCCCTGTTACGGGTCTCGTATCCTGCGTCGCGGCATCCTGTTTCGCCGGGCCGGATTCCGAGGGTGTCCCGATGAAGCGAGGTTATGGCAGCAGTCCGATGTATGCCTCTTTCTTTGCGACGGCGGCAGCAACTGGGGCGCTGACCTTTGCAGCTTTCTGGCTACTGTGCTTCCGCGTATCCTCAGGTTTTTCCGTGATGGGGGTGCAAGCGGACGCTGTCACCAAGGTGGTTTTCCACCAGTTCCTGCCGTCGGTGATCTGGATTCAGGTTCGAATCCTGATGGCTTACGGGGTCATCGGCGCCGTGGTAGGTCTGGCGGGAGCACTCGTCGTCACGGGTCTGTTTGCTCGGATACCGCAGGCGCCGTCAAGAGGGTGGGCGGTGATTGCAGGCGCTGGAACCTGCATGGTAGTCGAGTCCCTGTTTCTGGTCTGGGCAATCCGGCGTACCCCTCAGCTATACGCCGACATCTTTTATTTGCAGGGGGGTTGGACCCGCCGGGCGATGGTGATAATCACCGACCATTTGCCTCGATGGATCGCTCCATATGCGTTATTAGGAATTGCGCTGATTTTTACCATCGCTCTCGTCCGGACGATCTGGAAGATGACATCGAGGCGCCTCCTATGGAAGGGGTGGTCGTGGTCAGGAGCAAGATTGGCACTGCTGATCATTGCGGTCGGTGGAACAATCGTCATGGGATCACGACTTTTGGCGGAAGGGAGCGATCTCGAAGCTCCCCACACCGCGTTTGGGACTGCAAATAGGGCGCCAGGGATCATCATCCTGGCGGCGGACTCGTTTCGCCTGGATCACATCGGGGGATATGGCTATCACCGCCCCACCAGTCCAGTGATTGACTCGCTGATGTGTCGAGGCACGGTGTTTCGGCGAGCGTTAACTCCGTTGCCCAGGACGTTTCCCGCTTGGGTGTCGTATCTGACGGGCACATATCCCCACACGCACGGCGTGTTGAATATGTTTCCCACCGATGCGGACCGGCAGCATCTGCCGCCAGCAGTACCGCAAATTCTTGGAAATCGAGGTTGGCACAGCGGCGTGATTTCTGATTTCGCTGGTGATATATTCTCGCGGGTCGACCTGGGATTTAAGACTATTCGCGCTCCGGAATTCACCTTCGTCAGCCTGATCAAATTGCGGAGTCTGGAGATTCATTGGGCACTGCTGCCTTATATCAATTCCAGATGGGGACGGAGGCTGTTCCCGGTGTTGTCGGAATTCGCGCAAGCGGCGTACCCTGAGTATCTGGGTCACTGCGCCCGGCTCTATTTGAAGCAGCGCGCTCGCCGCAACGAGCCATTTTTCTTGACCGTGTTTTTTTCCGCGACCCATTTCCCATATTCCGCCCCGGACCCGTACTATCGTCTGTTTACAGATCCCGATTACCAGGGCGACTACAAGTATCACAAGCCCAACCTGCTGAAGCCTCATGAGGAATTGGCGCAGGAGGATATCGATCAGATCCTGGCGCTGTATGACGGCGCCGTCAAAGCGATCGACGTCGAAATCGGCAGAATCGTCAGGACGTTGGAAGATACTGGACTTTCCGAAAGCACCTGGATCATCGTCACTGCCGACCATGGGGAGAATCTCTACGAAGACGACATGGGGATGGGACATGGCGAGCATCTGCGAGGTCGAAATGTTCTTGAGGTGCCTTTGATCATCGTTCCTCCTCAGCGACAGTCAGACGGTCGGACGTGGACGCCTGACAGCGCCCAAGGAATTCAATGGATCGACGTTCCCGTCAGCGGTGTCGATCTGGCACCGACCTTGCTGGATATTGCACGAGTCCCGGCTGACACAGCGATTGAAGGATGGAGCCTGCTTCCTCTGATGCGACAAAGAAGCCTGTGTCAGGTGGGGACACTTGACACTACATTAAAACATGGGGACTGTGTTCTGAAAGCATTCCGAGATCGCCCGATTTTCGCGGAAACCGGGTTGTGGTTTGAGGATTGGACCAAAGGATTCTATCAGCATCAGAGGATCCAATATCCGGACATCTCCAAACTGTGCCGCCTGGATGCTTTCCACGACAACCAAATTGTGCTGAAAGAGGATGTCCGGGATTTGATGGAGGTGGCAAAGCACCGGGCGGTGATCCGTGACGATTTGAAGCTGATCCTCATCCCCACCCGCGACGGAGTTACAGAGGAAGGATACCGTTTAACAGCCGACGGTTCCGAACTGCCCGCTGATACTGACGACCCGGATTTCGGAGCCCTCCGAAACGCACTGACAACCCATCTGGCTGCGGATCATCGTTTTGAAAAGATGGGCGAGTATGTGATCCCTGTGGGATGGGAATGGCGGTTGAACTGGAGGTTGCAGTAGGACACACAGCAGATAGCCGAGGAGTAGGGGATTCGTGCAATTATTGCATACTTACTATGGAGACGGCGTCTAAGAGACCGTTGTGATACCGGTATGGAAGAGCACGGCATAGTTGTTGCCCTGAGAGAAAATCAAGCGGTAGTCAGAGTGCAGGGAGCGGAAAGCTGCTATTCCTGCTCCTCGCAGCAGTTTTGCATCATGGGCGGGGACGGATCGGTGCATATTCTGGCGGAAAACCCGCTGGACGCCAAAGAGAGCGACCAGGTGACGGTGAGCTTGGGAGAGGGCAGGAAAATCGCGGGAACTGCCATCGTGTTCTTGACTCCTGTCTTGGGTATGTTTGTCGGGCTGTTTTTCGGAATATCCAGATATGGCACCGGTGGCGGCGTTATTGGTGCAGGCGCCGGCATCGTCCTGGGATTGATCACCCTGCGGCTAGTGGATCGATGGCTGGGCAAACGATCCACTTTCCGACCTCGCATTATATGCATCAATCAAGAAAGCCGCGATAGCGCTGCCAGAAACCAATTGCATAGAGTGTAGGAGATTGACATACTAAGCCCTCTGCCAGAAGGAGAACGCCTGTGAGAATCATCATGCTTGCCTTGGTACTGCTTGTTGCCACGATGTTGATCGGCTGCGGAGAGCGGAACTCGCCGTTAATACCCGCGGCGTACTATCATCTCATCTCGGAAATTCAAACGCCGGGTTGGGCAGAGGATGTGGCAGTTCTTAACGATACCGCCTACGTGGCTGACAACATGGGCGGCATCGCGGTCTTTGACATTCGAAATGTGGCGGATCCAGTCTACATCGAAAGTTGGTCGTCGCCCCGCCTGGTTCAGATTATCAAGGCTGCGCCTGTCAACCGATTGATGATCACCTACGAGTCAGGCGGCAATGACGGTATGAAGATCTATTCCATCGACCAGAAGCAGCAGGTTAGTGAGGGATTTTCGTCCGGAGTCCGAGGTCTGGCAGTCCTGGAGGACCCGAATAATGCAGGCAGTTTCTGGGTGCTGGCGACCGACATATCCGATGGATTGGTGGGGAACAAGTACCAGGATGTCGGGGGATCCTGGCAAATAGAGGATGCGATCATCCCGTTTCTCCCGCCCTTTGGAGAATATCGTGGTATGACTCTGGTGGGTGATTCGTTGGTATTCGCCTGCCTGGACGAACGCGGAGTAGTCTGTATACGCATCGATCTCCAGGTGACCAGCAATCTTCCGGACTCGATCGGATGGGCCGACACGCCAGGAGCGGCACGTGATGTGGCATATCAGGATGGCTACCTGTATGTAGCGGATTACTTCGGGGGGTTGGTGGTGATGGACGCCCATAATCCCAGGGCGCTTGCATTGGTGGCGCAGGTGATTCCTCGTGGAGCCAGTCGTTGCACGAAGGTGATGGTAGATGGGGATATCGCAGGGGTTCTGGACGACTTTGATGGGATCTACGTTTTTGACATTTCGGTACCGGCAGCGCCGGTCGACATTGATCTAATTGCATTGCCGGAACCGTCGGGATTGGCTTTTTCGGGGGGACGATTGCTCGCCACTGATGAAGATCGAGGGTTGTTGATTTTCCAGCCGTGATACAGCGAATTTGAAAAGTCGCTGTGGACAAGATCGCTCAGGCTTGCACCCCACAGCGTTGTTACAGAAATCCCGGGTCAGGTTAGCCCGGGATTTCTCAGACTAGATCGAGATAGGCGCTCGCCTTGTCTGCAACCGCTCGGCAAACTTCCGCATTCGAGCTGATACCTCCAATATCCGGAGTAATTATTTTGCCATCGAGGATGACCTGCTCAATCGCTTTCCCCAACACCGAAGCCGTCCGAACGTCCCCCAGAAATTCCAGCAGCATCCGGGTGGCAATCAAAGTGCCAAACGGATTAATGTGAGATCGAGGCAATTGCATCGTGCCGGCATTCAGCATCGGACCGACGATCGCTGTCTGGTCGTTCAGCGCGACTCGACTTGCGAAACCGGCGCCTCCGGCGTGTGTGTAAGCCACCCGACATAGGAACTCGCCGCACAAATTCTCGGTCACGATCACGTCGTACTCTGTCGAAGCTCGGGAAAGATCGGTGGCGTCGAGTTCGTGGCTTCCCATTGGCATGGTACCCCAGGCACGAATCGAAATAAGATTGTCAATAACCGACCACAGTGATTCCTCTCGATACTGCAGCGCCGGGAAATCCACTGCGATTTCTCGCGACGTTCGGATCACCATTTCTGCGGTCTCCGGGAAGACATCGGGCACATCGACCACGGTGATCCCCTTCCTCTTGTTTCGTGCGGCGAATTCAAATGCCCGCCGTACTACGTGCTCAAACCCCTGACGCGTTACGATCCGGCAATTCATCGCGATTTCTTCGGGTGGAAATAGGGTGAGGAATTGCAGACGGGGGTGCGAAGAGATGAGTTCCATAGCCTCGAATGTCACAGGACAGAATCCTGCCCCGGACCCTGCCCCTTCCAAGAGGCTGCGGAACACGACAAGGTCCAGCCCATCCAGTCGGTTCAAAGGATTGCCGGGAAACGCCCTGCACGGTCGCATCTCGGTGTGGAGATACAATCGGCGGGCTAATATCATCCACGGGTCTTGATATTCCGGATGGTCGGAGGCAACGGGATCTGCAGCCTGCACCTCGTCGGAGAGGACAGGAGTCGGTGGGAAAGGGGTCGCGGCGACCATGGCACATTCGGAGTGCTTGATCAACTCCAGGGTGCGATCCGGCACCGGATTACCGTCGCGGCTCCAGGGGATCCACCCGATGTCCCCTGTCACGATATCGATGTCAGGCTTCAGCTTTTCCAACACGCCGTGAGCCAGATCAAGCAGATGCCTCGACATCGGATCGCCGGAAAGCCAGGCTATGGTGTGTTTCGACATATGCGTTTTCGGAGGTCGGACCCCCGTCCGACCCTTGAGAGATTGCCCCAGAAGCCAGCGGATTCCGCGTCAGAAATCCAAGCCGATGGAGAATCGATGCCCGTCGCCCAGGTCTTCCTGGAATGGGGAATATCCGTAGTTGATATGGAATCGAGCCCAGTCCAATCCGAACCCGGCGGTGGCACCGCGGGAATCGATTCCGGTGATGTATCCGGCTCGCAGCGCCAACGACTTCACGGGACGGACTTCGACCCCGACATGTCCGGTGCCGTCGCCCTGGAAAGGCATTTCGGCGTCGGCTGCCAGCGTCAATTTCGGAATCCAGCTCTGCGGAAGGTCGTAGGCGGCACCGACTCGAATGCGGGACGGGAGTGCCGGCGCCTCTACCCGCAATGCCGTCATTTTCCCAAGGTCTTTGAGTACGGCACCCAAAGACAACCCCGGAAATAGGTTGGGTTTCTGGGCGCCCACGTCGACCGCCCACCCGTGGGATGTTTCCTCGAAGATAGATTCCCAGAGGTACTTGAGGGTACCTCCCAAGCGCAATCCTGCTCCGAAATCTCTCGCATAGGAGATCCCCAGAGCAACGTCATGAGCGCCGAAAGTACCGATGGGATTCGCCGACGGACTGGTCCGCAACTCGATATCGTCCATATTCAAGCCCAGGTAATGTAGCGCCACGGCGGAACGCTGCCAGCGGAAATTGCCGGCGGCAAACTGACCGGCGACATCCTGGATCCAGCGATGGTAACTGAAGACGGCGGCACTGTGATCCGAGGCGACCAATCCCGCCGGGTTCCAATAGGCGGCAGTAGGATCATCGACAACTGCAACGGCGGCTTCTCCCATCCCCGCCGCTCGCCCCCCTGCTCCGATTCTGAGGAAAGCCAGCCCAGTGGGCGAATCTGCTTGAGAGGAAGATACGAAAGCAAAAAAGAACAAGGCAACCGACAGCCACAAGAGATTGCATTTCATAGTGTTCTCAAATGATGTGAGCTCGAAGCACGAAATTCCAAATCCGAAACAATCTCAAAATCCCAAATTCAACATGAGGAGCGTAGCCCTCTGGGATATCAGGGGCAGACAGCGATCTTCGACCTTCGGCAGAGGTCTTCAAAACTGGAATGTCCACGAAATCACGTGGCTGTCCAGCGGCGATACCGATTCAATGACGTAGGCGTAGTCCAGCGTTGTGCGAAGATGCCAGACTTTGGGGGTGATGCCGATGCCGAATGTGATATTGTGATAATCCACACCGGCACGGAGCGCCCCACTCAACTGGTCGGAAAATCGTACGGCGTATTCCGCTCCGAAGTGCATTCGGCGGTCGAAGGCGCTGGAGATTTCCGCATCGCATGCCACTGACAATCCCACCACGGGTTGCACCATGACTCCGCCCACAAACTGCACCGGAAACCGATCGACTTTCGAAGATCCCTGGCTCCAGAAATCAGTGGTGTCCCAGGTGATTCTCATTTTCCGGTCTGGATTCAGCAGGTTGAAATCTTTGATCCGCGCGCCAATGGTCAAGATCGACATAGGTTTGACCCGTACTCCCACGTCCATTCCAACCCCATTGGCATCCACCGGCTTGTCCTCGGAGGTCATATTGGGGAAAAGAGAATACACGACTTTGACAGCCAGCCCGACGCCGAATTTGGTCGTATCCCCCACTCCGAATGCCATTTGAAAGGCATTATCGTACTGACTCAACCAGCCATAATGGATTCCGTCGAAATCGCGACCGTCGATCCGAGCGGTTCTGGCATGGATCCAGCCGAGTGCGATTCCGGCTTCGACTGGCGCATTCTTGGGGCGCAACGGAATTGCCGTTCCCACGAAATAGTACTCTCGATCCAGCGACAACGACCGCGTGGAGATCGCGACCTCGCGCTGGGTGGTCCAAGGCATGGCTCCCGGGTTATAGTACAGTGCCCACGGACCCGTTGCGACCGCCACCTGGGCATTGCCCATCGCGATAGCACGCGCTCCCAAGCCCATCCGCAGGAATGCACCGGCATACCCGCCGTTGGTTCCGGACAAGGCAGGAAGTGACAGAAGCGACACCCCCAGGACGATCAATTCCATCTTTTTCACGTAGGCTCCAATCTGTCTGGATGGTGTCAGGTGAGGGCGCCTAACACCACGGCTTTGTTCTGTGTGGGAGGTGTCAGGTGGGAGCACCTAACACCACTGATCTATCCTGTCTGAGCAGTCTCAGGCGAGGACGCCTGACACCACGGCTCTGTTATCACCGAAGCAGCAATAACTTCTGGACCCCCTCGAATTCGTTGACCTTTAACACCGCGAAATAGATTCCGGAGGAGGCGGAGCCCGGATCCCACAGGAATCGGTATCTACCGGGCATTTGCGCTTCATCCACCACTGTTGCCACCTCTTGCCCCAACACGTTGAAAACTGCCAATCGAACATTCCCGCGCGCCGGAAGTTCGTAAGTCAGCGCCACGGTTGCATTGAAAGGGTTGGGGACCGCGGCGTACAAATAGTAATCGTCTGGGACGCCGGGGGTCTGATGGCTCTGTGAGACTCCCAGCGGATGCAGCAAATCGCCTATGGCAAATTGTCCCAGGTAATTGACGACCACTCTAATGCGGTTCGTCTCTGGATCGACCGTGGCGTCGGGAATCTCTGCGAAGCCTTCGACGGTCTCCAACCTCCTCCACAGGGTCAATAGGCTCTCGTCGAGCCCCGCGATTTGTTCATCGGTGTATCGCAACATCAATTGGATATTGGTCGTATTTTGCTTGCTGGAACTTACCCTCCACCAGACGTCAGCGGCATGCTCGGGAGCATTAGGGGGTTGCGACGGCGATCTCGAGACCTGCAGCAAGCCTAAGGTGCCATTCACGAATTTCACCCAGGCATCTTGAGGGTAGAATCGGACTCTGGGTTGGGGTCCGGGCGGACTTCTGCGGTAGCTCCAGAAATTGGAACTCACGCCATCGCCGTAGATGACATAAGTTTCGCCAGCGGACGCTCCTCCGGGCGAATCCGCACCGGATGCCCCGATCACCATGTCCCCGTAGCCATCGCCGTTGACATCCATAATTCCCAGAGCCCGACCGAGAAAATCATTGTCGAAGCTGCCATATGTCGTCACGTCCGCCGCGCCCGCTCCCAAGTCGAGCACGAGGGGAAATACCAGGGATCGTCCGTAGATCAGATAGCAGATTCCGGCTTCGGTTTCCGCTCCGACATCGGCATTGTAAGCACCAATAAGGAGGTCGTCATAGCCGTCGCCATCCACGTCACCCATCGCCAGGGCGGCACCGGCGTTGTCTTGAGCGTGAGCACCTTCGACCCTGACATCGGCAACGACGGACGCCAAGTCGTAGGATGGTTCCAGGGCGTAGGATCCCTCGATAACGTACACTTCGCCGGCGGCGCTGCCACCGCCAGTGTCCATGTAAGGTGCGCCGAGGACGATTTCGCCAATCCCGCGGGCATCGAAGTCGCCGATTGCGACAGACCACCCCAGCCTGATTCCTGCCCACCCACCCATGATGATCACATCAGCCTGACCTTCACTTAGGGGGATGGAATCCGGAAAGACATTGGTCCCGTATAGGATATAGGCGCTGCCCGCAGCGCTACGTCCCTGTGGATCGGCATCCGGCGCGCCCATCAGGATCTCATCGTAGGAGTCTCCATTCACATCACCGACTGCCAATGCAGTCCCCAAATGATCGTCCGCATGCTCGGCTTGAATTGTGACGTCGGCAGCGGATTCCGCCAGATCGATGCGTGGAGCCCACGAGGCGGCTCCTAAGAATACGTAGACCTCTCCGCCGTTAGCACCATTGGGAAAATCGGCTTGGGGGGCGGCTGCCACCAGGTCATCCTTGCCATCGCCGTTGATGTCGCCAGCAGCCACAGCAGCACCGAGCCGAAAGTCGGCACCGCCGCCCGAGATGATGACGTCGGCGGAATCTACCGCAAGATCGATAATCGAGGGCAAAGTCGATGCGCCAAAGATCACGTAGATCCGCCCAGCATGGAAGAACACATCGGTGCCGGAATACAAGGCGCCGATGGCGATGTCATCGAACCCGTCGTCATTGAAATCTCCGCTGGCGAGGGAATATCCGGACCATTCGTTGGCTACCATTCCAGAGATGGTCACATCCGCCGGAGAAACCAACAGGTCGATGGTATCGGGGAGGGACTGTGACCCGAAGAACAGGTATGTCTTACCGGATCCGGGACCTATGGCGCCGTTTGCTTGCGGGGCTCCGATCAGCATGTCCATGTAGCCGTCACCATCGATGTCGCCTCGGACGAACAGAGCCTGACCCAGACGTCCCAGCTCATTTCCGCCGCGAATTCGGACATCTTCCTGTCCTTGGGCGATAAAAATTTCCTCTGGGAGAGGATCAGCCCATAGCGCCAGAGGCAGCAGGATTGTGATTGGTAACAGTCGCGTGATAGCTTGTCTCATCGGCTCGCCTTCCCTTTGGAGAATTGTCGCCTGGCTGTATCAGTTAGGGACGCCTGACGCCACGGGGAATAAGTTCTCTCATCGACTCACCCTGTCGTTTGGAATGTCAAGCACGCGGTGGTGTAGGGTGGGGACACCCTACACCACACTATCCAGTGATCGGGCGGTGGTGTTAGGCGTCCCCGCTTGACACCGCGGGACTCAGTTAGTCGAGGATCACAACTTTGCCCCAGTTTTCTCGACCCTCGGCTTTCAATACGTAGAAGTAGGTGCCGTTCGCGACCAGGTCGTCACGGTCATTTCGACCGTTCCATTCTTCGTAATGATCACCGGCTGACCGGTGCACTCCGTCCACCACCGTCCGCACCAAGGTCATGGAGAAGTCGTATATCTTCAAGGTCACCGCCGAGGCATGATCCAGGTCGTATTGAAACCGCACTACCGGATATCGAGTCGGGGAGTAGGGATTAGGATAGGCATATGTTGCGGGCGAGCCTCCGGTTCTTGTGGGCTCGAACGCATGGTACACCGTCCAGTGGATTCCGCCGTCATAGGAAGATGCCAGACCATCTACCGTCCCGACCCAGAGCGTTCCCAGGAACGCCAGGGCGGAATATACTGTGCGTTCCTGAATCAGCATGCCGGTTTGCTGGTCACGGATCATCGGGAACACCAGCCACGTCTGCCCCCAGTCGTCGGACTTCCATAACCCTCGATCATCGGCGACATACACAATCGAATCATCGAAGGCGATATTATGTCCGTGGATTCCATCCAAGGTAACATGCCAGGTGACTCCTTCGTCATCGGAATACGAGACGCCATAGGTTTCGGTTGACCCTTCCGCTCGCCAGGTGGTCGCCCATAGGATCCTGCGTTCTTGGGCGTTTTGCCATGCCATCGAGGTAACGAAATTCCCCGAAATTCCGGAATTGGTGTGGTTGAATTCCTGCCAGGTCTCGCCTTCGTCCCGCGACAAGGCGATGCCGGCGGCGGAGCCTGCCCACACCAATCCTTCATCAGATACAACCGCAAACGCGATATGACCGAGGTTGGCTGCGGGATGGAAGGCATGCCCGTCGGGAGTCACCACTTGCCAATTATATCGGGTGAATTCGGTGTTGTATGGATGCCGCCGGAGTCCGCCGCCTTTGGACGTAATCCAGACATAGTTGGGGCTCAGCGCCATATCATACGTGATATTATCGACATTGGTAGTGGTGGGCCAGTAACCTAAGCTATCCGAATATCCAGTCGCGTCCACCGGTACGTTGGGATCTGCCGGCTGGGCGATATGAGTCCAGGACTGCCCGTGATCTCTTGAATAGGAAACGCCTCCGCCGGCACCCGAAATGCCCACCGTAGTATCGAAGGCGGTCGCAAGCCAAACGATGGAATCGGTGACCACCAACGCAGAGACGCCGCCTTTGCCGATGCCGTTCGTCTCATTCCACGACCGCCACACTGAATCAGGAGCCGGATCGAAATTGCTGAGCCCGCTTCCGGTGGAAAGCCACACCGACGAATCGGACGAATCGGGACGGATATCCACGATGACGTTGCCGCCCAGCCGATCCATCGGTTCGGGATTGACGCCCTGGATCAATTGGTAGCTGCGCAGTCCGGGCGCCACTTGAGCGAATCCCAAGCACGCTACGAACAGCAGCATGGTCATGCCAACGGCGATCACTCTCATGGCTGCCTCCTTTCCACCTGGAACGGACTGCAGGCGCGGTTGTCTCCATGGGCTACAGAAATTGAGTACGGAAGCTCGGGACTGGTTTGGACGCCTGGCGGGGGAACAACCCACATGTCGTGGATAATGGGATTTGAAGTTTGTCCCAACAGATCTTGAGCCAAAAAGGTGAAGGTGTACTTCCCTGGCGTGTTGTTCCAGAACAGCACGATCCCTTGCGAATAGATGCCATCGCCGGCGGTGACATCAGCGCCGCTGCCGTCATCGAACAGATAGAACACGTTCGGATTGGGCACGGTGTCATTTAATACCGAGGTAAAGTACACCGCCCAGATATCGATGAGAGTTTGATCGTCCTCCACGTTTAAGAAGAGCAAGGCGGTATCGGAGCCGACTGCCTGTATTGGCAGGACCATAGTATCCGGCGCCACCAAATTCGAGATCACTGGAGGATTATTCTCCACCATAACCGTTTGCCCGACAGGACCACCGATTTCCTGGAAAGTGTCTTCTCCATAAAAGTTGAAGGCATAGTCACCGACAATACCGGCGGCGAAGGAACGATCTATCGTGATCGACCACCGATGGTCTTGATCAGGACCCGCCAATGTAATCTCCCCCTTTCCGGAACCCTGCACGTCCAGCCAAACTCGAACGAGGGAATCCAGCTCATCGGAATCAGTCGCACGAACCGACAATGTCAGAGTATCAAAGCCGCTTTCCAAGAGGGAAGGCAGCACGGGATCCTCCAACACTGGCGCGGAATTGGCTCTCAATTCCACTGCAACCTCGACCGGATCGGCGGCATGACCATTCGAGTCGGTTGCGTCGAATCGAAAGGAAACGGTGGTTGCATGATCCACGAACTGACCGGTAATTCTGCGGCTGAAGATTCCGTCTCCCGGGACCAGATCGCCGCTAGTGCTATCCGCCCAGGGAGGACTGGCTGTTACGGAATAGTATGACCCGTCGTCCCACAGGGAAAAGGTGTCGATGGTCGCGCCATCGCTCATTATCGTCCCTAACGCGAAGGGCACATTCTGGGGACCCTGGGCATCCTCCACCGTCACCGTAATCCGGTAATTGCGGGGAGAGTTGAATGCCATTCTTGCAGGCACTTCCCATTCGGTGATCCGAGGGGTGGGACTGATCTCACTACCGGTGGGCTCCTTCTCACATCCAACCCACAGCAGAACCAGGATTGGAAGAGGCAATGCATAGGTCCATTTCGGCAAATGGATCATGTGTTCCTCACAGTTTGACTTCGCCAGAAGATCGCAGGATGTCTATTGAATAGCTTCGTCGATGAGCAGCCCCCAACGCAGCCCTTTGTTGCTCAATATGACATGCCGTGCTTGTAGTTTCCTCAATATTGCAGACAGAATAGCCGTACCGGCGGTGATGATTCCTGCGCGATCCGGAGGCATGTGCGGAAGATGGGCGATATCAGCCGCGGACAGTCCGGCAAATCTGGTGAGATGTGCCTCGACTTCCGAATCACTGATGCGAACCGGCTTGTGCTGCCACAACTCGGTGATATCGATGCCCAAGGTCAGCGCCGCTAATGTGGCGGCAGTGCCTCCCACCGCGATCACCGGTCCGGACGCAGCCACAATATCCGGGGATACCGAATCCAATTTCGACATTATCACTCGCTGAATCTCGGCGTGCTGCTGTTCTGACAATGGTTGCGACCGGATCGCCTCCTGGGTCAAGGACACCGCCCCTATTGGAATGCTCACCGCCTCCAGCACCTTGTTCCCATTCCCCAGCACTAATTCCGACGACCCGCCGCCCACGTCCACCACCCGACAAGGTTCCTGAAGGTCATCGAAATCGAGCATAGCGCCCAGGTAGGTCAATCGAGCTTCTTCCTGACCGGATATGATGCAGATTTCGACTCCGGTTTCGTGCAGGACTCTTCGGAGAAAAGCCCGGGAATTCGTAGCGTTCCGCAGGGCAGCGGTGCCCACGCATCGAATGGCGTCAACCCGCTTTTCGCAGCTGCGGTTGACCAGCGATCTCAGGATCTCCATATTACGATTTTGCACCTCCTCGGTCAACTGGCCGGAAGGAGTCAATTCCCAGCCCAAGCCATTGGGAATCAGATTTTCCTCGAGGAGGGACCATCGTCCTGAGCCGTGGCTCTCTGCGATCAGAAACAAAGTGGTGTTGGAGCCTATGTCGATAGCAGCGCGGATCATGGCGACACCTTGGCTCCGCCATATACCCAGTGCACCAGCAAGGTTCCGACAGCGTCCAGGGATTCCGCCGAACATTTGTCGGGAGTGTCTTGCATGGTATGCCAGTATGGATAATCGAAATCGATGATATCGACTGACGGAATGCCGTAGCGGTTCAGCATGACATGGTCATCCCACACGGGCGGACCCTTGGTGGGGTCGAAGCAGGTCAGGTTCAACTGCTCCGCCAGGTTCCACAGGGCATCAACCAAGCTGGGCGCCCATTCCAGCGAATTGACTTCCTCGGGATACACGGCGTCCTTTTCGCCCACCATGTCCAGGACCACGCCCCACAGCGGCAATTCGCCGGTTAGGTGCGTTGCATAGTAGCGGGATCCGAGGCACCAAGTTTCCAGGTCACCCTGTTTTCCGGAATCTTCGCCGTCGAACAGCACCAAGTCCACGCCCACCGGAGGCGGATATTCTGAGAACAGCCGCGCCAGCTCCAGGATGACTGCCACGCCGGACGCACCGTCGTTGGCGCCCAATATGGGCTCGTTTCGTCGGTTGGGATCGGGATCGAAATCCGCCACGGGGCGCGTATCCCAGTGCGCACCGATGAGGATCCGATCGCGCGAGTCTGAGCGATAGCGGGCGGAGATGTTCTTGAGGTGTAACGCATCTCCGGTGACTGCCGAACGAGAGGAAAAATCCTGTCGTTCCACGTTCCCGGCGAAGGAATCCAGAGTTTTCGTGAGCCACGCCGCACATTCTCGATGGGCGTCACTATTGGGAAACCGAGGTCCGAAATCACACTGAGCCACCAGATAGTCAAAAGCCCGGGCGCCGTCAAAATCGGGAAAACGGGACGGATCGGGATGTCCAGGAGATGGGGTTTGGGCAAAGACCCGGCTGTCAGGTGAGGACGCCTGACACCACAAGAGTGTTGCGATCAACAATGGGGTGAGGCTGCGGGTCACTGCTATCCTCTGATGGCGATGTTCACCGAGACTCCGAATTCCATGAATGATGTTTTGCCCTGGAGTTTGTCCTTATTAACACCCGTTTCCAGGTGGATGCCGCCGGTTACGGTGTTGGAGAAGGTATAGTCGATTCGAGGGGACACGGACCACGAGTCTTGGCGGGAGTCTTCCTGCAGGACGCCGTTTTGACCAACGCTGCCTTCTCGGCTGTTGCTGGTCATATTGAACTGCAGCGAGAAGTTGGTCTGGTTGGAAAACCGTCGATTCTTGAAGGGCCAGAACGGCAGCGGGATGCGAAAACCGGTCTGTCGGGAATAGCTGACCTGCGCGGAAAGCCCTGTCTGCGTAGTGTACGTTTTCCCGACGCCGCTGACGAGCTGATCCTCCAGAGTCTGCGTCAAAGTGTATCTGATAGTGCTGTTGACGCCGCCTTTCCAGTTGATGGTAAAGCCAACCAGGGGATTGAAAGACCGGTCGTACGTGGTCCGGGTGACATTGCTTTCGCTTCCCGTCCAGTAATCGCTGCGCTTGCCGCTGAAGACGTTATCAAACGTCACACTCTGAGTCAATTTCTCGAACAGAGGGGTATTTTCCAATCCCGACCACGACAGACTCCAGTTCAGAATGAAGAAATCGGTAGCTTTGACCTGGCTGCGATTCAGGATGAAGAATTGGGTCTGCTCGGTGGATCCGGTGCTGGTGGATCCGAAGTTTGCCGATTTGCGGAAATCGTAGTCCAGGTTCAGCCGGACGTTTCGGCTGAGATTCAATGCGCTGGCGACGCGGTAATCATCGGTTCGGGCGTCGGACGGAATAGAGGTATATCCCGCGATGGTCGGCACGCCGGGGCTGCGGCTCAACCCAAGCTGATACCGCCAGTCTGCTTGTCCTGCGACCGTGGGATGGCTCAGGTTGTTTTGCAACGAATAATCGAACCGAATATTCCCCAGCCGGCTCACCAGGAATTTGACACCATCCAGGAGTGTCGGTGGAGGGCGCTTCTCTGCTGCGGGCTGCTGTTCAGGCTCTCCCGCGGGCTTGCCCTCCGGTGACTCGGGTTTCTGGGGTTCCTCCTGTCCCTCGGGAGCCGAGGGTGCGCCTGTGGTGGATGGTTCCCGTCGCAGAGGCGGCAAGGGTTGTTCCGGTCGTCCTTGTTCCGGAGCGTGCATCCCCGGAATTGGTCCCGTTTCTCGGGGCGATCCACCGGGTTGCATCTGCGGTGATTCGGGTGGCACGGGACCTTCCTTTTCGCCGCCAGGCGGTTGCGCGGGCGCTTCTTCTCCGGTTTGAGGACGGGACGGTCTTTGTCCCCCGACCCAGCGACCGACGACATCTTGAGTTTTCAGTTCCACCGACGCCGTCAACGTGCTCTGATTGGTGACACTTTGACCGCTCTCCGCGTAGTTGTTGCCCCAGTTCCAGCCGTAGGTCGTTCGATAGGACGTCTCGGTGGTCAGGAATGAAAGGAACTCGGGGTTGTAGGACGAGTTGACGGTCTGACTGATATTGTTGTCCCGCCCAAGATCTCCTTCCAGCAAGCCGGAGACCCCACTGGTACTAAGGTCGGATCTGTGAGTTCGCGTCACATCCAGGGTCAAACTCTCGAACGGTCGGATGCCGGTCCCCAATGACCTGGTGACAAGAAGGCTGTACGATCGGCTGTACACGCCGGTCCTGGACATACTGTGCGTCTCGTTTTCGCTCCCATTCAGCGACAGATTGATATGGGTAGGTTTGTAATACAGCCGGCTTTCCGACATCCGACTGAGGATTGGCACGTTCCGTAAGAACGAGAAGATTCCTAAGCCGCTTCCTTGCTCGACATTCCAGTTATACGCCACGTCCCCGCTGTTGATGTCGGTATTGCTGTATAGCGACGTGGGGCTGGAACTATTCCGCCGCGTGACCCCGTAGCCAAAGGTGATCTTGTCGATGGAATACCGGACGAACGGATTGGCGGACGGAGTGGTCTTGGAAAAATCAAAGGACGCGCCTCGTTCAGAGGCAATGGTCTTGACACTATCGTCAGGATTGCTCCGGTCCACCAGGATATCACTGCCCGCGTAGTATTTGGGTATCGCCACATTCTTGGAGTAATTCAGGGTCAGAGGGACATTTAATCCCCATCGAGGGTTGAACAGCTTGTCCAGGTGCAAAGAACCCGAATAGCTCTGATTGAATTGATCCGAGGGGTAGGCTCCAGGGACACGGATATTGATATTGTGGAACTCCGCTTGCTGAGCGTTGATATCTGCAGTGAAGTTTGCCAGGTCCGCGAAATTGACCGTCATGGATGCGCGACCCGCCATGCCCGGATCCCGGTACACATCCGACACCCGCAGTTCATCGATCCAGATCTCCGTGGAAATCTTCAGCACCGGCGGCTCCGGGTGTTTCCTGCGAACTCCGAATGCCATGTATTGGATGTAGGTCAGACTGGGATTGCCTTGAACGAGGATGGAATCCCCCTGATCATTGAACACTTCACTCCACCGAGTAGTGTCCGAGGGGCGATCCAATTTCAGGGAAGTCAGAGCGTTAAAATCAATCACGATTTCATTTCTTGCGTCCCAGCCTGGGTACAAGGTTTGGATGTATTCATAATAGTTGGTGGATGTATCGGCGCCGAATTTGAACAGGAATTCAACCTGGTCGTCAGGGAAAGTCGCCATCTGGGTCCCGCCGCCGTGGACAAACACCTTCAGCTTCTTGTACTCGATCAGGCTTTCTGATTGATATAGAGTTCGAGTGACCCACGCTGGATTTTCAGGGGGCAGCCCATGGACGATCAGGGACAGCGATTGTTCTTTGGATCGGACGTTGGTAATGGGATCGACTTCGCCCAATACTCCGGGGGGCGGGTCGTATTCCGGAGTTTCGTGGGTGTTAACGACCGCCACTGAGACGTAATCCCGGCTGCCGCCGGAATCGGTCAGTACGGTTTCCCGCCAGTCATTCCCCGCCAACTCCACGGTGGCGATAGAAACCTTGGCTTCGGAAGTGTAGCCGGTCATCCATATCCTGGCGTACTGGATCTGAGTCCAGTTGGGGGATCCAACACTCTGCAACGTGTCAGAGAGTGGAATCCGATACAGCCGCCAGCCGCTGGGGTTTTCTTGACCGCCTGCAATATATCGCAGATCGTCCGCTGCATTATTGAATTCAAAGCCGAAACGGAAGAAGTTGTCGGAGAGGTCGAGGAAATTGTCGTCATCAAGGTCTTCGGTATCCGGGTATCGTCCGTTTTCGTCGTCAGCGTTTCCTTCCGTGCCATTGATGCGGGAATAGTCATCGTGATTCGCCACCGTGTAGCTCCAGTCGTCCAGCGACGGTACGGCAGGATTACTCAAGCCGTTGATGTGCCAGGTATCCGCAGGATCAGTACCGGCATGACCATCCAATCCCACATCCTCACCGGCGTCCAGCACTCCATTGCCCAGCGAATTTCGCGGATTGTAGACCGTCACGTTCTCAAGAGGTTGATCTTCGGTATCCAGGGTATCGTTGGGGATGATGTCCTCGGAGATTTGACCCAGGTCGATGTAGAGTTTACCGGAATTCCGATTCTCGTTCCTGATCCAGATTTCCAGGTACTTGGCGTCGGATTGGTCATTATACCCGGACGGCAGGTATCTCATAATCCCATTCCATTCGCGCTGCAGGGCGGGGTTGTACTGGGAATTGGGATGCAGGCGCAACGTGAGGACGTGAGTTCTCTGAGCCACGTTGGCGTTGACCTCACGATCGGGCCAGATTTCCTGGATCAACACCTGCTCGTAGGGATTGTACCACCACATTGGTCCACGATTGGAATCGGCATCGACCGCACCCGTAGGGAAGGAAGCCAACGTCCAGGCACGGCGCATGATTCCCAAGGGCGTTGCCCGCTTGACGCTTTCGAAATCATCCACGTAGGCGACGCCGTTATTGTCACCGGTCGACGGACTATTCAGCGAATTGGGATTGGGATACACCTTGGCGATTTCGGCTTCGACCGCGATCTGGGACGGCGCTTCCGATTCCACGAGGGGCAGTGCATCCACCGCCTCAGTCAGAATGCCTGGACTGAACACCATGGAGCTGTTGACGTCCCACAGGAAATTCCTCATGGGTTCGGATCCGACACGGACGCGCCGGTCCAGCGGTTTTTCGCTCAGGTACAGGAGAGTGCCGCCGATGAAGGACTGGTCGTTCCAGAGCTTGTATTCGGCGCGGGTACCCAGAAGGGTTTTCTTGTCGAGCTGGAAGATGGATCCGCTCTCGTACAGGATTTCGAGATCGGCTCCGGGCGCCAACGCCGATTGATTCAAGATAACCAATTGACCCGACAGATAGTCGATGGTATAATCCGTCCCCCGACTGAGACGCGCGCCGTTCAGGTACACTTCCTCAGAGTTCTCCAGCACATTGAAGCCCAGATTGAAGACTGAGGAGACGTTGGTGTAATTCACCTCAATCTTGAAATTGCTGGGGGGGAAATATCCAGAGGTATCATAGATAGCAGGGGTCTGCCGATCAGCCAGCAACAGATCGTGCCCCGTCAGCTGCCCGTCGACATAATAGCCCTCCGGAGCGAACGGACGGAGATCGGGGAAAATGATCTCGCCCCGTGTCCAATCGACAATGGAGGGATTGTTGTCGATCAATCCGTCGGGTGTGAATGCACCGCCTTGATTCTGCCGATCCAACCCAAAGATGGTCAAATAGGACAGCCGCCCTTGCGGCGTCTCTTGATCTTCCTCTTCTGCCGCTCCGGACTGCTGATACTTGATCCTAATCTGGAAACCGTCCTGCGAGATATTGTTCGCGTTGAGGTAGTACACATTGCGGAACATCAAATTCCAGGTGCTGTCAGTGTAGATTGGGGTCTGGGGTCGCAGCAGCTTCAAATGGATCAGCGAGGTATCGCCGGGCTGCGGTGCGATAGCGGCGATATCACCGATCGTGTCCGTCAACGTCCGGTAGGCGCATGCCAACACTGTTCCGGTAGCCAGAGGTGTGGTCAATCGAATATAACCCAAACTCGGATTTAGCTCGTAATCCACGGTAGGCTGCATGAGTTGGAAGCTCTTGTTCTGGTGATTTTGATCCTCGTTGGTCAGCGAATCGAAATTCGTATTGATGGGATCGTACACCGCCCATCCCGTGACGGTGCCCACGATGTTACCGCCCGCAGTCGATACGCTCTGGTATAGGTCAAAATCGTAAATGTGAGTTGCGGATTCATTGACGGGAGTCTCGTGAGTTAAGGTGGCGTCGAAATGCCGGAAGTTTTCCCGGTACAGATTATCCACAAAGAAGTAGGTATTGAGCCGAGGATATGTGTTATAGATGATTTGAGTCGTCTGGGTAGAGCCTGAGGATACGGTGAGTTTGTTCTTCTCGCCCTTTTCCAAAGACGCAATCGAGGTTAACTCCAGGGCGCCGACCCGCAACTGGGTCTTGATTCCGAACAATCCTCGATTCTGAGCGCTGAACGCCGCCAGACGAGTCCCGGGCAATGACAGGTTGACGTTGCCGGCTTCGATCTTCTGAATGATCTCATCGTCGTAACCGGTATATTCCAATTTGATGGCATTTTGGAATTCGAACAATCGTTCCGAGTCTTGATCCACTCGCACCGAGACCTTATCACCCACTTGACCGACAATGGTAAATCGCTGCGACTGATCGATGCGGAAATTGTAGTTGGCGTTGCTTCCCGCCAGGTTGGATTGGAGTTGGTCGCGTGTCTCCCGCCGAAATCCTCCGTTGATCGACACATCACCGGTCACATTCAAACCTACTCGGTCGCCGCCGAATATCCTGCGGAACGTCTTGCTCCGGATTCGGGGCGGGAGTAAAATATTCAACCCACCGGCTTGATTTGAGGTTCGCACCATACCAAGATTGTTGATGGACATCTCGCGAAAATCGTGTTGGATCTCGTCCTGCGCCAGCATGGACCAATAGTCATCCATGGTGAGGACATACGGAATCGCTGCAAGCCGGTTGAAGGAGTACCAACTAAATCGGGCGTATCCCAAGCCTACCTGTCCTGCGGGCGCAGCCAGATGCTCTTCCACTTCCTGCACATGGAGCAATTCCCAATCATAGCTCAAAAGTCCGCGATACGTCCCATATTTCCCAGTGGTGTCCAGCGTTGTCAAAGACCAGGTGACCAGGTAGGGATCTTCGTGAGGGTCGGCAAATCCAGGAACCTGAAGCCGAAATCCTACCCCGATGCCCGCATGTCGGACAAGGACGCTGGAGGGCGCAGTACTCTCAGACTGACCAGCGGGTTCGGGAGCTGCAGACACCACAGCGGGCACCACGATCAGCCACAGGCTCAATGTCAATAGTATAGGAGGGCAGCCACGCATATTCGCCCGGCAGACATTCCTGTCGGTTCTCCTCGGGACAGAATACGGCGTCTGGCAGGGGCGGCTGGAACGTCCCTCAGGTCGCTTGACTGCCAACGGTCGGGAGTGGATTTCCCTTGTGACGAAAGACAAGAAGAGGGGCTCTCCTACAACGCAATCCGACTTGGCGGACGAGTCCGAATCTATGTTACAGAATTACAGAGTTTTCCACAGCAGTATTTGCTGTCGGGTTACGCGGAGTCAATCCTCCGAACGATCTCTCAAATCCATCAGGCGCCGGACGGATCGCCACGGAGTGTACAGAGGGGTTACAGAGGGAGGCAACCTCCCCGTTATTTTCCCGAATCTTAAAAGTTACTAAAATCCCGTAGTAAAATCAAGGGAAAAAGAGGCAAACTCCTGAAGTTGGGTTATGCAAAGATAGCTCAATCTACACTCTATTGGGTTACGCAAGGCTAACCCAACCTACGCCTCTATGGGGAGGACAGCAAGGTACAGATTTCTCCTCAAAATCCTTGACAGGATAATGCTATTTTATTATATTCTACATTTACATAGAAAGTTCCAGTCTGGAACCCACAGCTTGTCCGTGTAGCGGGCACAGCCTGAGGATAAGCCGGGGGTTTTTTCACATTGAGTCGTCGGGTTACGCGGCGCCAATCCGCCCCAGGCAAACGAACCGTGGGAACCACAAGGCCAAGTGTCAGGCGGGGACGCCTGACACCACCGCAATTGATGTTGGGTCACGCAAAGTTGGTCCGCCGTAGGCGGATGGATCCGACCTACCTACTACAATGAGGATTCGCGACCACACTGAAGGCAGCATCATCGGCAGTATTCTGCGCATGGGCATTCCGTCCATGATAGGATTTCTGTCCGGTACCATTTACGATCTGACGGACATGTTCTGGCTGGCGAAGTTGGGGGCGTCCGAGGTTGCGGCTGTGACCATCTTCAGCACTTTCTATTGGGTCCTGAGTTCGTGCAATCAGATTGTCGGGAGCGGGTCCGTCTCGGTCATTTCGCGGCGTTATGGCGAGAAAGATTACGACCAGGCGGAGGCAGCCATCAAGGAGACCCTATTGCTGAAATTGGGGCTTGGGGTCGTCTTCGGCGCGGCAGGGTTTTTGCTGGCGGAGTGGGGCATGCGGATGCTGGGCGCTCAAGGGGCGGTTATCGAAATGGGGACGCAGTACGGACGGATTATGACATTGGGTATGGCGGTGTCCATGGCAAGTTACACGGTCTACACCGCACTGCGAGGGGTGGGCGATCCCAACAAAGCCATGATTATCATGCTGTCCGGCGCCTGCGTGAATGCAGTGTTGGATCCTCTCTTCATCTTTGGATGGCTCGGATTTCCCCGCATGGGGATTCAAGGAGCCGCCGTCGCATCCGTGATTGGATACTTTTCGACCTTTATTGCCGGCGTGGTCATCTTTTACGGAGGCTTCACCAATATTCGGTTACACCTCGAAGGGAAAGCCCGGCTGCAGATTCGACGGATGTGGCAGATGGTGCGCATCGGGCTGCCGTCAGGCATCAATTCCATCTCGTTTTCCCTGTCTCGCTCGGTGATTATGGGGCTGGTTGCCATTTTTGGGACGAATGTAGTTGCCACCTATGGCGTGGGGAATCGGATAGCACACGTGGGGGTGATGATGATCGTGGGAATGTCATTAGGGACCGCCAACCTGATTGGTCACAACCTCGGAGCCGGCAAGCATGCTCGCGCGCTGACCACGTCGAAACAAGCCATCACCCTTGCCCTCGGAATCATGACGTTCCTGGGCGCCGGCACTGCAATTTTCGCCCGCACCATCGTTCAATTCTTCTTTTCGGAGCCGGAATTGATCGACCTGGGAGTTACCTTGCTTCGCATCCAGGCGTTGGCTTTCCCTATGTGGGGAATCACTGTCATGATCGAAGACATCTTTACCGGCGCCGGCGACACTCTGCCGCCAATGTTGGTGGGCGTTGCGGGAGCGTGGGCGGTGGAAATCCCCGCCATCGTGTTTGCCACCAAATTTTTGCACATGAGCCAGACTGGCGTGTGGTGGGCGATGGTCACTGCCACTGCCATTAACGCCGCGGTGATCTGGAAATGGTACCGAAGAGGGAGATGGATACACCGCAAAGTGTGAGAGCAGTTGTTGGGTTACGCAAAGCTAACTCAACCTACATTGCCGATTTGTTGGGTTACGGGCGTGAGTCCGGACCTAACCTACTCTGCTATTCGCCGTCACACGCCCTCGTGTGACGGAACAGCAACAGCCTTGCTGGCAGACGAGGGCGTCTGCCAGCGGACACCTATTGGGTTGCG
>Ga0153916_10000404_pt1 | contig 28669 bp, 22 predicted proteins | sample Opewatmetagenome_FD_109642 | JGI IMG/M metagenome (GOLD analysis project Ga0153916, IMG submission 109642) | Freshwater wetland microbial communities from Ohio, USA - Open water 3 Core 3 Depth 4 metaG | ecosystem: Environmental > Aquatic > Freshwater > Wetlands | place: USA: Ohio, Lake Erie...
CGATAATCTCAATAAATTTACCATCGCGTGGCGATCTCTCATCCGTTACCACCATACGATATGCAGGTTTATTTCTGGTACCAATCCGCCGCAATCTTATCTTCACCATGGATTATCTATTAGATAGGCCTCCTTGAGAATTTTTGTAGGCTATTATGCACTAACGCACCTGAACTGTCAATACGGCTTTACTTCAGATGTTGCCTCAAGTGTACTCAGCTATTATAATCAAGTATGTGAGAATACAGAATTTACATAGCTGGCAAATAGGCGTCTCCGAGGCCAAACAGATACAATTGCAGTTGGCAGGGCAAGTGTGTCGACAAAGCCAGACTATCGAGCCCAGATTTATTGCTGGTGTCGATATCTCAGCACCGGATTCCACCGGGATTGCTCGCGCGGCTGTGGTAATTCTCAGCTATCCGGAATTGCAGGTAGCTGAAGTACAAACTGAAGACAACAAACTCAATTTCCCCTATATTCCCGGCCTGTTATCTTTCAGAGAGGCCCCGCTTATACTCGCGGCCTTTGAGAAACTATCTATTAATCCCAACCTTATTATGGTAGACGGCCAGGGAATCGCCCATCCCAGGCGCTTTGGAATAGCCTCACATATAGGTCTACTGCTCGATATGCCAAGTATAGGTTGTGCCAAATCACGTTTGTGTGGAACCCATTCACCGGTAAGCTCTGAAGTCGGCCATCACGCTGAGCTAATCGATAGCGGTGAAATCATCGGTGTCGCTCTGTGCAGCAAAGCTAAGGCCAAGCCGATTTATATCTCCATAGGTCACAAGATTGATTTACACACAGCTATTCACTGGGCCATGCAATGCTGCCGGGGCTACCGTCTCCCAGAGCCCTCTCGACTGGCTCATCTTGCTGCCAGTGGTAAATCCATGACCATTTTTAGCAGCCGACAGCAGAGACTTCCTGTTAATGACTTGTTACAATAATCTAAGCGTAGAATAGGAGTTATTAGCCATGCAAGAAGAAAAAGATAAACTGGAGGTCTTAAACCGAAGAATCTCAGACATGCTGGTGCGTCTTTGACATTCCAGGTAGAGAAAAGGAAATCGCCAGGCTGGAGGCTGAAACCACTCAGCCAAACTTCTGGTTAGACCAAACCAAGGCTCAGTCTATCATGCGTCAATTGGGAGCGGTTAAAAATACTGCTCAGACCTGGCGCCAGTTGGAAAAAGAAATAAACGAACTTCTGGAAATGACGACGCTAACCATCGAGGAAAACGATCAGTCCCTCCAGGGAGAAATACAGCAGCGTACAGCTGAAATAACCTCTCAACTCAATGAACTGGAGACCAGGCTGCTTCTTAGCGAAGAATACGATGTCAGAAATGCCATCTTGACCGTTCACGCTGGCGCCGGCGGCACCGAATCCCAGGACTGGGCGGAAATGTTGTTCAGGATGTACTTGCGCTGGGCAGAGCAGCATAAATATGAAACTGAAATACTCGATACCTCTTCAGGTGAGGAAGCCGGTGTCAAGAGCGCCACGGTAGAAATCAGAGGGGATTATGCTTACGGATATTTGAAGTCAGAGCACGGCGTCCATCGCTTAGTTCGTCTATCTCCATTCGACGCCGACCATGCCCGGCATACTTCGTTCGCCGTGGTCGAGGTCCTCCCCGAAGCTGCGGAGGAAATAGATATCAAAGTAAAACCAGAGGATTTAAAGATCGATACCTTCAGGTCGAGTGGACCAGGAGGACAGCACATGCAAAAAACGAGCAGTGCTGTTAGAATAACTCATCTGCCGACGGGTATGGTCATAAGTTGTCAAAGTCAACGTTCTCAGCGGCAGAACAAAGAAAGTGCCCTGAAAGTGCTTTACGCCCGGCTTCTTGAACTGAATCGCAAGGAAAAAGAGATGGAAAAAGCCAAACTGAAGGGTGAGCGAGTTGAAGCTGGCTGGGGCAACCAGATCAGAAGCTATGTACTGCACCCTTACCAAATGGTCAAAGACCACAGGACTAAATATGAAACCGGCAATGCTAACGCCGTACTGGACGGAGAGCTTGATGATTTTATCACCGCCTATTTACGTCATAAATTGGGGGTGGGAAAATGACTAAATGGTTCCTTCCACTAGTCCTGGCCGCCCTTATGGTTATTACTCCCACCGTTACTTACTCGCAGGGTGGAATTTCAGTACAGGACAACTCGGCTCATATATATTTCCCCTCTGCCCTATCATTCAATATTAAGGCTCAAAGCCAGAATGACATAGTTAAATTGCGCCTACATTATCAGGTTGATGAAATGAACTTCGCCCCGTCAACCAGCGAGGCCTGGCCTGTATTCACCCCGTCTCCAAAGGTACAAGCCCAGTGGGTCTGGGATATGAGGAAAGCCAGCCTACCAATCGGAGCCACGGTAACATATTGGTGGACAATTGAAGATACAACCAGCGATAGTCTAACCACACTCACACAAAAAATTCGCTTCGATGATCTCCGTTATAACTGGCAAAAAACTACCTCAGGTCAAATTAGCTTATTCTGGTATAAAGGCAATAAGTCTTTTATCGATCAATTGATGGCCGCCTGTCAACAGACATTGAATAGAATGGCCAAGGATACCGGCGTCCACCTGGAGCAACCAGTCAGCATATATGTATATGCAAGCTCCGCTGACCTTCGCAGTGCCATGGTATTCCCACAGGAATGGACTGGTGGCGTTTCTTTTTATGAATACGGCATAATCGCCATCGGTATTCCTACTAATGAACTTAGCTGGGGTAAAGGGGCTATAGCTCACGAACTGGGTCACATGATCACCCATCAAATTACGTTCAGCCCCTATGGAGCTAATCTGGCTTTCTGGCTGGATGAAGGCCTGGCCATGTATGCCGAAGACAAGCCGGATCCCTATATAGAGTCGGCGCTGGAAAAAGCTATAGCTCAACACAATTTAATTTCGGTGCGAAGTTTGGCCAGCCCATTTTCAGCCATACCTGCAAAGGCTTACATTTCCTATGGTGAAAGTCAAAGCATCGTCGCATTCCTGATTCAAAACTACGGCGGAGACAAAATGCTTCAGCTCTTGAATTTGTTCAAACAAGGCAGCACCAATGATGATGCACTCATTCAAGTCTACGGTTTCGACCAGGATGGGCTTGATACACTCTGGCAACAATATGTAACCCGTTCTGTATCCAATCAATCAAAAATAAACCACGAATCGCTTAGAAATGCTGCCTTCGATAATTCACTTTGGAATGAGATAAGTGGAATTCTGGTTGCAGAGGATATATTATCGGGGGCTGATTGAAAAACTCTTTCACCGTACACGACCTTCCTCTCTCAGAACGGCCTAGGGAGAGGTTGTTCAAGCTTGGCAGTGAAGCTCTTTCCAGCCAGGAAATTTTGGCCTTGATACTCGGCCGAGGAATTAAAGGCGAATCGATAATTGTCACCGCTCAAAAACTGATGACTAAATTCGGCAACCTTAAAAATCTGGCTTCCGCTTCCATTGAAGAGCTAACACAAATAAAGGGTATCGGTCCCGCCAAAGCCGCTCAAATCAAAGCCACCTTTGAGCTAAGCAAACGGCTGGAAGATTCCGCAGACGAAACTATGAAAATAACAGTTAAATCCCCCGAGGACGTGGTAAAAACAGCTAGAAATATGTTGAAAGGTAAGAAGAAGGAACATTTTCTCGTACTGTGCCTTGATACACGGAATCATTTGATAAAAACCGGCGTGGTGTCGATAGGCAGCCTGGATTGCAGCATTGTTCATCCCCGAGAAGTATTTAAGGATGCCATCTCTTCCAGCGCTGCCTCTGTCATTTTCATACATAATCATCCCTCGGGCGATCCCACACCATCAGATGACGACGTCAAGATGACAAAACGCCTCATTGAGGTAGGCGAAATTATCGGCATTGAAGTACTCGACCATATAATTCTCTGCGATAACGAACATTTAAGCATGAAAGCTAAAAATCTAGTTTGAGGCTAAAAAACCAATGAATAAGATCTGGTATTTCACTTTAATCGGTGCCATTCTGTGCATATTAGTAGCCCTTCCCTTCGTCATCAGATGCGAACCTCAGGTAGTGACAACAACATCTATTCGGGAAGTGGGAGCACTAAACCTTTGGGATAGCGGCCCGATAACCCTTGACCCGGCCATATCCAGTGAGGCAACTTCACAAGTCTACATCATGCAAATCTTCAGTGGCCTGGTTCATCTTGATTCTGAGGCAAGACCGCTACCCGATCTCGCTGAAAGGTGGCAAATAAGCAATGACGGTCAGACTTACACTTTTTACCTGCGACAGGGACTAAAATTCCAGGACGGCAAAGATGTTACCGCACAGGACTTTAAATATTCCTGGGAAAGGGCATGCCTTCCTGAAACCAACTCACAGACAGCAGCTACTTACTTAGGTGACATTATTGGAGTGAAAGACATGTTGGCCGGCAAAACCACCGCCATTAGCGGCGTCAAGGTTATCGATGACCATACATTGAGAGTCACTATCGATGCACCCAAGGTATATTTTCTGGCCAAGCTGACCTACCCTACTACATTTGTTTTGGACAGAACCAATGTAGAATCAGGCAGGGACTGGTGGATGAAACCGAGCGGGACCGGCCCATTCAGGCTTGCGGAATGGAAAAAGGGTGATATGTTAGTGTTAGAGCCGAATGATTTTTATCATAATCAGCCACCCAAGGTTAAGGTGGTTTTTCATCTTCTATCTGGTATTCCTATGGCCTTGTATGAACTTGGTGATATTGATGTGGCTGAAGTCGACGAGTACAACATAGACAGGGCATCGGATAAAAGCGGTCCGTTTTACAGCGAATTATCCGAATTCCCCGAGCTAAGTTTCTTTTACATAGGTTTCAATGCGCAGAAGCCTCCCTTTGATGATGTCAATATCAGACGCGCTTTTTGCTATGCCGTTAACAAAGAGCGAATCATTAAAATAATTTTCAAGGACATGATGGCCAAAGCCGACGGCATATTGCCACCAGGCATGCCCGGTTACAATAATAATTTCCACGAGCTTGATTACGATGTAGAGAAGGCGAAAAACCTTATTGCTAGTTCAAAATACGGCAGCGTATCCAATCTGCCTCCCATCACGCTCACCAACTCCGGATTAGGTGGTGAACTACCACAATATTTGGGAGCAATAATTCAGGACTGGAAAGACAACCTCGGTGTCCAAGTGAATGTAAGGCAGCTTGAGCCAGAGATATTCAGCTATAATCTGAGAGATGAGGTTGATGAGATGTTTTATTGGGGCTGGATCGCAGATTATGCCGACCCACAGAACTTTCTGGATATCTTGTTTTCTACCGGTAGTCAATATAACACCGGCAATTTCAGCGACGTTCAGGTAAATGCCCTGCTCGATCAGGCCGGTACCGAACAGAATGAGGCCGCCAGACTTTTATTGTATCAACAGGCTGAGCAGAAAATAGTCGACGATGCCGCCTGCCTGCCTTTGTGGTTCGGAAAAACTTATCTTCTGGTGAAACCTTATGTCAACAATTACAAGTTGGATGTTCAGGGCATTCCCACATTGAAGGAGGTAACTGTAAATGACTGAACATACTGGCTTGGCAGCACCGTGCGGACTCCATTGCGGTCTGTGTCCCCTTTACAGAGCGCTGTCGGATGAAAAATTAAGAGACACCCTGGCGCAACGGCTAAATGTACCTCCAGAGAAAGCTACCTGTCCCGGATGTCGAGCTGTGGTAGGTAAGTGCCCCGTTATAGGCGAACAGTGCGCTACTTTTGTCTGTGCCCAAGAGAAAGGCGTCGAGTTCTGCTATGACTGTTCGGAATTTCCCTGCGCCAAACTGTTACCCTGTTCCGACAGGGCGGAAAGTATACCACACAATATCAAAGTATATAGCTTGACTCTGCGAAAACATAAAGGTGAAAAAGCCTGGAATCAGATGATAAACGAGATTTACTCGCTGTATTACAGGGGTCAAATGAAGATTGGCAGAGGGCCAGCCCCACGTGGCTAGGCAAATTACCTCATGCCCATAAATCTTCGATATCTTTCTCAGTTTTTTTCTTCAACTCAACGGCATTCAAAAAACCGAGCTCTTTGTAAGACTCGGCGGTGCCATACTCTCGCGTCTTAATAACCACCGGCATAGGTACAGCATGGCCAAATATAAGCGCTTGCTGTTTGGTTTCCAGCTTAGATAACACTGATTTAAGCTCACTTTTACCTGATGTACCTGTGAGCACGCTGTCCAGGTCCCGCTCATCATCCAGAAGACAGGTGATTTTGGTCCCTAGTTGGGACATAATTTCGGCATCGATACCGCTGGGGCGCTGGTCAATTACCAGCAAAGTAACATTGTATTTCCTCATCTCCCTGGCGATTCTGCCAAAGATGGTTTGAGACGAAAATTCAGGATTCAGGAAGCGATGGGCTTCTTCGATAGTGATAACCAGAGGGCGAGATGGCGCCACTTCTCCGCCCATTTCACGCTCTGCATTTTCCCGATATTTAGCATGTATTCTCCGGCTCAGCAGATTAGCTACCAGAATATAGGCAGCAAAATCATCGAATCTGCCGAATTCAAGAATTACATTTATGCCTCTGTCCAAGTACTCCAGTATACGTTGGACAGAATTTTCGTGTGCCTTGGGAACTAAAAAGGAAAACCGACGCAAGTTCTCAAGTCCCCGCCGCAGATTACGATAGGTGCTGTCATGAATATTCAGCCTGGATATTAATTGTTTGCCTTCCTCCTCGTTCAGATTCAGCACAGTCTCCAGCCATTTCCTGTCGCCGAATTCTCGCGCTAATTGATAGACCGTTTGAGCAGATACTTCGGTAAGGTTCAGCGTCTGCCTGAGCAATTCAATGTCTTCAGGCTCTATTTCATTATAACCTATCCTTACCACGACATCGGTGCTGACCTTCCTGCGCTTAGAACTTTCCTCATCCAGAGTAAAAATTGCTACTTTCGATGGAAATAGTTGTTTCAAACCCTTTACCTTGTAACCTTTCTCTGTTTTACCTTCCCAGCCATACTCGCTGTGCATGTCGAATACCAGGCTGACCGCTGTATTTTTTTGCAGCATGCCAACGAGCAGCAATCGGGTAAGAAAGGTCTTGCCTGTACCGCTTTTGCCGAAAACTCCGTTGGAACGCTTAACAAATTCTGCGATATCAAGGCAAACTTTGGTCTCCATATCCAATGGCGTTCCTACATAAAACCGCTTTTCGTCTTCAGCACCAAAAACAACCTCAACATCTCGCTGTGAAGCCAGCTTTACACTCGAGAAATGTGCCGGCACTGTCTTTGCTGGTTGAGGTCCCTCAAGTATGCTGGCAGCATCGCTACCTATGGTTAACATGGGCATCACCCGAAGCTTACCGTAGATTGTGGTGCCGGTTATTACATCAGCAATGAAGGGATCGGAAACATCGGGTGGTGTTGTGGCTACGCTCGGGTCCGCAGTCTCCAGACTGACCTCAGTTATCATGCCGAAAAAGCGCCGCTTCGCTCCCTCGATGGCCACATAACGGCCGACTGCGATATCCTCTACTGAAATCGAGGTATCAAGCCTGACATCCACACCCCTGGTTAGAGAGCCGGAGACGACGACACCCAAACGAGTTTGCTCTTCGGAACTTCTATTTGTCACTATTTAAGCCTCTTTAAAAGCGAATTCAATCTATTGACTTCGCCGCTTAGCATGTAAGCCAGCTCTTTACCAGCTTTTATCAGAAAAGCATTAGGGTCAGAATGTGCCTGGCTGGTATAACGAATACAGGCACCGGCTACCTCGTCAACCGGTACAGGTATTCTGGCATTCATAATCAAACTGAGAAAATCTAACGACTCCGTAAACGCTCTGACTTCTTCAAGTCGACAGATATAGACAAAACTATGAATTGAGGCAGATTTAGGCGGTAGATAGTGATGTATACTTTTCCCCTCGACATGTCCCACTAGGAGGACTCTGAAATCCGTTGTTAGAAGCTTGGACAGCTGTGGATTGGCTGCAAAAATCTCCTCCTCCGCCTTCATATTCTCGCCTCTGGCCAGTACACGCCGCCCCGGATCAAGACTGTGAGTCTCGACGTTATAGACAACGCCGTAGATTTCGCCAAACTTGTCCTGTGTTTTCACTAGACTGCCTAGAGGCGGCGCTTCCGTTAGCTTATAACATTGAGCTGTAAACTCGGCACTACTGGTCTCAATCACCTCGCCTATCTTATCACCGAATCCACCTTTTACTTTTGGCTTTTGATTTTTAACTTCTTTTATATCCATCTTGCTCTTTTGCTAGCACTCTTCGCCGAACTCTCCAGATAAATTCCATCCTCACTCAGAACCTGTTCTACCAGCCCCCAAAACTGCTGCCGGTCGGCAACGTTAACCACCGCCTGTTCATGTGCTTCGCTCAGGGCAACCGGGTAACCCAAACCACGCTGGCATTGATCCAAGATAATTGAATGTACCAGCTCAACCAGTTTCTCATCTTCAGCTACCCATAGCGGAATTTCTACTCGGGCGACTTCTCCATCAAGCCTGATATAAAAAAAGTTTATCTCATTAGCTCCATAGTACTTAGTGACCACTGAAGACCGGCTGCTAAATATAGCCGAACGTTGGCCAGGTGATAACAGCCAGGTAAAAAGATCCCGGTCGAGCAAACCCGCCACGACATCACAATCTCTGGCTTCAAACTTGCCTGAACAATTGCGGTCGCAGTCTACTGGCACGTGCGGACATACAGCCAGGCGCAAAAGATTAACTACCTCAGTGCTGCGAGGATAACTGATGTAACTGGCTACAGCCAGGCGTTGGCGCTGACTGAGTTGCTTTAAGTGGTTAAGGTATTTTAAAAATCCATCAATCAATAAGTCCCGGACAACAAAATCAGGATAATCCTGCTCAGCCAGGCGCCATAAGATAAGGGAACCATCGAGCAGTGCCACCACAGGCAAATCTGCACCCAACGCGTTCAATCTTTCAACCAGCCAATGACACTCTTCAATGCCACGCTTTATACCCAAAAGCTGTCCCTCTATCGGAATCTGTCTGCCATCGGTAGAAGTAATTGCCACCTCTTCGTCTTTGAAATATAGAGATGGGAAGCTTATCAGCTGAGCACCGGGATTTCTTCCGTACTGCAGCTGGGCCATGCCGATGTTGATAAGAAAGCAGCGAGCCGACTGATGCCGGTCAACATCGATATGAGAGCCATCGCTTGCTAAAACAATGGAATCATCAGGGCAGTGCGCCGCTGCCTGTCTTACGTCCATACTCTCCTTTAGACCGGCTACCAGCCAGGTAGTTTTGCTCGACTCTATCTTATGTTTCAATGCATTAAAATCAGCAGCCGAAGACTTGAGGGTATTCAGGGCGAATTCAAGCTTACCCTGTCTTTCGCCCATCTTAGACTTTATACCAGCAGCCAAATCTACAATCTGACCGACTAATTTAGACAGGTCCAGCGACATTTTTTCTCCTTTAGTGCCCCAGTATATCACGAGGTCGAAACCTAAACAATGAACACCAGGAATTTTATAGATATCCTATACTGATAGGATATTCATGGAGAATTAGTATTTATGCGAAAACTGGGGAACAAGCCTACCTCGAGGACTGCTTTTATCGCGGAACAAGAATGCTTCTAGAATTGGAACATTCCGGCGAAAGCGACTTGTAAAGCCCTGTATAAATCTGATGGCTAGCCTTCAAGAATAGTCATACCCAAAAGATTGGGGCCAGTATGTGTGCCTATAACAGGACTAACATTCGACATGTAGATTGAGGCTTTCGGGAATACGGAAGCCATGCGTTCGGCAAAAGCCTTTGCCTCAGCCACATTAGTGCCGTACTCCACAGCCAGTGCCTTTACCTTGCTGAACTTCGACGCAAATTCCAAGAACCATTCGGTAGCCCTGGCTCTGGAACGCACCCTTGCAGCTGGAAAAGCCACACCATCTTTCAAGCCGATTATTGGATTCATCCTGAGCATGGACCCCAGTAAAGCCTGTACCTTGCCGATGCGACCGCCCCTGGCCAAATATTCCAGTGTACTCAGAGCTACCCTGACGTGTATCCGAGGAATAGTTTCTGATACTAAACTCACTAGCTCTTTCAGTTTTGCTCCAGCCTTAGCTCTTTTAGCTGCCTCCATCGCTAAAAATCCTTCCCCCATTATGCCGAGTGTAGAGTCAATAACCTGAATCTCGCATTTTCTTTTCATTAGTTTAATGCCTTGTAGCGCTGCTTCGTAGGTTGCACTCAACTTACGAGATACAAACACTCCGAGAATCTGACTGTACTTGGCGGCTAAATCATCAAATACCTCAGCAAACGCACCGGGGCTAGGTGCGGAGGTGGTAGGCAGAACAGAACTGTGCGCCAGCTTATCATAAAATTGCTCAGGGCTCAGGTCAATCCTATCCTTATAGGTATCGCTGCCAAACTGAATATGCAACGGAACCACGGGAATTTCCAGTTCTTTGGCAACATCTGCTGGTAAATCTGACGCGCTATCAGTAATAATTTTGACCATAAAATCCCCCTTTTATAGCTTATTATTTAGTCTGTGACAATGCCTAGTTATCCGAGGTCATTGTATTCTATTTTTAACGAATACACAAGCGTACATATTTGCCTTGGTACATTAATAAAGCCATTATTCCTGTTATTTCAAGAGACAGTCTATTGCTCATTATATCCAGCTTTGCTATCATAGGCATGCTTTTTTTCGTAGACTTTTCCCGGCAAACCTAAAAAGGCAAAACAGCAATGAGTGTCGGCCTGATTTATGACCCTGTCTATCTGGAACACGATACCGGAACTCATGTCGAAAATAGCCAAAGGCTGATAGCCACCATGTCCCTTCTAGAGGAGACTCACCTTAAAGACAAACTTGTCCTGCTATCTCCCCGTGCTGCCACTATTGAAGAATTGTCAGCAGTACACGCACCTGAATATATTGCTCGAATTCAAAGTCAAACGGAAAGAGGCGGTGGTTGGCTTGACCCTGATACCGTAACGTCGCCTGGCTCGTACAATGCGGCCGTGTTCGCTGCCGGCGGCGCCTTGACAGCACTTGATTCAGTAATGAACAGGCAGGTCAACAGCGCTTTCGCCCTGGTCAGGCCGCCAGGACACCATGCTACATGCTGGCAGGCCATGGGATTCTGCATATTCAACAACATAGCTATAGCCGCCAAATACGCCCTGGCCAACTTCGATATAAAGCGGATACTTATCATCGATTTCGATGTCCACCACGGTAATGGCACACAAGACACCTTCTATGCTGACAAGCATGTCCTTTACTTCTCTACTCATGAATACCCATTCTATCCGGGGACAGGCAGCATCGACGAGACGGGAGCCAGAGACGGCGAAGGCTTTACCGTCAACGTTCCACTCCTGGCTGGCTGGGGCGATGATGAATACCAGACTGTTTTCGAAGATATCCTGGCACCTGTGGCTAAACGCTTCGAGCCTCAACTGATGATGGTCTCCGCTGGCTATGATGCCCACTGGGCTGACAGCCTGGCATCGATGCAGCTAAGCGTATCGGGTTTCGCCCGTCTTACAGAAATCATCAAGACATTAGCCGATATGCTGTGTCAGGGGCGGATGGTTTTTATGCTAGAGGGCGGCTATCACCTTGAAGCCTTGTCTCTATCCGTGGCCGCTACGCTCGATATCCTCCGCGGCAATAATAATATTTCCGATCCATTGGGCAGACAACATACAAAGTCAAGACCTGTAAGCTTTGACAACTTCATAAAAATGGTGAAGGAGATTCACCAGGTTTAGTCGCGTTTGATGCTATAGCAGCAATGGCAGGTAGTGCTTCCATTTAGACCGGGTTAGTGGCTTCTTTTTTCCGCGTAGCGAATCCCTTTTCCCAAACTACTAAGAGCTGCCCGGCAATACACAATGAGGAATAGATTCCGGTGGCTATGCCGATGAGAAGCGCCAGCACCAGAGTATGAGTAGTAGCTCCACCTAATAGATAAAGCGCCACAACAACAAAAAGCGTAGCCAGACCTGTATTCAGAGAACGACCTAAGGACTCATTTATGCCGTAATTCACCACTACCTCGAAGTCACGACTTACCCCCCTCTTCATATTCTCTCGAATACGATCGAACACGACTACAATGTTATTCACGCTGACGCCGACAACTGCCAGCACGCCGGTGACAAATAAGGCGTCCACTTCTACACCGGCAGCCCATCCTAAAATCGAGAATACAGCCACAACCACTACCAGATCGTGAAGCAGAGCGATAATGGCGCAGGTGCCCCACCGTATGGGCTTGGGCATTTTACGAAATGCCCAGGAAATATACAGCAGGATACCTACTGCAGCCAGTATTACAGCGATGAAAGTGTTACGTACCGTCCCTGCAGCTACTATTGGCGAAACCGAATAAAGGCTGCTAACAGTGACAGCAGTATCTAGCCCGGTCTGTAAACTATCTTTTAGACTGGTGATCTGCTCGCTGGTTATTTCGGGGAGACGAACAAAAAAATCACCTCCACTGGCTGGCTGAACCACAGCCTGGTCATAACCCACGTTGGTTAGCTGCTGACGTACCTGGCTTAACTCTACAGCCTTATCGAAGTGTAGGGTCATAGCCGTACCGCTGCTGAAATCCACTCCCGGTTTGAGCCCGAAGACAGCCAGCGATATGATGCCAGGAATGATTACAATCGCTGAAATAAGGAAAAACCAGTTTCTTTTGCCAACCAGATCAATCATTATTTGGACACTCCATAAGCGGCTGGGCTTTTTACCATACCGAGCCCAACAATAGTGCGCAGGAAAGTGCGTGTAACCACAACCTGTGTAAACATGCTCAAAACTGTACCAATGAACAAAGTTACAGCAAAACCTAAAACCAGAAAATTACCAAACGTATTGCCCAACCAGTAGAGAACGACGCAGGCTATAATAACGGTCACATTAGCATCGAGGATAGCTGACCAGGACTGGCGGAATCCCTCTTCTATGGCGGCACCCAGAGTACGGCCGCGTCTCAACTCCTCTTTCAGGCGCTCGGCTACAAGGACATTACCATCTACTCCCATGCCTACCGATACCAGAAAACCAGCGATGCCGGGAAGCGTTAAAACTACCGGAATCAGCTTAAAAATAGCCAGGTTTAAAACCACATAAACGATAAGTGCCAGGCATGCCATGAGACCTGAAAAACGGTAATAGGCAATCATAAATATGATGACCATAGCTGCCCCGATTATCCCGGCCTCAAGACTTTTTTTCAGAGAGTCTTCACCTAATGTGGCACCGATATCCCTGCGCTCAACCAGAGTCAGGGGAACATCGAGAGAGCCCGAATTAAGCTGTATGGCTAGTGTCCTGGCCTCTTCCAAGTTGAGCCCGGTAATAACGCCTTTCTCCTTAATAACGGCTTGTACAGTTGGCGCTGAGATAAGCTGGTTATCCAGGAATATTCCCAGTGGCTTTTGTAAGTTGCGCTGCGTAATCTGTTCGAACAGAACGGCGCCTTCAGAGTTCCACTCGAAAGCCACTTCCGGCTTATTGGTCTGGGATTCCAGAATCACCTGGGCATTCGGCTTCAGATATTTGCCTGTTAGTTCCCTTTCCTGCCCATCGCTGCCCTTAGCCTTAGCCACAACCCACTCCGGATTGCCGTCTGCATCCTTAACCGGATTACCGTTAGCATCTAGCACTTCTTCTCTGAAATCAAGCTCAGCAGTCTGGCCAATCAGCTTAATCGCCTGGTCAACATCCGTGACCCCCGGCAGCTGAACCAGAACGAAGCTGCCCCGTTCGTTATTAATCGTTTGGATTATCGGCTCGGTCACACCATAAGCGTTAACTCGGCGTTCAATCTTTTGTTTCACTGCCTCAATGACATCAGCATCTGACTGCGCCGGGTCTTTCTTGCTTAGATCGATTTGGTAAACCAGATGGCTACCTCCCTTGAGGTCAAGCCCTAAGGTGAACTCATTTCTGCCAAATATTCCGTTGCCCGGCCATATCACCCACAGGCAGAAACCGAATAGAACCAGTATAAAAATTAAGAGCGGTGTGCTTCCTCTTTTCAATTAATTACCTATCTTCGTCAATTTGATCTTTGTTGTGTAACTTTAGCAGGCCGTACCGCAGTGCCGTTTCTCCAATTCCCTGCGCACCAGTTCCAGCGCTTCTTCTCTGGTACTCAGTTCTTCGGCTGCTTGAGCCTCTCGCACCTCGGCTAAAAGCTGACCCAGTAGGGGCCCCGGCCTTAAGCCGAAAATATCCATTAAATCGTGACCGTCTATCAACTTGGCCGGTAAAACCTTGATTTCTTGTTTGAAATGCTCGGCCAGTATAAAACTAATCAAGAGATTATGCTGCTTCCATTCCTCAATGTCAAGTTTTGGCCCATGTGTAGCCAGATAATCGGCTAGGGCCAGAAACAATACATCCACTCCCGCGCCCTCGGTATCTCGAAAGTAACGATAAACCGCCCGGCTGGTAGGCAAACCATTGTTAGCCATTTGAGCCGGGCGCAAATGGTGATAAATCAGATTTTCCACCAATCTTGTTTCGCGACCACTAAACCGCAGCCGTTCTAAAACTGTAACTGCTATAGCTGCACCCTCTTTGGCATGTCCTAGAAAACGTGTCCTGCCCGTCTCATCAACTGTCCTGGTCGCTGGTTTAGCGATATCATGCATCAGCGCGCCGAGCTTAAGCAGCAGCCTCCGGTTGCTGCCGCTGGACACCTCTTCATCGAAATGAACACCTATTTCTTCCGACCACGGAACCACGGCTAGTAAATCGTCTTTGCCATATTTCCACTTGCTTTCTCGCAGCAAGAACTCGACCGTGGCTATGGTTTCCACCGAATGGTTAAATACGTCCCAATAGTGCTCCTTTGGCTGCTTGGCTCCTTTAAGCTCTTGCATTTCCGGAATTACGGCGATAAGTAAACCCGTTTTGTCCAGATAGCGTATCAATGCCGCCGAGTCGGGTAAAGCCAGTAAGCTGACCAACTCTTCTCGGAGCCGTTCCCCGGAAACCGATCTGGCTAAGTGGCAATCTTTTTTAATTAGATTCTCTGTGTCCGGCGCAATCTTGAAGCCAAGCTCAGCTGCTAATCTGACAGCCCGCAGCAGTCTGGCCGCATCTTCGGTAAAACTCCGCTGACTTACAGCACGGACTAATTTCTTCTTCAGATCGACTTTACCGGAAAATGGATCTATGAATTCAGGTGCCCCGGAAATCAGAGCTTGAAATTCAACTGCCATGGCATCGATGGTGAAATCGCGCCGTGCCAGATCGTCCTCTATATTGTTTAGAAAAGAGCTAAAATCCAGATGCCATGGCTTCTCGTCGGTAATAATCACCCGGGCTATGCGATTGGTTTCATCAAGTAAAACATATTTTCCAGCGATGGCTCTAGCTACGTCCTGAGCTATGCTTAAGGCATCACCTTTTACGGTAATATCGACATCATCTGTTTTTCTACCCAGCAGCCAGTCGCGAACGAAGCCGCCAACCACGTAGGCCGAGCAGTTTTGCCGCTTGAGAACATCGGATAGTTTAAGCAGTATGGCCAGTAAGTCTTGGTCGATTTCAGGCATTGCCCCAGATTATAATGCGCGGCAAAGTAAATTGTAAAGACCACTCTAATAAAGTATTACTGCAATAAAAACCAGGAACGAAGCAATCTCCGCGGGCGGTGATAAGTAGGTATTAAAGCAGAGATCGCTTCGTTCTGGCTAATTGGAGGTTAATGCTTCGCTTACGGCATGGAAGGCATTAATACGCCCTTTGAGTGCACCGGTATTAAGTCCATCACAGCCGTTCTCAATGGCGGCTCTAACTTCGTCATTGACAAAGCCGTTGCTATTTTTGTCGCTTCTTAGCGCGAAGAGCAGGCCGGCCAATCCGGATACATGGGCCGCAGCCATCGAAGTGCCGCTCTTGTTGCCATATTTATTACCGGGCAGTGTAGAATAGATGTCCACACCCGGAGCCGCCACATCCACCCAATCTCCATGACTCGACCATGAGGCCACACGGTCGTTGCTGTCGGTAGCTGCCACAGCAACACAATTAGAATAATAGGCTGGATATACGATCTTGTCACCCACAAGGTTGCCGGCCGCAGCTATCAAAACGGCTCCCTGGCTCCAGGCATAGTTGATTGCTTCCTCTAGACTTGGTGATGGCTCGGTGGCAACCAAACTCATATTTATGACTTTGGCGCCGTGGTCCACTGCCCAGATAACACCCTTAGCCGCTACAGAGCTATCGAACCTACCTTGGTCATCAGCAACCTTAACATTCATCAAACTGCAGTTGTAAGCCAAACCGGCGATGCCCATGCCATTATTTGCCGCCGCGGCAATAATGCCGGCTAAATGCGTCCCATGTCCATATACGTCATCAGTCGTTGGACTGTCCGTGAAATTGACTTCGGCTATCACCTTACCCACCAGGTCTTCCTGGTGCTTGTCTATGCCCGTATCTAATACAGCGATGACCACGTTATTTGCGCCCGATGTAACTTCCCAGGCCTGAGGCGCCATGGTCTTTGTTATACCCCATTGCCTGCCTGAATAATCATCATTGGAGGCCATGACTGCCGACGTATAAACGACAGAATCAGGTTGGAAAGGTAGAACAGCTACGGTGCCTGAAACCTTAGAGATATTTTGCCCAGCCGGCACCATCAGTAAAGTGGCTATGATGCAGAGAAGTAAAAGTGGTTTCCATAAAAACTTGGTGCCGATCATATTAGAAGTAGTTTATATGGTCTGGCTTGTTTTCGAATCACCCGTAGGTCACGTTTTCATGCCGTAGTTTAGTCACACTTCCAACTAGTACTAATTCCTAAACATCGTTTAAGAATATAAGAATAGTCGCAGTATGCAAACGGAGGCGCACTGTCATTAGAAGGAAACAAAAATAGAACAGATTTGGAGTTAGTTACAACCGGCGCTGTAAGGGATTATCGTCTGCGAACGCGTATTAGCAAATCCTGTAACTAGACGTGAAAAGGGAAGAAAAATGCTCCGCTGGGACGAGTTTTCAACTCACAAGTACGAGGTCGGCTTCGGTTTCTTTGTCAGGCTGACCGTTTCCAATAAGGAATATCTCTATATCCGTCTTGTTAAATCTCCGGTCGCCTCGCGGGCCAATGCGGTACGCTTTCAGTATTCCGCGGTCGTTCCATCGCCGCACTGTATTAACATGCACGTTAAGAAGCTTGGCTACCTGCCTTGCTGTCAGTAATCCGTTTGACCCATTACGACGTGGCATGTTAATAAACCTCCCTAAAGTTGTCTGTTTTCGTCCTATACTAACTCTACCCTATACAAGCTCATCGTACAATCCCGCAAAAGTACCGAATCCGTTGGCAAAATAGTACTTAGGACATTTAAGTATTTAGCCCACAGGATTTAAGCAGACATTCCAAGTGCAATCCGCTGAATTAGCATTTAATCCAGGCTCCTAAGCCCGAAATACTAGTTGCCAAGGTATTTGTTTATCATTGCAAGTCCTCCCTATCAGAAGGGCGTGGCAATCTCGATGGAGAGGTGAGATGAACGGACAGAATTACTGAAGCTACCAGTGACCAAAATATATGGCCCCGACCTTTTTAAGGGGCGTGGGGGGTTAAAACCACCCCTACATGCGTTAAAATCAATCCATGTCTGCCAAGGTTAAAGACCGCCTACGTTCAGTACATCCCACCATATCACCCAAAGGTACCGGAACTAGTAGGAAAAAGGTACTGCTTTTGGTGAGGTTAGGATAGGATAAGACACTTGACAGTTATAGTGCTATATGAGAACATAATCGCAGCTAAATATAATATGAAGTTAGAACACTAATTGGGGGGCTATGAAGCACCGGTCGTAATCTGGTCACTTGACCGATGCCGAGCCAGTAGTGAAACCGACCCAAAAATGGGCCGGTTTTTGTGTATCTTAAAGGTATGACGAAAGGTAGGTGATGTTTTAAAGCTTCGAAGGAAGATTGAAGTCTATGCTCTATATAACGTAGAAAACCCCTGTCGTCTACACCTTAACGTGAACACCGCAGGGAAGTAAAATAAGACCACAGAAGGAGGTAAAATTGAAAAAGAAAAACCTATTTATTAGCCTAGCTTACGCACTCGTCCTAATAGCCACTATCGCCGCACCCAATATGGTAGCCGCAGCCGATGAGCACACGGTCGGGGCTACGGTAACTATCAATGAATTTATTAGCTCTAGCATAAGTGGTGGTGTTGCCTTCGGCTCATTGAATCCTGGCCAAGCACTTGTGCCTGCAGCAGGTCAGAGTGACAATGTTAGTGCGGTCATCGTCACCGTGGAAGCTGAGACCAATGTCCTCTGTGATATAACCATCAAGGGCAGTGGCAACTTCAGCGATAACACAAGCACTTATTTCATGCCACTGGGCAGTGCCAAATGGAACAATGTCAGCAATTCGGCTACCGCCCCTGACATGGATACGGTTGCCGCCCAGGTAGGCCAGTTTACAAATCCCGGCACGGCGACACCCTTCGACGTATGGCACTGGATCACTATTCCTGATGGTCAGGTAGCTGCCGCCTACAGTACAGACTTCATATACACAGTAGACAAGACTCCATAAAAGAGAGGTAAACAACTAGACACTGCTAACAAAGTCGACAACTTGGTAAACTTCTTGGCAATACGGGCGCCGAGAAGTAAAATGAGAAAACGATTATTGCGCAAATGTGTTATTGGACTGTTACTCTTAGTGATGCTGGCGACGCTCACGTTGGTGGGTTTGACCAGCATCACTCAGGCACAGCCGCCAGAGGACACAGTCCAAATCATTGTCAAATTCAAAGCTCCAGACAACATTGCTGCGGCGGCGGCAGCTCAAGCATCTGACAACATTACTGCTGCCTCTGCAGCAGTTCAAACCTTTAACAACATTGCTGCTATTGCCTCGGCGGTTCAAGCCTCTCATGGTAAAGACCTTCGTGACCTGCCGCAGTTGCGCACGCATGTAATCAGCGTGCCAGCCAGCGCGGCAGCAAACGTCTTAGCAAACTTGGAGAATGACCCTTCTGTAGAACGCGCCGCAAAAGCTATCAAGTTTCAAAAAGCTGGAACACCTGATGACCCCCTATATACAAAGCAGTGGGCACTGCCCAAGATAGCCTGGGACCAGGTATACGGTACCACACCAATCACAGGTTCAGCGATAATCGCTGTCCTTGATACCGGCGTGGACGCCGCGCATCCTGACTTAGCCGGCCGGATAGGCCCGGGACAGAGCTTCGTCAATGGCGATGCCAATAGCGACCCGAATGGCCACGGCACCTACCTGGCCGGCATCGCCGCAGCCAATGTCAACAATGCCACGGGTGTGGCTGGCATAGCCTATGACGGGGTCACGGTGTCTTCCATCCAAGTACTTCAGCCGGATGGCACCGGCCTGGACAGCGATGTGATCGCCGGCGTGGTCTGGGCAGTAGATAATGGCGCCAACGTGATTTTAATGGGGTTCAGCAGCGCGGAGTATTCAGCCGCACTGGACGATGCACTTCAGTATGCCTGGAGCAATGGTGCCGTCCTGGTTGCCGCCACCGGCAACGACGGTTCAAGTTCACCCAGCTATCCGGCGGGCACGGAAAATGTGCTCGGAGTTGCCTCTACCGACCAGTATGATAGCCTGGCCGCTTACAGCAATACAGGTAGCGCCTGTGTGGCCGCTCCCGGTGTGGATATTTACACTACAATGTTCGGCGGCGACTATTGTACTATAAATGGCACCTCGGCCGCCGCTGCCGAGACCGCCGGTCTGGCCGCCCTCCTGGTGGCCAGCGGACAGAGCAATGGTTATATCTACGACCAGATCCGCGGTGCTGTCGACCCCATAACAGGCCAGTCGTTTGGACGTATCAACGTGGCCATGGCCATGGGCGAGGCAGTTACTCCTCCTCCAGGCCCTGAACCGGAGCCACCGCCTCCACCCGGCCCCACGCCACCTATATATGCCCCGGCGGCAACTATAACCAGCACAGCAGCTGGTGGCGCATGGACTGCAGGAGGTACATGGGTTGGCGGAGTTGCACCTCTTGCCACTGACTCAGTTGTCATAGCAACAACAGGTGCTAATACGGTTACTACTGGCGGCAGTCGAACTTGCGTCGGATTAACCATCAATTCCGGTGCACGTCTTTCCATGGCCAACGGTAACATACTTACCGTTAATGGTGATGTTAGCGGTACCGGAACATGGACATTGCCCACTGGAGGCGGTAATAGTGCTACTGTTAATTTAACCGGCGATTGGAGTTTCTCCGGCACGTTTAACGCAACCAATAGATTGAATGTGACAGCCAGTGGTAGTGGCGATCAAACGGTGACGGGTACTGTCACGTTCCGAAATTTTACCATCGACAAAAGCGGTGGCACAATTTTTCTGACTGTGACTCCCACAATATCAAATACGTTCACTATGACCGCCGGCGACGTTTCCTATAATGGAGGTGCACAGAACGTTCTAAGAGCGACCTACCCTGGCAATCTTACATTTGAAGGCAGCGGCGTAAAAACCATGGTAGGCACTGTCAGGGTGAATGGCATTCTTTCTATTAACAGCGGTGCAACATTAGACACCGGGAACTACGCTCTGACATTCGCCGGCGACTTTGTCAATAATGGCACATTTACTGCTGGTAGCTCTACAATTACAATTACCGGTGCTGTTGCGCAGAGCATCGACGGCTTCACGACAACAGGTCCAATCATAGTTACCAAGACCGGTGGTACGGCTACATTAACTGGAAACGTTAATGCAGCTTCTTTATCCTATACTACTGCTGCAATGAATGGTGGCACCGTTTCGCTTAATCCGGGCGTTGCGGTAACATTAACAGGTGCCTTTTCAATGGCCCGACCTGCTTCTGGCGCCACTTCTGGCAGTGTGTTCGCTGTAAATGCTGGCAGTCTATCATGTACAACAATATCGCTAGGAGGTACTAATACCGGGGCTGCGCGATCCACTACATTGTCTATTTCCACAGGAACAGTTACCGCCTCAGGCAATATTACTTCTGCCGGTACGTATTCCTATCTCACATTTACTGGAGCGGGAACGCTGAATGCAGGCGGTACCTTTATGAGCGGAACCAGAGGCACATTTACCGCATCTACGGGTACTATAAATTTCAACGCAGCCGGTGCACAGTCAATTGCTCCGTTTGCGTACACATTCAATAACGTTACACTTTCCGGTTCCGGTGCCAAGACAACAACGGGCGCAACAGTGAACGGCATTCTTTCCATGGAAGGAACCGCAACAACGACCGGAACAGCCCCGACCTACAATGCAGCAGCTACGCTGCAATACAAGGGGGATGCTGCTCAAACAACAGGCATTGAGTTTCCGGCAACCTTTGATGGCAGTGGCGGTGTCATCATCAACAATATCAATGGCGTCACGCTCAACGGCAGCCGCACCATCACCGCCACGCTCACCCTTACCAGCGGGAACATAACTACGGGCAGCTACACCGTGGTTATTCCTTCGGGCGGCAGCGTCTCGCGGATCAGTGGCCATGTCATTGGCAACCTGCAGAAGTATATTGCGACCGGGACCAATGTCTCGCAGACGTTCGAGGTCGGTACAATAAGTGGTTATAATCTGGTGGCAGTGACGTTTGGCAGCGTGACCACCGGAGATAACATGACCGCAAAGGCGACGGCCGGTGACCACCCCTCGCTTGGATCATCAACCATTAATCCCGGTAAGAGTGTCAACGTATATTGGACCCTAACTAACTCCGGAATCAGCTATAATAACTATGACGCTACGTTCAATTTCAATCCGAGCGATATTGATAGTGGCGCTAACACCAATATTTTCATCGTGGGAAACTTCAATGACCCTACCTGGACATACCCGTCCGTTGGCATGCGGGCATTGATAAGCACAGAGGCGACTGGAATTACGTCATTTGGCGATTTTGCAGTGGGTGAGCCACTCGAATTTATCAACTTCACTATCGCCTATAGTGGTGCAGGCGTCACTTTTGGCAGCCTGGACCCCGGAATAGTCGACCGGGAAGCTGACAACCAGACCGCGACTCAGGGTGCCGTTACACTGATCGTTTACCCGGATACCAATGTAAATGTAAATATCCAGCTAATGGGAGATAACTTCACTTTTCTCAGTAGCTCTATACCTATAGGCAATATCAAATATAATAGTAACTTCACTACTTTGGGTGCTAGCGCAATGCCAGATCATTATGTCACATGGTATACTGTACCTGCCAGTACCGATAATACAACTGAATGCTATCTCTGGATTACCATCCCCGCTGGTCAAGCGCCCGGTGATCCATATACCAGCAAGTTTTACTATCAAGCAATAAAACAGCCATGAGGTCAGGAGAAAATATATGAAAAAGATTATCATCGTAGCTCTAGCTGTAGCCATGCTGCTGGCTATCCCATCATTGGCTTCAGCACAGGAGCCGGCAAAATACAACTTCGCCACTGCCCAGGGCGATAAACAAATAAAGGTTATTCCAGGTAAAGAAGGCGAAGGAGTACTTTACTTCTATAACATCGATGGCAACCGCATCACCCATGTTACTTTAGAGGCAAGCCAGGTACCGAGTAACTGGGTGGTGAAAATCGACCCGCCGTTACATGAAACGAAGGTGGAGATTGGCGGCCAGATCGTTAGTGTAACTGAAAACCTTTATGTCGAGCCATCCGAGCTTCTAACTCAGCCGGCTAAGGATGTCCCCAGCGGTGCGGCGTACATTACCGTGCCCGGCCGCGGCTATACACTGGCCAAGGTGGCTAATATCATCGTTAAAGTGCCTGAGACAGAAACTATTGGTAAAACGGCTGCCATAAAAATATCCGGGACTGCCGCATGGCTGGGGCAAACCGGGTCGGCAGCCATAAAGCAGACCAGGAATTTCGATTTCTCGGTTCAGGTTATCTCCGCGGATACCGGAGAGAAAATCATAGGTGAAGGCAGCACACAGGCTGCTAAGAAACCCATGAACTGGCTACCAATTATTGCCGGCGCTGCCGGTGGCATCATAGTCATCATCATCATCATAATCGCATTAATGAGGCGAAGGCGTTATTATTAGACAAATTTCTATTGAATTGATGAAAAGAGTAAGGTTTAAATTTATTCCACTGGTTTTACTATTATGCCTGATACCGAACGTAGCTGTTGCGGACGATTCAGAAGTTCAGGCCAGTGTTACTGTTGTTCACAACCAGATTACTGACCTGGCGGTGAGCAACCCGAATTACACCAGCCTGACCCTGACCTGGACTTCCCCCCCTGGAAGCGACAATTGGAAAGAGGCGGTTCAGTATGATATCCGATATTCTCCATCCCCTATCACTACCGACCCTGAATGGAACGCAGCTACTCAGTTGGCAGACCCGCCAATCCCACAGCCACCAGGCACGCCTGAGACTCTCCTGGTAATAGGGCTAAATCAGTGCGCTACTTATTGCTTTGCCATAAAGGCTGCTGACTCCAAAGGAACGTGGACTCCACTCTCCAACAGCCCTCAGGGAACAACGGCGTGTTTCCCCGCAGACAGCGGCGGTGGCATAGGACTAGCTCCATCACCCAATGCCTGCCCGGTAACGCTGTCTACAGACATGCAGGGCAACATTACCACCACCAGCATGACGAACGATGGCGTCCTGTGCGCAGCCTGCCTGGCCAGAGATATGTCCGGTAAAAATACCCTGGAACTCGATAAAGGCACCAAGGTGATGCTTGCCGGCAACATAGTTCCTTTGTTGTTGAAGGTACAAACCACAACAACGGCGCTTCCAACTACAGAAAATACCGTAGTAATCAGCCCAGTCTACGCGTTCGATGCCTATGCCTCATCCTCCGGGACGACGCCATCACCTGTCTCAATCTCACCGCCAGCCAGATTGATTTTGAGTTATGATGCGAATAGCTTGCCTGAAAATACTACGGAGGTATTTATCGCCAACTACGATACAAAACAAGGCTGGCTGGCCTTGGCGCCGGTGCCAGGAGCTGTAGCCGAAATCGGTAAGGCGCACGGTCTGCTCAGCCACTTTTCTCTTTACGCAGTCTTAGCCAGAACCGAAGCGTCCTCACAGGCCAATTTTGAGGTGAGCAACCTAACCGTCAGTCCATCGAAGACTGAAATCGGCCAGATAGTCACTGTCAGTGTCAACGTGTCTAATAACGGCGAGGAAAAGGGAGATTACAGTCTGGACCTTGCAGTAGACGGTGCGGTGAAATCATCCACCCGGGTGACCGTGGCTGCTGGTTCAAGCGAGACAGTGAATTTAACGTTAACGGCTGATAGTGTGGGCAAACATCAGGTAGAAGTGGCCGGTCTGTTTGGCAAATTTGAAGTCAAATCAGCACAAACGTCTAATATCAACTGGTGGCTTATCGGCAGCATCACAGGCATAGTTATAGTAGTCGTCATTTGGTCAATATTAGGCTGGATGTGGTTCAGAGGACGCAAAAAAACCATATAGACGTACAGAAAACATCCTTCGAACCCAGATTAAACCACTAACCTAAATAGCTCCGCGTGCAGTCCTGTGTCATAGTACCTACTCGTTTATACTTGTTGGCTCTGTCTTGCGGCGCTATAATTTACACACCATGCGTCACCAACGTTTAATAGCCAAGTTCGGTACCAACCTGTTGACTGGCGGGACCGGTAGCCTTGATTCCAGCATTATGTCAAGTCTTACCGAACAGGTGGCTCGGCTTCATCAGCAAGGGCACGAAATAATCATCGTATCTTCAGGCGCGGTTGCCGCCGGCAGACAGAAATTGGGCCTGGCCAAGGAACAAAAAGACATCCCCTTCAAACAAGTCCTGGCCTCGGTGGGACAAAGTCAGCTTATGAATGTCTACGAACAACTTTTCAGTAAACATAAAATAATCGTGGCTCAAGCGCTGCTGACGAAGTCTGACTTAATAGATCGGGCCGGATATCTGAACGCCCGCAATACGCTCCTGGCTCTTATTGAATTAGGTGTTATTTGCGTAGTAAACGAAAATGATGTCGTGGCCACAGACGAACTCGGTGAGCTCACTTTCGGTGACAATGACAATCTATCGGCTATGGTAGCCAATCTGGTTGATGCCGACCTGTTAGCCTTGCTTACCGATATTGACGGCCTTTATGATGCGGACCCTCAGTGCAACCCGGATGCCAAACTCATCCCCAGGGTTGAAAAGATAGATGCCGAAATCGAACGCGTGGCCGGCGATACCGCCAATTCTTGCAGCGTCGGCGGCATGATAACCAAGCTCGAGGCGGCTAAGCTGGCAACTGCTTCAGGTGTAACCGTAGTTATCGCTGACGGACGTAAACCAGATGTATTGACACAAATTACGCTCGGGAAAAACACGGGCACCATATTCCCAGCACGCACCAGTAAATTGGAAAGTAAAAAACGGTGGATGCTCAGCGGCCTGGCGTGCAAGGGCAAATTGATTATTGATGATGGGGCTGCCCTGGCTCTCAAAAAGCAAAACCGCAGCCTGCTGTCTGCAGGCGTAGTCGGCGTAGAAGGTGAGTTTCAGCGCGGCGACGTAGTAAATATTTACGATTCAAATGGTAACCACCTCGGCTGCGGCATGCCAAACTACAGCGCCGGGGACATCGCTTCCATTAAAGGTGCACATTCTGATGACATCTCAAGCCTTCTCGGCTATGAATATGGCGCCGAGTTGATTCACAGAAACAATATGGTGCTGATATAAGGAGAAAATATGAAATCTGGAGTCACCGAGCTCGACGAAAAAGGTAAGGCAGCCAAGGCAGCCTCCAAAAAGCTGGCCTTTCTGCCTACTGAAACTAAAAACAAAGCGCTCATCGGCCTCGCCGACGCAGTTAAAGCCAGGAAGAAAGAAATTCTATCGGCCAACAGTCAGGACTATAAGGATGCTGAAGCCTCGGGTATGAGCGCAGTCATGCTCGACCGGCTGATGTTAAACGAGAGCCGGCTCGAAGGCATCGCTAGCGATGTCAGAACCGTAGCCGCTCTGCCCGACCCCGTTGGTGAGATAATCGAAGAACGCACACTCCCCAATGGGTTGCAGATAAGCAAGAAACGTGTACCTCTCGGGGTCATTGGTGCCATCTATGAGAGCCGACCCAATGTCACCGTGGACATCTCGGTGCTTTGCCTTAAATCAGGTAACGCTGTGATACTGCGCGGCGGTAAGGAGGCTTTGCGCTCAAACCTGGCGCTGGCCGGTATTGTCCGGGATGCCGCTAACGAAGCCGGCATACAAAAGGACGCCGTCCAGATTATAGAGTCGACAGAGAGGGCGCTGGTCGACCACATGCTCAAGATGAAGGGAACCATTGACCTCATAATACCTCGCGGTGGTGCCGGCCTGATTAAATCTGTGGCTGAGAAGGCGACCATGCCCGTGCTTACCGGCGGCATCGGCGTTTGCCATACCTATATAGACAAAAGCGCCGATATAGATAAGGCCGTGGCTATTGCCTACAACGCCAAAGTCCAGCGGCCCACTGTATGCAATGCACTGGATACCCTTCTGGTCCATAGTGCCATCGCTCCCAAGTATCTGCCCTTAATCGCCAGGGAATGGGACAAGGCGGGGGTCGAGATGCACTGTGACAAGCGCACCTTATCTATTCTGGGGCCAGCTCCATCTCTCAAGCTAGCGCCGGCGAAAGCCGATGACTGGGGTAAAGAATTCCTGGCGCTTATTGCCGCCATAAAAATTGTCGATTCGCTGGATGAAGCACTGGAGCACATCGAGCGCTACGGCTCGGGACATTCAGAAGCTATAGTTGCCGAGGATAAGGCAACAGCAACACGTTTCTTGAATGAAGTGGATGCGGCCTGTGTATATGCTAACGCCAGCACCCGTTTTACCGATGGCGCCCAGTTTGGCCTAGGAGCAGAGATAGGCATCAGCACCCAGAAATTCCATGCCCGCGGTCCGATGGCTTTAAGAGAGATAACCAGCTACAAGTGGCTTATTATCGGCAATGGACAGGTACGGCCTTAGTCCAGTCCGGCTAGTACCGTCTTCTGGATTTTGAAAAGCTGTTTAATACCTTTTTCGGCCAGTGCTAGTAGAGAATCAACCGTTTCTTTAGAGAAAGGCTTGCCTTCAGCTGTTCCCTGAATTTCCACGAATTCACCCTTATCCGTCATTACCACGTTGAAGTCGACAGCTGCCTGAAAATCCTCTTCGTAGCAGAGGTCTAGTAGCGCCTCTCGGCCTAAAATGCCAACACTGGTAGCGGCAACAGCACCTTTAAGCGGAATTGAGGCCAGCATGCCCCGTTTTTTTATATTATGTAACGCCACAAATAGAGCTACGTACCCGCCGGTTATAGCTGCCGTTCGGGTACCGCCATCAGCCTGTAACACATCGCAGTCGATAGTAAGCGTCCTCTCGCCGAGAACTGCCATGTCGGTAACTGCCCTCAAGCTCCGGCCTATGAGTCGCTGTATTTCTTGATTTCTACCGGCTTGCCTTTCGGGAGAGATATTACGAGGAGTGCGGGTCAATGTTGAACGGGGCAGCATAGCATACTCGGCAGTAACCCACCCGGTGCCCTGGCCTTTCAGGAAATTCGGAACCCTATCCTCTACGCTTACCGAGCACAGTACTCTAGTCCGCCCGAGTTCTATCAATGCTGAGCCTTCGGCAAAAGTTTGGTAACCCAGAATAATATTTATGGGACGAAGCTCATCGTCGGCGCGACCGTCTATTCTCTTCATCTAGTCTGCGTTTCCTTATCTGCACAGTATAGCATTGATATATTTGGCTTCACAATTCGCAATCGACATATAATCTCATCTTCTCTGACCGGGGAATGTTGGGTGAGGATGAATTGACCTATTGGAACAACCAATGCTACCATGTCTAATTACTCCATTGAACGATATAAACTTGTGGGCATTAGCCGTCACAGGATTAGCAGCCGGCCTGCTGGGCTCAATGCTGGGAGTCGGCGGCGGCCTTATCATTGTGCCCGTACTCACTTTAGCTCTACACTTACCAATACAGGTAGCCGTGGGCAGCAGTCTTGTAGCTATCGTGGCTAACGCCTGTACCGCAGCCGGACTTTACACCAAAGCCAGATTCACCAATGTAAAGCTAGGACTGCTTCTGGAAACAACCACCATTCCCGGAGCAATCATCGGCGGTTTTGCCGCAGTCTTAATAGCCCCCTCTATTCTAAGCGCCCTTTTTGGACTGTTGCTTATCTACGTCGCCTATACCATGGTGGCACGCAGATATCTTGCAGTTGAAGAAGCCGATGTCGAAATACCAGCTCACCTGGACAAAGACAATAGTAACTTAACGGCTTATCTGACTGACTGCTATAACGACGGGAATCTGGACAAGGTCATTACATATAAAGTACATCGCACATCTGCGGGGTTAGGAGCCGGCTTTTTTGCTGGTGTCATTTCCAGCCTTTTGGGCGTAGGTGGCGGTATAATAAAAGTGCCGGTAATGCACCTGGTTATGGGGGTGCCCATGAAAGCCGCCATCGCCACCAGTACCTTAATGATAGCGCTCACTGCTGCCACTGGCGCCTTCATCTATCAATATCATGGCAACCTACAACCCTTCATAATTGC
>Ga0153916_10000405_pt1 | contig 28629 bp, 25 predicted proteins | sample Opewatmetagenome_FD_109642 | JGI IMG/M metagenome (GOLD analysis project Ga0153916, IMG submission 109642) | Freshwater wetland microbial communities from Ohio, USA - Open water 3 Core 3 Depth 4 metaG | ecosystem: Environmental > Aquatic > Freshwater > Wetlands | place: USA: Ohio, Lake Erie...
CCGGGCGCTTCCGCCCTGAAGCCGGCAGTATAGCCGCCCACTGCCGTGGCCCTGATCCCCTGCTCTTCAAGCGCGCCGACAATCACGGCGGCCTCGAACTCGTTGGCCAGCCAAGCAAGCGTTTCCAGACGCATCGGGTCTGCGGTCATGGCAATGGTTCTCGGGACCAAGCGAACGGCAACTTTCGTTCGCGAGGGGGACAGTCCCATTTTCGCTGCGCGAGAATTGCGACAGTCCCCGGGTTAGGGAGTCCAGCCCCGTTAGGGGCGCAAGTCAATAGCCCAGGGCGTGAGCCCTGGGTACGGGGAAGCCAATCTCCGCGGAAAGCCCCGCAAGGGGCGACAGAGCCGCCACAAGCGATTTCTTTCGCCCCTGTCGGGGCTCACAGAGCATGAGCGACCCTTTCCCCAGGGCTTACGCCCTGGGCTATTGCCTCTCGCCGCTACGCGGCTGACGAGCACATGCATAATACCCCGTCCTGGCTCGGTCAATTCCCGCAGACCCTCGCTTACCTCTCGGGCAGTGCGATCCGCAGATCGAACGGCCGGGAGTCGACGCGATCGAGGACCTCGACCTCACTGGTCATCGCGAACCGCCGGGCGGTGATCTTGTAGCGGACGTAGCGGGCCTCGACCGGCCGCGGCGGGACCAGGTCCAGCAGGGGCCCGGTCATCGTCTCCTCGTCCGGCGCCATGTGGTTGGCCGGCACGTCCTTCCAGCGGAGGTTCGGCGCGAGCAAGCCCTGGCTGGCGAAGCCCTTGCCGTCGGTCGAGGTGAGCACCTCCACGTCGTCCTTCACCTCGCCCCGCAGCGAATCCCACCAGGGATAGCCGCTCAGTTGGATGCGGAACGCCCCGCAGCGCTGCGGCGAGCCGAGATCGACGGTGATTTCGGGCGTCTTTCCCTGGGTCCAGCACAGCCCGTAGGAGAAGGCTATGCCGCCAGCGTAGGGCGGGCCGACGACGCCGTCGGTGAGCTTCTTGCCCTCCGGATCCCCCGCGCCCCAATTATCGCCTGAGGGAATCGAGACGGTATAGGGTTTCCCCAGGGCAAGGTTCTTTCCATAGGTGACCCAGCGGGGAACGAACTTCTCGCCCCCGGCGTCGCGGCCGTCGGAGTAGCCGTACTGCACCCCGTCCACCGCGCCGTTGAGGTTCACGCGGAGCGACTGGACCGCGGGATGATCCGCCCCGCCGACGTTGATCGTGTAGGTGTGCGGCGTGCGGGTCACCAGCTCGGTGTGGCTCCGCTGGACCAGCGAGCGGTCTGGCTGGACTTCGCTCCAGCGGAAGGTGACCTCCAGCGGCTTGAAACCCGGGTCGGCCACTTCGTAGTTGGCCTCCATCCGCACGGCGTAGATGCTGCACGCGCTCGGGCCCGCCTCCGAGCTGTTCAGGAGATACTTGACGAGGACCGACTTCGTGCCGGGCGGCACCCGGTCGATCGTCTCGTAGCGGATCACGTCCCAAGGGGGCTTCGTGTCGGCAAGCGAGTAGCTGGTGGTCCAGGTCTTGCCGCCGTCGAAGGAGTGGAGGAAATCGACGTGCGACTTCGGGGCCCGGTTGTAGAGCCGACCGCCGTAGACCAGTCGGGTGATCGGCCGCGGGGCGTCGATGCGGAAGACCACGTACGCCTCCTCCTTCGGATTGGCCGCGTGCATCACGCCCATGTAGCCCGGGTGTTTCGCCTGGGTGGCGATGTTCTTCTCCTCGACGACCACCGGCTTGTAGCTTTCTCCCTGGAGGTCGGGCCAGAGGACGATCGAGCCGGTCGGGGCGCCCCGGCCGACGTAGACCGTGTTGCTGCCCAGGTTGAGCCGCGGCTGGGTCTTGGCGTTGAGCATCGTCGTGGTCTCGATTTCCACGCTTTCCAGCCGGGCATTCGCCGCGGACTGCTTGCCGAGGAGCTCGAATTTCACGAGGACCTCGTACGCGCCGTTCACCTCGCCGACCAGCTCAACGCCGGCCGCCGTCACGCCGGTTTTCTCGCTCTTCCATACCTCGCGCCACGAGAGTCCGTTGGTCGCGCTCACGAGGATGCGGTTGGCGTCGTCCGCGGTGCGGGCCGCCAGCGACGCGCCGATCTTCATCGCGGTGATCGCGTTCGCGCCGTCGATCTTGAAGACGACCTCGCCCGGCTCGCCGGCCTTGGCGGGCTCCAGCCCGGCCGGCTCGATCGCGCGGAGGTTCGCCACGCTGTGGGCGACCCTCGCGAGGGTTTCGGCCGTCAGCCGGGGCTTGAAGGTCCACACCCCGTTGCCGCGGAGCCGAAAACGGGAGCGGCCGTTGGCCGTGGTGTCCGGGTCCTTGCCGTGATTGGGCACGTAGAACTTCGGCTGGTGGCCCAGCGAGTGGTAGCAGCGAGTGTAGCTGTCGCCCTCCTTGAGATTGAGGACGTACCGGTGGCCCCGGTCCCAGTCGAAGAAGTAGTAACGGTACTTCAAGGCATTGGGGTTAAAGCACCGGCTCTCCTCGTCGAGGCTGCGGGCACAGTCGGCGCCGGTGAGAAAGCCGTGGTTGCTGGTGGCGGTCAGGCAGTGGTACTTGGCCGCGTGCCCGCGCTCGGTCTTCCCGCCGGAGGCCGCGCAGGCGCCGGGCTTGCCCACGTCTTCGACCCCCGCGATCGTCCGGCCGTCACAGAGCGTATAGAGCGCGGACATGCTGTTGTCGTAGACGTGCCAGCGGCCGTCGTAGAGGCACTCCGAGACCGTGTGGTTGGCGATGTCCCAGTACTTGATCTTCAGCCCCATCGCGTCCCAGATCGAGCAGTTCACGCCGGCGATCGTGCTGCACATCGTGTAGCCGTAGTCGTTGAACTGGCGGATCGGGTCGGAGAGCTCCAGGCCGTGGAGGATCATCGGCGAGGTCTGCCGCCGGGCGACGTGGTTCCAGTAGAACATCGCCCAGCACTTTTCCTCGGGCGTGGGCCAGTTGGCAGTGACGCTGCGGACCATGCTCGCCAGGTCGTAATAATCGGGCGAGGCGTCCGTGACCACCTTCAGGTTGCAGACCTGCGCTGACGCCGCGGGCCCGCAAGCCAGGCACGTGAAGAGAGCTACCACAACCAACAATCGCGACTTCATTTGGATCTCCTCGGCTTTGGTCGGAAACGCAAGCGGACGTGCCCAAAGCGATCTTGAGTGCGGCCGGGCGCGGTGTCAAGATCACGCATCCCCCTTCCGGGCGGGTTGACGTGCCCGCGGGCACGGAAGTATTCTATCATCGTCGGGAACCGAGTTTCGCAAGCCGGCTCATCAATTCTGGGGAGGACCTGGCCATGCCCACGCACCCTATTCCGGCGGGAGACACTCCAGCCTATATCTTCTTGTCGCTCGCCTTCGCGCTCGTCGTATTGCTCACTGTCTGGAGAGCACGCAGCGTCGAAGGAAGGTTGATCCTGCTGGGGCTGATTGTCTCGGTCGCGGGCGTCGGGTACGGAAGCCTCATGAGCACCGGGGCCGCGATGGCCCTCGTGCTCATGCGGATCGGCTTGATCTTCGTGCTGGGCGGCCTTGCCGTCGGCATCTTGTCGCACTGCCGGGGCACGCCGGCGGCGGAAAGCCCGCCCGCCCCAGCGGCAACGCTCGAGGAGCCCCGCCATGAACCTTAGAGCCGATACACCGACCGCCAGGCTCGTGCTCTTGGGCGTGATCGTCCTGGCCTATTTCGTCGTCTTCCCCGAAGACCTCAAGGGCATCCTGGCCCCGATCGTGGCAGTGCTGGAACTCTCCAAGAGCGTCTCAGCCGCGCTGTATGGAGTGATCGCGGTCGGCATCGTCGCCTGGACTGTTGTCCGGGTCTGGGGCGGGCGAAAGCCCCGGGCCGACGCCGCGCCCTAGAACCGCCGCCAGTTACGGCTGGCACTCGGTGCAGGGCCGCTTGCCGGCGCTCAGGGCGTCGCCGCGGGTGGCGAACGTGATCCGGTTCTTCTCGGCGATCCGGGCCGCCAGCCGGCAGCCCCGCCGGTGGAAGACCTCGGAATTGGCCGAGGTGACGTACTCGTCCGGCGGATCGGCGCCGAGCTGGACTTGTGCTTCGGAGGGCTCGGAGGGGCGGGCCGCGGAAGATGCCTGCGAGCCGCCGGGCTCGCTCCCCCGGCCCTCGTACCGCTCGGAGTGCGCCGCGTGCGCTTTCCAGTTCGCCGTGTACGCGTCCGCCAGGCCCGGATCGTGGATCACCAGCAGGTTCTCCGCGTTGTGCTCCTCGGCGCTCTTGGTGAAGTTGAACGACCCGGTGACGACCACCCGGCCGTCGACGATCATGATCTTGTTGTGCGCGATGGCGTGCTCGGCGTCGATGTAGGTGGGGATGCCGGCGTGGGCCACGAAGTCGGCCGAGGAGTATTTCTCGCTCTGCTGGCTCTTGTCGAGGATCACCTCGACGTGCACGCCCCGCTTGTGGGCGTTGACCAGTGCCCGGGCAATCGGGGCCGACGTGAAGCTGTACGCCTGGACCAGGACGCTCTGTTGGGCCGCGTCGAGCTGCCGGACGATGGTCTCGGTGCAGCCCCCGTGCGGCGAGAACGCGACCTTGATCTCGGGCGTAGTTCCCGACCACTGCTCCCGGCAACCGGGCAACGCACAACTCAGCAGAAGAAAGAGGCCCAGCGTCGCTCGCCGCAATGCTTGATCGCTTATCATGGCGTTCCGTTTCCCCGGAGGTGTGTCGAGGCGTCCATGCCGGTGCGGGCGAGATGGTCCTTCCGGCCGCCGCGGGCGAGAAAAGGATCGCGGACTGGCTCCCCTATTCTTCCCCGAGGTGTGCGGTAGGTCCAGCCCGGATTACTCATCACATGGCTGTGGCGAAGGCAATGTGCCCCTGCTTCGCCAGAAGGAGTGTCGCTGGTAAGCCGCCTGCACTGCTTTCCATTCGCTCTTGACCCACGGAGGGGATCCGACCTATACTGCCCACCCCGTCTTGGTGCGCGGGAGGGATTCCGCGCGCAAGTTGTTTTGGTGAAACGGTTTAAGGAGGAGCCGCAATGACTCAGAGGGATCGCTTTCCCGCCGCTTTGCGTACCCGGAAATGGAAGTCCCGCCTGGCGATGGTGTTGGGGGGCGTCGGTATTGTGGCGATCTGTGTGACGATCCGGTGCTATTGGGGGGCCGAGCCCGCCAGCGCCGAGCCCCAGACAGCGGCCCGCACGCAAAGCGGCCTGGTGCCGGCGAGGACCGCCCGGGCCGACGTTTCTGCCGCCGATCCCAGTGCCGCGACCGCCGCGCAGAAGGTGGTGGCGGTGGTCAACGGGGAAGACATCGGCCGGCAAGAGCTTGCCCAGGAGTGCCTCCGGCATTATGGCCAGACCGTGCTGGAGGCCCTGACCAACAAGTACTTGATCGCGCTGGAATGTCAGCGGCGGAACCTTGCCGTGACCGAGGAGGAAGTCAACGCGGAGATCAAGCGGTACGCCGAGCGGTTTGGGCTGCCGGTCGACCAGTGGCTGAAGATGCTCAAGGAGGAGCGGGGGATCAGCGCGGCGCAATACGGCAGCGACATCATCTGGCCGATGCTGGCGTTGCGGAAGCTGGCGGGGCAGCAGCTTTCGGCGAGCCGCGAGGAGCTGGAGGCCGAGTTCGAGACGCAGTTCGGCCCGGCGGTCAAGGCCCGGCTGATCGTTTGCGGGGACCTCGAGAAGGCCCGGAAGGTCCGCGCCGAGGCGGCGGCCAATCCGGCGGAGTTCGGCAACCTGGCCAGCAAGCACTCGGAGGACGTGGCCAGCGCGAGCGCCCGGGGACTGATCCAGCCGATCCGCAAGCACCTGGGCGACCCGCAGATCGAGCAGGTCGCCTTCCGTCTTCAGGACGGCCAGGTCTCCGAGGTCTTGCCGATCGGCAACCAGTACGTGATCCTCCAGCGGGAGTCGCTGATTCCCGCCCGGGAGATCCGCGTCGAGCAGGTGCAGGCCCAGTTGGAGGCCGTGGTCAAGGAGCGGAAGCAGCACGAGTTGGTGGGGAAGATCTTCCAGGAGCTGCAGAAGAAGGCGACCGTGGTCAACGTGCTGAACGATCCCGCGCTCAGCCGGCAGCATCCCGGCGTGGCCGCCCAGATCAACGGAAACCAGGTTACCGTCCGCGAGCTGGCCGAGCGGTGCATCGAGCGTTACGGCGAGCAGGTGCTGGAGGGTACGATCAACCGGCGACTGATCGAGCAGGCGTGCCGGAAGCAGAACGTGGCCGTCAGCGACGCGGAGCTGGACCAGGAGATCGCCCGGGTGGCCGCGGCGTCGCTCCCGCTGAAGGCCGACGGGTCGCCCGACGTCGAAAGCTGGATCAAGATGATCACCGAGCGGCAGGGGATTTCGGCGGAGATCTACCGCCGCGACTCGGTCTGGCCTTCCGTGGCGCTGAAGAAGCTGGCAGGCGGGAGCGTCCAGGTGACCGAGGACGACCTGAAGAAGGGATACGAGGCCAACTACGGACCGCGGGTCCGCTGCCGGGCGATCGTGATGAGCGACCTCCGCGCCGCGCAGAAGGTGTGGAACATGGCGCGGCAGAAACCCGACGCCGAGCACTTCGGAGAGCTGGCGGAGAAGCACTCCATCGAGGCCAGCACGCGGGGCCTGCGGGGGCAAGCGCCGCCGATCCACAGGCATGGCGAGCGGCCGAAGCTCGAAGAGGCGGCGTTCCGGCTCAAGCCGGGCGAGATCTCCGAGGTCGTCCAGCTCGACGTCGACAAGTACGTGATCCTCTTCTGCGAGGGCTACACCACCCCGCAGAAAGTCGAGTTCGCCGCCGTCCGCGACCTGATCTCCCAGGACATCTACGAGAAGAAGCTCCGCAAGGCGATGGCCGATTGCTTCCAGCGGCTGCAGGACGAGGCCGTCATCTCCAACTACCTCGCGGCGGTGAGCCAGTCGCCGAAAACGCGGTCCGAAGCGAGAGTCTCCACGAAGTCCAAGACGCGGTAGCCCCCTTTTCAGTGTTTCCCCGGGGCGGGCTTGGCCGCGGCGGCCGTGACGTACTTGAGGACGTCGCGGACGGAGATGATCCCGGCGATCCGCCCCTCGCGCAGGATGGGCACGTGGCGGTAGCCGCCGACGTCCATCTTGTGGATCGCAAACGCGATGCGGTCGCCGAGCTCGAGGGTCTCGACGGAGCGGGTCATGAACTCGGCGACGGGGCGGCCGGCGAGCTCGGCGGCGCGGACGTTCAGCTTCCGCAGGGCGTCGCGCTCGGTGAAAATGCCCACCACCTGGTGGCCGGCGACCACGATCGCGCAGCCCCCGCGGCGGGCGGCCATCCGCCGGAGCACTTCGCCCACCGGCGTCTCCGGAGCGACCAGCAGGGGCTCGCGGGGCACCAGCCGGCGGATGGTGTCCCGGGCAATCCGCTGCTCGAGGCCCGAACTGGCGCGCGGCCCGGCCGCAGGCGAGAGCGGCTGCTCGCACTCCTGGCAGAACTCCTCGCCCTCGATGTTCTCGTAGCCGCAATCCGGACAGCGAATCATGATGGGAACCGTAGCTCGGGGAGTCGGGAAAACACCTGCTAAGCCGCTAGCGGCTCAGCACAGCGGGTTAGCACGGCGGGATGGCAACCGCCGAAGCCGTTTTCGATGTGTTTCCTGCTCCGCATTCATCCTTCATCCTTCATCCTTCATCCCTCGTCCCTCATCCCTCGTCCCTCATCCCTCCGCCCTCCCCACCACCCACGTGTCTCCGGAGTTGAACAGGGCATCCAAGTCTCCCGGACCCTGGGTGCGGATCGCCTCCCGGATCTGGTCGTTGAGCCGCTCGTCGTACTTGGGACGATCGACCGCGCGGAACACGCCCATCGGCTCGGGGAAGTCGGGGTAGTGCATCCGGCTCAGCAGGTACGCCAGGCTGGGCTGCGGGGCTTTCTCGTCGTGCACCAGCAGGTCCTTCTCGGTAATCCCGTTGCCCAACGTGACGATCTCCGGCTCCATGCCGTTGAGCCGGATTCCCTTGTCGCGATTCTTGCCGAAGACCAGGGGTTTTCCGTGCTCCAGCTCGAGGGTGTGCTCGCTCCGCAACTGGCGATCGGTGGCATACTCGAAGGCCCCGTCGTAGAACACGACGCAGTTCTGGTAGACTTCGACGAACGAGGTGCCCCGGTGCTCGGCCGCCCGCTGGAGCACCATGCCCAGGTGTTGCTGGTGGACGTCGACGGTGCGGGCGACGAAGGTGGCCTCGCAGCCGATGGCCACCGAGAGGATGTGCAGCGGGTTGTCGATCGAGCCCAGCGGCGTGCTCTTGGTCACCTTGCCCAGCGGCGAGGTCGGCGAATACTGCCCCTTGGTCAGCCCGTAGATGCGGTTGTTGAACAGGACGATGTTGATGTCCAGGTTGCGGCGGATGCAGTGCAAGAGGTGATTTCCGCCGATGCTCAGGCCGTCGCCGTCGCCGGTGACCACCCAGACCGACAGGTCCGGCAGCACGGTCTTCAGGCCCGTGGCAATCGCCGGGGCCCGGCCGTGGATCGAGTGGATGCCGTAGGTGTTCAGGTAGTAGGGGAAGCGGCTGGAGCAGCCGATGCCCGAGACGAACACCAGCTTCTCCCGCGGGATGCCCAGGCCGGACAGGACCTTTTTCATCTGGGCGAGGATCGCGTAGTCCCCACAGCCCGGGCACCAGCGAACCTCCTGGCCGCTGGCGTAATCGCCCGCAGAGAGCTTTTCCGGAGGCGGAACGTTATCGGTATTCATGGGCAAGGCGGGCAGTAGGCAGAGGGCAGTAGGTACTGGGGAACGCCAAGCACTGAGCACTCAGTACTCAGTACTCAGTACTCAGTACTCAGCATTCAGCATTCAGCACTCAGCACTCAGCATTCTGTACTCTGCGCTTGGTTATCGGTTCTTCGATCACCTGTTCGATGGTTTCGACGATTTCGTGGACGGTGAAAGGCCGCCCGGCCGTCTTGTTCAACCCGGCGGCGTCCACCAGGTACTCGCTCCGAATCAGCCGCCGGAGATGTCCGCGGTTCAGCTCGGCGACGAGGACCTGGTCGTAGCGGCGGAGGATTTCCCCGAGGTTGGCCGGCAGGGGGTTGAGGTAGCGGAGGTGGACGTGGGCGACCGGCGCGCCGCGCTCCCAGAGCCGGCGGACGGCGGTGGCCAGGGCCCCGTAGGTCCCGCCCCAGCCGACGACCAGCAGCCGCCCGCTTTTCGGGCCTTCGACCGACTGCGGCGGGATGTCGCCGGCAATGCCGGCGATCTTCCGGGCACGCAGCTCGACCATGTGCTGGTGGTTGGCCGGATCGTAGCTCACCTCTCCGGTCACGTCCTGCTTCTCCAGCCCGCCGATGCGGTGCATCCGCCCGGGCGTGCCGGGGAGGGACCAAGGCCGGGCCAGGCGGGAGTCCCGCTGGTACGGCTGGCACGGCTCTCCGTCGGCCGCCGGCCCGGGGTGCTCCACGGCGATCCGTTCCCGCTCGCCCATCGTCGGGATCCGCCAAGGCTCTGAGCCGTTGGCCACGAAGGCGTCGCTGAGGATCACCACCGGCGTCATGTAACGGACGGCGAGCCGCCAAGCCTCCAAGGCCACGTCGAAGCAGTCGGCCGGACTGGCCGCCGCGAGGACCGGCAGCGGACATTCGCCGTGGCGGCCGTACAGCGCAAGGTTCAGGTCGGCCTGTTCGGTCTTGGTGGGCAGTCCGGTGCTCGGGCCGGCACGCTGGACGTCGATCACCAGCATCGGCAGCTCGGTCATCACCGCCAATCCGAGCGCTTCGGCCTTCAGCGACATGCCCGGGCCGCTGGTGCCGGTCACTCCCATCGCCCCGCCGAACGCCGCCCCGATCACCGCCGTCATCGCGGCCAGCTCGTCCTCCGCCTGGAAGGTGCGAACGCCGAAATTCTTCCGCTTGGCCAGCTCGTGGAGGATGTCGCTGGCGGGGGTGATCGGGTAGCTGCCGTAGAACAGCTCGCACCCGCTGAGCTTCGCCGCCGCCATCAGGCCCCACGCCAAGGCCTGGTTCCCGGTCACGTGCCGGTACTTGCCCGCCGGCAGCTTCGCCGCGTCCACCGAGTAGCGATGGGCGAAGGCTTCGATCGTGTCGCCGTAGTGGTATCCGGCCAGGAGCGCCCGGCGGTTGGCCTCGGCCACGTCGGGCCGGCGGCCGAATTTCTCGACGATGAACCGCAGGGTCGGCTCCAGGGGGCGATCGTAGAGCCAGAATACCAGCCCCATCGCAAAGAAGTTCCGGCAGCGGTCGGCCTCCTTGGTGCCCAGGCCCGTTTCCTTGACGGCCAGCCGGGTCAGGCGGGTGATGTCCACCGTGAAGACCTGGTAGCGATCGACGGTCCCGTCGTCCAGGGGGTTCGTCTCGCAGCCGGCAAGCTGCAGGTCGCGCTTCGTGAAGCTGTCGTTGTCGACGATCAGGATTCCCCCCGGGGCCAGGTCCTGGAGATTGGTGACCAGGGCCGCCGGGTTCATCGCCACCAGCGCATCCACCTGGTCGCCCGGGGTGTAGATCTTCCGGCTGGCAAAATGGATCTGGAACCCGCTCACGCCGGCCTTGGTTCCCCGCGGGGCGCGAATCTCGGCCGGAAAATCGGGGAAAGTCGCCACGTCGTTGCCGACCAGGGCCGAGGTGTTGGTCAACTGCGAGCCGGCCAACTGCATCCCGTCCCCCGAATCCCCACAGAACCGCACCGTCGCCGAATCGAGCTCCACCAGGGGCCGGCCCCGCTCTTCGGCCGAGGTCACCGCGTTGGTTGGCTGCACGCTCATGGTCCGGATCTCTTGGGTCAGGGGCCTTCGCGCTCGCGGGTGATCGGGTTGGCGACTGGCGGGAGGTTGTACACCGCCGCCGGGAAATGCTCCACCAGCCAGTGGACGACCCCGGCTACGTCGAGCAGCCCGGTCGGCCGGCCCTCGCCGTCCACAATCGGCAACCGGCGATAGCCGTGCACCGACATTCGGGCAATCGCCGAGCCGACCGTGTCGGACGGCCGGAGCGTGACCGGATTGCGGGCCATGAAGCGCTCGACGGGAGCGTCGAGGTCGCCCTCGCCAGCGAGAATGCCCAGCGCGTCGCGCTCGGTGAAGATCCCCACCAGCCTCCCTTGGCGGCACACCAGCGCCGCCCCCCGCCCCAACTCCGCCAGCAGCTCAAGGACGCGGCGGACGGGCGTCTCGGGCTCGACGCACAACGGCGCCGCCGGCCCCGCCTGCTCCACCAACTCGCTATTGAGGTTGTCCGCAACGTTCACCAGCCGCCTCCGGGCACCTAGTAGGACCGGCGTCTCGCCGGTCGGCGCCTCTGACCCGGTCGCAGATACAAGAGCCGACGGCCAACCACTTCCCCGTCTAGCGGTATTATTCCCGTTGCTCAACGGCCAGACAACTCGGCCCAGGTGCGAGGGGGAGCCTGGCCGGGCCGCATCCGGCCAGCAACCCGTGGCATACTTGCCGAGTCAGGCGGGTCGTCGCGCGGGGGGGCTGCGAAACGGACACTTTAGCCCAGATTGCCCCCCGAAAGAGTCGCCCGAAGCGGGCCCCTGCCGGAGGCTTGTTCGCCGACAGGCGTCGTGCCGGACAGCCCACGAAAGCTCATTCAGGTTTCGGGCTCGGTCTTGTTGTCGTGCTGAGCGTAGAAGCGGCTCAGGTTGATGCCCCCCCGCGTTTCCTCCTCCAGCAGCTTGATCCGCATCTCCAGCCGCTCCAACCGCCGCTGGATGGCGTAGACCGATTGTTTCTCGGCCTCCGGGGGGCGGGGGCGCGGCACCGAGGGGTAGCCGAGGTGGCGGGCCAGCGCCGAGAACAAGTAGAGCGGGTCTTTGCGGCGGTTGGCCAGGGCGATCTTGCCCTCCTTCTCCCCGAAAAGGATCGGCTTTTCCGGGTCGCCGCGGAGATTGCGGAAATGCTCGCTGCGGACGTAGATCATGTCCGCGATGTCCACGATCCCCACCTGCCGCCGGACCGTGAGGACCCACTCCCGCCAGGCTTCGTCGAACATTGGGTCCCCGGCCACCGCCTCCAGGCCGCGGTCGTAGCCGAGCCGGTTCCGGCAGAGGGTCTCGAACTGGTAGAGGAAGATGCCCTGCTCCGTGGCCCCCTTCGCCCGGTATTCGGCCTCCCGCTCGAGGACTTCCAAGGCCACCCGAAAGTCGAACCGGCCTTCCGGCCGCTCGGCCTCCTGGATGACGTACGTCTGGAACGGCGTGAAGTAGTGGCCCAGCCGGGCCATGGCCGTTCCGAATCCCCCGGTCAACCGCAGCTCCCCGATCATGAAGTCCACGGCCAGGGGAAGCTTGGTCGTGGAAAGGATTTCCTGGCGGACGGCGGCCAGGAGTTCCTGCGTCGATAGGCCCTGCTCCAGGCGCTCCCGAAGCGTGCGATAGAAATAGGCCTGCTCGACGTATTCCTCCCGGTCCAAGGCCATGGAGATACCGGACTCACTTCTTCCGCGGTTTTTCAACGGCCAGGCACTCGGTGGGCGTGATGATCCCGTCGTTGTTGAGGTCGTACGCGATAAACTTCCCTACGATGACATCCGACCAGTCTTTGGCATACTCGGCCATCGACACCTGGCCGTCGTGGTTGGCGTCGCTATTGAGGAACCAGTCGGGCAGGCCGCCGGGGAGGCGTTCCTGGGCCGTGAGGAAGCGGTACGACTTCCGCGAATCGCCGTCTTTTCCCCCGCCCGGACCCGAGCCGCGTCCCCGATCGGAACCGGGGCCGCCCCCCCCGCCGCGTCTCTGAGAGTATTCGAGGAGCTGGGCCGACAACTCGTCCCTGGTGACCACGCCGTCGCGGTTGCGGTCGGCCTCTCGCAACCCCTCCCGCAACTGGCTCGCTTCCTCCCGCTCCAGCACCCCGTTCTTGTTCTTGTCGTACTGCCGCATGATGCTCTCGGCGTACTGGCGTACCCGGGCGGCCGCCTGCTCTTTCTCCGCGCTGCTGGGGGAAGGAGGAGGCGACGGCGGGCCGCCGGGGCGCGAGCTCGAGGTGCTGGTGGAGGTGCTGGTGGATCGTGCCGCCGGCGGTGGCCCGAATCCCGCGACCGCCGGTGGGGCCGTCCCGGTGCCGAAGCCGGGGACCAAGGAGGGCGATGTGGGCCCCCTGGCTCCTGGCGAGGGCAGACCGCCTGGGCCGCCGCCCGGAGGCCCCCCAGGGCGTTGCTGCATGTTGCGGAGCATCGCGTCGCGGAGCGAGGAAACTTGGATCGGCTGGGAAGGATTGAGCCCCATCCGTTGCACCATCCCTTCGTACATCTGCCGGCGGCCTGGATCGATTTCATTGGGCGAAATGACCCCGTCCCCGTTCGTATCGAACCGCGCGAGGAACGCCTGGAACCTCTCCGCACGGGCAGCCGAATCGTCCGACGAGCCCCCGGGGCCTCCTCCGAAAGGCCCACCACCGGGAGGTCCGCCACCAAAACGGCCTCCTGGAGGCATCATACCTCCACCAGGCGGGCCACCGGGAAGGGAGAATGATCCGCGATCGGGAGGACCGCGGTCGCGGCGTCCTCGTCCCTCTCCACCTCCTTGGTCTTCCCGGTCGGGGCGCTTCCCATCCCCGCGCGGCGGTTGCCCCTGGACTTCCTTAACTACGAGCAAGACCGCCAAGCCAACGAAGAGGGATAAGGCAGTTCTCATATCTCTTTCCCCCAATTTCAGTGGCATTCCGCTCCGTGCCCTCGCTGCCGCCGCGCTGGTGTCCCATAGCGCGCATCGACAGCCTACTAATGAAACCATCTTAGCCCCGCAATAGGACCTCTCCAATCACCAAAGTTCTCAAGTAATCTCGCCACGAACGCCGCATATCCCCCTCATAGAGGGGAATGGCGGAACTTGCTTGCATCCCTGGGGTTTGTTTAGAGCAGAGAAGCCTGGTCGGTACGGAGGAACGCTGCTCCCCTCTAGGTGCCCGTGCGAGTCTAGCCGGCCCACGAAGGAGTGTTCTGCATGTCGCGGCTGCAAGCGCCTCGGATGGTCGCAGGTTTGACAATCCTCGGCGTCTGGATTGCCTCGACGACGGCCAGCTTCCGACTCGCTGCGGAAGACAGGCACGCGAGGCCGGCCGGGGAGCCGCCACGTGTGGGGGGCATGATGGGCGGGCCCGCCGCAATGCCCATGCTCCTGCTGGGCTCACCCAAGGTCCGCAAGGAATTGGGGCTGTCCGAGGAGCAAGAAGCCAAGCTGAAAGAGCTTGCAGCGAAATACTTTCGGGATATCCGTCAGCAGATGGGCGGCCTTGGCGACCTCGGCGAGGAACAACGCCGGGAGAAATTCGCCCAGGTGCAGAAGAAAACACGTGCACAGGGCCACGAACTCGGCAAGAAGATCGACGACGTCCTTTCGCCCCGCCAGAAAGCTCGGTTCAAGCAGATCATGCTGCAAGTCCGGGGGGTCACGGCGCTGGGCGATAAGGACGTAGCGGAGGCCTTGGGGCTGACCGACCAACAGAAGCGAGCTCTCAAGGGGGTGGGCGACTCAGCCCGTGAGAAGCTGGCGGAATTGCACAAGCAGCGAGGCGACCTGGAGTGGCACCAAGTGAGGGAGAAAGCCCAGGCGATCCAGAAACAGAGCACCGAGAAAGCCCTCGCGGCGCTTACCGAGGAACAGAAAGAGAAGTTCGAAAAGATGAAGGGGCCGAAGCTCGACCTCGACCTGCCCGGCTTGGTGCAGGGTGGGGAACGGCGGGGCAAGCGTTAAGGTGTCTTTCCGCTGCCTCCTACGACTGGGGTACGTAGGGGGGGACTCGGTAGAATCACCGAATCGGCGGCCGTTTATGGTAATTGGGGGTTAGAAGAGTCAGGTCGGGAGGGCGTCTCCCCACCCGCTTTTTGGAGAGAATCGTCGAAAATCCGCTAGACGGAACCCCTTCCAGGTTCGTATCGTGGAGGGATGGGGGGGCGTTGGGCGATGCTCAGGGCAACAGGCCGATGGAAGCTGGCGAAATACTGGTCAAGAAAGGGCTGCTCGACCCGCGGCAACTGGAGCTGTCGCGTCAGGCCCAGACGGAGGGGACGCGGCTGGACCAGGCGGCCGTCGAGTTGGGCTTCCTGACGGAGGAGGAGGCGCTGCGCGCCCTCGGGGAGGAGGTCGGCTTGGAATACGTCGATCTGGCCGAGGCGCAGATCGATCTGTCGCTGCTGACCGGTTTTCCCCCGCGGTTCATGTACCGCGAGGGGCTTTTCCCCATCCGGCAGAGCAACGGCAAGCTGATCGTCGCCACCAGCGATCCGTTCAATCTCTATCCGCTGGACGAGCTCAGCCTGGCGACCGGCAAGACGGTGATGCCGGTTTTGGCCAGCAAGAATGAGATCGTCAAGCTGGTCAAGACCCACATGGGCGTGGGGAGCGAGACGGTCGAAGGGCTGTTGGCCCAGACCGACGATCGCGTGCAGTTGCTCGACCAGATCGAGACCGACGGCTCGGAGCTTTCCGAGATGGCGCAGGAGCCGTCGGTGGTTCGGCTGGTCAACGAGATCCTGCTGGAGGCGATCGAGTCGCGTTCCAGCGACGTGCACGTCGAGTCGGAGCAGGACGGGTTGCGGATCCGGTACCGCATCGACGGCGTGCTGCACCCGCAGCCGGTCCCGCCCGAGATCAGCCGCTTCCAGGCGGCGATCATCAGCCGCTTGAAGATCATGGCGCGGCTCAACATCGCCGAGCGGCGGCTGCCGCAGGACGGCCGGATCCAATTGAAGGTGGCGGGCCGGGAGGTGGACGTCCGCGTGTCGGTGATCCCCATGATCCACGGCGAGGGGATCGTGATGCGGCTGCTCGACAAAGGCGCGATGGAGTTCAGCCTCGGCAAGCTGGGCATGGAGCCCGCGCTGTGCGCGACCTTCAAGGAATTGATCGAGCTGCCCCACGGGATCATCCTGGTGACCGGGCCGACGGGCTCGGGCAAGACGACCACGCTCTACAGCGCGCTTCTGGAGATCCGCAGCGACGACACCAAGATCATCACCACCGAGGACCCGGTCGAGTACCAGTTGCAGGGAATCAACCAGATCCAGGTCCATCCGAAGATCGGACTGACCTTCGCCAATTCGCTGCGGAGCATCCTCCGCCACGACCCGGACATCGTCCTGGTGGGCGAAATCCGCGACTTGGAGACGGCCGAGAACGCGATCCAGGCATCGCTCACCGGGCACCTGGTGTTCAGCACGCTGCACACCAACGACGCCGCGGGCGCATACACCCGTCTCACGGACATGGGCGTGGAGCCGTTCTTGGTCTCCAGTTGCGTCGAGGCAGTGATGGCGCAGCGGCTGGTCCGCACGCTCTGCCTGGCGTGCCGGCAACCCTACCGGCCCCGCCGCGAGGACCTCCCCCGGGACTTCCCCTGGGACCAGCTCGAGGAAGCCGGCGGGACGATCTACCGGGCCGTGGGATGCCGGGAATGCCGGCAGGTGGGCTACCGCGGCCGGCTCGGACTGTTCGAGCTCCTGGTCACCACGAACCGCATCCGGCAGCTCGCCCACGATCGGCAGAGCGCCTGGGTGATTCAACAGGCAGCCGTCGAGCAAGGGATGCGCATGCTCCGCGAAGACGGCTGGGTCAAGGTCCTCGCCGGTCGCACGACCCTAGACGAAGTCGTGCGGACCACGAAAGTAAACGAGCTGCGATGAGCGTGAAGCGATCGGCGCTGCCGCGAGAAGCGGGGTCGTGCTCGGGCTAGCGGCCCGCTGCCGCCCGGTCGGCCGGCCGTTCGTCACCCAGGGGTTTCCTGCGTCTTCAAACTTTCCTCGACCCTGTCATGACCGAATTCAGCTATACTGCCCGCGACGGGACCGGCCAGCGCGTGAGCGGGACGGTCACGGCCGCCAATCGCCGGGAGGCGGTGGCGGCAATCTCCGCCCGGGCCCTGTTTCCGGTGGAGGTTGCCGGGGCTGCCCCGCGGCCCGACGGGAAACAGTACCGCCGCGTGCCGGCGCAAGTGCTGGCGGTCACCTTCGGCCAGTTGGCGGACCTGCTGCGGAGCGGGGTCCCGCTGTTGCGATCGCTGGACGTGCTCCGCCAGCAGAGCACCCGCTCCGCCATGAAGGAGGTCCTCAGCGAAATCCACCACGAGGTGGAGCAGGGGACGTCCCTGGCGGACGCGATGGCCCGGTTCCCCCGGGTGTTCGGCGAGATCGCGGTGAGCATGGTCCGGGCGGGGAGCGAGGGGGGATTCCTCGAGGAGGCCCTGGCCCAGATCGCCGCGTTCACCGAGGCCCAGGACGACCTGAAGAAGCGGACCATCGGGGCGATCGTCTATCCGGCCTTTCTGGCCGCGGTGGGAACGGTCGTGGTGATTTCCCTGCTGACCTGGTTCGTGCCGCGATTCGACGCGCTTTTCGCCGATCTGCGCAAGCAGGGCCAGCTCCCGATAATGACCGACGTCATCCTCACGGCCAGCCGCTTCCTGCAGTATTGGGGGCTTTGGGCCCTGGCGGGTCTGGCCGTCGGCGGAGCGATGGCGCGGCAGTGGCTGATCACCGACGCCGGCCGGATGTGGCGCGACCGGCTCAAGCTCCACCTCCCGCTGGCCGGCCCGATCTTCCTCAGCCTCGCCGTCGCCCGCTTCTGCCGCGTGCTGGGAACCCTGCTGCACAACGGCGTGCCGATCCTCCGCTCGCTGGAAATCTCCAGCGAAGGCACGGGAAATCGCATCCTGGCCGTGGCCATCCGGAAGGCCACCGAGGACATTTCCGCGGGCCAGCGGCTGGCCGGTCCGATCGCCGCCTGCGGGCAGTTTCCCCCCACGGTGGTCGAGATGATCTCCGTGGCCGAAGAGTCCAACACCCTGGAAACCGTGCTCTTGAGCGTGGCCGAATCCCTGGAGCGCCGCACCTGGCGCCAGCTCGAGCTGGCCGTGCGGCTGATCGAGCCGATCCTGCTGTTGGCCCTCGCCGCCGTCGTGCTCGTGCTGGTGATCGCCCTGCTGCTCCCGGTGATCAGGATGAGTACCGCGATTCAATGAGACCCAAGAATCCCGCGAACCGGAAAGTCAAAAAAGGAGACTCGTGACGATGACTCGATCCTCAAGTGCTAGGCGCCGCCGCGGCTTCACCCTGATGGAAGTCCTCCTGGTGCTGGTGATCCTGGTGATCCTGGCCGGAATGGCCGTGCCGGCCTACCAATCGATCCAGCGGGGCGCGAACAACAAGGCGGCCCGCGCCCAGATCGGGGCCTTCGAAACCGCGCTGGACGCTTTTCGCATGGACCTCGGCGATTACCCCTACACCGCGCAAGGGCTGCAAGCCCTCATGGCGCCGCCCGCCGACATCGGGGACGCCTCCCGGGGAAACTGGCCGTATCTGAAAAAGGAGGTCCTCGACCCCTGGGGGCGCCCCTACCAGTACGAGTACCCCGGGCGGAACGACCCGTACGGGGGGCCGGACATCTGGTCGATGGGCCAGGACGGCGCGAGCGGCACCCCGGATGACATTGGCAACTGGCAGTAGTCGGCCATGGTCGCCCACCCCGTGATACCCGGTCCTCTCGCCCGGCACGCCTTCACGCTGCTGGAAGTGCTGCTGACGTTGTGCCTCCTGGTGATCCTCGCCTCGATGACCTGGCCCGTGCTCAGCCGGCCGCTGGCCAACCAGCGGCTCCGCAAGGCCGCCGACCAGGTCCAGATGGAGTGGGTTCGGGCCCGGGTCAAGGCGATGTCCAACGGGTGTGTCTACCTGTTCCACTATGCGGCCGAGAGCGATGGCTACTCCCTCCAGTCTCAGCTCGCTCCCGAATCGGTGACGGAAAACGGCTTGAGCGGCGGGGCGGAATACGCCGCCAGCGGCACCGAGGGGGCCGCCGGCGGCGAAACCCGCCAGCGCCGCCTGCCCGAAGGGATCCGCTTCATGGTCGGAGAAACCGCCCTTCACTCCCGCGCGCAAGCGACGCTCGCACAGCCGACCGCGCCGGCCGACGAAGCGGCCGCCTGGGCGATGCCGATCTACTTCTACCCCGACGGCATCACCTCCACCGCCACGCTGCGGCTGGTCAACGAGTACGGGTTCACGATCGAGGTGTCGCTCCGGGGGTTGACGGGGATAGCAACCGTCGGGCCGGTGCAGGCCGGCGGAGGGCCCACGCCATGAGACGCCCCGCTTTCTCCCTTCTGGAAGTGATCCTCGCCCTGGCGATCCTCGCCGGGGCGGTGGTCGTGCTGGGAGAATTGGCCAGGCAGGGGCTCGAGAGCACCCGCATCGCCCGCGACCTCACCTATGCCCAGTTGCTCTGCGAGAGCAAGCTGGCGGAGGTTGTTGCCGGCGCGGAACTCCCCGAGCCCGTCCAAGACATGCCCTTGACCACCATCGAAGTGCCCAGCTCATCCGTCTGGCTCTATTCGATCGACGTGATGGAGACCGGCGAGCAGGGATTGATCTCGGTGTGGGTCACCGTCACGCAGGACCCCACTACGGAAAGGCGCCCCGTGCGCTGCACCCTCGTCCGGTGGATGGTCGACCCGTACGCCGATTTCTCCCTGCCGACGACTGACTCAGACACTGGATCGACACCACCATAGCGGGAGGGCACGTGGACGATGCGTAGCTGCCAAGCGGAAACTCGAAACGGGCAAGTGCGGGTGCGCCGGGACCCGTCGGTCAGCCGCGTAGCGGCGACAGTCAATAGCCCAGGGCGCGAGCCCTGGGTCCCGGAAAGCCCACAAGCGCGAAAAGCCCCGCCAGGGGCGACAGAGGTTCCTCCTACGCCTCTTTCGCCCCTGCCGGGGCTCCGCGGAGATGGCGCGATCCGTTTCCCAGGGCTCGCGCCCTGGGCTATTGACTGCCGCCCCTTACGGGGCTGGACTGTCCGAATCCCGCCCGTGGCCGGAAATGTCCCAGGCCCTCTTTCCCGTCGGGGGAGGGCCGGGCGAGGTGGTTTTACCCTCCTCGAAGTGATCCTCGCACTGGCCCTGACCGCCCTGGTGCTGGTGATCCTGGGAATGGCCATCGATTTCCACCTCCGCGCGTTGGACAACGGCCGGTCCCACGTCGAGGAAGCGCAACTGGCCCGGGCGGTCCTCCAACTGATCGCCACCGACCTCCGCAGCGCCCTCCGCCCCAACCCAATCAAGATCGATGAATCGGCCTTGCAGTTGTCCGTTGCGCCGACCAATAATCCGCCGACCAATAATCCGCCGACTAATAATCCGCCGACCAATAATCCGCCAACCAATAATCCGCCAACCAATAATCCGCCAACCAATCAGGATCCCGAGGGCCAACCCACCGAGGAACCGGTCGAAGTGCCCGACGTCGTAAGCTCGACGTGCCCGCAGGCGGTCCCCGGGATCTACGGCACGGCCGACGCGCTCCAGGTGGACAAGAGCCGGCTGCCCCGGCTCGACGAGTTTCTCACTCAGGCGCCCACGGCGTCCGGTCTCCCGGGGGTGCAGCCCACGGGCAACATCCGGACCGTGACCTACTTCGTCGTCCCGCCGGACGGCACCCTCACCGGGCAGTCCGCCGGCGGCCTTTCGCCGACTTGCACGGGACTCGTCCGCCGCGACCTGGACCGGAGCGTGGCCACGTACATGGAGTCGATGGGCGGGATGAGCGACCCGCAGATGGGCCTGGAATCGATCGCCCCGGAGGTCGCCGCCATCGAATTCCTCTACTTCGACGGCGCCGAGTGGACCGACTTGTGGAACTCGGAAGAGCTTGGCGGGCTTCCCCGCGCCGTCCAGATCCGCGTCTCCATTATTCCCAAGAAGCTCCGCGAGCGCGGGGTCTCTTCCTCGGCCACGGCCGGCACGCTGATGCCGGAGGACCTGCTGACCTACAGTCTCGTTGTCTACCTGCCGGGCTCCGAAGGCACGACGGCTTCGCAAACCCCGATTGAGTAAGGAGCCATGAGGAACGGGCCATGAGTAGCGCCTCTCGTAGGGTGGATGCTTGCACCCGCGCGGCCCTCGCGCGCCGCGGGGCAATGGTCCTGATCGTGGTCCTCGTGGTCATCGCCTTGCTGTCCTTGGCGGCGCTCACCTTTGCGGAGCTGATGCTGGCCGAGCGCCAGGCGGCGGACCTTTCGGTCCGGCAGGCCCAGGCCCGGGCGGCCGCAGAATCGGGGATCGAGATGGCCCGGATCTTCCTCGCCCAGGACCCCCAGTCGCAACTGGACGCGGGGGCATGTTACGACAATCCGGCCCTGTTCCGCGCCGTGGTGGTAAACCCGGAGCAGCTAGGGGGCGGTGAGGGCCAGGCGTACGCCGCCGGCGCGGCCCGGCACCGGAGCCGCTTCACCTTGATCGCTCCGGGGATGCAGGAGGGGAGCTTCGCTGGCGTGCGGTTCGGACTGGAGGACGAGTCTGCCCGGCTGAACCTGAACGCCTTGATGTTCGTGGACCAAGGCGCCGCGGGTATAACGCCGAACGCGGCCCGCCAGATCCTCATGGGGCTCCCCATGATGACCGAGGACACGGCCGACGCGATCCTGGACTTCATGGACGAGGATGAGGAGCCCCGGGAGTTCGGCGCCGAGGCGGACATCTACTCGATGCTCGATCCCCCGTGTGCCCCCAAAAACGGCCCGCTGGATTCGATCGAAGAACTCCTCGTGGTGCCGGGCGTGACCCCCGCGCTCTTGTTCGGCCTCGACGTGAACCACGATGGGGTCATCGACCCGGGGGAATTTGAGCAAGGGCTCCCGCCCGAGGTGGATCCGGGCGATGGGTCGATGGACTACGGCTGGGCGGCCTACCTCACGCTCTGCAGCCTGGAGGCGAACGTCCGCCCCGACGGGCAGCCGAGGATCTACGTGATGCAGGAGGACCTCCAGAAGCTCTACGACGAACTGGTCGAGGCGCTGGGAGACGAGGTGGGGAAGGAGTGGGGGACGTACATTGTGGCCTACCGCCAGTTCGGCCCAATGGCTCCGAACGCGAAACCGCAGCCGAACACCCCCCGCGTCAGGACGGTGGCAATCGACTTCGAGCAAAAGGCGAACCCGAAGGTCATAGTTTCGACAATCCTCGACCTGATCGGCTCCCAGGTCCAGGTCACGTCGCAGGACAAAAACAAGAAGCCATCTTCGGTCGTCCTCGAGACGCCGTTTCCCAAAGAACCGCTGCTGATGGCGGGCTACCTGACCAAGATGGCGGACTACCTGACCGCCAATTCGGCTCCCGTGATCCCGGGTCGAATCAACATCAACCAGGCGTCGCGTATCGTCCTTTCGGGGGTCCCAGGGATGACCCCCGAGATTCTCGATCAGATCCTGTCCGAGCGGGTGCCCAATCCTGCCCAGGCGGACCCCAGCCGACGCTACGAGACTTGGCTCTTGGCGGAAGGGATCGTCACGCTGGAGCAGATGAAGAAGATGATCCCCTTCATTACCGGAGGGGGGAGTGTGTATCGCGTGCAGTCGGTGGGGTACTTCGACGAGGCGGGGGGCCATGCCCGCGTCGAGGCCGTACTAAATGCTACCACTCGGCCTCCTTCGGTGGTATTCTGGAGAGATATGAGTCACCTCGGGCGCGGCTACTCCCTGGAGACCCTCGGGGTGGGGCTGCTGGGTGAATAACCGCGCGGTCGTGAGAATCCTTATGCCTCGACTCCTTGCGCTGGAATGGAACGAACAGGAAGCCCGCGTGGTGATTGGCTCCGCGCGCGGCAAAGAGGTCGGGATCGAGCAGGCGTTCTCCGTGAGCATGCGGCCCAGCCAGCCCGGCGAGAACCTCCCTGCGGTGGACCCGGGGCAACGGCTGGCGGCCGCGCTGGCCGCGCGGGGGGTGGGCCGGCTGGACGCCCTGGTCGCCATCGGCCGGACCAACATCGAGCTGCGTCAACTGAGTGTTCCCCCCGCCCCCGACGACGAGCTGCCCGACATGGTCCGCTTCCAGGCCCTTCGCGAGTTCAACGCGATGCAGGAGGACTGGGCATTGGACTACGTGCCCATCGACGAGGACCCCGGCCAGCCGCGGACCGTCCTGGCGGCGGCGATCGCCCCGGAGCAGATCGAGCTGATCCGGAAGACGTGCAAGGCGGCCGGGCTCAAGCCGCGGCGGCTGGTGCTCCGGCCCTGCGCGGCCGCCTCGCTGTTCTGCCGGCAACAGGCCGACGGCCGCCCGCGGGCGAGGCTGCTGGTGGACCTGATCGCCGAAGAAGCCGACCTGACCGTGATGATCGACCGCAAGGTGATCTTCATCCGCACCGCGCGACTGCCCGCCGATCCTTTGGCCGACGGCGAGGCGTCGCAGGCCCTGGTGGCCGAGCTGCGGCGGACGATGGCGGCGGTGCAGAACCAGTTGGGCGGGCGGCGGGTCGAGTCGATCGTGCTCTGCGGCACCGGCCCCCAGCACGCCGCCCTGGCCGAGCTGATCGACCAGCGGCTGAGCGTGCCCGCCGAATTGTTCGATCCCTTCGGGGGCCTGGACCTCGTGGGGGAGCTGGCCCGCACGGCGCCGGAGCCGACGAGCGGGCTCGTTGACGTTGACTGGGGGGAGCGGGTTGCCCTTCGGGAGCGCCGCGCGATGCCGGAGCACCCAGGCCGATTCGCTCCGCTCTTGGGGATGTTGCTGGATGAGCTGCACGGGTCCCCGCCGGCGGTCGATTTCCTCCATCCCCGCCGCCGGCCGGCGCCCCCCAGCCGCCGCCCGACCTACGCCCTGGCCGCAGCGGCGGTCGTGGTCCTCGTGGCGGCGGTCGCCGCCTACGTCTTGGTCCAGCGGTCCGCGGTCAGCGGCGAGATCGAGGAGCTACAGGCTCAGGTGGCCGAGCTGGACAGGGGAATCACCGAGCTGGGCAAGACGAAGAAGCTGGTGGACGCGGTGGACGAATGGCGCTCCGGCGACGCGGTCTGGCTGGAAGAGCTCCGCTGGCTGTCGAAGAACTTCCCGCCCGCCCAAGAGGCGATGGTCACCCAACTGCACCTGCTGCACGATCCATCGGGTGCCCGCATGGAGGTCCAGGTCCTGGCGCGGAACTCGGATACGATCGAGAAGGTGGACAAGGCGCTCCGCGAAGGCGACCACCGGATCGCGAAGGAAGGTGCTCAGGGCAAGCCGCCGCCCAAATCCCATTCGGGTTATGAGCTGCAGATCAGCAGGACGGTGTCGGCCGGCCAGGAGCGGGCTCCCCCCCAGGGAAAGCGACGATGATCCTCAACAAGCGAGAACGATCCCTGGCCATCGTGGTGGCGGCGCTCCTGGTCGCCTTCATCGGCTGGCAGGTGTTCGCCGCCATCGCCGATCCGCTGGGCCAACTTCGTGCCCAGAAGATCAATCTGGCCAACGATCTGGAGAGGAAGACCAGGGAGAAGGAGGTCCTCGAGAAGGCCAAAGAGCGGCTGGAGGAGTGGCAGCGGCGAAGCCTGCCCTCGGACACCGTGTTGGCCCGCGAGCTGTACCGCGGCTGGCTCTCCGGTCTGGCCAGCAAGTCCTTCTCCTCGGGCTTCAACTTGGACCGGCCCCAGGTGACCCCGCGGGGCGACTTCTACAACAAGCTCCATTTCGTGGTCCACGCCCAAGGGACGCTCGACCAGTTGACCAGGTTTCTCCACGGCTTCTATTCAGCGGGTCACCTCCACATGGTCTACAGCCTCCTGATCGAGCCGCTGGAGAAGTCCGGCGAGATGAAGTTCACGATCACGGTGGAAGCGATCATCCTTCCGGGCGCGGACCGGCCGAAAGAGCTCTCCAAGGAAGCGGGCAAACGCCTCGCGTCCGCGGACGTGGATGCCTACAAAGTGATTGCCGAGCGGAACCTCTTCGGCCCCTATTCCCCGCCCAAGCCGCCGGTCGTGGCCAAGGAGCCGGCTCCGGAGCCGAAAGTCGATGCCTTCGACCCGAGCCGCTACGCCTACGCCACGGCCATCGTCGGAGGGCGCGACGGCAGGCTCGAGGTCTGGCTGCTCAAGCGGACCACGGGCGAGACACTCACGCTTCACGAGGGCGACCCCCTCGAGGTCGGCCCGTTCAAGGGGATGATCGCCCGCATCGGCCCGCGGGAATTCGAGCTCCGGGTGGAGGGGGAGCTCAAGCCTTACGTGGTCCCCATCGGCGATAACCTTCGCGGCACGGAGAGCGCGGCCAAGCCCACCGCCCCGGAGGGACCGGGGGCCAAGCCGGACGCCAAACCCGATCGACCCCCGGAAATCAAGCCGACGGGACCGCCCGAAGCCGGGCCACGCCCGAAGTTCGACTTCAAGCGGGAAGGGGGGCCCAACAGCAAGACGGACTTCCGCCGCCGCGGGCCGAAAAAATCAAGAGACAGCCGCGACTCGCAAAAGTAGCCGCCCCTAGGCGGCGTCGCTCCGGACCCAAGCGGTTTGGGGAGCACTGCCGCGGAGTCGGGCGCGGAAGCCGCTCTCGGCCTGCCGCGCAAAGCGGTCCAGCCCTTCCCGTAGCATCGGCATCGGCCGCTCCAGCTCGCGCCGGGCACGACCCGTCGAGAGCGAGGTCTCTCGCAGCAGGCCCTCGTCCGGAGCGCCGGCCCCTTCCTCGGCCGTGGCCGCCGGGCTGCTCTGCAGGCCGAAACAAGCGGCCAGCTCCACGGCGAAGCGATACGCGCTGGTGCGCTCGGCACCGGCCACGTGGTACAGCCCTTCCAGGCCGCGCCGATACGCCAGCCACAACAGCTCGGCCAGGTCGCTTGCCAGGATCGGCGTGGCGTGGTTGTGGGCATCCAGCCGACACGGCGTCCCCTCCGCCAGGTGCTGCCATACCCGCTCGGCAAAACTCGGTTCCGCCGGGCGGGGACTCCAGCCGTAGGCGTGGGTGCGGACCACCAGCACGCGCGGACGGTCCGCCAAGACCTGCTCGACGCGGCGGGCGGCCAGGGCAAAGGGCTCCGAGCTGGCAGCGGAGGATTTCTCCTCGTGGAACATCCGCGGCCCGGCAAACACCGCGTCGGTGGAGATCACCGTCAATCGGCCCCCGACCCGCCCCGCGATCTCGGCCAGCGTCACGCTGAGGCCCGCTTCCCGTTCGGCCTGAGGCTCCTCGGGCGGGATGTCCCAGCTCCCCCGGCCCAGCGGCCCGCAATGCACAATCCAGTGGGGCGACGCCGCCTCGACCTGCCGCCGCAAGTCGCCCGCGTCGTGCGGGCGGCACGCCGCCGTGGTGCAGCCTTCCAAGGACACCGGGTGGTGGAAGAACAGGCCGTGGACGGCGGCCCGCTCGCCCAGGCCCAGCGCAAGGTTGCCGCCGACCACTCCGTCGACGCCGCACACCACGATCCGGGGGACCGGGTGGAGTTGGCCCGTGGGAGAGTCTTCCATGACGAAGCACCTCCTGCGGCGCGGCGTCTTGCCCACCGCCAGCCGCGCGGGGATTGTATCGGCCTCGATCCGGCGAGCCAAGGCGAGTTCCCTGACCTCACTTTGCAGACGGGCTCCCGGCCTTTGCCTCCAGCCGTGCCAGCACTGCAAGCACTCTTGCGGGTTACCGCGGCCGGTCCCCCTCTTGACCATTCCGCGTGCCGGCTGGTACACTTGCGTTGCGCCGTGGTTTCGGCATTGGTGGCAAGGGACTCGCCGCAACCGGTCAGACCGGTGCTCGGATGCTGAAGACGTTAGGAATCGTCGAGGCCTGTTATAGTTCGCAGCCCGCTCGCACCAAGGCTTGCCGCAAGCTGGGCGGCAAGGCGGTGCTGGAGTGGGTGGTGCGCCGCGCGACCGACTGCCAATTGCTTGGCGGCGTCATCGTGGTCACTAACGACGCCCCGGAAAACGCGTTCGTCGCGCGGCTGGTCCCGCTGGACGTCCCCGTCTTCACCGGCAAGCGGCAGGATCCGCTCGGCTGCTTCGCCGCCGCCCTGGAAGAGTATCCGGCGGAGGCGGTCGTGCGGATCGGCTCGGCCTACCCGTTCGTCGACCCGATCCTCGTCGACCGGCTCGTGATCGCCGCGGAATCGGCGCCGGGCTGCGACTACGTGGGCTACTGCTCGCGGGACGGCCGGCCGGCGGTTCTCTCTCCGCTGGGCGTCTGCGCCGAGTGGGTTCGCGCCACGGCGCTCTACCGGGCGGCGCGGCGGGCCACCGCCGTCGAAGACCGGGAGGCCGTCACCCGCCACGTCTACTCCCATCCGGAGAAGTTCCGTGTCCGGTTGGTCCCCGCTCCCGAGCAGATCGACCGCGACGACGTCCGGCTGACCGTCGACATGGAGGAGGACTGGGAGCACGCCCTGGTGATCTTCGAGGCCCTCGGGCCGGACGAATTGGACTGGCAGCGGATTGCCGATTTGCTGAACCACCAGCCCGCGCTCCGCAAACGCATGGCGGCGCTGAATCGCGCCCACGCCCGGGCCTAGCCGCCGCGGGGGAGATCGAAAGGATTCGAGAAGCGATGGGTCCGAAAGTCGCCTGCCCCGTGGGTGCGCTGCCCCGGCCGGCCCGCGGATTGCTCTTCGACCTGGGAAACGTCCTCTGCGACGACACCCTCTGGCAGCGGTGGCTCCTGCAACTGCTGCTGCGGCTGGGCGTGCAGGTCCCTTTCCCTACGTTCTCCCGCCTCTGGCGCCATGAGCACCTCGACGACGTGTACCGCGGCCGCCGCGAATTCTGCGAGGCCTTCCAGGCGTTTCTCCTTTCCCTGGGCCTGTCCCGCGCGCAGATCGACGAAGTGGGGGCCGCCTGCCAGGCGCGGCGCCGGCAGGCGGAGGCCTCCGCCCGGCCGCTCCCCGGCGTGAAGCCGACGCTGGCCCGGCTCCGCGCGGCGGGGATCGCCCTGGGCATCCTCAGCAATTCGCAACACCGCGCGCCGATCCTCCGGGGGCAATTGGACCGCTTCGCCCTGGGGGGAATGTTCTCCGCGATCCTCTCCTCGGTCGACCTGGGCCGGACCAAGCCCGAGCTGCTCTGCTACCTCGCGGCCACTCAGGCGATGCGACTCCCGGCCGACGAGGTGGCCTTTGTGGGGCACGACGCGGCGGAGCTGGCGGGTGCGGCGCGGGCGGGCCTGATGACCGTCGCCTTCAACTTCGAGCCCAACGCCGCGGCCGACGTCTTCATCGCCCGTTTCGACGACCTGTTGCGGGTCGTGGGCACCCGCCCCGCCCAAGCCGCCGCCTGAAGGCCGGACCCCAAGGATGAAGGATGAGGGATGAAGGATGAAGGGTAAGACCTCCCCTTGGATGAAATCGCGTGCGCCGGGGTCAAGAAAACCTTGACCCCATCCATCCCCTGCCTGCGGTGCTTGTCCATTCCTCCTTCATCCTTTATCCTTCATCCTTCTGGGTGAGGGAGGACTTTCCATGGCCAAGACCGTTGCCCTGCTGGGGGCGCTGGACACCAAGGGGGCGGAATACGGCTTTGTGAAGCAGTGCATCGAGGCCCGGGGACACCGCACGCTGTTGATCGACGTGGGTGTCCTGGAAGCCCCCCGGATCGCGCCCGACGTCGATCGCCGCCAGGTCGCCCGGGCCGCCGGCGCCGACCTGGACGAGCTGGTCCGCCGCCGCGACCGGGGCGAGGCCGTCGCCGCCATGGCCCGGGGCGCCGAGGTCCTCGTCCCCAGGCTCTACGCGGAAAAGCGCTTTGATGGGATCATGGCCCTGGGCGGGGGCGGCGGCACCTCGGTCGCCTGCTCCGCCATGCGGACCTTGCCCCTGGGCGTGCCCAAGGTGATGGTCTCCACGGTCGCCGGGACCGACGTGTCGGGCTACGTCGGCGTCAAAGACATCGTCATGGTCCCCAGCATCGTCGACGTCTCCGGGGTGAACCGGATCAGCCGGGAGGTCTTCGCCCGGGCCGCCGGGGCGATTTGCGGGATGCTGGAGATCGAGGTGCC
>Ga0153916_10000406_pt1 | contig 28620 bp, 27 predicted proteins | sample Opewatmetagenome_FD_109642 | JGI IMG/M metagenome (GOLD analysis project Ga0153916, IMG submission 109642) | Freshwater wetland microbial communities from Ohio, USA - Open water 3 Core 3 Depth 4 metaG | ecosystem: Environmental > Aquatic > Freshwater > Wetlands | place: USA: Ohio, Lake Erie...
CGTAGGCGTCCTCGCGCGGCACGCCTTTTTGCGTGAGCGCGATCAGCACCCGCTGCGAATGGATCAGTCCGCCGAGCTTGTCGAGATTCTTCTGCATGGTCGCCGGATAGACCAGCAGCTTGTCGATCAGGCCGGAGAGCCGCGCCAGCGCGAGGTCGAGCGTGACGGTGGCGTCCGGGCCGATCATGCGCTCGACCGATGAATGCGAGATGTCGCGCTCATGCCAGAGCGCGACGTTCTCCATTGCCGCCAGGGCATTCCCCCGCAGAACCCGCGAGAGACCGGCGATCCGCTCACAGGTGATGGGGTTCCGCTTGTGCGGCATCGCGGAAGAGCCCTTCTGACCCTTCGAGAAGTACTCCTCCGCCTCCAACACTTCCGTCTTCTGCAGGTGCCGAACCTCTGTGGCGAATTTCTCCAGCGAGCCGCCGACGACCGCGAGGACCGCGAGAAACTCGGCGTGCCGGTCGCGCTGCAGGATTTGTGTCGAGACCGGAGCGGGCTTCAAGCCCAGCTTTGTGCAGACGTGTTCCTCCACCCTCGGGTCAAGGTGTTCGAACGTTCCGACCGCCCCCGAGATCTGTCCGACGGAAATACGCTCGATCGCGCTCCTCAACCGTTCCATGTTCCGCCGTGTCTCGTCGTACCAGAGCGCAAACTTCAGCCCGAACGTCGTCGGCTCCGCATGGATACCGTGCGTCCGCCCGACCATGACGGTATTCTTGAACTCCATGGCCCTTCGCCGCAGGACTTCAGCAAGGCACCGCAGACCTGACAGCAGGAGCTCGCCGGACTGCTTCATCTGCACTGCAAGACAGGTATCCAGGACATCAGAAGAAGTCATCCCGAGATGGATGAAGCGGGAGACCGGGCCCACATGTTCCGCCACATTGGTGAGAAAAGCAATGACGTCGTGCTTGACTTCACGCTCGATCTCATCGATCCGGGCAACCTCGAACTTCGCCTTCTCACGGATGGTCGCCACCGCGTCACCCGGTATCACCCCCAGCTCAGCCTGGGATTCGCAGGCGAGGATCTCGATCTCCAGCCAGATCTGGAACTTGTTCTGGTCTTCCCAGATCCTGCCCATTTCCGGACGCGTATAGCGCGCGATCATTGCCCGCGTCCCTCCAGCTTCAGCGGGACGTCGATTGTCTTCTTCTCCCGGAATATGGACAGCCTCACGGTGGAGCCGGGCTTTGCATCTTCCACGATCCCGATCAGCGTCGCCTCGTCATCGACCTTCTCCCCATTCGCCTGCAGGATGATATCCCCGAGCTTCAGGCCCGATTTCTCGGCGGAGCTCCCTCTCTTGATGTCACTCACGATCACCCCCTCGACCCTGCTCATTCCGAAGTAGCGCGCAATCCGCCTGTCAACAGGCTGGATCTCCAGGCCGGTCCAGAGTTCCCGTTCGATCTTCCCGGAGCGCTTCAACTGCGCGACAATCGACCTCACGCGGCTGATCGGTATGGCAAATCCGATGCCGATGTTTCCTTCGTTCGGCGTGAAAATCGCCGTGTTGATGCCGATGACCTCCCCGATGCTGTTCATCAGGGGGCCGCCGCTGTTCCCGGAGTTGATAGCCGCATCCGTCTGAATCATCCCTCGATACACTCGACCGTCACGATCATTCATCCGCATATTGGTCGCGCTCACGACTCCCACGGTCACCGTCGGCTTGTCATTCACCTCAAACAACCCGAACGGGTTCCCCATGGCAATCACCCACTCTCCAATGATGACATCGTCAGAGTTGCCAAGCCTGATGTACGGAAGGTTCTTCGCGTCAATCTTCAGGAGGCAGATGTCCGTGATCTGGTCCGTGCCCACGACCTTGGCGTCGTATTTCTCCCCATTCGTCATTGTCACGGTAACGTCTTTCGCGTTGCCGGCGACGTGATCATTGGTCACGATATAGCCGTCAGGGGAAATGATGAAACCCGATCCCAGTCCGCGCACCGGCTGCGTATACACGCGGTCGCCGAAGAACTGCCGGAAAAGGGGATCGTCCCCCCACGGGGACCACTCGCGGTATTTGCGGAGCTCCAGGACGTTGATGCCCACGACTGCCGGACTCGCCAGCGCGACGGACCGCGTAATGGCGTTCTGCCGTGACACGGCGACGGTTTGGGTGACCGAGTCACGCTGCCCGGCCTGGTAGGACACCTGCATGGCATCTTCGTAGGGCAACCCATCCGAAGGGATCGTCTGTTCCGCCCTCACGGGACCTCCCGAATGTCCGAACGTGTAACCGAGAAGCCCACCGGCGGCAAAGGGGATCAACAACACGAGGATCAGGACAGCCCATTTCTTCGTCATTCTCTCTCCTCCTTATCGATGTCCACCACCCTGCTACGTCGCCGCTCGATGACGAATTCTTTCACGGGCTGGTAGTGTTTTGCGAGAACGAGCCCGACCAGCAGACAGGACCAGATCGTCAGGCTCCCCTTCGAGGCACCGGCCGGCAAAAGCCCCCGGAGCACCGACTCCGGCGTTGCCAGCACCAGCGCAAACATGAGCAACGATGCAACGACGTTCGCCGGGTTCACCCGTCTGGTGATCAAGAAGCCCACAGCCCAGCCGAGGCCCCAGCAAGGCACAAGAGGCCAGCAAAGAATGAGCAACACACCCCCCGCAGTCGCAAGTCCCCTCCCACCCCGAAACCTGAGCCAGACCGGGAAATTGTGTCCCGCCACGGCGGCTACGCCACCGAGGGCCGCCCCGTCAAACCCAGAAGCAGGCGCAATGAGGCCCGCAAGGCGCACAGCCAGGATGCCTTTGAGGAGATCAATGGCCAAGACAAGGAGAGCAACCAGTCTGGAGCGTGTCACCTCATAGCTGTTCAGCGCCCCAACGTTGCCGCTGCCAGCTCTCCGGATGTCCACCCCGGCCTTCCACCTGACGGCCAGATATGCCGTCGGGAAAGAACCAAGGAGGTACCCCGCTAGAGCCACCATGAAAGGGGAAAGGTCCGGCACGATAGATGAAGCCTCAAGAGCAAACTTCCATGAAAAATACGAAAAGGCGGGGGGAGAATCAACACGTCCGATCAGGGGAAGTGGTTGAATATCAAGGACTTTTCTTGATTCCCGTTTGACAAACCGGTATATTCCTTTGAACGATGCACGCCGATCGACTGAAAACTCTTCTCCAGCAACTCATGGCGGGGAAGATCTCGGAAGACGAGGTCATTTCCCTGCTCTCCGCGCACACGCTTGAACAGCTCCCCTACGCGACCATCGACCATCACCGGGAACTCCGGCAGGGATTCCCCGAAGTCATACTGTGTGAAGGCAAGACTCCGGCGCAAGTCGCCGGGATCTCAGAGAGGATCACGAAACGCAGCGGCGTTCTTCTGGCAACACGTGCAACAGCACGTCACTATGCTGCGGTCCGTCGCAAGGTCCGGAAGGCACTGTACAACCCACTCGCCCGCACGATCACAGCCAACGAACCTCGAAAACCTACTCCCGGCAGAGGCACAGTCCTTGTCGTGACGGCGGGGACATCAGATATCCCCGTCGCCGAAGAGGCACTCGTCACCGCACGCGTGATGGGCAACCCTGTCGACCACATCTACGATGCAGGAGTCGCCGGCATACACAGGATCCTGAGCCAGAGCGAGAAGCTTCGAAGGGCCAGCGTGATCATCGTCGTGGCAGGGATGGAGGGGGCGCTTGCGAGCGTCGTCGGCGGGCTGGTCAGGGTCCCGGTCATCGCCGTGCCGACATCCGTGGGATACGGTGCGAGTTTCAAAGGGATTTCCGCTCTCCTTGGCATGCTGAACTCTTGCGCGGCGGGTGTCACTGTGGTGAATATCGACAATGGCTTTGGAGCGGGGTTCGCCGCCAGTCGGATCAACGGAGAACATGGAACGGGCAACGGTTGAAAGCTGACTCTATTTTACCTATCTTTTCACAGAGGCTGAGTTCACAACACTCTCATTTTCCAGACCTTACCAACCGATGAAAGTTGTCATCATGGCCGGCGGCTTCGGGACAAGGCTCCGGCCCTTGACCTGCAACACTCCCAAACCCATGGTCCCGCTCATGAACAGGCCGATGATGCATCACATCGTCACCCTGCTCAAGAAGCACGGCATCACGGACTTGATAGGGTCTCTCTTCTACAGCCCGGAGGCCATCACAAGCTATTTCGGGGACGGGAAGGCACTGGGTGTCCGGATGGACTACTTCCGGGCCGAGGCGGATTACGGCACAGCCGGAAGCGTCCGTCTGGCCACGGAAGGACTACACGAGCGTGTTCTGATCATCAGTGGGGATATCCTGACAGATTTTGATCTGACCTCGGCGCTCCGGTTCCACGAAGCAAACAACGCGAAAGCCACGATTGTCCTGACCCACGCGAAGAATCCGCTCCAGTTCGGAGTGGTCATCACACGCGACGATGGGAGGGTCTCCCGGTTTCTCGAGAAGCCGTCCTGGGGAGAAGTCTTCAGCGACACGATCAATACGGGCATTTACATTCTCGAGCCCGATGTGCTGGAGCTGATTCCGAAGCGGGAGGAATTCGATTTCAGCAAGGACCTGTTCCCGCTTCTGCTCCGGCAGGATGCCGGTCTCTACGGCCATATCGCGGAGGGGTACTGGCGCGACATCGGCAATCTGAAAGAGTATCAAGATGCGCACATCGATGCGCTGAACGGCGTCGTGCAGCTGGAGATCTCCGGAACGCGTCACGAGTCCCTGTGGATCGGCGAGGGCACACGATACAACCCCCAGACGATTCAGGTCAGCGGGAGCGTCGTCATCGGGAAGAATTGCACCATCGGCGACAATGTCATCCTCTCCAATACGGTCATCGGGGACAACTGCGTCATCGGTCCGGGAGCAACGCTGACCAATTCCGTCGTCTGGAACGACGTCGTGATGGGGCACAGTGTTGACCTCTCAATGGACGTCATCGGTTCTCGATGTTCCATCGGCGAAAAGGCCGTGATCGCCGACAATGTGTTTATCAGCGATGGGTGCTGGATTGGGCGCGGTGCACATCTCAGCTCCAACATCAAGCTCTGGCCAGAGAAGATCGTCGAGGAAGGGGCGGTACTGACGCGGAGCCTCGTGTGGGAGGACAAGTGGCTGCGTGAATTGTTCACCGACTCGCGTGTTACCGGCCTCTCGAACATCGAGATGAATCCAGAGTTTGGTGCCAAACTCGGCGCCGCGTACGGGGCTTTCGTGGGGGCAGGGAAGACGGTCGTGACATGCCGTGACGCCGACAACGTCTCGCGAATGATGAACCGGGCGTTGATTTGCGGGCTTATCTCCGCCGGGGTCGACACGTTTGACCTCAGGGCGACATCCATTCCGCTCCTCCGGCATGAACTGAGCAGCGGCAAGGAGGCTGGGGGGATGCACGTACGCAAATCTCCCTATGACAAGAACCTGACCGACATTGTGTTCTTCGACGCAAACGGTCAGGATCTCCCGAGCAAGAAGACCAAATCAGTCGAGCGGCTCTTCTTCGGCGAAGATTTTTCGCGCGCTCCGGGCGACAAGGTGGGGTCCATCTACTTCCCGGAACGGACCACGGAGGTCTACAAAGAGAAATTCCTTTCTTCCCTGAACCTTGAGGTGATCTCCCGCAGGAAATTCCGCATCGCCATAGACTATTCCAACGGCGTGGCCTCCACGATCTTCCCCATTATTCTGGGCTCCTTTGAATGCCAGGTCGTCGCGCTGAATGCACACCTCGACCCGAAGAAACTCACGCGCGACAAGCATGAGTTCGAGTATTCGATCAAGCAGCTCTCCCATATCGTGACCTCCCTGAAGTACGATATGGGATGCCTCATCGACTCGGGCGGGGAGAAACTCTACATCGTGGATGAGAAGGGAGAGCCTCTCGAAGGCGATCGGCTCCTGACGATCGTGACGGAGCTGTTCCTCCAAACGCATCCGGGGACGATGTCCATCGCGGTTCCCGTCACCTCGTCTGGCGAAATCGACGTTATCGCGGAGCGGCGCGGGATCACGGTGATGAAAACCCGGAACAGCCATCTGGCCATGATGGAAGCCGCGGCAAAGAAGATGTACAAGTTCGTCGGCGGAACGCGGGGTGGTTTCATTTTCACCGACTTCTTCTTCGCCGTGGACGCGATGTACTCGGTGGCAAAGATTCTTGAAATGATGGCCCTGACAGGAAAGCGCCTCGGGGAAGTGGACCAGGAGGTTCCCCGGTTGGCCAATTTCAGGCGCGATATCAACTGCTCGTGGGAACTCAAGGGCAAGGTCATGCGCAATATCATGCATGACACCGAAGGGCTGCGGCGCGACCTGGTGGATGGAGTCAAGATCTATTTCGACGACTCCAGCGACAGGATCTCCGCGCTGTTAATCCCGGACAAGGAACGGCCGCTCTTCCACATCAGCGCAGAGGCCCGGACAACGCGGGCAGCTGAAGATCTGGCGGCGGAGTATGAACACAAACTTATTCAGTGGCGCGATGAGCCATAGGGGAGCGGTGGCCTGATGAAAATTAGCGACATCCTGACACGGGAGCTTGTGAGGACGGGACTGGAGGGTAATTCCCGGGACGAAATAATCGACGCGATGGTGGATATCGTCGCACAGTCTCCGAGGGTCCTCGACCGCGAAAAGGTCCGTCAGGCGATCTTTGATCGCGAGAAGATCATGTCGACCGGTGTGGGCAATGGCTTCGCCATCCCCCACGGCAAGACCGACGCCGTCTCCGACATCGTGGCTGCGTTCGCGGTGACTGCAGAGCCCATCGACTACGAATCGCTGGACGAGAAGCCGGTCCGCCTCGTCTTCCTGCTGGTTGGAAAAGACAATCTGGTCGGGCCGCACATCAAACTTCTGAGCCGAATCTCCCGCCTGATGAACAAGGAGGAATTCCGCAAACGCCTCCTGAACGCCACATCGCCGGATGAGGTTCTCGAAGATTTCCGGCAGGAAGAAGCAACATACCTCGACGTCTGATGGCCGCCAAGAAGAAGCCTGGCGCGGATTTCAGGTTGGTCATCACGCGGAAACCGAGTGAGCGCCTCCATCTCCCCGTAACGGTGCTGAGACTGGAAACCGTCCAATCCTTCGCCAGCTTCCGCTACCAGCTCTCTGTCGAGGAACGTCTCGAGGGGAACACCATGCACTTCAAGGTGCTCGGACTGAGCACCCCGCAACTGTCCCTCCCCGCGTCAGGACCAGCACAGTATACCCGCGAGTTCCCCGGCCTGAAGGGACGGTACCAGATCATCGTGGAAGGCCTGGACGGGTCTTCCAGTGCGGCAACAATCACTGTCGGCGAGGATCGCGTGCGCCTGACACACCCACCCTCCACCCCGCACCTCATCGTTCTCCTGGAAGAATCGCATAACACTCCGGAAAGACACTGATGATTCCAGTCCTGTTCGAAATTGGCCCGTTCAAGGTCTACAGTTACGGGCTTATGCTCGGTATCGGATTCCTCCTGGGAAGCTATGTGCTCTCCGCCGAACTGAAGCGACGCAAGCTGGACCCGGCGATGGGCAACACGATCACGGTGCTCGCGATCATCTTCGGCATCGGAGGGGCGAAGCTCCTCTTCCTCATCGAAGAATGGAAGGACTTCCTGAGAGATCCCTTATCGATGGCGTTCTCCCCGGGTGGCCTGACGTGGTACGGCGGATTCATCCTTGCCATGGCTGTCGTGTTCTTCTACATCCGCTCAAAAAAGGTCTCCTTCCTCAAGGTATGGGACTGCCTGGGGCCCGCATTGATCATTGCGTATGGTGTGGGGAGACTCGGCTGCCACTTCTCTGGCGATGGGGACTATGGACCACCCACCAGACTTCCGTGGGGAACGATCTATGCGCAGGGCATCGCCAAGCCCACGTATGTTCTTCAGGACTATTTCGATCGCGAGCCGGGGATGCGGGCAGCGTGGAATTACGATTCCCTCCGGGTCATTCCGGCAGGAGTGGATAAACTGGGGCACCGCATTACCGAGTTCGACCGAGTGACTCCCCTCCATCCATCGCCGGTGTACGAACTCCTTCTCGGTGTCATCGGATTCGCGATCCTCTGGGCCATCCGGAAGAAACCCCTTCGCGACGGAGTACTCTTCATGATCTATCTGATGCTCGCCAGCACATTCCGGTTCCTCGTCGAGGAGGTCCGCCTGAACCCAAGAATCACCTTCGGGTTGACCGAAGCACAGCTGATGTCCGCCGCTCTCTTTCTCCTCGCGGTCGGAGGTTTGCTCCTCCTGAACCGTGGACGGGCCAAGGACACACCCCCCGCGACACCCTGACGCACCGATCTCCACCTACTCCTCGAGGGCCGAACGCGACAATGCGAACACTTATTGCTGGAAGGAAACCGGTTCTGGAGGCCCTCCGGGCCGCCAGAAGCATTGAGAAGATCTACTTCCTCAAGGGTGCGCAGGGACACACCATCGAAGAGATCCGGTCTCTGGCGGAGCAGAACGGGATCCCTGTCACCGTCGCGGAAAAGGAGGCGCTCCGGGAGCTCACACCCGACGCCACCACACAGGGAGTCATCGCCGTTCTTCCCCCTCGACAGTTCGCCGGGGTCGACGCCATCCTGGCGAAGGCGAACGAACGGGGGGAGCGGGGCTTCATCGTGATCCTGGATGAGATAGAAGACCCCCGCAACCTCGGGGCCCTCGTCCGCACCGCGGAATGCGCCGGGGCGCACGGCATCATCATCCCGAAACATCACTCCGCGCCGGTCTCGCCGGCGGCGGTCAAGGCATCGGCAGGGGCGACGGAGCACATCGCAATCGCGGAGGTGACGAATGTTGTCAATACGATCGATGGGCTCAAGAAGGAAGGGTACTGGGTGGTAGGCCTCGCCGCAGAGGGCAGCAAAGAGTACACGGCGCTTGACTATTCCTCTCCGACAGCGCTCGTCGTCGGCAATGAAGGCAAGGGAATCAGAAGGCTGGTCCGGGAGCATTGCGACCATCTCGTCAGAATCCCCCTGTTCGGCGAAATCCGGTCTTTGAACGCGTCGGTTGCGGGAGCCCTCGCAATGTATGAGGTGGTGCGACAGAGATCCGGACGCTAGCCCTTCTCTTCCCTCTCCAGGCCAAACTTCTTCATCTTGTTGTAGAGATGGCTCCGCTGGATGTCCAGAACTTCGGCGGTCCGGCTGATGTTCCAGTCGTTCTCTTCCAGTTTCTTCCTGATGAACGCGGCCTCGGCCCTGTCCTTGAAATCCTGGAATGTCCCCGTGAATGCAACCATACCCTCAGTCACTTTCTTCCCCTTGCCGACATTCAGCTCGATCTGCTCGGGTCCGATGGCCTTGCCCGGCGTCATAATGACAAGTCGTTCGACGGCATTCCGGAGCTCGCGGACATTGCCGCTCCAGTCCATGGACTGCAGCTTCTTGAGGGCCTCGGGAGTGAACGATTTCCGCGCCATACCGTTTCGCTGACAGATATCGCTCGCAAAAGCGTCTGCAAGCAGTGGGATGTCCTCCCGACGTTCCCGGAGGGGCGGGACCTGGACGGGAATGACATTGAGCCTGTGGTAGAGATCCTCCCTGAACAGACCCTTGGCAATGAGATCCTTCAAGTTCTTGTTGGTTGCGGCGATGACACGGACATCCACCGTGATCTGCTTGTTCCCTCCGACCCGTTCGATTTTCCCTTCCTCCAGCGCGCGCAGGACCTTCGCCTGGGCATTCAGGTTCATATCGCCGATCTCGTCCAGGAAGATGGTGCCCCCGTCGGCGTACTCGAACTTCCCGAGCCGCTGTGTTGCCGCCCCCGTGAATGCTCCTTTCTCGTGGCCGAAGAGCTCAGATTCGATCAATTCGTTCGGGATCGCCGCGCAGTTCACCTCCACCAGCGGTTTCGCGCTCCGCTTGCTCAATCGGTGGATCGCCTTCGCCACAAGCTCCTTGCCCGAACCGTTCTCGCCGGAAACCAACACCCTCGCATCGGTCGGGGCAACACGCTCAACCAGGGTGAGCATCTCACGTATGCGTTCGCTTTCCCCGAGGATGACATCTCCCGCTTCGAGGGACTCCTTGAGCCGTTTGAACTCCGCTGCGTTGCGCACAACGACGATCAACCGTCCGCGGTCCAGCGGCTTCTCCAGGAAGTCGTAGGCCCCCATCCGGGTTGCCTCGAGGGCAGTCTCGATGGTCCCGTGCCCCGAGATCATCACCACCGGGATGTGAGGATGAGTCGTCTTCACTTCTTCGAGCACCTTCATCCCATCCATACCGGGCATTTTGATGTCCAGGAGGATGAGATCGTACGGAACCGAGCGTACCCGGGCGAGCGCAGTCTTTCCGTCTTCGGCGAAGTGGACGGTGAACTTCTCGTACTCGAGTATCATCCTGATGGAATCACGAACCGACGCCTCATCATCAACAACGAGGACTGTTTTCATCGATGCTCCCTGTCATGGTCTGAAGAATCGGCGGCAACAGGCTGCGCCGCAGACGATGTGCTGTCTGCCTGCCCCGCCGCTACAACATAGGTCAGAAAACCGGAGGGACGCGCGCCCCTGTCCTGAAGCAGCCGGAGGCCAAAATCCTGTCCCTGCCTGTTCGCTCGGACATCGCGTGCATCCACTTTCCCCCCGATCACAAACGCCTCCTCTCCCCTCTCGACAAACTCCCCCACCCCCTCGGCCTGCTCACGGGATTCTGAGACAAAGGCAACCAGAGCGGAGCCAAAGAAATGCTGCAGTTTGTCCCGGTCTCCCTGCCACATCCCGGGGGTGTCGGCATAGATCCTCGAAGGAAGCGCCATCCAGCGCTCATGGTAGGCCTCCTCGTCCTCCGACGTGAGGGTGAACCAGAGAGGTATGCCAAGAAGGGGCAACCGCACACCGAACCGATCGTGGTCCATTGTCGCGATGCAGGAGATCAGCAGAGCCTCGAAGGTGTTGTCCCAGCAGAGGGTGCGGGCACGGGCATAGATCGCATCGACCGACAGCCGGTCTCCCACCCGGGAGCGGACTTGTGCAAAGGCATCGCTGCGCAGGTACTCCTTCAGGCACCAGGCATCCTGGAAGATCTTGGGGAACAGGACAGGAGAGAGGCACGCGAGAATCTCCGAAGGGAGGTCCCTCACGGGGAGATCCCCAGATGCCTGCCCATCCTGGGCGGCTGAAAGCGGCGCCACGACGAGCAGCAGGAAGGCGGTATGAAAACATCGGCGTACGACCATGGCCACACTCTTCTTCCGACAAACTCTTTACCCCCGATTAAAGCTCACGGAGTGTGATCGCCCGGCCAACCGCCAGGCGCCCTCCGCTCCCCGGCCGCTCTCGGTCAACCCGGCATCTAGCCGCCATGCGGGACTGCCCGGAAGTACTCAACTGTCTGGCGAAACCCCTCCTCCAGAGTAACCGAGGGCCTCCACCCCAGTGATCCCAGGATCTTCTGGTGACTCAGGACACTCCTCTGCTGCTCTCCCTTCTTCGCTTCGCCATGCCGCTCGACGCAGGAAGAGCCCGTCAGCATCCGCAGGTGGCGGAACAGCGTATTCACGTCTGTCTCGATGCCCGTACCCACGTTGAAAACGTCGGAACCCTGAAACTGGAGTGCCAGCACATTTGCGCGCACAACATCTCCGACGAAGACATAGTCACGCGTCTGCTTCCCATCACCGTTGATGACCGGCTGATCTCCCCGCAGCATTCTGTCGCTGAAGATGGCAACAACGCCCGCCTCGCCCTCCGGATTCTGCCGGGGACCGTAGACGTTGGCGTACCGCAGGCAGACCGAATTCAGTCCGTAGACGGCCCGGTAATAGAAAAGGTATTGCTCCGTTGTCAGTTTCGCGACGCCGTACGGGGAGATCGGTCGAGTGACATGCGTTTCATCGGCGGGGAACTTCTCCTGCTCTCCGTAGATCGCACCTCCGGTAGAGGCAAAGAGGACCTTTCCGACAGCCGTGCGAATACAGCACTCCAGAAGTGTCAGCACACCCAGGACGTTGACCGAGGCATCGAAGACGGGGTCCGCCACAGACCGCCGGACATCCATCTGTGCCGCCTCATGAATCATCACATCGAACCGTTCCTTTTCGAAAAGTCCTTTCATCGCCCCCGCATCGCGAATATCCGCCTTCACGAACCTCGCCTGCGCATTGATGTTCCGTTCCTTTCCCGTGGAAAGGTCATCGACGATTACCACCTGATGGCCGAGGCCAAGGCACGCATCCACGATATGGGAACCGATGAATCCCGCGCCCCCGGTGACAAGAATCTTCATTGCACGTCCCTTTCAGAATGAACCACGAAGAGCCAAGTCGCTACGTTCACAGGCCCAGTCCCTTCTTGCCAATATCCCTCCTGTAGTGCATACCGTCAAACGACACTTTCTCCACGGCTTTGTACGCTTCCCGCAGGACCGATGCGAGCGGAGCGTCGGGTGAGAAGGCCGTAATGCCGAGGACACGCCCTCCTGCCGTCACGACATGTCCCCCCTCCTGCTTTGTCCCCGCATGGAAAGCGACGACACCGGGACACTGCTGAAGGGCCTCCAGACCATGAATGACCTTCCCCGTGGGGTACGCATCGGGGTACCCCTGCGAAGCGAGCACGATACAGGCCGCACTCCCAGCCACCGTAGCCTGCGGCGCCGCAGCCTGAATCCGCCCGCAAGCGGCGTCCAGGAGCAACGCGGCCAGATCGCCGTGAAAGAGCGGGAGGATCACCTGTGTCTCAGGGTCACCGAACCGCGAATTGAACTCCACCACTCTTGCACCGCCGGGCGAGAGCATCAGCCCCACATACAGACAGCCTCTGTAAGGACGTCCTTCACGGGCCATTCCTTGAAGGGTCGGCTCGATGATGGAGCGACAGACTCCCCGCAGGACATCCTCTGGAACAAACGGCGTGGGAGCGTACGCACCCATTCCACCGGTGTTCTTCCCCCTGTCACCGTCCAGAATCCTCTTGTGGTCCTGTGCCGGCGCCAGCGTAACGTAGCGCTCGCCGTCGCTGACGGCAAAAACCGAGGCTTCCACCCCCTCCAATAACTCCTCCACAACCACGACGGCCCCCGCATCACCGTACACTTTCTCCTCCATCATCTCGCGGATTCCCTGGCGCGCATCTTCGCGAGTGGCGCAGATGACAACACCTTTGCCGGCCGCCAGGCCATCCGCCTTCAGGACGAGAGGCAGAGGACACGTCGCGATGTACTCCTTGACCGCTTCCAGATGGTCCGTGGTAAACGTTCGCGAAGCGGCGGTCGGTATTCCGTTCCGCTGCATGAAGTCTTTCGCAAACGCCTTGCTCCACTCCAACGCGGCCGCTTCTTTCGTCGGTCCGAAAATGACGAGACCCTTTTCCAAGAAGGAATCCACGATACCACTGGCGAGCGGAGCCTCGGGTCCGACCACCGTCAGGTCGATGTGTTCGCGCAATGCAAATGCCGCAAGCCCGCTCGTGTCCGAGGCTTTCAGCCCAACCAGTTCGGCGATGGCTCCAATCCCAGGATTCCCGGGCGCGCAGAATATCTTCCTGACCTGTGGACTCTGCGCGATTCTCCAGACAAGCGCATGTTCGCGTCCGCCTGAACCGATCACCAATACGTTCATCAGGCCATCTCCCGCTGCATCAGTTGCGTTGTCGTCTGCCCGCCCTCAAGGGGGGCCTCAGTGGGTCATCAAGTCCTCAAAGAGGCGGACCAGCGCCCCCGTGAGCACCCGCCGGTCGTACTTCTGCACAACTTCCTCTGCCGGGCCCTCAAGCGCATTTCGTTCAAACTTGTCGAAGTATTCCAGGAGGCAGCGTTTGATGCCCGCGACATCGGCCGGCGCGACCACCTTCCCCCCAGCCTCGAGGATCGTCGACTTGATGAAACCCTCGGGGGCACACCCGAGGATCGGCTTGCGCGCACCGATGTATTCGTACACCTTCCCCGGCGAACCGACATCGTCTCCGACGATCATCCACAGGACGTCCGACTCCACCAATCGCCGGACGCATTCGCGGTGGGGAAGGTAGCCGTGCACCACCACGGCATCCTGCAAGGCCAACCGTGTTACCAGCTTCCGGTTTTCCTCGCGGAAGTTGCCGATGAACACTGCCTCGATCAGACCCCGTAACCTGGGCTTTTCCTTGAACAGGTCATGGAGCGCCTGGAGAAAGTGATCCGGCACCCTGTCTTCCCAGAAGATCCCCGCATATGTCACCCGCATCTTCGGATTGGCGGCCTTCGATCGTTTCCTCCTGGCCGGTCCGGCCGAGGTCGCTACCGGGGCCAGATCCCGGAAATCCTCCGGATCATAGCCCTGCGGGATGATCTCGACGTCATGGTAGGTGAGGAACTGGTACCGCTTGAGAAGGATCTCCTTGACCCTCCGGTTCGTGGTGATCACATGGCTGCTCGCCCGAAGTGCCGACTTCTCCAGGCCAACGTTCGCCCACCTGTGCATTGGCGTGGGGAAGAACTTGAAAGGGTAGTCAACCCACGGATCACGATAGTCGAAGACCAGCGGCCTGTTGATCCTCTTCTTTATCTCCTTCCCGATGAGGAGATCAGTGAAGGGAGGCGCTGTCGCAAAAACGAGGTCGAATGGCTGCTCGGCGTGGAGCCGCACGGCGCGCTCCACCGCTCTTGCCTTCCATCCAATCTTGTTGTCAGGGATGAACACCGAATCGCTTATCCGACTCAGGAGTTTCCGGACCCGCTCTTTCGGGAGCCTGACAACTTCTTTCCTGGCCCAGAACCGGGCCGGTCCAGCCTGTGCGGTCCTGACCACCGTCGTTGTGCGCAGATCCAGCTCCTCCAGCAGGGTCTCGTCCCGCGCGATGTACCCTGTCGGCTCCACGGTGAGGACCGTCGGATGCCATCCGTACTGCGGAAGGTATTTCACGAACTTCAGCGTGCGCTGAACGCCGCTCAAACCCATCGGGGCAAAATAGTACGCGACGACCAGAACCCGTCTCGGCGAGTTTTCTGAATGCCCCATGCTCATAGCAGTATCAGATCCCTGGTTGATGTCGTCAGGACTTCGAACCCTCCCTCCTTCACAACGACGTCATCCTCGATCCGGATGCCGTATCTGCCCGGCACATAGATCCCGGGTTCGATGGTTATGACATTCCCTGCTCTGAGCCGATCGCAGCTCAGCGGCGCGATACGCGGCTTCTCGTGGATATGCAGGCCGAGCCCGTGACCGAGCGAGTGAACGAAGTACTTCCCGAGACCGCGACACCGTAGCGACCGGCGCGCGACCGCGTCGAGGTCGCGTGCAGGAAGGCCCTCCTTGATCGATTCGATCGCGAGCGTCTGGGCAGTCAGAACTGCTTCATAGTGCGCACGGGTCTTTCCCGGGATCTTCCCGAGGCCAACTGTCCTGCTCAGGTCGGAACCGTACCCCTCCACTCTGCATCCAAAATCGAGGGTGACCAGCTCCCGGTTTTTCAGGCGTTTCGCGCTCGCACCGGCATGCGGAAGGGCCCCGCGCTCCCCGCTCGCCACGATGGGCGCAAACGCATCCCCATCAGCGCCCTTCCGGCGCTGCAGGTACGAAATCTCCGCCGCTATATCCCGCTCTGCTATCCCCGGGCGCACAAGTGCAAGGACTTCGCCGAGGACCTCCTCCGTAATACGCACGGCACGCCGGATCAGGTCAATCTCCTTTTTCTCCTTCGCGACGCCCAGATCTTCGACGAGATCGAACATCGGAACGAGAGAGACTCCAGGGAATCGCTTCTTCAGTTCCCGGTAGTGCGAATACGTAGTGTGCTGCGCTTCAAAGCCGAGCCGCCGGGAACCCCGCGGAAGGCCGCAGTGTCCGAGCGAATCCAATGGGGAACGGCGAGACACAATCCGCCGCAGTCCGCGAACCTCCTGGGTACTCTGCGAGCGATAGCGGGGATCGGTGAAGAACTGCGCGGAGTCGCGGGAAACGATGACAAGGGCATGAGATCCGGTGAAGCCCGTCAGGTACCGGATATTGGGGAGAGATGAAATGAGAACCGCATCGAGCCGCTGCTGTTTCAGCCGCTGCCTCAATGCTGTCAGTCGGGAATGCTCCATCAGCCGCCGCCACGCCTGTCAGTGATGATAGTTGGGAGCTTCCTTTGTGATGAAGACATCGTGGGGGTGGCTCTCACGCAAGCCGGCATCCGTCATCCGGATGAACTGGCCGTTCTTCTTCAGCTCTGCGATCGTTCGCGTGCCACAGTAGCCCATGGCCGCACGGAGGCCGCCGATCATCTGGTAGACTGTCTCGCCAAGCGGTCCTTTGTACGGTACCCGCCCCTCGATCCCCTCGGGGACCAGCTTCTGGATGTCGTCTTCCGCATCCTGGAAGTATCTGTCCTTGCTCCCCTGCTTCATGGCTTCGATGGACCCCATGCCGCGGTAGAGCTTGTAGCTTCGCCCCTCGTAGAGCACTTTCTCTCCGGGACTCTCCTCAACGCCGGCAAACAGCCCACCGATCATCACTGCATCGGCCCCGGCGGCGATGGCCTTGGCAATATCCCCGGTCTGTTTCACACCGCCGTCGGCGATGAGTGGAATCCCCGCCGGAGCGGCAACTTTCGCACATTCCATGATGGCCGTGACCTGCGGGACGCCGATCCCCGCTACAACCCGCGTCGTGCAGATCGAGCCAGGACCGACTCCGACCTTGACGGCACTTGCGCCGGCGCGGATGAGATCCCGCGTCGCTTCCGCAGTTCCGACATTCCCGACAACGAGTTCGATCTCGGGCATCTTTCTCCGCAACGACTTCACCATCTCGATCACACCGCGCGAGTGGCCATGGGCGGTATCCACGACGATCGAATCCACTCCGGCTTTGACGAGGGCGGCAACGCGCTCATGCGTGTCCGCCGTGACCCCCACCGCAGCCCCGACCCGCAGCCGGCCGTGTCCATCCTTGCTTGCGTACGGATGTCTGATCTTCTTCTGGATATCTTTGAAGGTGATCAGCCCTTTCAAGACACCGTTCCGGTCAACGACGGGGAGCTTCTCGATTTTGTGCTTTTCGAGGATCCCCTTCGCCTGGTCAAGGGTCGTGCCGACGGGTGCAGTCACCAGGTGGTCGCGCGTCATCATCTCGGAGACGAGCTGGTCCTCATCCGGCTGGAAACGCAGATCTCGGTTGGTGATGATCCCGATCAGTTTTCCCCCCTGGTCGACCACGGGAATCCCCGAGATCCTGTACTTGTTCATGAGACTCAGGACATCCCGCACGCGCTGGTCTGCGCGCACCGTCACAGGATGGAGAATCATGCCGCTCTCGGACCGCTTGACCCGCTCGACCTCATCCACCTGACGGTGGATGGTCATGTTCTTGTGCAAGATGCCGATGCCTCCCTCCCGCGCCATCCCGATTGCCATGTCCGACTCAGTGACCGTATCCATTGCGGCACTGATGAGCGGAATGTGAAGCGCAATATTGCGTGTGAGTTTGGTCCTGACATCAACCTCACGTGGCAAAACACTGGATTTCGCCGGGACGAGCAGTACATCGTCATACGTGAGGGCATCGCCGATGATCTTTTTGTGTGCCACGGGAACCTGACCTGCCTCAAAAGTTGGATGGAATCGTGAATTACAGGAATGCCTGAAACCCGGTGATTTCTTCGCCGACGAATTCCCGGACGGTGCTGCGGATCAGAACCTCCTCGTCACTCAAGAGGGAATCGATTTCGTAGTAGTCGACTCCGTGGAATCTGGGCATCGGGCGTCCGCGGGTTGTGAAAATGCCCTGCTCGCAGAAGGACAGGGCATCAGATAAGCCAAAACTATCCAGAAAAGGCCTGAATGTCAAGGCGACAGCACCGGTGCCGCCGACGCTATTCCTCCAGCAGGCCGTATCGCTTTATCTTGAGATACAGGGTCTTCTTGCTAATCCCCAGTTCTTCCGCCGTCTTCGCCCTATTCAATTTGTTCTTTTTCAGAACGGCCTCGATGTGCTTCTTCTCCACATCCTCGAGAGAAGCGGAACCCTCCCCCGCGATGCTTTCCACGGGAACATCACCCGCCGCCTGTGGAGATGGAGCCGTGCGATGCGCGTGAAGCGTAATATCCGCAGTTTCGATCGTCTCGCCGCTTGAGAGAAGGGCCGCCCCTTCCAGCACGTGCTCGAGCTCCCGCACATTCCCCGGCCAATCATACTCCTCCAGAAGCCTCAGTGCGGCCGGCGAGAGTCTCTTTGCAGTCCGGCCTTTTGTTTTTTGAGCCAGGAAATGCTCCACAAGCAACGGGATGTCTTCCTTCCGTTCCTTCAGGAGGGGGATCCGCAGTGAAATCACGTTGAGTCGATAGAGAAGATCCTCGCGGAACCTTCCCGCCTTCACCTCCGCGCGCAAATCTTTGTTGGTGGCGCTCACGACACGGACGTCAACCGTCAGGAGATTCGTTCCGCCGACGCGGCGAAATTCCCCCGTCTCCAGGAACCGGAGGAGTTTCGGCTGGATCATGGGGCTGATGTCCCCTACTTCGTCCAAGAACAGAGTGCCACCGTTGGCGACTTCCACAAGCCCTTGCTTGGTGGAGTATGCGTTCGTGAAGGCGCCCTTTTCGTGGCCAAAGAGCTCGCTCTCAAGCAGCGCATCGGGCAGAGATGCGCAGTTCACCGCAACAAAAGGACGGTTGTTGCGCGGGCTTCGCCGGTGGATCAGGTTTGCGATCAATTCCTTCCCGGTTCCGCTCGCTCCGTGAATCAGGACAAAGGAGTCACTTTCAGCGAATTTCGTCGCACTTTCCACCAGCTTAAGGAAGGCTGGACTCTGGCCGATGATCTCCGATTTCCCCGCCTTCCGCCAGAGTTCGTTCTTCATCAGCTTGTTGTCGATAAAGAGCGAACGGCGCTCTATTGCCCTGTGGATGGTGTTGAAGAGTTCATCAATGTCATAGGGCTTGGCGAGGAAGTCGTACGCTCCCAGCTTGATGGTCTGGATGGCGGTCTTGACGTCAGCGTAGTTGGTGAGGATGATGACTTGAGTCGTGGGCGAGTATTCCTGGACGAACTTCAGGACCTCGATGCCGCTGACACGCGGCATCCGGATATCCAGGAGAATGACGTCATACACTTTGGCCTGGATCTTGTTGATGGCCTGACCACCGTCGGAAGCGGTGTCAACGGTAAATTCGTCGGATTCGGAGAGTTCGCTTTCGAGGATTACTCGGAGAGGTTCCTCATCGTCAACAAGGAGAAGGTTGAATTTCTTTGGCATTGTCCGACCTGGGACTACAGAGGCAGGGACGGAGCGCTGCGGGGGGTCTCCTGCCTACTCGCTGAGAACTCGTTCAATAGTGGTCAGGAGATCAACGAGATCATACGGTTTGCTGACGAAATCATCGGCACCAAGTTTCTTGGACTCGATGGCGTTCTTCAAATCAGCGAAACCGGTCAGCATCACCACCTTGGTCCGGGGATGCTTCTGCTTGAGGTGCTTGAGCACTTCAAAACCTGTCATGCGTGGCATCTTGATGTCGAGAAGAACAAGATCATACGTGTTCTTCTCGAGGTCACTGATCGCTTCATCGCCGTCGGCGGCACTCCGCACCTCGTAGCCTTCGTTCACGAGTTCACCGGCAAGCACATTGCGCAAGGAATCTTCGTCATCGACGACGAGAATTGAGCTTTTTTTGGCCATCTCTATCGGTTATGGCTGTGGTACAGAGAACTGACATCCCCCGGGAGAATCCCAACCCATCGCCAGAGTATAGAGAAAGAATCTGCAAAAATCAATATGAAAATGGGGAAAGTCATCCGGTTTGCATGTCTCGGCCCTGTTCGGTATAATAATCAGGTGCATATGGAGACACCAGCCCCTGTAAACCTGCTCTTTGTCGACGACGATACCAGCTACATGGCCGTCGCACAACACCTCCTCTCGAAGTACCAGGAGAAGAAATTCAGCATTATCTGGCGCAAAGACGGGATTTCCGCCCTGGAATATCTCGATACGCACCCCGCGGTGGACATGCTCCTCGTCGACTACTACCTGCCCGAACAGAACGGCCTGGAATTCATCAAGGCAATTCGCGAAAAGGGAATCGCACTGCCAGTCATCTTCCTGACGTCGAACAGGGATTTCAAGCTTGCCATCGAGGCCATGAAATACGGCGTGGAAGACTACCTCGTAAAAGACGAAGCGGTCGATTCCGTGCTCCCCAGGACCATCCTCAACATACTCGAGCGGATCCATCTCAAGAACCGTATCCTGGAGCAGAAGAAGGCCGACCTCATCGCCCGCAAACGTACCGAGGCACTGAAGGAGCTGGTCGTCACGGTATGCCATGAATTCAACAACCCCCTTGCCGCGGTGAAGATCAGCACGGATATCCTTCTGCGGCATCGCCTCCCCGCCGAAGAGGCGGAACAGGTGCGGGAAATCGACAGAAATATCGCCCTGATGGAAGAGGAGATCACCCGTCTGCGGGACATCAATTTCGAGAAGACGGGCACGCAGCCCGATTGACGGAATAGTTGCATCTCTGGGGGCGTTTTTGTATATTGGTTTAATGTGAGAGTTTCCCACCAGAAGGTATGGTCAGGCGATCAGCGTACACAGATAAGAATTCCTTTCTTGTAGAGTTCATAGGTCGATAGAGAGTGTCCCGCCAACGGCGGGACACTTCTTTTTGTGGCGGGGCTGAATGACGGTCGGCGAGATCCAACAGTTGATGGAAGAGTGGGCACCACTTGAGATTGCGTGGGAACGCGACAACCCCGGACTGCAAGTCGGCTCGCCGCGGAGCAGGGTGCACGGGATCCTGGTTTGCCTGGACGTCACCGATGGCGTCATTGCTGAGGCTCGGAGAAGACGCGCAAACCTGATTATCAGTCATCATCCATTGTTGTTCAGGCCGCTGACGTCAGTTACACCTCTTGCCGGAGCGGGGCGGCAGCTCACGTCTCTTCTCCGACAGGACATTGCACTGTACTCAGCCCATACGAACCTGGATTTCGCGAGCGGGGGCACGAGCTTCGCCCTGGCGGCAAGACTTGGTCTGCGGAACGTTGCTGTTCTCCATTCGCCGTTCAAGCTTGACCGGAAACTCGTTACCTTCGTCCCTCCGGACCACGCTGAAGCCGTAGCGACCGCAATGGCCGCAGAGGGTGCGGGCATCATCGGCAACTACCGGCTGTGTTCGTTCAGGGCGGAGGGAACCGGGACCTTCCGCGGAAATGAACAATCACATCCCGCATTGGGACGGGCGGGAAAGACCGAGCGCGTGCGTGAGATCCGGCTGGAGATGCTTGTGCCCGCGGCCAAAGTGGAGGCGGTCGTCCGCGCTCTGAAGAAAGTCCATCCGTACGAAGAAGTTGCCTACGACATTTACGTGCTGGATAATACGCACCGGGGCTGCGGAATGGGGGTGCGGGGGACCCTCCCGGCACCGATCACACTCGGAGGGTTCCTGGGGAGGATCAGACGTTCCTTGAAGATCCCCGTGGTGCGGTACACGGGAGACCTCCGCCAGCGCGTGCAGAACATCGCAGTATGCGCGGGAAGCGGAGCTGAACTCACAGGAGAGGCTGTCCGCAGCGGGGCAGAGGTCTTTGTCACGGCCGACATCAAGTACCACGGTTTTCAAGAATTCGCCGACAGGATCGCAATTGTTGACGCCGGGCATTTTGAGACCGAACGCCCTGTCGTAGACGCCATCGTCAGCTATCTGCAGCTGAAACTGGAGCGCCGCGGGAGGTACCCGCGGGTACTGGCGGCTCGGTCGCTCAAGAACCCCGTGCGGTACGCCTGATGCCGCGATAGGGAAGCAACACCAGAGACTGGAGCACCATTACATGTCATTCGTTCACTGAGGAGCCGAAGTTGGAAAACAAGCTTCGCACATTGTACCTGCTTCAACTCGTGGATTCCCATCTTGACGAGCTCGAGGAGCTGAAGGGGGACCTCCCGTCGGAAGTGCGGGGATTGGAGGCGGAACAGGCGGGCCTGAATGCCCGGCTGGCCGAGCGCGACAACGCAATGCGCACAGCGTTCGTGCAACGGGACGCCGCCGACAGCGACATCATCGAAACAAAGGCAAAACTTGAGAAGTACAAGAAGCAACAGTACGCGGTCCGGAGCAACAGGGAATACGATGCCCTGACTCGGGAAATGGATGCTGCGACGGAGGGGATCGCCAAGCTCGAGAGGGAAATGGAGACCCTCGAAGGGAGCGCCACCGCAGCACGGCAGGACATTGAGACACTCAAAGTGCAGCTGAGCGCCCTCGACGATCAGGTAAAAGAGAAGAAAGCCGCCCTCGCGGAAGTCTCGAAAGCCACCGAAGACGAAGAGCTGAAGTACCAGCACGAGAGGCAGAAACTCGTCGCCAGACTTCACAAAGCAGACCTGACGACCTATGAGAGAATCCGGAAGGCAAAAAAGGGGAAAGCGATCGTCCCGGTGAAACGTGGCGCCTGCGGCGGATGCTTCAACCGCGTCCCGCCACAGAGACTGCTCGAGCTCCGGCGGAACGATCGATTCCACACATGCGAGCGCTGCGGTCGGATCCTCGTATCGGACGAGATCGCAGAGGCGAAGATCTCGATCGCATGATCCTCCGTGCATTTACCGACGGCGCGTCCCGCGGAAATCCGGGCGAGAGCGGAATCGGCGTGGTTGTGAAGAATGAGGAGGGGGAGACCCTCCTCTCGCTCAGTGGATATATCGGGCGCACGACGAACAACATCGCAGAGTACATTGCACTCCTCACGCTCCTGGAGCGAATGCGGTCCATGTCCTGTTCCCGGCTCATTGTCCACTCCGACAGCGAGCTGATGATCCGTCAACTGAACGGAGAGTATAGAGTCAAGAACGGGGAGCTCAAAACGTACCATCGCAAGGCGCTGAAACTCCGTACCTCGCTGCAGTGCGACGTGGAGTTTCGGTATGTCTCGCGTGAGATGAATCGAGATGCCGACAGGCTCGCAAATATGGGTATCGACAGTGGTGAGCCGCTGCCCGGCGTCGCGAGAACCGGCCAACAGAATCTGTTTAGTCAACTGAAACACTAACACTGCAGGTCGGGCAGCCGCGTCCTTCGCCTGTTCCCGGTCAAACGGGCGCAGCGGAAGATGAGGAAAGTCCGAACTCCGCAGAGCAGGGTGCCCCGCGAACAGTGGGGGGCCTGTCCGCCCAAGCGGCCAGGAACGGAAAGTGTCACAGAAAAAATACCGCCTTCAGCAACCCCGAGCACGTGGCGCCAGCTGCGCCATGCGTCGAGGGGAAGTCGGAAGGTAAGGGTGAAAAGGCGAGGTAAGAGCTCACCGCCCCGGCAGCAATGCCGGGGGCACGACAAACCCCTCCCGGAGCAAGACCAAATATGAGAGGAGAAGTGGCTCGCTTCGTTTCCTGCCCGGAGCCGACGTGTCGGCACCGGGCCGGAGTAACTCTCGGGTAGGTCGCTAGAGCCAAGGAGCAATCCGAGGCCCAGAGAAATGGCTGCCTCCCCCGCACTGCGCGGGGCAGACAGAATTCGGCTTACAGACCTGCGGTCCCGCGCACGCTGCCACCGGCAACGGCAACAGCGCGCGCGGGACATATTCCCCGTGGAGTGCGTGTGGGAACTGTCGCCAAGGAGTACCGGTGGACTGTCGCCGAGCCCCCGGATCACGCAGTTGTCACTCGCCTTGCGCGCGAGATCAATGTCCCCGAGGCCATTGCGAGCATCCTCGTTTTTCGCGGGATCGACGATTACGACAAAGCGAAGGCCTATTTCCGACCTTCCCTCGACCAGCTCCATGACCCGTTCCTGCTCGGCGGGATGGATGCCGCCGTACGAAGAATCACGGGGGCGTTGGAGCGAAAAGAGAGGATCGTCGTTTTCGGGGATTACGATGTGGACGGCACCAATGGTGCTGCCATGCTCTATCTGTTCTTCAAGGAACTGGGAGGAGATGTCGGATTCTATATCCCCAACAGGATTAAGGAAGGGTACGGCATCTCCCTGCTGGGCATCGATCGGGCGGCAGAATCGGGCGTCAGGGTTCTGGTCGCGATCGATTGCGGCATCACCGCCGTGGAACAGGTCCGCTATGCCCGGCAAAAAGGGCTTGACGTCATTATCTGCGATCACCACGAGGCGGGACCAACGCTCCCCGGAGCGATCGCCGTGCTCGACCCGATCATACCCGGCGACGGATATCCCTACAAACATCTCTGCGGCTGCGGCGTTGGTTTCAAGCTGATCCAGGGCATTGCCCGCACCCTGGGGAGAGACTCGGCGGTTCACGCCTACCTTGACTTCGTCGCACTCTCGAGCACGGCGGACATCGTTCCGCTCACTGGCGAGAACCGCCTCCTCACAAAACTGGGGCTCGAGCAGATCAACAGGCGGCCCCGGCCGGGGGTCAAAGCGCTCATCGATGTCTCGGGGCTGCGGCCAGGGCAGATCACAACGGGCCAGGTGGTCTTCGTCCTCGGCCCTCGCATCAACGCGGCAGGCAGACTGGGGGACGCCTCACGGGCCGTGCGGCTGCTGACCTGTACCGAGCCCACGGAAGCATATGCCCTGGCCCAGGAACTCGAAGAGGAGAACCGCAACCGCCGCAAGATCGACGAAGACACCTTCCTGAGCGCCCAGCAGCTGGCGGAGTCACTGTATGATCTGGAATCCGAAGCCGCCATCGTGCTGCATCAGGAAGACTGGCATCCGGGTGTGGTTGGGATCGTTGCATCGCGTATGGTGGAAAAGTACTACAAGCCCGCCATCATGATGGCGACCGTCGATGGGGTCGCCAAAGGCTCGGCGCGGAGTGTTTCAGGGTTTGACATCTACGAGGCGCTCAAACGCTGTGAAGACAAGATGCTGCAGTTCGGAGGCCACAAATACGCCGCGGGACTGACCGTCGACCTGTCCCGTCTGGATGAGTTCCGTGACGCGTTCAAGAGCGCAGTCGAGGATCTGATGACCGAGGAAATGAAGACTCCGGAAATCAAGATCGAGGCGGAGCTTGCACTCACGGACATCACTCCCCGGTTCGTGAGGATATTGAAGGAATTCGCCCCGTTCGGCCCGGGCAACGTGAAGCCGACGTTCCTCGCGCGGGGTCTCGATGTCGCCGGCACGCCGCGCATTGTGGGGAAGAACCATCTCCGCCTCCGACTCCGGCAGAACGGGGCGGTGTTCGACGCCATCGGCTTTGGCCTTGGCGGCCTCCTCCCCCGTGTCGCGGGAGGAAGGACAAACCTGTCCTGTGTCTTCACCATCGAAGAGGATACATGGAACGCCCCTGCCGGCGGTCGCCAGGGGGATGTTCTCCCCCAGCTGCGTGTGAAAGACTTGCGATAAACTGACCAACCTGAGGAGGAACCAGCCATGTCCGGCCACTCGAAATGGGCAACGATCAAGAGGAAGAAAGCCGTGACGGACGCAGCCCGAGGCCGACTTTTCACTCGGCTGATCCGCGAAATCAGCGTCGCGGCACGGAACGCGGGCGGCAACATCGAATCGAACCCGCGCCTCCGCCTTGCCGTCAACACCGCGAAGGCCGCGAATATGCCCGCCGACAATATCAAGCGGGCGATCCAGAAAGGTACCGGGGAGCTCCCCGGAACCACGTACGAAGAGATCATCTACGAAGCCTACGGACCCGCTGGTGTTGCAGTGCTTGTGGAAGTCATGACTGACAACAGCAACCGGACCGTCTCCGAAATACGCCACATCTTCGCGCGCCACGGGGGGAACATGGGCCAGGCGGGGAGCGTCGCCTGGATGTTCTCCCGAAAAGGGCATATCGTCGTACCGCGCACCGGCGCCAATGTGAAGTTGACCGAGGATGATCTGCTGGGCGTCATTCTGGACGCGGGCGCCGATGATCTCCTGGCCGAAGGGGAGGTTTTCACCGTCATCACTACTCCGCATGCGTTCGATCCCGTCAAGAAAGCACTGGAGGACAAAGGGATCGCCGTGGAGGCCGCGGCTCTCCAGATGCTCCCGCAGAATACGCTGAAAGTGACCGGGAAGGACGCGGAACAGGTCTTGAAGCTGATGGAAGCGTTGGAGGAGCACGACGACGTGCAGAACGTCTACGCAAACTTCGATATTGACGAAAAGGAACTTGCGGCCCTGAATGCCTGACCTCCCGGGAGAACGTCGACAGCGGTTCACCACGATTGTGCTCGGGATCGATCCCGGCACGATCACGACAGGGTACGGCGTCGTAGGCCGGATGGGAAGTGGGATGAGCATCCTTGCCTGCGGAGCGATCCGGAATACTCCCCGGACGCCGATGCCGGCACGGCTGAAGCGTATACACGAGGAGCTCTCCTCTGTCATCAAGACCCACCAGCCGACGGAATGTGCCATCGAAACAGCGTTCTACGGCAAGAACGCCCAATCGGCACTGAAGCTCGGACATGCCCGCGGCGTGTCCCTTCTCGTCGCCGCAGAGCACGAGATTCCCACCGCTGAATACTCTCCGCGCGAGGTCAAGAAAGCCGTTGTGGGAAAGGGAAACGCATCGAAGGAGCAGGTGCAATTCATGGTGAAGGCACTCCTCGGCCAGACCACGTCTCACATGATGCTCGATGCTTCTGACGCTCTCGCAGTCGCGATCTGCCATCTGCACCGGTGTACGGTTCCGGACCCTCTCGGGAAGGACTGGAAAGCATATGTCGACGCACATCCGGAGAGGGTGAAGAGATGATCAGCACACTGCGCGGAAAACTGGTATCCAAGACCCCCATGGAAATTGTCATCGATGTTGGCGGCGTGGGATACAGCATCAACATCCCCCTCTCGACGTTCGAGGTGCTGGGCGGCATCAACTCGGAGATCCTCGTGCATACCCATCTCCACATGCGTGAAGACGCCGTGCAGCTCTACGGATTTGCGACGGAGGAGGAGCGGAACATGTTCCGCCTCCTGATCTCGGTCAACGGCATAGGTCCGAGGGTGGCCCAGGGGATACTGTCCGGCATTGTTGTCGCCGACCTCAAGGCATATGTCGCAGGGGGGAACGCTGCGGCCCTCACACGCATTCCGGGCGTCGGGAGGAGGCTCGCCGAGCGGATGGTGATGGAGCTGCGAGACCGTATCCTGAAGGTGGAACCGGGTGCCGCCACTGCAGCCGAATCGCTCGACCCCTCCGCGCGCGTCCGCTCGGAAGCGTTGCTCGCCCTGACATCACTCGGCTACAACAGGGCGGTCGCCGAGAAGGCTCTTCGCACGGCCCTGCAGGAACAGGGAGATGCCGTTCCATCCGTTGAAGGATTGATCAAGGCCGCGCTGCGGCACGCTTCCAGACAATAGTGACCCCGATGCGAAAGTACGACGCGACATCCCCCGAACGACTCGACAGCGAGGCTGAATTCGACCAGGCCCTCCGGCCGCTCACCTTTGAGGAGTTCTACGGACAGGAGAAGATCACCCAGAACCTCAAGATTTTCATCACCGCGGCGCGTCAGCGCAAAGAACCTCTGGACCATGTGCTCCTGACGGGCCCCCCGGGGCTTGGGAAGACAACCCTCGCGCACATCATCGCGCATGAGATGGGAAGCACCATCAGAGGCACCTCCGGACCCGTGCTCGACAGGCCTGGAGACCTCGCCGGTATCCTGACGAATCTCACCGAGGGGGACGTCCTCTTCATCGATGAGATCCACCGCCTGAATCCTGTCGTCGAAGAGTATCTCTATTCCGCGATGGAGGACTTCCGCCTCGACATCATGATCGACTCAGGTCCCAGCGCGCGCAGCATCCAGCTCACCCTCCCCCCGTTCACTCTCATCGGGGCCACAACGCGGGCCGGCCTGCTGACAGCGCCGCTCCGCGCGCGCTTCGGGGTGACGAACAGGCTCGATTACTATCAGAGCGATACCCTCTTCACGATACTCCGCCGCTCCGCGCGCATCCTCAATGTCACCGTGGATGAGGAAGGTGCCCGGGAGATCTCCCGCCGCTCGCGCGGAACGCCGCGCATTGCGAACCGTTTGTTGAGGCGTTGCCGCGATTTCGCACAGGCTGACAAGAACCTGGCACGCTTCAAAGGAGTCATCGCTCAGGAGGTGGCAAACTACTCCCTCAAGGCCCTCGAAGTCGACGAGCATGGCCTGGATGAAATGGACAAGCGCATCCTCCTCTGCATCATTCAGAAATACAATGGCGGTCCGGTCGGGGTCAACACCCTTGCCGTGGCCGTCGGAGAAGAAGCGGGAACGATCGAGGAAGTGTACGAACCGTACCTGATCCAGGAAGGATTCCTCCAGAGAACACCCCGCGGCCGCGAGGCAACGTCGCTGGCGTATGCGCACTTCAGGCTCGATAAGTCCGGATCCGCGCAGCCCTCGCTTTTCCCCTAGGTCTCGCGGCAATGCCCAGCACAAGCCACCAGCTGTCCCGTCCTCCCTCTCCCGCCATTCCTTTCGACACAGGCACACTCTCCAGGCTCCCGCGCGCATTCTACCTGCAACCCACACTCGACGTCGCCAGGCAACTCCTGGGCTGTTTTCTCGTCCGGAAATTCGGAGCCGAGATCCTTGCCGGCAGAATTGTGGAGGTGGAAGCGTACCTGGGAGCGCGGGACCCTGCAAGCCACGCGTACCGGGGCAGGACGGCAAGGAACGAAGTCATGTTCCGGGAGGGGGGACACCTCTACGTGTACTTCACGTATGGTATGCACTTCTGCAGCAATGTCGTCACCCAACCGGCAGGCGTTGGACAAGCGGTATTGCTGCGC
>Ga0153916_10000407_pt1 | contig 28612 bp, 29 predicted proteins | sample Opewatmetagenome_FD_109642 | JGI IMG/M metagenome (GOLD analysis project Ga0153916, IMG submission 109642) | Freshwater wetland microbial communities from Ohio, USA - Open water 3 Core 3 Depth 4 metaG | ecosystem: Environmental > Aquatic > Freshwater > Wetlands | place: USA: Ohio, Lake Erie...
AGGAAGGACCAGATTTTCAACCTGCCACTTCCCACCGTCGTCGAGGGCCGCGACGCCGCGGGCCGTTCCTTTCAGGAGAAAACCGTCCTCTTTTACATTAGCCATCACGGAGCCTCATTCAACTTGGTGAATTCCATCTCGTTGGGCGCCAAGCTCAAGCTGATCATCGACCTTCCCCCCTCGCTGTCAGATGACCAGGACCTGAAGCTGGTCATAAACGGCAAAGTGGCGCTCGTCGAGGCCAATCATTCCCACCATTCGAGGCAGCGGGTTTCTCTGAGGTTTGAAAACAAGTATTTCATTAAAGCGGATGGATAGACAGATGGCGACTCCTCCGGCCGCAAGGAGGTCTGGACAGTGCCTTTTAGCGCCGCGAAGCCTAATCCTTATGGATGACGAGAATGGCGAAAAAATCACCCTTCGATTCATCTTCGAGAGGGATTGTCCTTTCGGAGTGCGGCGCAGATAATGAGTTTCCGAACATGAATGAAAAGGAAGAGCCCTTCAAACCCTCCATCCATGGCGCGTCCAAAGACGGGAAGAGGGAGCGTGCCTTCGAACTCTCTCTTCCCGCTTTGGTGACAGGGGTGGACTCCTTGGAGAATAGATTCCGCGAGAAGACGCTGCTCACATCGATCAGCTCGGAGGAAGCGACCGTCTGGTTGCGTTCTCAGGTTCCGATCGGAGCCAAACTGGACATCTCCCTGGATATACCCAAAACACTTATCCTGGAGAACAGCCTTAAGCTGCAGTTGACCGGCACCGTCCTCGTGATCCAGGCGGAATCGCCCCGCAACGGGAAGAAACAGCTTGTCTCGCTCCGGCTGGACAAGAAATTCAAGCTGCTCCCCATCCCGCCGAGCATCAACTGACCCGCCCCTTCCGTCAAACCCCTCACAGGGTCATGGTTAAGCCTTCACTTGACAAGGCGGAACCGATTTAATAGAATTCCGCCGGGCCAAGAGTGAGAAGGGCCTTCACGCTTTGGGGCTGAGTCAAACAGAGAGTGAGCGGACCATGAACAAAAAAATCACGACCTCGGAAGAGAAAAAAATCAAAATCCTCATTTTCTGTCCGTCCGAGATCATACTTTCGGGAATTCTGAAGGCGATGGAAGCCGACGCCGGAATCGAGATCGCCAACGTCGAGAAGAACACAATCGAGAGCTTCATGGAATCGATCAAGAAGCTCCGGCCGCAGGTCATCCTTTTTGCCAACACCGAGCCTCTGCCCAACATGCGGGAAATCTGCAAGGCCATTAAGGAGATCTCCAAGATTCAAAGCAAGTCACAGCTCCTGATCCTGGGGAGCATCCCCTCGCACGAGGAGATCGTCGGCCTGATAAACGCCGGGGCCAGAGGGTACTTCGATCTCACTGACCCCGCGGGTCAGCTCTCTGAAGCGATCCGGGTCATTCACAAAGGGGAGATCTGGCTGCCGCGGGACAAGATGAGCAGCATCATGGACCGGATCATCTCCGTGGTCGGAAGGGACCTCAAGGAAAAGACTCTCGACCAGCTCACTCCGACCGAGTTTCAGGTTTTACGGCTGATCGGTCAGGGCAAAAGCAACGACGAGATCGCCGAGAATCTTTTCATCAGCAAGAACACGGTTCGCTCCCACATAAAAAGCATTTACGCTAAACTGGACACTCACAGCCGGCTTCAACTGGCCTTGTACGCCATCAATTCGGCTCTGTTTTAATCCGGGAATCAGCCAGAGGTTGAGATGAAAAAAGCAGCTAAAACCAAAAAGGAAGAGGCCATTCCTACGCTCCAGGCCAACCGACGCCGAGAGTGGCGCCTGGACCTGCCCCTCTCGACCATGATTGAAGGACGCCTCCCCCACGGCGAAAAATTCACCGAGTCGACTACCCTCCAGAATATCAGTGCTACGGGAGCCTACTTTTGTCTCGACTCGGGAGTCGTCGTCGGCTCCCGTCTCAACCTTATGATCGAACTGCCCAAGAACCTCACCGCAGGCAAGAAGGTCAGGCTCAACCTGGGCGGGATCACCGTGCGTCTCGAGGAACCGGACAAAAAAGGAAAGCGGCAGGGAGTCGCCATCCGGTTCAGCAAGGACTTCAAGTTCGTGGCGGACGCACGGAAGAAGGCGAAATAACACCCACGTGCCCATTCTGACCGTGGCGCTGACCGGGGGCATCGCCACGGGGAAATCCATCGTCGCCCAGGCGTTGTCTGACCATCATTGCTATATCCACTCGGCCGATCAGGTGGCCCATGATCTAATCAGGCCGGGGCGGCCGGCCTGGAGCCGGATCGTCGCTCATTTCGGAGCGGGGGTTCTGAATCCCGACCGGTCAATCAACCGGCGGCTCCTGGGAAGGATCGTCTTTTCGTCCGAAACAGAGAGAGCGTTCCTGAACGGGCTTCTCCATCCCCTTGTCCTAGCCAAGAAAAAACTGACCGTCCGGAGACTGGAGCGGTTGGGCACTCATAAAATCTTCGTCTCTGAAGCCGCGCTCACCATCGAGTCGGGATTCGCCCCCTTCTTCGACAGAGTTGTCGTCGTCCACTGTCCTGAGAAAGTCCAAGTTCAAAGGCTGATGAAACGGGATGGGATCGCTCGGCGCACGGCCTGGAAAAAGATTCGCAGTCAAATGCGAACGGCGGAAAAGATCAGACACGCCGACTATCTTATCGATACGTCCGGCACCCCGGCCGAGACTAGGGCACAGGCCGAACGATTGTACCGCAGCCTCCTGGCGGATTTCCGGAAAAAAGCCGCGAAAGCGAAGAAACGGCGCTCTAGCGACCCGTCCCGAGCGCAGCGGCCAAGAGAGGCACCATGATCTCGTGGTGCCCGATGAAGTAGAACCCCCTCCCCTTTTTTCCTATGGCCCGACGGACCACGTTCTGATCTGGACGGTAATGATGAAGGAAATCGAACACGGCCGTATGAAAATGTCCGAGACGTATTCCCCTGTTCCGCACGTAGCTCACGGCTTTGAGGAAGACCTCGGGCAGGACGACCGCTGAGCCGATATTAATATAGACACCTCCCCCTTCGAGCTTCTCTAAAAGTGAGCAAAAAAGGAAGAAATCGGCCAGTGATGTCTTTCCCAGCGCCTCCCCGCTGGAACGGGGATGGAAGTGGATCGTGTCCGTGCCGATCGCGACATGAACGGTGACTGGAATCCTGAGCTTGTGGGCGGAGGCCAGAAGGCTCAGGTTTTTGTAGGGGAGCCGGGACCCGGAGATCATCCTTCCCACGGCAGCCCCAAGCCCATAGCCCCGCCTCGCTCCGCTCCGGATCGCCTCATTCAACAGCTCCCCCGTTTCGCGAGCCATCCCGAATTTTCCGGTCTGGATCTGAGCCGCGACATCCTCGGACGTCCGTCCGCAGAAAGCGATCTCAAAATCGTGGATGATGCCGGCGCCGTTGAGGGCGATTCCGCTGACCCAGCCGTCCTCCATCAGGCGGATGAGGACGGGGCTCAGACCCACTTTGATGACATGGGCGCCCAGGCCAAAAAGAATGGCCTTCTTCTTAGCCCTGGCGGTCCGAAGCCTCCCGATAAATTCCTTGAAATCCTGTCCCGCCAGGATGTTCGGAAGGCTGTCGATAAAGCCTGTTAGGCCGCTTGCCGGATGGAAGGGCCTGGCAAAATCGCCGACACTCACCTTGCTGCTGCGGGAGCTGAGGGAATATGTCCGAAGGCCGGATGATGGGCGAGCAAGGAAGGACCGAGCTTTTGGCACCGCCCGTTTATTTCCTGACCAGCGTGTTTTTCAATTCCTGGCCGGAGCGGAATTTGACCCGCTTCCCTTTTTCTATTTTGATCTGCTTTTTCCTCCGGATGTCCCGTCCATACCCGGTTTTTTTGTCAACCACCCGGAAGCTCCCAAACCCCCGGATCTCTACCTTCTGGTTCTTTTCCAGAGCCCCTTTCAATGATTTCAATATCGATTCAACGATGAGCAGCGATTTGGCCCTGCTGAACTCTGAGTTCTTCTCGATGGCAAGGGCGATATCGTTCTTGATCATCTGAATCTCCTTAGATCCGGTTGGACGATAGATAATAATTAATGGATCAACTCCGAAATGTCAAGACGCATTGTTGACTTGATTTCTTCCAGTACCTATAATGAAATCAACATGAAACGAGCGCTCCGCCTGACCGTATCTCTCTTCCTCCTTGCGCTCCCGAGCGCGGCCGCGATCTACAGGATTACGGTCGATGCACCCGTGCATCCCATCTCCTCCGAGTATATCGTGCGTTCGATCGAAAAGGCCGGAAAGGACAAGGCCAGCCTGCTGATCATCGTCCTGAATACACCCGGAGGGCTCGACTCGGCCATGCGCGAGATCATCTCTCAAATACTGGCCTCCCCCGTCCCGGTCATGACCTATGTCAGTCCTGGAGGTGCCCGGGCCGCTTCGGCCGGATTCTACATCGGCATCGCCAGCGACCTTTTCGTCATGGCTCCCGGTACGAACACGGGAGCTGCCCATCCGGTGGGCATCTCCATCACCGGACAGGCCATGGATAAAACCATGGAAGAGAAAGTCACCCACGACGCGGCCTCTTACATCAAGACATTAGCGGAGAGGCGCGGCCGCAATATCCAGGCGGCCGAGGATGCGGTTCGCAAGAGCCTTTCTTATACTGAAAAGGAATGCCTCGAGAACGGCCTGATCGACTTCGTGGCCGGAAGCGCGGAGGAGATTATCGCTCACTTCGACGGCCAAACCCTCAAACGGTTCAACGGAGAAACGGTTGAGCTGCGGCTAAAGGGAGAGGCGGTCGTCGACATCCCGATGACGGTCCGGCAGAGGTTTCTGCTCACGATCTCCAACCCCAACCTGGCCTACCTCCTTCTGATGCTCGGCCTCCTCGGGCTGTATTTTGAATTCGCCCACCCGGGCGCCATCCTTCCCGGGGTGCTCGGAGCGATCAGCCTTCTCCTGGCCATCTTCGCGTTCCAGATCCTGCCCATCAACTATGTCGCTCTGCTTTTAATCCTTCTCGCTATCGGGCTGTTCATCCTCGAGGTCAAGGTCCAGAGTTTCGGCATACTCGGTGTAGGAGGGGTCATCGCCATGGTCATCGGTTCCATCATGCTTGTCAATTCTCCTGTCCCCGAGCTCCAGCCGAGCCTGAAGATCGTCATCCCTATGGCCATCGGCCTATCCCTGATCTTCTTGTTCCTTATGTTTCTCGTGGTCCGGGCTCATTCCAGAAAGGCCTGTACCGGCAAGGAAGGACTGGTCGGAGAGATCGGCATCGCCCAAACCGACCTCAACCTCGAAGGCAAGGTATTTGTCCACGGCGAACTCTGGAACGCCGAGGCCGCAGAACCCCTTGCCAAGGGGACCAAGGTGAAGGTCACACGGGTCCTGGATACTCTTAAGATTCGTGTTGACAAGGTATGAACTCAGAACCAGCCGGCCCGCACTCCTAAAGCCGGCCGGTCGGGACGAATAGAGAACAAGGAGGTTCCCATGGTTTCCATCCCGATCATCATTGTCGGCATCATCGTCCTTTATCTTCTGAACAGTATCAAGGTCCTCCGTGAATACGAGCGCGGGGTTATCTTCCGCTTGGGACGCGTCCTTCCCCAGCCCAAGGGACCTGGCTTGATCTTTGTCTTCGCCCCGATCGACCGCATGCTCCGGGTCAGCCTGAGGCTGGTCACACTGGACATCCCTCCTCAGGATGTCATCACCAAGGACAATGTTTCGGTCAAAGTCAACGCCGTCGTTTATTTCCGGGTCATGGAACCCCTCAAGGCGATCATAGAGGTCCAGGACTATCTCTATGCGACTTCCCAGCTTTCTCAGACGACCTTGCGGAGCGTTCTGGGCGAGGTCGAGCTCGACGACCTCCTCTCCAAACGGGAGAAGCTGAACGCCCAGCTCCAAGAGATCCTGGACAAGCACACCGATCCTTGGGGAATCAAGGTCCAGCTCGTAGAAACGAAACATGTGGACCTTCCTGAAACGATGGTTCGCGCCATCGCCAAGCAGGCGGAGGCAGAAAGAGAGCGCCGGGCAAAGGTCATCCATGCCGATGGTGAGTTCCAGGCGGCCGGGAAGCTGACTGAAGCCGCTGACATCATCTCCCAGAACCCTCAGACCCTGCAGCTCCGTTTCCTGCAAACCCTGACCGAAATCGCCACGGAAAAGAATTCGACCATCATCTTTCCTCTCCCAATGGAGTTTTTGCGGTCCTTTTCTTTTGAACGCCCGAAGACGGACAAATCGTGATGAAAAACAGGGAGTTCCGCGAGATCCAGGTTTCCAGCACCCAGCTGGCCATCATCTTCTTGGGTATATTGGTCATCGGAGTGGTGATATTTCTCCTCGGCGTCTCGGTCGGTAAGAAACACGCCCAAGTGGCTCAGAAAGCCAACGTCATCGCCTCAAAAGAGCCGGAACAAGTCAAGGAGAAACTCGTCTCGCTCCCCCAAGTGAAGCCGGACCAGGAGCCCGGACGTGAGACGGCTGAAAAACCGGCTCCGGCTCAGGCCGATGCCACTGCTCCGGTCAAGACGAGCTTGATCCCCAAGAAACCCGTAGAAAAACCCAAGGTCGAACCTCAGCCGGCGGAGCCCAAGACACAGGTCAAGTCCGAGCAGCCGGCGACGAGCGAGAAGAAAAACCTGTATTATGTGCAGGTCGGAGCTCTGGCTGAAAGGCCGGCTGCTGAAGAATCGGCCGAGCGGTTCCGCAAGCAGGGCTATCCGGTCGTAGTCTTGAACCCCCTATCAACGGACAAGAAGCCCGTCTTCCGGGTTAGAGTGGGAGGGTTCTTGACCAGGGAGCAAGCGGAGGAAGCCAGGGGTAAGCTCTCCTCCTCGGCCGGCAAAAGAACAGACTATTTCATCGTCAGGGACTGACGAACACATCTGGAGGTGCCCTCAGCTTGACTTTGCGCGGCGTCTTGCTTATTCTGGCCCCGATCAAGAGACGAAATGAGCGAAAAAAATCCCATCCCCGCCGACAAGCTGACTGATCTCCAAGCCAGGATCAAACAGCATCTCCTGAAGTTCGAAGAGATCCGAGGTTTTCTTTGACCTAGAGAGAAAACGGACCGAGCTCGCCTCCATCACCGATCAACTCTCGGCGCCCGAGACCTGGCAGGACCAGAAGAAGTCTCAGCACCTCCAACAGAAGAAAAAGAAACTTGAGCGCGAGGTCGGCGCTTTTTCCCTGCTGGAGGAAAAAAAAGAAGAGGTCGAGGTCCTAGCCGAGCTGGCCGCGGAAGGAGAGGACGTCGGTGGAGAGCTCGAGCGAGCGCTGACCTCCCTGGCCATGAGCCTCGAGGAGGCGGAGCTTCAATCTTTGTTCTTCGAAGTCGATGACGGCCGCAACGCCCTGTTCACGATTCATCCCGGCGCTGGCGGAACCGAGTCTCAGGACTGGGCGCAGATGCTCCTCCGCATGTACCTGAGATATGCCGAGCGAAAGGGCTATAAGACGGAGATCCTAGATTCCATGCCGGGAGAAGAAGCCGGCATAAAAAACGTCACCGTGCGGGTCGAGGGGGAATACTCTTTTGGGCATCTCAGTCAGGAATCGGGCGTCCATCGACTCGTCCGAATCTCACCCTTTGACTCGAATAAGCGCCGGCACACGTCCTTCGCCGCCGTCTTCGTCTTCCCGGAGGTCGAGGAGGACATAGAAGTGAATATCAACCCCGACGACCTGAAGATCGACACCTACCGCTCGGGCGGCAAAGGCGGCCAGCATGTCAACGTGACCGATTCGGCCGTCCGGATCACCCACCTCCCGACCGGCATCGTCGTCCAATGCCAGAACGAGAGGTCCCAGCACAAGAACAAGGCGTCCGCCATGAAAGTCCTGAAAGGGCGCCTGTACGAGCTGCAAAAGCAGAAACAGCTGGAAAAATTCGAAAAGATGGAAGAATCCAAGTCCGACATCGCCTGGGGAAACCAGATCAGGTCCTATGTCCTCCACCCCTACCGGCTCATCAAGGACCTCCGGACCCGGCTGGAGACCGGAGATGTTGACAAAGTCCTGGACGGCGATCTTGACGAGTTCGTCAAGGCCAGCCTGGTTCTGAGGAAAAAGGCGGCGCCGGCAGCGTAGGCGTCCTTTCCCGATGCCGCTCCTTCTCCCTTGAATTAATCGGCAAAAACCTGTAGCATAAACCCTCAGAACATAGCACCGGCGGCGATAAGTATCCATTCCTATCTCGGAAAATGGTAGGCTCAACACGAGGACGACCATGACTGAAAACGACTCTCACGGCTCGGAACGGCCCAAAGCGCCGGGTGAGCGATCGGGACAGGAATTCCTGCCTCCGCTCGATTTTGGCTCGCTCGTTTTGCCCTTTTATTCCCAGGCTCTACTCAAGCTAGGCCTTATGGGCGAACCGGACAAGCCTGAGCCGGAAGTGAACCTGAGCCTGGCCCGGAGGCTGATCGATATCCTCGACCTCCTCAAAGACCGAACCAAGGGAAACCTGCAGCCGGAGGAGGAAAGATTCCTCGATTCCTGCCTCCAGCAGCTCAGGATGAGCTACCTGGAAAAATCCAAAGCCATCATCATCTGAACCCATGCACGTCCTCCGCGGACTCCACGAACGTCCGGCTTTCCCGGGCGGAACCGTGGTCGCCATCGGGAACTTCGACGGCCTCCACCTTGGCCATCAGAAACTCCTCCGTTATCTCGTCGAGCAAGCGAAGAAAAAGAGACTGGTCTCCCTCGTCCTCACTTTTTCCCCCCATCCGGAGAGAGTCCTCGAAGCCGGTCAGGTCGCCATGATCCAGACCCTGGAACAGCGGCTGGCAGGAATCCGGACCGCCGGCGTCCGGGCCGTCCTCTTGGCCTCCTTCGACCCGGCCTTTGCCCGGTTGACCTCGGCCGAGTTCATCGCTCGTGTCATCGTTTCCGGCCTAAGGGCGAAAGAACTCGTCGTCGGGGAGAATTTCCGCTTCGGGAGAGACCGTCAGGGGGATGTTGATGACCTTCGGCGATTCGGACAGAAGCTGGGTTTTGCCGTCAGTCTGATTCCCTCCGCCTTCCGGAACGGCGAGGTCGTCAGCTCCAGCTTGATCCGCCGTCTTCTCGGGGAAGGGAGGATCTCCGCGGCTAATAACTTGCTGGGGCGCCCTTACGAGATCGTGGGCCGGGTCGTCCGTGGCGCCGGCCGCGGCCGGGGCTTGGGCTTTCCCACGGCCAACATCCAGACGCCCAATGAGATCCTTCCGCGCGGCGTTTTTATTACCGAGGCCGAGATCGTCGGTCGGTCTTATCCATCACTTACGAATATCGGATATAGGCCCACTTTCGGCAGCGGCCCACTTCACGTTGAAACCCACATTTTTGACTCCATGGGCACGCTCTATCATCGGCGGATCGGTCTCCGCTTTCTTCGTAAACTCAGGGAAGAACAAAAACATCCCGACCCGAAGGGACTGATTATTCAGGTTCGAAAGGACGTCGCTGCCGCGCACGCCTACTTTGGCAGAAGACGAATATCTGTCAAAGGGGAGGCTCGCGGACACAGGCGATTGACTTTTTCCTCCTCTTAAGGCATTTTTCAAAGAAGCTGGGCACCTCAGGAGATGGATCATGGAAGAAAAGATTAAAGCCAAAGTCATGGAAGCGGGAAAGATCAAAAGGGCCCTCATCCGGATGACGACCGAGATTCTGGAGCGCAACCGCAGCCTGAAGAACCTGGTGATCATCGGCATCCGGAGGAGGGGTATCCATATCGGCAGACGCCTCTCCCAATTGATCAAGGAACTGGAGAAGGCGGATGTGCCGGTCGGGGCCTTGGACATCACCCCCTACCGGGATGATGTGACCGAGAGTGGCGCATCGCCCATGGTCAAGAAAACGGAGATCGGCTTCTCCATAGCCAGGAGGGATGTGCTGCTCGTCGATGATGTTCTCAACACAGGGCGGACGATACGGGCAGCCATGGAAGGCCTTTTCAACCTGGGCCGGCCTCAAACAATCCAGCTCCTCGTCCTGATCGACCGCGGCCATCGCGAACTCCCGATCCGCCCCGATTATGTGGGCAAGGTCCTCCCGACCTCCAAGCGGGAGCTCGTCCAGGTCAAGCTGGTCGAGGTGGACGGACGTGATGAAGTCCTTATCACCGAGCCGGCCGTCTTGAAAGGAGAGCGGCGGAAGAGAGGGAAAGAGCGTGAAACTTCTGATTAAGAACGGCCGTATTATCGACCCGGCATCCGGCACGGACGAAACCCTGGACGTGCTGATCGCCGACGGCAAAATCGTCTCGGTCGAAGCCCGGATTGACGGCGCCGGAGCCCCGGTGATCGACGCCTCCCGGCTCGTCGTGGCCCCGGGCTTCATCGACATGCACACGCACGTAAGAGAGCCGGGCCAGGAAAAAAAAGAAGACATTTTATCGGCCTCCCGGGCAGCCGCCAAGGGCGGGTTTACGACCATCTGCGCTATGCCCAACACGAACCCCGTCAACGACAGCCGCAGGGTAACCGAATACATCATCGCCGAGTCCAAGAAAAGGGCGATCATCAACATACTGCCGATCGCCGCGATCACTAAGGGACTGGCCGGAGAGGAGCTCACCGATATGGCCGATCTGGCTGCGGCCGGGGCTGTCGCGTTTTCTGACGACGGCCGCGGCGTCCAGAGCAACAGGATCATGAAGCAGGCCTTGGAACGGGCGAGGGTATTGAATGCTCTGGTCATCGACCATTGCGAAGACTCCAGCCTCAGCCGGGGTGGGGTGATGAACGAGGGCCCGACTTCTCTCCTTTTGGGACTTCCGGGCATTCCCGCCGCAGCTGAGGATATCATGGTCTCGCGGGACATCATCCTGGCCGGGGCTGCGGGCGCCCGGGTTCACATTGCACACCTCAGCACCCGGGGAGCCGTCGACCTGGTCCGGGAGGCCAAGAGCAAAAAAATCCAAGTCACCGCCGAGGCAACCCCTCACCATCTTGTGCTGACCGACAGCTCGCTCGAAAAGCGGGACCCGAACCTCAAAGTCAACCCACCGTTGCGACGCGATGAAGACGTGCGCGCTCTGCAGAAGGCGGTTAAAGAAGGCGTCGTAGATGTCTTCGTTACCGATCATGCCCCCCATTCCCCTGAACAGAAAGAAGTGGGGCTGACTCAGGCTCTCTTCGGGATTGACGGGCTCGAAACGGCCGTTTCCCTGCTCCTGGACAGGCTCGTTTCAAGACAGTCATTCCCGCTGATGCGGCTGATCGAGATGTTCTCGACGCGTCCGGCGCAAATCCTGGGGCTCCGCGGCAAAGGCCGGATATCGCCGGGCGCCGACGCCGACTTGACGATCCTCAACCTGCACCAAGAAATCACCGTGGATGTCCGGAATTGGGTTTCTAAGAGCCGGAACACTCCCTTTGACGGCTGGAAGCTCAAAGGGACCCCGCAGATGACCATCCGGGGCGGTCGCGTCGTCTATCCGTTCGACTACTCCCCAAAGACATGAAGACCAGCCTGTCCCGTACCGAAAAGGCCATCGGCGTCGAATTTGTAAACAAAGATCTCCTCCGCCAGGCCTTGACTCACTCTTCCTATTCTTATGAACACCTGGAACAGGGGCCGTCCGACAATGAGGTCCTTGAGTTTCTGGGGGATTCCGTGGTCGGGCTGGTCACGGCGGATTTTTTCTGCGCCAAGTTTAAGGGCCTCAGGGAGGGCGACCTGTCCAAGTATAAAGCCGCCGCGGCCAGCACGGAAGCCCTCTCCGAGTATGCCCGGGAGAAAAAGCTCCACCATCATATTTTCCTCGGAAAAGGGGAAGAGAATAGCGGGGGCCGCAAAAAAAAGACCATCCTGGCCGGGAGCTTCGAGGCCCTGGTGGGCGCCCTCTTCTTGGACAAGGGTTTCGACGCGGCCAAGGCGTTTCTCCGCCCCCTGCTGGAAAAGTCATTCCGGAAAACAAACGCCCGTGAGCTCCTGATCAATAATTACAAGTCCGCCCTTCAGGAATATTTTCAGAAGGAGAGCCTGCCGGCGCCTTCCTACCGCACGGTGACTTCGGTCGGGCCAGACCATAGCAAGACCTTCTTCGTCGAAGTCTACCAGAGTCATCACCTGCTTGGGAAAGCCCACGGGTATTCCAAGAAGAACGCCGAACAAAAGGCGGCCCAAAAAGCCCTGAAGAGCCTCCTCGGTCTAAAGATGAAGGGCCTTATGGCCGAGATCTTTGTGCTGAAGAAATAGCCATGATCAAATGTGCTAGCTGCCGGCAGAGAAAAGCGAAAAGAGCTTGTCCCGCCCTGGGTGCAGGACTCTGCACCCTCTGCTGCGGACGTCTCCGGCAGAAAGAACTCCGCTGCCCGCCCGCTTGCCCCTTCCTGGCCGAGCATAAGCTCTATCAAGAAAACAAGATCATCCAGAAAAAAGGGACTTTTGGAGAGGGTATCCAGACAGATGAGCGGTTGAACTGGTTGGCCCTAAATACGGAGGTGCCGGTCCGGGAATATGCCGACCGGAATCCTGGCTTTACAGACAGAGACGCGATTCTGGCGCTGGAATACGCCAAGGACAAAGTTGAAAAAAACCGGACCCGGTTGCTCCTCCCTCAAAAAGAGGGACGGGTCAAGAATGAGCTCGGGGAGACTATTCTGCAGAGCCTCGAACAATGCCGTTTTCAGAGAAAGATCATACTTCTGCAGGATGTGGAAAGGTACAGCTCTGAAGAGAGACTCAAGTGCCTGGACAGCATCATCCGGGGGATCAAGTACGTAACCCGCGGCAGCTTGGCCGGCCGGATGTATCTTCAGGATTTGGCCCGCCGGCTGGACCGGCTCAAGGAATTTTCGGACCAGAATAAAATCATCACCCGGGTTTGACCGCGTTCCCTACTTGCTTAATATCTCGGCAAGCGGGTTCAAGGCGGGGACGTTCGCGCAGACGATCTTGATGACGGCCAGGAGCGGCACAGCCAGGATCATGCCCGGGATCCCCCAAAGCCATCCCCAGAAGAACAAGGAAAACAGCACGGCCAGCGGGCTCAACCCGAGTCCCTGTCCCATCAGCTTGGGTTCCAGAAAATTGGAGATGACCACGTCCAAACCGACAAGCAAGATGAGGATCCAAAGAGCCGGAAAAACGCTGCCAAATTGAAAGGCGGCTATGATCGAGGCCAGGCCCATGCTGGTGATGGAGCCAAGGCTTGGTATGAAGTTCAACAGGAACGTCAGAAACCCGAAAAGCACTGCAAAATCTACTCCGAAGGCCAATAGGACGACCATGGTCACAGTCCCTGAAAGGAAGCTGATCCCCGTCTTGATGACGAGATATTTCTGGACTTTGCGGTCTATGTTATCAATGACCTGGTTGACCTGGCTCGCCCGCTTATGGCTAAAGGCCCGCTCAACTTTAGACTTGAGTTTTCCCCGGCCCGAGAGCATGAAGATAAGAAAGACGAAAATGAGGATGAACGTCGAGAAGAAAGAAAAAACCTGGTTCATCGAGCGTAGGAAGAAGTTGGCGACCTTGCCGGCATCTAAGGTTTTGCTCCAGAGCCACGGATCCCAGTTGAACTTGGTCAGATGGAACTTCTCAGCGACGGAACTGATAACTGCGTTCATCCTCTGAGCATAGTCAGGGAGGGAAGCGGCGAAGGCCCGTCCGCTGCTGTAGAAGAGGGCTCCCATCAGATAGAGAAGAAAAAACGCAGTGACAATGATGAGGCCAACAGCGAGAGGCTTGGGGATCTTTAAGCGCATCAGTCCGGAAAGAACTGGGGAGAGGATGAAATAAAACAGGATGGCCAGAAAAAAAGGAAAAAAAACGGGCTTGGCCAGCCGCAGAAGGAGACCCACAAGGAAAACCAGGATGATGGCTGATGAGACCAGGCTGAATTTGTTTTCTTCCATGCTCCTGTTCCGTATTATACCTGTTTTAGCCGTCCGCTATCAATTGGAGTTGGCAGCCGATGGATTACGTCCTGGCAATTTTCCTCCTCTCGGGTTGGCGGCGTCCTCACCGCCCGCGGTGAGGGAACGAAGAGGAATTTCACCTCGGCTTTCACCTGAAAAGGCGATTGACCCATTCCTCAAAGAGCATAGAATCGACTTGAGTTTTATCTAGACCCGAAGGACTGTAAATGGCTATCCTAGAAGGCAAAGCAGTGACCGACCAGACGGCCGGCGCTTCCGGAATCCAAGGGGCTCATCAAGAACGGCTTCTCCGGGAAAAGGCCTATTTTGAGAATCTGGTCGAGAACGCCGCGGAGGGCATTATCGTCGCCGACAAGGAGGGCCGCGTCCTCAGGGCCAATGACGAATTCCAAAAGATGTTCGGCTTCACCGCCGAGGATGTCGTCGGCCGCGTTCTCGATGAATTGATCGTCCCTCAAGACCAAATGGAGGCGGCCGTCTCGCTCACAAAAAGGGTCATCAGCGGCGAAAAAGTCGCCTTCGAAACCGTGCGCCGGCGCAAGGACGGCCTGGAAATCGCTGTTTCGGTCATCGCCTCACCGATCTGTGTGGGGGGAGCCCTCCAGGCGGTGTTCGGAATCTACCGGGATATTTCGGATCAAAAAAGGATCCTGGAAGAGCTCAAGAACTCCGAAAAGAGGTTTCAAGATCTCGCCTTGAGTTCGGCAGACTGGATCTGGGAAATTGACGAGAATGGCGTCTATACTTTCGCCTCGGGCAAGGTTAAACAAATCTTGGGCTATGAAAGTGAAGAGATCATCGGGAAAACTCCGTTCGACCTCATGCCCAAGCACGAAGCCGCCCGGGTGCGCCAGATCTACAGCCAGTTGATGGCAGACAGGCAACCCTTCCTCGACCTGGTGAACTGGAATCTGAGCAAGGACGGCCGTCTGCTTTGTTTGCAGACCAATGCCGTGCCTATCATGGATGATAATAACGGGCTCGTCGGCTACCGCGGGATGGACAAGGACATCACGGAGCGGCGCTGCTCCGAGACCCAGATCCTGAAGCAGAACATGCTCCTCGAGGCCATCAACAAGCTTCTCCAGAAGGCCATTGCCGACGAGACCGATTCCGACCTGGCGGCCTTCTGCCTCCAGCTCGCCGAGAGCCTTACCGACAGCAAGTTCGGGTTTATCGGCGAAGTGAACCCAAGAGATCGCTTCGACACCATATCGCTGAGCGATCCGGGCTGGGAGGCCTGCCGGATCCCCAAATCCAACGCCCCTATTCTGATCAACAACATGAGGCTTCGAGGCCTCTGGGCGGAGGCCCTAAAGGACGGAAAAACCCACCTCATCAATAGCCCGAGTACCCACCCTGCCCGCGTCGGCATTCCCAGCGGTCACCCAGAAATCAAGAGCCTGTTGGTCGTTCCGTTGAGACACGGCGACAAGCCGACCGGGGTGCTGGCGCTGGCCAATAAGGAAAGCGGATATGACCAGGATGACCAGAAGGCCGTCGAGGCGTTGGCCACAGCCTTTGTCGGGGCGCTCGACAGGAAAAGGGCCGAGGACGCTATCAAGAAGGAAACGGGCAAGCTGACGGCCATCATTTCCGGGATCGAGGAGGGTGTCGTCTACGCCGACACGGAAGACCGCATCGTCGAGGTCAATAACTATTTTCTCCGCATCTTCAAAAAGGAGAAGGCTCAGCTGCTCGGGCAGACCCTTTGGGACGCCCATCTCGGGGAAGTCATCGACACCCTGAAAGCCGACATTGAGACCTTCCGGAAGACCGCCGCCTCTCCGCCCGTGGAGGTCCAGAGAACCCTGGCCGACAGGGAGGTCATGTTCCGGATCAATCCGACTTATGTCAACGGCGAGTACGGCGGATTAATCATCAACCTGCTGGACGTCTCCGAACTCATCCGGGTTCGCAAAGAGGCCCTGGCCGCGAACAAGGCTAAGGGTGACTTTCTGGCCAACATCAGCCACGAGATCCGGACCCCGATGAACGGGATATTGGGCATGACCGAGCTGGCCCTCGACACCAACATGACGCCGGAGCAACGGGAATACCTGAGGGGCATCAAATCCTCGGCCGAGTCTTTGATGACCCTAATCAATGACATCCTTGATTTCTCCAAGATCGAGGCCCGCAAGCTGGAGATTGAAAAAACTCCCTTCAATTTAGAGGATCTCATCCATGAAACAATTTCTCCGCTGGCCATCCAGGCCCACAGGAATAAACTCGACGTTGTCTGTGCTATCCCACCTCGCCTGAACACGGACATCATCGGCGACCCGGGCCGGCTGCGGCAAATCCTGATCAACCTTGTCGGCAATGCGGTCAAGTTCACGGAGAAGGGCGAGATCGTGATTTCCGTAGAAGAGGAAACCAAAGAGAAAGACGTCCTTTTGCTGCACTTTGCGATATCCGATACCGGAATCGGCATCCCGGAGGACAAGCAGAAGATCATTTTTGACGTTTTCGCTCAGGCCGACAGCTCGATGACCAGAAAATACGGAGGGACCGGGCTGGGCCTGGCCATTTCCTCACAGCTCGTGGATTTGCTGGGAGGGCGCATTTGGGTGGAGAGCGCAGTCGGCAAGGGCAGCCAGTTCCATTTCACCGCTCGGTTTATGCTTCCCCCTCACGAAGACGACAGGCCCGGCCTGAGGCCGAAGATGCTATTTGCCGACTTGCCCCTTCTTCTCATCGAAGACAACGCCAGCTCTCGGCGCGTCATCCTCGAGTGGGGAATGTTCTGGGGACTGAAAGTCAGAGAGGCCGAGAGCGCCGACGAGGCCATCGTCATCCTGGACGATGCCAAGGAGCGGAAGAAGCCATTCCAGATCATTCTTGTGGACGCCAACCTCCCCGGGCACGACAGTTTCGTTATCCTGGATTACCTGAAAGACAATCCGGAAATGGCCAAGTCCATTATCATGATGATGAGTTCTTCGAGCAGCCGCCTCGACGTTTCCCCATGGCTCAAGGTTGGAATCTCCTCCCACCTGGCCAAGCCGATCAAGCCGTCCGAGCTCAAGAACAGCATCCTCAATATCCTCGGCCTGGCGCCCAAGCCCCAAGAGGAGACAGCCGAAGGCTCTGAGCCCGCGACCTTTCCCGCTCGCCGAGCCTACCGTATCCTGATCGCCGAGGACAACCTTGTTAACCAGAGGGTGGCAATCTATATGCTCGAAAAACAGGGGCATCAAGTAACCGGAGCCATGAACGGAGAGGAAGCCTTGGCCGCTCTGGAAAAGGAAAACTTCGAACTCGTCTTAATGGACGTCCAAATGCCCAAGATGGACGGATTCCAGGCGACACAGCGGATCCGCGCAAAAGAGAAAGAAACCGGCTTCCATCTTCCCATCATCGCCATGACGGCTCACGCTATGAAAGGAGACCGGGAGAAATGCTTGGCGGTGGGCATGGACGATTACATCGCCAAGCCCCTCAACGTCAAGCAGCTGTCCGAAACCATAGCCCGGGTTATGAGTCTGCTCCCCGAGGCGGAAGGAAATTCCGGCCGGCCGCCGAAGAGGACCTAGCCGGAAAGTGAGGACATCCAGATCGGGCAAACAGAGAGACCGATGAAGATATTGATAGCCGAGGACGACCTCATCAGTTCAAAGATACTGCAAAAGAACCTCGAGACCTGGGACTATGAAACCGTCCTGGCCCACAACGGCTCGGCGGCCTGGAAAGCCCTCGAGGACGAAGGGCTGCGCCTGGCCATCCTGGATTGGATGATGCCGGGAATGGACGGCATCGAGGTGTGCCGCAGGATCCGCCGCCGCAAGAAATACAAATACACCTATATCATCATTGTGAGTGTCAAAGACCGCAAGCAGGATATCATCGCCGGTCTCTCCTCGGGCGCCGACGACTATATGACCAAGCCCGTGAATTTTCTGGAATTGAGGGCGCGCTTGAAAACAGGGGAGCGCATCATCGACCTCGAAGACAAGCTTCTGGTCATCCAGAGGCAGCTCAAAGACATAGCCAGTCGGGACAGCCTGACCAGGATCTGGAACCGCACCGAGATCGACAAGTTCCTCTGCGATGAATTGGAGCGCGGGCACAGGGAGGCGAAGAGACCCACCGGAGTGGTCCTGATAGATATAGACCATTTCAAGAAAATCAACGATATCTACGGCCACGTGACCGGCGACCAGGCGCTTCTTCAGGTGGTCTCGCGCCTCAAGAAAAAGATCCGCCGATCGGACAAGATCGGCAGGTATGGAGGGGACGAAATCATCGTTATCCTTCCGAATTGCGGGCAGCCGCAGATCGAGAGGGTCGGCGACCGGCTTCGCCTGGCTGTGGGCAAGCGGAGTATTAAGACCGATCTAGACACCGTCCTGGTGACCGTGTCCGCGGGGTGTGCGACTTCAGAACTCCCCGGAACAGGGGTCGCCGACAAACTCATAAGGGCCGCCGACAGGGCCCTCCTCAAGGCCAAGCGGCAAGGACGAAATTGCGTGGTTGTAGCCGGACAAGACCATATGCCGGAGCAGGAGAGAAAAAATGCGCGATTCAGCTAACCCAGAAAAACTCGTGCCGATCGATTTTTGCTCTGTCCTCAACAGGATCGGCGGGGATACCTCCTTCCTCAAGGAGCTCCTGGACATCTACTTACAGGAGTATGTCGGAAAAAAGCAACTCCTCGAAGAGGCGATAGCCCGGGAAGACTTCACTCAAATCTGTGAGCTTGGGCACAGCTTCAAGGGCGCATCAGCAAACCTCAGTCTAACCCGCCTCCAAAAAGTCGCCTATTCTCTCGAGACGGCCGGAAGAGAACGACATCTCCAATCCGCCCAAGAAGCAGCTCGCGACCTGGAAATGGAGGTCCAGACGCTGAAGGCTTTTCTCGCCGGCAATCCACTAGAAAAGCTCGGCTGAGCGCCGCATCTAAAGGCGGTCTGCCGACTCACCTTTCGCCGCCTGAACGAGCAGCCCCAGGTATTTCTTGCCCATATCCTCAAATCCGTCCTTGATCCTCATAACGCCGACTATCAGGTTCCCGCTTTGAGCAAGATAGACATTGTTCGAATACCGGTCCCGGACGTGAAAGCCCAGGTCTGTTGACTGGGGGGTTTGACCACTCCCTCTCTGGCTGTCCAGGTATTGGTTCATCATTTTTTGAGCCTCCTGAGCGCTTGTTCCCTGGATTAGGAAGAGGTCGAATTCCTGCTCCTGAGCCCGATAGCTCGCCAGATACCCATGGTGAAGGAAGCCGTACCCGAGAACGTTCTGCAGGATGAACTTTTCGCTGTTGGCAATGAGCCCTTCCGGAGGAAAAAGGCCCAGCAGAGGCGGAAGCTTTCCTTTATTCGGGACTTTTGTCTCGACTTCGCGGGCGATGCCTGTCAATAAGGATTCAGCGCCTTGGCCGCAATCGAAGCACAAGAGTTTGACATAGTAGCTCCCAACGATGAAATTGAGCGCTCCCTCTTCCCAATAGCCCTGGCTTCCCAACTTAAGGAAGCGGCTCTGCGGGTACCGCTCAGAGCTGTAGACTCCGAAAGCCCTGATATCATCTCCCATGTCATAGATCTCGACCGTCAGAGTCGCGGCCGACTTTGCTTCTTTATAGTTGCCCACGGCAAGCCTGAGGAAGCCATAGCTCAGATAGTTTTCGGCCGCCCCGTCGATATACTCGAAGAGTGTGCCCGGAAGGTAGGCGGAGGGGGCTTCGGTCAGTGCCCACCCAGACAGCTCGGGCAAAAGGGACTGAAGGGATGGGGGCGAGGCATCCTGACCCGGGGCCAGGGAAACCAGCAAGAAACAAAGGCCCGCCAAACTGGCCGGGCCGGCGATTATTTTCAACATGATGGTCCTCCGTGGGCTCAACTTTCTTTCCGCCTAAATCTAATACAAGACGGCTCGTTTATCAAATCCGCGATCGTTTCGCATCTTGAGGTTGACAGGTTCTGAAGAGAATTGTACCTTGATATCAGGATGAGCGCGTCCCGGGTCGTCATAATAAAAACAAGACACGTCCTGGGCAGCGACGATGATCTGGACCGGTCGAAGATCGTGGAGATGTTGTCCCTCGGTATCAGGCATCTGACCGGGGCCCGGGACATAGGAGAGGGTTTGGCCCGCCTTTTCTCTCGAGACGACCGTATCGGGATCAAGGTCAACACCATCGGCGGCCCCAAGATATCGACCCGCCCCTTGCTCCCTCTTTCCCTTTCCGAGCTCCTGGTCAAGAGCGGACAGCCGGGCCGGAACATAGTCATCTGGGACCGCACCAACCGGGAACTCCGGGAGGCTGGCTACAGCCTGGCGGACCGCCGGAATGACCTCAAGGTTTTTGGTACGGACATGGCCGGGGCCGGCTACGAAACGGAGATCATCTCCCACCGCAATATCGGCAGCCTCTTTTCGACCATCCAGACCCAATTTGTGACCGCTTCGGTCAGCCTGGCCATACTCAAGGACCATGGGCTGGCCGGAGTCACGGCGGGGATGAAAAACTACTTTGGAGCGATCCATAACCCGAACAAGTACCATGATTCACATTGCGACCCCTACATCGCCGAGCTCTTCGAATCCGAGCCCATAAAGGGCAAACACAGGCTCTCTCTCCTCGACGCCCTCGTCGTCCAATATCACCGCGGTCCTTCCTTCCATACCCAATGGGCGGAACAAAGCGGTGCGCTCATCTTCGGTCTGGATCCAGTGGCCACTGACGCCGTGGGATGGCGCCTCATCGAAGAGATCCGGTCGAAAAAGGGCCTTCCCTCTCTCAAAGAGGAAGGCCGGGAACCCGTTTACCTGAGCACAGCCGAAAAACTGGGCCTCGGCCGGGCCGGCAACGATTCCATCGAGGTCATCAGAGATGAGATATAATACACCCGAGGAACCGAGAGGACGATGAAAAGGCGCCGCTTCTGCGAAACCCTGGCTGGGACCGGCTTGCTATTGGGAACCGGAGCGGTGGGCGCTCTGGGCCGGGTTATGGCCTTTGAGGAAACGGCCAACCTTTCTCACGCCGAAGCCCGCTACTACAAGAAGCATCCCGACCGCGAAATCGAATGCCTCCTCTGCCCGCGTCTCTGCAAGCTCGGTGATAAGGAACGCGGCTACTGCGGAGTCCGGCAGAATGATGGGGGGACCTACTATACGCTCGTCTATGGCAAAGCCTGCTCGGCCAACGTGGACCCCATCGAGAAGAAGCCCTTCTTCCATTTCCTTCCCGGTACAGAAGCCTTTTCTATCGCCGCAGCCGGCTGCAACGTGAACTGCAAGTTCTGTCAGAACTGGCAGATCTCCCAGGTGCGGCCCGAGCAGGTGCCCCATTTCGATCTTCCGCCAGTGGAAGTGGCGGCGGCTGCCCAAAGAAACAAGTGCCGGTCCATCGCCTATACCTACACAGAACCCACTGTCTTTTTCGAGTACATGTACGATTCCGCGGTCGAGGCCAGGAAGAAAGGCCTGAAAAATTGCGTTGTGACGGCCGGACACATCCAGCCGGAGCCGCTCCTGGACCTCCTCGAGGTCGTTGACGCTGTTAAGATCGACCTCAAGTCTTTCCGTCAGGATTTCTATAAAGAGTATGTCCGGGGAGAACTCCAGCCTGTTCTGGATTCCATCCGGATCGTGAGCCAGAGCAAAGTATGGCTGGAGATCGTCTATCTTGTCATCCCGACGCTCAATGATGACGAGAAAGACATACGGAGCATGTGCCGCTGGATGGCCAAGGAGATCGGTCGCGACATCCCTCTTCATTTCACCCGGTTCCACCCGATGTACCTGGTCAAGAACCTCCCCCCCACTCCGATCTCCACACTCGAATCCCTGCACGACATAGCTATCGGGGAAGGGATCCACTACGTCTATGTAGGCAATGTCCCCGGCCACGGTGCCGAGAACACATTTTGTCCCCGCTGCGGAAAAGTGGTGATCGAACGATTCGGGATGCAGGTCAAGGCGGTCGCGATGAATGAGGGAACCTGCGGATTTTGCCAATCCCCCATTCCCGGAATTTGGGCTTGAGAAGAAACCTCCCGGCCTTTCTGCTCGGCTTTCTGGCGACCTCCTTTCAGATACTGCTACTCCGGGAGTTCTCCGCCTATTTCTCCGGGAACGAGCTCACCCTGGGTATCATCCTCGCTTCTTGGCTCCTCTGGGTTGGGCTGGGGAGTCTGACTGCCGGGAAAATAAAGCTATTCACTAACCAGGCCTCTCTCTGTCTCCTGGTCATTTTCCTTTTCCCCTTCGCCCTCCTTACAGTCAGGTTCTCACGTTTCTTGTTTCATCTGCTCCCCGGCGAGATCGTGGGGTTGTCTCCTGTCATCATCATGGCATTTGGGCTCTGCCTCCTGATCGGCTTCCCCCTCGGAGCGCTTTTTGTCATCAACGTGGACCGTCAGGCTGGCAACATCAGCCGGGTTTATATATTGGAATCCCTGGGCGCCGTTGGGGCCGGGCCTGCCGTCTCTCTCTTGGTAACGCTTTCCTCCTCGTCCTGGGCCACGGCTGCGGTCATCGCCGGGACGACCGCGCTCCTGAGCTGTTGGGCGGAAAACAAGAAGTCCCTGAGGCTCTGGACGCTGGGCGCGATAATCCTCCTTGCCGGATTCTGGCTCGTCGACCGTCCCAGCCAGGTCGCTTTTTGGAACCCGCTCGAGCTCCTCACGACGCGCGATACACGTTACGGCAGGCTTCAGGTCATCCGGGCCAAGGAACAACTTTCCTTATATAGTAATAACTCTCCCCTCTATTCCTTGCCCGACCCGGCAGCGGCCGAGGAGTCCGTCCATTTTGCCATGCTTCAGAATCCGGAAGCCCGGCGCATCCTCCTCCTGGGCGGAGGCCCGGGAGGTACACTCGGAGAGCTTCTCAAATACCGCAGCGCGGAAATCGATTATGTCGAGCTCGATCCCGAGATCATCGACCTCTCCCGCAGCTTCTTGGGAGAGGAGGAGAGGCATTACCTGGACGATGCCCGGGTCCGCATCATCTTTCAGGACGGAAGGACCTTTCTCCAAGAAACCAAGGAAAAATACCAGGTCATCCTCCTCAACCTGCCAGAGCCGTCCACAGCCCAGATCAACCGGTTTTATACCTTTGAATTTTTCCGTCTCGCCCAGCATCACCTCGGTTCCGGGGGCATCCTGTCCTTTCCCGTCCCTTCTTCGGAGACCGTCATCGGCCGGGAGCTCCAACAGTTTCTGTCCTCTCTGCACTACACTCTTTCCCGAGTCTTTGCACAAGTCCGGGTTGTGCCCGGGGACAGGAATATCTTTCTGGCGTCCTCTGCGCCCTTGACACTTGATCCTCAAGAGCTCAGCGACCGAATGGCTAGCCTCGCCTTGCCCACGCGACACCTCGGGCCTCGATCTCTTCAGTCCCGTCTCCACGCGCTGCGCATCCGCTACCTCGAAGATAAGTTGTCCTCGGCCTCGCCTCGGCTCAACTTGGACCGTGCTCCGGTGAGCTTTTTTTTGAATGCCTCTCTCTGGAGCACTCAGTTTCGAGGCCCTGGGGCCGGAGTCCTGCGCTTTTTTTCGCAGGTTCCCGTGTCCTGGCTTCTGGGGTTGCCTCTCCTTCTGTTCTTAGCCCTCCTGCTGGTCCTGCGCGCCAAGAAAAGGGAGTCTATTTTCAGCCTGCTTCCCCTTGCCATCATGGGTCTAACGACGATCGTCGCTGAGATCGTGCTCCTCATCTGGTTTCAGGCGCTTTATGGCTTCCTGTACGGGCGAATCGCTCTGCTGCTTTCCACTTTTATGCTTGGGTTGTTTCTGGGCTCCCTCCTCAGCACCCGGATCAACCGTCCGACCTACGGATGGCTGGCCGCTGTCCAAGCCGGCTTTCTGCTTCTTCTCGTTCTTTTTCGCCTGGCCATCCCGGCGAGGCTCCCCGAGGTCCTTCCCTTTATCATCCTGCTTGTCCTGGGAATCCTCGGTGGCAGCCTGTTTGCTGTATCCAACAGGATTTATCTCCGGGCCCGAGCCGATTACGGGCGCGGCTACGGCCTCGACCTGATCGGCTCTTTTGTCGGGGCGCTCGTAACGTCATCAATCCTCATCCCGCTGGCCGGGTTATCCCGAGTCATCGACTCGATCATACTCCTCAACGTCATGGGCCTCATTTTCCTGCTCACCCGGCCGAGATTCCGGTTGGGTCCAAATTGACTTCCCCGTCCCGGTGTGCTAAACAAAGGGCTTTTTAGGAGCCGTTCCGTGACTGAGCGTCCCAAAGAGAACCTGGTCCTTGTTAATGCGTTCCTGACAAACAGCATCGTCCTCCGAGGCCTCATCGACTATCTGGACAACTACGTCAACGTCCACTTTGTCGACCTTCCCGGATTCGCCCGCAGCGTGCCCCCCCTCTCCGAGGTGAGCCTTGAGAACTACGCGGCCTATGTTCAAAGCCGGATCGACAGCCTGGAGCTGGACAGCTATATATTAGGCGGGATCTCTTTCGGATACGCTGTCATCAGCCACATGTGCCCCGGCGATGCCTGCAAAGGAGTGTTGGCCATCGCACCCTTCCTCAACTCCCGTTGGCTCAACCTGGGCCTGATGAAAAAATCCACCTACTCCGTTCTCGTGCGGCTGACCCTCGCCCTTGACCTACCCAAAAAAATCTGGAACCATCGCTTTTTCCACCGGGTCTTTCATTGGTACAGCGATTATCCGCCCGACCGCATCGATGCTCTTCTCGACCATATGGAAGGGCGGACTTTTTTCGAAACCGCCCGCATCATCCTCACCCATCGTCAGCCTTGCCAGTTCCAAGACCTGCCCCACGTCCTCATACTCAGTCAATCTGACAGGACAATCAAGAACGGCCCTTTGTTGGAGCTCTTCAAACAAAAGGTCGACCGGCTGAAGGTTGTCCATGCCGGCTTCGACCACTACCCGCTGGAGGTCAGCGAGGACTATTTTCAGACCCGATTCCCCCGAGAAGACATCCAAGATATCATCCGCTTTTTCGGCGGCCGTCCTCCCGCCTCATTTTCTTGACAGGAAAAAAAAATTATGATTTACTGAAGGGTCAATTTTGACCTAGAATATATTTCTTGTATCGATTCTCGATCGTTTCAAGCCAGAAAGAGAAAGGCAAAAATGAGAACGAATATCTCCAGGAAAAAGATCAGGGATGATTTTGTCAAAAAAATAGAGGAGCTCAGCGGCCAGAAGCTGCTGGCTTGCTATCAATGCGGCAAGTGCTCCGCCGGCTGTCCCGCCGTGGGGGAAATGGACATCCTTCCCAACCAGGTCATTCGTTACGCCCAGCTCGGTTTCAAGGAGGAGCTTCTGGAATCCAAGGCGATCTGGGTTTGCGCCTCTTGCTATACCTGCAACGTCCGCTGCCCCAAGGGGATCAAGATCGCCGAAGTGATGGAGGCCGTGCGTCAGGTCCTGCTTCGCAAGAGAAGGGATCATGTTGAAGTCTCCAAGCTCAGCGCCGAGGACAAGGCCAGCGTCCCGGCTATCGCTCTGATCAGCAACTTTCGAAAATTCACCTCGTGATTTTCGCTGATAATAAATGATGCGACGATCATCCTACGACATCCGGAAAAGGAATCCCCATGAAAGTTAGCTACTATCCGGGTTGTACATTGAAGAGCAACGCCAAGAATTTTGAAGATTCGACGCTTTGTGCGCTGCGCGAGCTCGGAGTCGATGTCCAAGAACTCCGCCGTTGGAACTGCTGCGGGACCGTCTACTCATTGGCCACCGACGACCTGATGCGGCACCTGGCTTCGATCCGCAACCTCATCCGGGTCAAAGAGGCCGGGGCAGACTCGGTCATGACCCTCTGCGCGATGTGCTACAACACCCTTAAACGAGTCAATGAAAAAGTCAAGGCCGACCCGGACAGCCTCCAGAAAATCCACAAGTTCATGGACGAAGAGAAGGTTGCCTACCGGGGAGATGTTAAAGTCCGTCACCTTCTGGAGTTGCTCCGGGAGGACATCAAGTTCGAAGCGATCGGCAAGAAGGTCAAGAAGCCCCTCCACAACCTGAAAGTGGCCAGCTACTACGGCTGCCTCCTGGTCCGCCCCAAAGAAATCGGCCTCGACGACATGGAAAACCCGACCGTCCTGGATGACCTGATGGCCGTCCTCGGAGCCGAGCCTGTCGACTTTCCCTACAAAACGGAGTGCTGCGGAGCATACCAGACGGTGGACAAGCCGGAGACCGTCGCCGACCGGACCTACAGCATCCTGACTTCAGCCCGGAGCCGGGGTGCCGAGGTTGTCTCCGTCAGCTGCCCGCTCTGCGCCTTCAACCTGGACCACCGTCAAAAGGAAACGGCTAAAAAGCACTCCGACTTCAAAAAAGTGCCGATCGTTTATTTCACCCAGCTCCTGGCCATCGCCATGGGCTGCGGAGAAGAGGCCTTACGGCTGGATCTCCACTATGTCGACCCCAAGCCGCTCCTGCGGCAGAAGGGCCTGATCTGAGGGAACCATGACTATCCGCTTCGGCAATCTCAAGGCCAAGAGGGGCGATATCCACATCAACAAGGAAAGATGCAAGGGGTGCGGCTTTTGCGTCGAGTACTGCCCCCGCGACGTTCTGGAGCTCTCCCAGGAGTTCAATAAAAAAGGCTATCATCCCCCCCACGTCGTGAAAGAGCAGGAGTGCATCTATTGCCAGCTCTGCGAAGCCATCTGCCCGGAATTCGCCATATTTGTCACTCTGAAGAAAGAGGAGGAAGAAGGTGAGAAAAGTGAAAGCCGACCCTAAAGGAGTCTTGACCGGAGCTCACTACCTCGACGGCGACTTTGCCATCGCCGAAGGAGCACTGGCGGCCGGGTGCAGATTCTTCGCCGGCTATCCGATCACGCCCTCCACGGAGACGGCCGAGCGCTTTTCGGAGCGCATCCCCTTCGTCGGAGGCATTTTCATCCAGATGGAGGACGAGATCGCCTCGATCACGGCTCTGATCGGCGCCTCCTGGGGCGGGCAAAAGCCTATGACGGTTACATCCGGACCCGGCTTCTCTCTGATGATGGAAAACATCGGCCTCGCTGCCATGATGGAGACGCCGCTCGTCATCGCCAACGTCCAGCGCGGCGGCCCGTCCACGGGGCTCCCGACGCTGGTCGGGCAGGCGGACATGTTGCAGGTCAAGTTCGGCTCACATGGCGACTATGAGATCATCGCCCTTTGTCCGGATTCGCCTCAGGAGTGTTTCGACCTCACTGTCAAAGCTTTTAATCTTTCAGAAATCTACCGGGTTCCGGTCTTCATCATGACCGACGAATGCGTAGGCCATATGCACGAAAAAGTGGTTATCCCGCCCGCCGATCAGATCGAAGTGGTGGAACGGAAATGGTACGAGGGTCCAAAAGACAAGTACCTCCCCTACAAGCCCGATAAGGACCTGGTCCCCTTCATGGTCAAGGCGGGTGACGGCTACCGTTTCCATACAACCGGCCTGACTCATGACGAGCGCGGCTACCCGATGATAAATGCCGAGGTCCAGGACTGGTGTGTAAACCATCTCGTCGACAAGATAAAAAAGAATTCCCCCAAAATCATCGATTACCGGGAGGACCAGACGGATAACGCCGAGATCGTGGTCATTTCCTACGGCATCACCTCACGCGTCGCGATCAAGGCCGTCCAGGATGCCCGCAAAGCCGGTATCAAAGTAGGGACTATGCGTCTGATCACAGCTTGGCCCTTTCCAGAAGACCGGATCAGGGAGCTGGCCAAGAAAATCAAGGCTTTCGTTGTGCCAGAACTCAACCTTGGGCAGGTCCGGCGCGAAGTCGAGCGTTGCGCCTTCGGCCGGGCTCCCGCCATCGGCGTCCCCCACTGCGGCGGCTGGGTCCATGATCCCGATGACATTCTGAAAGCCATCAAGGAGGCAGCCCGATGAATGAAGAGGAACGCAAAGAAGAAAAAAACCCGATGGAGGATTTCCTCCGGATGGACCGTATCCCCCATATCTGGTGCCCCGGCTGCGGAATCGGGACGGTGGTCACCTCGTTCGCCGAAGCTCTGAAGAAGAGCGAGCTCGACCTCAATAAGGTCGCGGTCGTCTCCGGCATCGGCTGCACGGGACGCGCGGCCGGCTATCTCAAGTTCGATTCCTTCCACAGCACCCACGGCCGCGCCATCCCCTTCGCCACGGGGCTCAAGCTGGCCAACCCCGAGCTCAAGGTGGTGGTTTTCAGCGGGGACGGGGACATTGCCGGGATCGGGGGCAACCATCTCATCCATGCCGCCCGCCGGAATATGGACATCGTGGTTATCTGTGTCAACAATTTCAACTACGCCATGACGGGCGGACAGGTGGCGGCCACGACGCCGATTACGGCCAACCTTTCCACGGCCCCCTTCGGAAACTTCGAGTACCCCTTCAGCCTGCCCTACCTCGTCGAAACCTGCGGCGCGACGTACGTGGCCCGCTGGACGGCCCTCCACATCCGGAGGGTCACCAAATCCATACAGGAGGCGCTGGCAAAGAAAGGTTTTTCCTTCATCGAGGTCATCACCCCCTGCGTCACCCTCTATGCCCGGCGGAACAGGTTGGGCGACGGTCTGAATTTGCTTAAGTATTATTATGACAAGTCCGAGATGAGGCACGGCGCCGACACTCGCACCGTCGGCATCGATTTCCAGGGTAAGATCATCGTCGGCAAATTTGTAGACAAGGAAAAACCCACCTTCCTCGAGTGCATGAACACCCACCTCCAGAAGGCCTTGGGCGAAAAATATGTTACCTACGGAGTGAAAACATGCAAGAGATCCGTTTTTCGGGCTACGGAGGGCAGGGAATCA
>Ga0153916_10000408_pt1 | contig 28603 bp, 29 predicted proteins | sample Opewatmetagenome_FD_109642 | JGI IMG/M metagenome (GOLD analysis project Ga0153916, IMG submission 109642) | Freshwater wetland microbial communities from Ohio, USA - Open water 3 Core 3 Depth 4 metaG | ecosystem: Environmental > Aquatic > Freshwater > Wetlands | place: USA: Ohio, Lake Erie...
CCTCGTTGATCGTTGGCGCTATGGGTTTCATCCTTTTGTTGCTGGCCAACTCGTACACTGCCGTTTTATTAACCACCGGCATCTTCACATTCTCGATCACGTTTTTACGCCCGGCAATCCATTCCCTGACTTCAAAACGCACCCTTGTCGGACAGGGTGCATCCATGGGTTTGAGCAACTCCTTTGTCAGCCTGGGACGTGTGGTAGGTCCGCTCTATGCGGGGGGAATCTTCGATGTCAATCCTAATTATCCATATCTAAGCGGAGCACTGATATTGTGCGCCGTCTTTATCTTCAGCCTGATTTGGGTAAAAGAAATTCCCTCCACAACTGAAAATAAGTTGTCAGGGAGCATATCCTAAATCATCCAGCGAAAGAGGTACAAGCACCGGCTGGCTATTCTTACCTGCTCGGTCCCTGCGGGCTGGGGTATCCCGCGAGCACGCCCGTATCATTTTCATAGTCGATCGAATCCCATCACCCACCGGTTCAGCGCAGGGAGGAAATGCAGCCGAGGCAGAGCGTATTGGCGAGTTCCTCAACCCGTCGATTATCCTCGAGTCACAGAAAGCTGACGAATAGCTTGAAGCGTTTGATAATAAGCTGATGGAATCGATCCATGTAGATGATGGTATTACAGGTTTGACCTGAGCTGGCTGACAATAGCCATATCGCCTGCCTGACCTTGCCAAAGGAGCATCCACATGTCCGAAACTTCGATCTCACTCTCTAAAATATTTGATGGTTGGGATGGATACCAGACGAGCATCCTCCACGCCATCCAGCCACTTACCCATGACCAGCTGATCTGGCGCACAAATCCGAAATCACGCTCGGTGGGAGAGCTGGCCAGTCACATCGCCGTGGGGGTGGCATTCTGGATCTTGCCACGCATATCAGGCGCAACCCCGCGCGGCAGCTTACGATTGGTCTGGCTGTCATTCTGGCTAATCAACATTGGGATTAGAATGGTCATAATGGAGGCGATCACTTCCCTCACTTGGCTGCTACTGCTGGGCAGGCTGGCAGAATTCGGGGTAGTGATTGCATCTGTGGCGGGCTCATGGAAGCGGGTGAAGTCATTTGGGAAGTGATTTAGGTTGTCTGGTGAAGCAGCGGGCTCTGTTTGCCAAACTAGCCCAAGATTGCCTCTATCCTATCGAATTCTCCCAGCGCTAGTCATCTAATATACATCAAATACAATATCCCCGTGAAGGTATATTTCATAAAGAAAAACCGCCGGGGTTTCCCAGCGGTTTTCGAGATATAAGGTTTGGTACTATTATACAACCTGCAGTACAAGTTTGCCGTAAGTGTGTTTACCTTCTATCATCTGATGCGCCCGTTGGGCATCTTTAAGCGGGAGAACATCAGAAACAATCGGCTTGATTTGTCCGTTATCTGCCATCCTGGCTACCTCGGCTAATGTTTGTGCGATTGGTGGGGCTGAGAAAACCATCGCTATGCATACTCCGTGCTTAGCAGCAATCTCCTCTGAAGGCGGTTGGACGGTGGAGACCAAGGTCCCATCGTACTTTAAGGTTGGCCAGGAACGCAGTTGAGTATCACCCCCGATCGTATCGAGCACAACATCCACATCGTGTGCAATACTTTCAAATGGGGTGGTGGCGTAATTAATCGCTTGGTCTACGCCTAAGCTCCTAAGCTTATCGAAATGCATGCTGGCAGTACCAATGACCTTTGCTCCGCGCAATTTTGCAAGTTGCACAGCCATATGACCAACCCCGCCAGCCGCGGCATGGATCAGAACAGTCTGGTCTTTTCTAAGGTTTGCCAATTCATATAGCGCCTCCCAGGCTGTGAGAGTCACGTGAGGCAGAGCCGCGGAATGGATATGGTCAAGGGATTTGGGTTTGGCAGTTACATCTGCGGCGAGCGCGAGCGCATATTCAGCATATGCACCATCCCGGGTCACGCCAGCACGAGTGTACACTTCATCTCCTGGTGAGAAACTGTTCACGCCTGATCCAACCTCTTCAATGACTCCAGATACGTCTGTCCCTAAAATCAGTGGAAATGTGTACTTGAAATATTCGGTTGTATATCCGGCCCGAACAGCGCAGTCAAAAGGATTGACCGTGGTGGCATACACACGAATGAGTACATCGTCTTTCCCTGGGATAGGGCGCGGTGCATCTTCATAAGTGAGAACATCGGTACCACCATAAGAATGAATACGAATTGCTTTCATGGTTGACATTTTTTACCTCTTTAATTAGATAGAATATTTAGGTGTTTATAATAACAACTATACCCGCCTAATTAGGATTAACTTTACCATATTTATCTTAATTAAACAATCTTTTGAACGGTATCCGGGGGAGTGATTGCATTTGCAGTCAACTCGAGGCTGCAAGTGAAGACCTTTGGCAGGTTAAAAAACTTTTAGCTATGGATGACAATTCTTGAAAAATAATAAGATCCGCTTACAAACACACGATTAAGTTGTATGATATAGGTAAGTTTCACGCCCACAAAGGAGAAAAGCGATGACAAGCATAACCCAACCCCTCAGAGATGAGCACAAAGAACTCTACCCACATATTGAAGCCCTGCGCTTAGCCGGCGATGCCGTATACGAGAGCCTCACCAGCTCAGCCCATGACAAAATAGAAGAGTCCTATAAATTCCTGACCAATCAGCTGCTCCCACACGCCCAGGCGGAAGAAAAGGCGCTTTATCCCATGGTCCAAAAAGCCATGGGAGCTACACAAGCTACTGCGACGATGAGCCGTGATCATGTCGAAGTGGACCGCCTCACCCAGGAGCTGGGGACGTTGCGCGTTCACCGGACCCAGCTTACCATCACATTTGGTCAAGCCAGAGCGCTACAACGTGTCTTGTATGGTCTCTACGCATTGGTGAAGGTTCACTTTGCCAAGGAAGAGGAAATCTACTTGCCCCTGCTTGACGCAAAGCTGACCGCGGAAGAAGCGCACGCTATGTTCGAAGCGATGGAAGCCGCAGCACACGAAGCCAAGGAACGCCTACCCCGCTAGCCTGAAACCCCTTTACGAAGGCGGTTCAACTCATCAATTAATCATCTGGTCGAGGGTTGAACATATTAAGTGGTGGAAAGAGGCAAGCTGCGAGAAAGAACACGATCAGTTCATTATAGAACTTTGGTAAATCAATAAAGCCAGCCCCTGATTCGGGGCTGGCTGCTGGAAAACAGATGGTCAAAATATCCTATTTAGGCTTTGGGAAGGAAACTGGCGACAAGAAAGACCCCATCCACTCACCCCACCCGTGCATTGATTTTGCCTATGCATGAATGTTCAACTGAAACGCAGCCTGGGCTTTTCTAATCTGACCATGCATAATGCCTATGGCTGCCAAACTGCATTGAAATCTTCACCCGGGCTATCGGTCAGTTGCCTGATATCTTTACCATCCCGGTCCATAATATAAACTTCCAAATCACCATCTCCGCGCCAGGAATTGAACAATAATTGCACCCCATCCGCAGACCAGGTGGGAAACCAATCATCGGCTGGTTCATTCGTCAGTCTGACCAGATTGGAGCCAGTCACATCCATTACATAAATCTCATCATTGCCCTCCCGATTCGATACAAAGGCGATCCGCTGGCCATCGGGCGACCAGGATGGCATGTAGTCGGTGAAATCGTTGTTCGTTAACTGGACCAGGTTACTGCCATCCGCGTTCATGGTATAGATTTCATCATCCCCGTCGCGGTTGGACGACAGAAGAAGCTGGCTGCCGTCTGGGGACCAGGCATAGCTGACATTGTCAGATTCGTTTTGAGTGATGAGGTGAAAATTCTGCCCATCAATACCGATCACAGCCGTCTGGCGTTGACTGGCATCACAACTGGCATCCACTGTAAAGGCAATCCATAATCCATCGGGGGACCATTTTGGAGCGGCATCGCAGCTACCCCCTTTAGTCAATTGGCGTTGATTAGAGCCATCCTTATTCATAATCTTGATCACCCATGAACGCGCACCGAGATACGAATAGTATGCTATCTGCGTTCCATCGGGTGACCAATCAGGTAATCCATCCCATACTGAATTATGTGTCAGCCGCTGAGGGTTGCTGCCATCGCTATCCATAACATAGATCTCACCGTTGCCGTCACGCACAGAAACGAAAGCAATCTTGGAGCTGGGGGAAGCAGCCATCCCTGGGGTAATCTCAGGTGTCCGCCAATCTGGCACGTAATCCCGACCCAGGTCACGGGTCAGGTTTTGGGGCTGGCTTCCATCTGAATTCATTACATATATCTCGAAATTCCCATCCCGATTTGATTGGAAGAGGATTTTGCTCCCATCCGGCGACCATTTTGGATCTTCATCTACAATCCGCGGGGTGTTGGTGAGATTCAGCAGGTTGCTTCCATCAGCATTCATCGTGAAGATATCCTGCCGGGTGGCAGGCCAATCTACCGCGAAAAAAGCGATCTGTCTGCCATCGGGCGACCAATCCGGGAAGTAATCATTCATTCCAGTATCAACCACCTTATGGATTCCACCGCCATCAGCATTCATGATAAAGATGTCAAGATTGCCATCACGATTAGATGAGAAAGCAATTTCCTTTCCATCAGGTGACCAATCTGGGGCATCGTTGTTGAATTCATCGACTAGTAGCGGCTGCGGATCACCGTTATCCAGGCTGACAATGTATATCCCTTGTGATCCATAGCCGATATCACCTGCGGTGAAGACCAACGATTTCCCATCTGGGGACCAATCAGCATGCCACTCGGCACCCGGCAGGTCAGTCAACCGGCGCTGGTTACTGCCATCAACTTCCATCACATACAGGTTATAGTTGCAATTTGGAAAACAAGATCGCGGGTGAGGGTCATCACGGTCTGATTCAAATACGATTTGCATGCCGTCAGGCGACCAAGTTGGACCCATATCATCGAAATTATTATCAGTCAATGGGCGCTGATCACTGCCATCCGGGTTCATGAGGTAGATTTCAGCATCCCCGTCGCGTTCGGAATAAAAGACGATAAGCCCACTTCTATTGATGGGTAAACCTGGCTGCGGAGTAGGAGTTGTTACAGAAGTAAAGCGCCATAATAAGACTTCACCTTGCTGACCACTGGATGCAAATAAACTATCGACTGGTGAAAATACCACCGAGTATATTTCTCCCTTGTGCCCGCGTAAAGTTTCCAATTTCTGACCACTGGTCACATCCCATAACCGCACAAAACCATCAATACCGCCGGAAACTATCCAGCCACCGTCTGGTGAGAAATCCACAGAAGACATTTTATATGAGTCAGCCAATAGGGTATTCCGCAGCTCACCATTGCCAGCCTCCCAGACCTTGATTGTCCGGTCGCCACTGGCAGAGGCGAGTAAGGTGCCATCCGGTGAAAAAACGACCTGATATACATTTTTTGTGTGACCGTCCAGGGAATGGAGCATCATTCCATTGGATACATCCCAAATGAGAACACGATAATCAGGGTCACCACCTCCCGAGGCAATCCGGCTACCATCTGGAGAGAATGCCACAGAGCACGATAAAGCTTCCAGACCTCGCATTTCTCCTAACAGTTCTCCACTCTCCACATTCCATAACCGGACCAACCCATCCACATACCCGGACGCCAGGGATTCACCATCTGGTGAGAAATCTACACCGCAGGCTCGAAGCCCCCGCTTATCGATCCGTTGAACGACCTGGTAGCTGGATAAATCCCATAGGGCGATGGTGCTGTCTTGTTCGATGGTTGCCAGCAGTTGACCGTCCGGTGAAAAATCTAAACCTCTCATCGAACCGGAGCCAGCTTGAAAAACGTGGACTATCTGGCCTGTGGCAACCTCCCACAACCGGACTGTCCTGTCATCTCCTGAAGAAGCCAGGAGACTCCCATCTGGTGAAAAAGCCAGGACACTCACAATGCCGCTGTGGCCCAGCAGCGCTTGCGGGGAGGACACCTCGACTCCGGCACTTTTTGGCAAGGTCGCGGTTGGGCTGGGTAATGGTAGTTCAGCCGGTAAGTCTGGTATTGCGGTTGGGGACACTGATGTGCGAGTTGGACCAGGCTGCACAAACGCGGTTGATGATTGAATTTGGGTCGCGGTTGAGGGGATGGATGTGACCGTCTCAGATGGGTTGCAGCCAGCCAGTATGATCGTAGCTACGATCAGAACCATTCTTTTGAGTGCACCTGCTAACATGACCTTCTCCTCTCTGTGCGATTGAGGTCGATGATTTACTTGTTATCCGGTAGAAAAGTGCTACTGATCTGATAGCGTATCAGTTCAATCCCCCATAGCGAAAGCATTTCCATATAGGTCATACCGCACTTTTCGATCACGCGCCGTGAAGCAAGGTTATCCGGGTGAACCAAGGCGATGATGTGATCCAGGCTGAAATGTTCAAAACCGTACCTCAATGAGGCCAGAGCAGCCTCAGTGGCATAACCTTTCCCCCAGAAGGGGCGATCCAGCAAGAAGCCTACCTCAGTTTCGTTGAGCTCAGGCACGAACTGTAATCCCGCCCAGCCAATGATTTCTCCCTCGCCATACGGCAAGACCCCCCAGTCACCATAGCCATACTTCTCCCATTGCTCTTGCTGTCTGGCAATAAATCGCTGCACCTTCTCCAGCGGGGGTGGAACGGGGTTGGGAAAGTAACGCAACACGCCTTCCGATTGGTAGATCCGTTGCAGCACCCCGGCATCGCTTGACTCAAGCGGACGCAAATTCAGGTGTGTCGTCTGAATGGAAGGATATTTAGCTTTCATCGGTTGAAATAGCCTAAAAGTTGGTTACCGGTTTTATTCCGCCAGGGTTCGTATTCTGCCACTCGCGTAGGGTCATTCTTGAGGAAAGCCGACGACCAAAGAACCATTGTGGCAAATTGTGTAGCGACGAACAGATCAAGCTGCGCCCACTGCATCTTGGGCAGTGTGCGAATTTGAGCATAGCCCTCCCGAAATGCATCCCGCATCCGCTCCCACTCATTTCCCCACGCCCACTCACACAATGCTACGGCAATATCCCACATCCAATAGCCATAGCCGCAATCTTCGAAGTCTATGGGTAAGGCTTTCCCGTCCTTGAATAACACGTTCTCTGGGTACAGGTCAGCATGAATCATTCCATAAGCATCAGGACCCTTCCCCATGGATTCCATTATCTGCTTGGCTTCCTTGGATATAACCTGGAAAGGCTGCTTGAATTTGGGAGGTATGGACTCGACCACCTCCTCCATGGAATGCCTGAACATGCTTCCACCAAGCTGCGAGTCCCAATTCCAATGGGGTCGACTGAATCCGGTGGGAGGTCGCCAATTGGCAGAAAAGGTGTGCATTTGAGCCACAACCTGTCCCAGTGCAGTCATGTGTTTTGGTCGCAGCCCATTACGGAACCTTCGACCGTCCAGCCAGCGCATCAACGAAACGACCCGTCCATTCGGCATGCCTGGGGTGACGATGGTGGTTAGTAATTTGCCGTCCGGCGTCATGACCGGCGCGGGTACAGGCATGCCAGCTTCCTGGTTCAGTGCAGCCAGCCAGGTTAATTCTGAGGCGATAGAGTCGGCGTCGTCTACGGCATGGATGCGAAGAACGTAACGATTTGAATCGTAAGGATTGGTATTGCTTATGAGATTGGATGACTCCGGTAAATCCACGCGGTAGATGATATTTTCAAAGTATTGAATGAAGCTCAGGCGCGCACCCTGCAGCTCATAAGCCTCAAGAGCTGTGATGGCTAATTCCCTCAGCCTGTACAACCGCTCACGGCGAGAAAGCTCTCGAAAAGATCTCATCGCGTAAGTTCCTTGGACTTAATATTCTGTGAAGTTTTTCCCCACAGTGATTAGGTAATCTCCAGAGTCTCCGGCAGATGAACCGCAAACCGGCAGCGAAAATCTCCCTTGATGGCCGATTCAAGCAGCTCAACCCGGAGTGTCTGCCCAAAAATGACCTCCCATGGTTTCTTACTAAATCCACCACTGCAATTACAGAAAACCGCGTTCAGATGGATATTTCCATTCTTGATCGCCTCGCGTGCCCAGGGACAGTGGCAGGCGTAATATCGCTTCATGGTTGGATCGGTCTCAACCAGATATTGTTTGGCGTTGTAGGGGATTTTCGATATGTACAAGATATTCCCGTCCCGCACTCCGCTTTCGATCTCTTGCCGATCCCTGACAAATTCCACCACCTCGTCTGTGATTTCCTGTGAAAAGAACAGCTCGCCTTTTTGTTGGCATTCCTGAAGCTCTCTCACGAACGCCTGATGCTTGCTTACTAAGTAATCGTCAATCCCAGTTGATTTAATATACTTCTCTCGCTCATCGAGAAAATACTCATCAGGTAAATCCCTCAGGCAGGCAGAAAGCAACAGCTCGGTTTGTTCATAACCCACCTTACCAATCAGCCGGTCGATTACCGGGAACATATCAAAGGGCTTTTCGGGGGGTGGCAGACCTAATGGGGATACGCCGATACCAGCAAATATCTCCTCGCGTATAACCTCACCATACTGCGCTCCAACTTTTTGATATAAATTAGGCTGGGCTTCTGCTCCATCCAATAATTCCAGGATGGCAACATAGATGACGTTATTTTTGGTAAAACGACCGTACCGCGCTAAGGCAAGCAGATGATCATACGTGTTTTGTCCCTCATGGATGAGGTTTTTACAGAACTTCCAGGTGGATGCTGCATCTGGTGTCTCATCTAAAGAACCAAGATATTCCTCGAATCTTTCGGCGATGGCAATCGAAGCCTCGATCTCATCATCGGTCAGCTTGCGCGTCTTCAGCAGCTCACGAAACCCCTCTCTATCCATATCTCCTCCTTATTTACTAACCAATTACATGTCCACTCTTTCTATACTCTTGGGTTAATGGTGAAGTTCATCCTGGCAGCTTAATTCAGATGTGAATCCAGTCTTGCCTGATTGAACCCCATCCAGAGTTGATGGTTTCTAGCCACCAGGTCAGACCAGTCAGGTTGAAGCACTTTGCAACGGCATTATCAGCCCATGAATCCTGGACATTCGTTATCCCAACCTACAGCCGTTTACGAAAGCGTTGCCCGACTATTACTAGCGGATATAACCAACCATCTCCTAAATCTATTCGGGTTGCAACCCTTCAAAACATACCCTAATCATTGCCACTGCATCCCGGTGGGAGCGTGGTGGAGCTCACCCTAATCTTTATGCATCCTTGGGAAATGAGAAATGCATCTGGACTGTCACCCATTTACCGCTGCGCTTTTCCAGTGTTCCCGTCCAGCGGCAATTATCCCATCCGATTGGTTGACCATTCCACTCAGCATGGTCGTCAAGATAACATGAATACCATGCAACGTTTCCCATTTTAGCAAAGGTAACCCGCAGGTCGTTGATTGCGTAGTTCGTGGCTTTAAATGCCTCTTTCATCCACACGCGTTCACTCAGACTTTTGAATGCTTCAAACCCAATGATCGTGCTTTTTGAATCAGGGTGAAAGATGAAGAAATCCCCATCTTGAGCCACCGCGGAAAACAGCCCATCGATGTCCTTGTTGAGCGCCCAGCCGATTGCTTTATTAATGGTTTTTTCAACTTCAATCCTGTCTGCTTCACTTGGTTCCATGAATTCTCCTTGGTTTGATAAGACTTGATATTGAGATTTTACCTCAATCAGTCCGTATGATCGTTGTGGGTGGTCTAAAAGCTTTCATGCATGAATGGACTCATCCTTGGAAACATGGCACGCTGGACGGATTGAATGGCTAGATCGGGATCATCCCAACCGCGCAGGAGAACATCCTGCGGGTCATGCATACCGACGATCAAGGCGGTCAAATTCTGAATCGTCAATTCGCAATCTGGTGTTGACGTTTTCGAAATATATAGTTTGCCATCACTCGATTCAAATCGCCAGTAGCCTTCGTTCCATGAGCATAGACCATCAATGATCCTTGCAGAGAAACTTCCCTTGCCAATGCTCATGCTGCCAATCTTTTCAATATCAAGAACCTGACTTCAGGGACGAACATGATATTCAACCTGTTGTGTAGGATGAATAGATTTGCATATCATCCAGTGATGGCTCGCTGCAGCTCCAGGATATCGTGGGCAAACAGGTACTGTGCGAACTCCAGATAATCAAATCCCTCCACCGAAGGAATCAACCCAGCCGACTGCATGCCATGTTGCACCAGCCCCCACATGCCGGTGAAAAGCATCAGCATATATTTCATACCATTCAATCGTTTGCATTGCTGAGGGGTAGCTTCACCAAAGTAGCAGGCTAACATGACTTGTTCCAGATCAGACGGCATAGGACCTATATTGTCATGCGTGTAAACCACCGAAGCGAGATCGTAGTAAATGTCACCCACACCGGCGAATTCCCAATCCAATATTTTGATCTTTGAACCTTGCTCACAGTAGAGATAATTTACACTTACCAGGTCATTGTGGCAAAAATGTTGCCAATCGGATGAATCGCGTTGCTGCATGGCCTCCACTGCATACATGGTTTCAATGAATCCATTGAAATTAGCTGGAAACGGGACTGCAAAGCCACGAGAGGTCTCGACAAATGCCTCGACCCGGCGGAAAGGAGAAAAAACAGCCCCGTTAGGTGGCATGGCATGAATGCGCTTCACAATTTCAGTTAGCAAGCAGACGTGTTCAGGTGTGCGAAACTCAGTAGCATTCCAATGCTTTCCCTCCACCCAACGCGTGACCAGGTGTCCTTCAGGCATCAGGAAAGCCAATACCTCCGGACCAATGTCCAGGGCTGCGGCAGATTTCAAAGCCAGGGCTTCGTACTGGCGGTTAATCCCCAAACGCTGGGTGTTTTTACCGCTCACTCGAAGGACGAAACACTCCCCGTTAACTGTGATGCGATAGTTGCTATTCGTCAGCCCGGCAATCCGTTCGACCTGTACCTGTTCCGCACCAGTCCAGTCTGAGATGCGGGAAATGATGGATTTCAACGGATCGTTTTCGAGTATTGTGTGCACATTACCTTATTTGACACAACCAACCATCCCTTTATCCTGGCCATCTTTTTTCCCAGGGTTGGTATAAATCATAAATCGGCCCCAATACAGATTGGTATAAAGCATTTGCTGGAGGCACTCCACCAGAGGTCATTACCTGAGTAGCTCCCAAGCGGCTCAATCGCCTCATACCTTCACATAATAGCGAGCGCGCCAGGCCGCAGCGTTGGTGCTCTGGCATGGTGCCAACAGGCTCAAAATACCCACAGCGGGTCGCCTCATCGTACCAGATGGTGGTGAAGGCAGCTATCTCCCCCGAGGGGGCTATAGCGACCAGGTCAAGATCGGGGCGGTAGAGTGGCGCTGCTTGGATATTCTGGTACCATGACCAGTCAGTATTGTAGTTCTCATACGGTTCCTCAGGGTGGAAAGCCCTCCATGATGCCCAGCTACGAGAGGGCAATTCAGAGATATCACCCAGCGATCGGATCCTATAACCCACTCTAACTGGATTATCTGGGATGGGCAGCTCCAGTCTGCGCCGCCATTGGTGCTCATCAGCTTCGGCGATGTGGGTAAAACCGCGCTTCTCCAGCAAGCAAAGTCGCTGAGAATCACCTGAATCAGACCAGACCCATAACACCGCACCTCCTCTCTGGCTTGGTGCCCGCAGATGTTCTTCCGCTAATGTGATCATTTGGTCTTCCAATTTGGTGGTTTTAAAAGAGGGATGCATTTGCAAGAACGCTTGCCCAGCCCCTTCCCTATTCAACACAGACGCAATCTGCCCTTGCTCCGTTTCCCACAGATACACATCCTTTTCCAAGGCCCCATCGCTGAGGTTCAAGATGCCATGCCAGCGCCAGTAATCCAGCCTGGCAACAGGCCAGCTCAACATCCGGCGATCATTGCACATGAAAACATCCCGGAGAAAATCCCGGATACGGACGTAATCTTTTTCGGTCCGATAATTGCGTATAGCTAGGGTCATGCATTCTCCGGTTGTTTTTATACAATGAAATTAGGTTTGCGAGCCAAATCAACCATGATAACCCACATTTGGTTAGCACTGACCCATAAAGCGGAATTCCATCTTATCATGGAATTCGACTATGCGATTACGGAAGCGCACCTCGCCCTCTTGGACGGACTGCAGTTCATCCGTTTCCAGCCACTGGTTGCCCTCAGTGCTAAATAAGATCCAGAAAACCACCGGGATATCCTCCAGGCATAATTCAGTGGGGTATAAATGATTAATTGTTTGAGTCGGGAATGTGTTTAGGGTTTATGCCTCACGCATGATCTTTATCGCCGATTCATTCTACTTTCAAGAATAATTTATCGATCAGACCGTTGCACTTTCCATATAACGAGAGCATAGAGTGGTAATGAGACGACCATTACTATCCCAAAGTTGATCCATACTTGTACGGTAGATACCGTCTCCGAGAAGATAGTGCGGCAGATCTCAGCCAAAGCGACGGATGGCACCCAAGGGAGAATACTCTTCACAAAGACGGGTAATTCCATGCCCAGCATTTTTACCAGCACTGTCCCGACCAATAACAGCAGGAGCGCCATCATCCATCCAATCATATCCTGCTGCTTCTCGAATAATGTGCCCAGCACCAGGCCTGCCGCCACCGAGAAGAAACCACCACCGATGATGAAAAATATCACCATATCCCAGTGAATCACATCCACCCAGGAGATGGCAAATATCATCACGGCACTCACCAGGATGTAGAACGATCCCGCCAGGGCTTTCCCAATCACCACTTGCCCAATGCTGGCAGGTGAAACCAGCAAGGCTTGCATTGTTTTTGTCTCCTTCTCTTCAAATAGCAGGCTCGGCACCATGAAAATTCCTACCATCAGGATCATGATTACTGAATTGATATTTGCCAGCGAGAGTGAAAGCACCCCATCTGAGGGCGGGTAGACAATGTTCCCCGCCACACGGATGGACACCGGCTGTCCCAGCGTCTGCGAGAGCAATTCCTCGAGTTTTGGCTGCACTGCAGATACCTGGTGGCGCTTACTCCAGCATACGAAACCCTGAAATTCAACCTCTTCGCCTGCCACGATCGTCTGGTTAAAATCTATTGGAATCAGCAGGCCAATCTCAGGATAGATTGAACTGCACAAGGCAAGCCTTAATTCCTGCTCCGAGTGTAGCATTTGTACCGAGATATTAGGCGCTTTTTTCAAATCTGCTATTAGAGGTGAGCCACTCATAGCGTAAACCGGCAGCACAGTTTCGGGTTGTTCGAAGATATAGGGCAACAACTTCGGCACAACCAGGATGACGCTCAACATGATGATTATCGAGATCACCACTCTATTCTTAAGTGCATCCACGATATCTTTGGAAGCGATCGTCCAGATGATGTTCAGGTTATCACCAATGGTCTGTGAAGAATAATTGGACATCTCAAGTTCCTCCAAATGTAATGGTCACCAGGCCACATTTAACGGTCGTACCGGTGAACTTTCCAGATGACCAGGCCAAATACAATCGCAATGCTCACCGTGGCGATCGCAAGGTTCGATAAGATCTGTGGCGGAGTGACGCCAGTAGTGCATGCGAAGCGTAAAAGGCTGGCCAAAGTCGAAGTTGGGACCCATGTGAGCACCAGCCGGATACCAGCTTTCAGGTTTGATGACATATAAAAGAGCGGTGGAACCATCAGGAAGAATGCAAGCGCAAGCATCCAGGCTCCCAATTGCTTCATGGACTTGATCAAACTTCCTACCAACAGCCCCAACCCCACAGCCAGGAGAGCATATCCCAAGAAAGCTATCAGAGCCAGGAACCAATTTACAATATACAGTGAGAACAAGGCCAGTGCCGATCCACCGATGACCAGTATATAGAAAAATCCTGCCATTGCTTTACCCAATACGATCTGTCCAGGGCTGGCCGGAGAAGTCATTAGTGCATCCAGTGTCTTCGCCTGTTTTTCCTCCAACACCAGATGAGGGATCAGCAATAACGCAGTCGTGAAAACGAAATAAACCATCAGGTAGGTCACATTAGTCTGACTGCCATCCGTGTTTACTTGAGGAATAATGATATTTCCACGAATGACCACGTGCACCGGTTGATTGAGAATCTCGCTGAAAGCTTGGCTATATTTCTCCTCCAAGCCGTTAACTTTTTTACGGTCGACCCAGAAGATGTAACCATTCAAGGTCAATGTACCGCCTGAGACACGTGTCTGGTCAAAATCCGCTGGGAGCACCAAACCCAGGTTCTGGTTCGCCATTTTCTGCTCCATATCCTGGAGTGATGTCGCTTGGCGGAACGAATATTCTGTACCATTCGCAAGTTTGGCCGTTTCAAAAGCCAGCGCGGTCTTGCCTTCATCGTACACGACGACACTCACTTTCTTATCAAATGGGCGTATGTCACTGAGCCAGTAGAAGAATACCACCATGAAAACGATGATGATAATATTGGCCCTGCTGCTCTTGTTTTTAAGCGCCTCCAGGATGTCTTTGGTGCCAATGATCCAGGCATTGTAAAGGGTATCGAACAGGGTTTTCATAGTTATTCACTTCCTTTTCGCAGGTCGCTCCCCGTAAGCTGGATGAAGATATCTTCCAGGGTTGTCCTTTCGTCCTTGCCATAAGCGGCTTTCAGGTTTGCCGGGGTATCCAGGGCAACGATGTGCCCCAGGTCAAGGAAAGCCACCCGGTGGCTGAGCTGGTCAGCCTCCTCCATGTAGTGCGTAGTTAGGAAAACTGTTATACCTGCCTTGGCCAGGCTGGCGACGATACCGCGGATATCGCGGGCGATGTGTGGATCCAAACCCCGCGTGGGTTCGTCCAGGAATAGGATTTCGGGCTTGTGAAGCAAGGACCGGGCAATCAGCAAGCGTTGCTTCATCCCGTTCGAGTAATTCTGGACCTTATCCTTAGCGCGCTCGATCAACCCGACTTGGGTCAAAACTTCATCCACGCGGGATTTATTGACCCGATACAGGCGGGCATAAAAAATCAGGTTTTCGCGGCCAGACATACGCTCATACAGGTTTTGGCTGTCAAATACCACCCCGATCTTGGGTTTGAGTTTTTGGCGTTCAGTGACAATATCATATCCCGCCACTTTTGCCTTCCCTGAGGTTGGCAACAACTGACCAGTCAGCATGCGGATAGTGGTAGTCTTTCCAGCGCCGTTAGGTCCCAAGAAACCGAAGATCTCCCCAGGCTCGACGCTGAAGCTAATCCCATCCACGGCCCTTACGCCATCATAATTCCGGGTCAAGTTATATACATCGATCGCCTTCATTGTCTACTTCCTCTTTCTTTTTGCGCACATGAGCCGGGTAAACCCCGATACCGCCCAACCCGCTGGTAAAAATCACAATATATGCTGGATGGTCAGTCACCCCATAGAGTGCGACCGGTAGTGAGAGGCAGGCAAGTAAAAATATCAGCTTTCCGAGTCTCAAAAGGTGTATTCTTTGTGGTACTGATCTTTCTTTTATCACCGTCGTGCTTCCCTTCAAATAATACAGGATATTCATCTAAATCGGTGCTAATTTATCTTCCTTTTTTCACTATGAGTATACAAAAAAGAAATACGCCGTGCAACAAAAACTCGGTAAACGGCGTATTGGGGCGGTAAATAGCTTCTGTGGGGGGATGAATAGCCCAAAATCATGGGCTTTTTAGCTGTTTAAAAAGCCACATCGAGTGATATTTAGTACTCTAATAGTTCACGCAGCTCTCGTTCGGCAGACTTGGAGAGGGGGATCTTCGTCCCTGCAGCATCTTTTAATCGCAGACTGAAGCTGTCGCGGGTATAAGGGATGACCTCTTTAACCTGCTGCAGGTTGACCAGATACGCGCGGTGGGCGCGAAAGAATCCGCTACGCGATAGACGTTTTTCCAACTCGGTGAGGGTGAATTGGGTTGGCAACTGCTCATCCAGGGTTTGGAGGTATGTGTGATCTTCTTGAGCGAAAACGTACAGGATTTCAGCTGGATCGATAAGGATGATCTTATCCTCTGCTCGTGCTGGGATCATAAATGGTCGATTGTGCAGCTGTTCTTGCTGAGGGGTATAAGATTCGATTATCCGGCCTTGATCCAGGTGATAGACGGTATCACATAGTTTCTCCAGCCCGGTCATATCTTGGGTAAAAATTAAAACCGCAGTACCAGTCTGCGCCTGTTTGCGCACAACCTGACTGATTAGCTCAGCGGAGGTCTGCTCACAACCTGCAAATGGATCGGCCAATAATAAAACCTGGGGGGTATTTAAGATCGCCCGTCCGAGTGCCAGCCTTCTAGATAAGCCCGATGAAAGCTTCTCTGCGATCATATCAGCCTGATCAGCTAAACCAACCTGCTCTAACACCTCAAAGGAACGAGTTTTTGGTAAATGGTATAACCGGCAGTAGAAGTGAAGATTTCCGATCACTGATAGCCGCTTATAATGGGTATCTTCCAAAAACAGTACCCCCACCTTTTGACTGAACTTTTTGTGGTTATGATAGGGGTTCAAACCAGCTACCATTACACTGCCATTGGTCGGGCGCAACCTGCCAATGAGCAGCTGGAATAGAATATCTTTCCCACAATCAACCGTACCGAAGAGAGCCGCGATCTCACCACTTTTGATTTGTAATGAAGGGATATCCACAACTGTGGTATGGTCAGCCACCTTTTGCAGATCAGTCAGGACGATCATATGGCAATTATAGCATCACCCCATTAGGGGCTTAGGCTATGACCCGTACCTGGGATATTAGGCTCATGGGAAGAATGAATCAGAGGAACCACTTTCCTTAAGTCTTGTAATATTTTGATGGGCATTGAGGAATTTACGTGGGTCGCGAAAGGCAGCAGCGGGTTTGAAATCGGTGAAGCCTTTCCACACCCACTGATAATAAATAACAGAGACATAACCAAAATAGTAATCTTTGTCATTTTGGATGCATCTCCCTATATCTTCTCATCGACGACTTCCTGCTCAAGTTTTATTCATCAATGCGAGGCATGATCCAGCTTTCCAATTCGAGATTAAAAACAACTGCATCCGGGTAATTGAATAGAACCACCTCACGATTGTAATCAGGAGTAGTATATTGGTAATGAATAGGGAAAAGGTGCTTTGCTCCAATATTAATGTCGAGGATACTTCTCGAAGCACTGTTCTGAAGGTAGAAATGCATGATAAAGGCTAGATCAATATTTTGGTCTGAGAGGTTGTATTGAACAACATCTCTAAGCGCGGCGATATCTCCAGTGTGGAAAAATTTAATCTCGTTGATCGTTACAACATAGCCATTGTTATAAATTTCAGTTGAGCCGCTGGGAGGTGTGCCGTGGCTCAGATAAATAGCTTCAACCTGGATGCCATTTGCTTCAGCATTTACCGGTGTACCTGTAACCGGATCCATGGCGATGACGCGGTTACCAAAATCCGCGAGATGGCTTACGGCTTGTGTAGTGGATATAAAGATGGCGTTTGGGTTATTTTGCATACTCTGCCGCACCATCTCTGCGCTGAAGTGGTCAGCATGGTCATGCGTTGCGAGGATCAGATCAATCTGGTCGAACGGGGGTTTAGCATTCAATAGCAAGGATTTTACGTTGAATGGCAGCATATACCCGGGTGGAAATCCCGTGAAAAAGGCATCAATGAGCACTTTTTTGTCTCCCGCTGTGATAAGAAAGCCAGCATTTCCGACAAAGGTCACCTGCACATCACTATAGGCATCTTTATCCATAATGGAATAGAGGATTGTCTGCGTTGCGCAAGCCCCGGGAGATTCGCAAGCCTGGACCTGGATAGTTTCTGAGCCATGCCAGGCAGGGTCAAGGGGGATTGCCGTCACTACCCCATCGGAAATGGTGGCTGCAATGTGCTCATTCCCGATTACGCTCCATGTCATGTTCACTGCTGAAGCTTTACGAAGCAGGAGAAATTCATATGCATCCAATGAATTGAAGGTTGCATTTTGAAGGGTAATTTGCTCCGGGATAACAGCAAACTGCAAGCCTGATGGATTAGCGGTCGCGGTAATATCCGGTATCAGCGGCAGAAGAGTTGGTGTAAAGGTGACCGTAGATGGGATTGGTATAGTCGTTTGTGTGGGTGGAATATATATCGTAGCTAACGGAGGGTTGGTTGCGCTGGGTGGAAGTGAGTCGGCAACGAGTGAGGCTTTTCCACAGCTGGTTAAAAGAACTAAGATGGACAAGGATAAGGTGAATACCTTATTCATTTGTGAGGTCCTTTCTTCCCCTTTCGGATATCAACTTCTCTGGTTATGCACAATTGGAAACAGGTCTTGGGAGCCAAAGTTGAATTGGATCACCCCACGCATTGCATTAACAACAATTCTTATACACTTAAAAGCAAGTCGAAGTTCATACACATCCCCAATGGTTGTCTCCACCAACAAAGGTAAAAATACCACTGCCGCTAATGATCAAGACAGGATGAACGGCGAAATAAATAACGCAATAATTCCATAAAATAAGTTTTTGCGTGATATAATTCCCACCACTCTTATTAATGAGATTTTAATCTAGCAGTAACTATTTAGTTTGCTTAGTGTTGTATTTCTATACAAGTGGCTTAAATCATGCTGCGATGAAATACGATCCTGATTATCGTCTCTCTGGCATAGAAAAAACCTCGGTTACCATGTGGATTGGTAATCAATTGGGTATCATTAAGAATGCCAATGGGCTGTTTGCAAGCTCATTGGCATTTTTGTTTCTAAAACAAAGCTGTTTGCGTTACTGGTCTGTTGATTTATCTTCGGCAGGCGAGTTATCCTTATGATGCTGGCGTTCCAGAGCTTGCTGGGCGCGTTGGGCATATAGGGAGGCTGGCCAGGTGTCGATTGTGGAATTGAACTCGATCGTCGCCTTAGAACCATTATTTTGGCGTAAATATGCAATGCCAAGATTGAAATGCGCGGCGGCTTCGTACTTCACACCTAATGATCCATGATTTTCTAGGCTGAGTACATCTGTGAATAATGTAATTGATTCGTTAAGCTTGTTTTCCTGTAATAGCAATGTCGCCTGGTTAACCATCAGGATTAATCTGCTTGTTTGGTCGGGCCATAAATGAGAGGCAAAACTATAGATCCTTTCAGCTTGAGCATATTTACCTCGTCTGGCAAAATAATTCGCCAGGTCCACAATCAGGCGAACACGCAGCGTGACCACGTAAAGAAGCAGGAGGAACACGGTCGGATGGATTTGCACAGGTGTCAGCACAACAAGGATGACAAAAATAGCAGTGATGCAAACAGATTCAACCGCAAATCGTACAGAAAGACCTTCCCGTCGCAAGAGTGCCATCCCACCGAACACTACGATGTACAGCAATCCGATCAACCCAATCATTATATGCAGGCTCATTTTTTTCCTCTCATGGATTCCTCAAAGCTAGGTTGGATAGTATCTCAGCTTTCTGAGCCTGTCAATGATTATGCCTTATTGGATGATAAAGGAGGTGCCCTATCGAATAAAAGCCAAGCCGTCTTGGGTTCGTACAACGATCGTAACGTTTTAAAAATTCAACAATTGGAGGAATAGATGAATTCACTTATTGCACTCTTAATTGGTGCAGCTACCATTGCCGTAGGGTATTTCGTATATGCCAGGACGATCAATACGAATATTATCAAGCCCGACGAGAAAAAAGCTACACCGGCCAAGATGTTTATGGATGGCGTCGATTTTACCCCCGCCAATCGTAACGTCTTATTTGGTTATCAGTTCAAATCCATTGCAGCTTTGGGACCCATCCTCGGCCCGATCATTGCTGTGCAATGGGGCTGGTTGCCTGCCCTGTTATGGATTGTCATCGGAACCTTTTTCATCGGTTGGGTGCAGGATTACACCAGCATCATGATCGGAGTGCGTGAGGAAGGTCAGTCCTTTGGAGCCCTCAGCTACCGCCTAATCTCACCCCGCTCGCGCATGATCTTGCTTATCTTCATTTACTTCTATTTATGGCTGATCATGGGCTCATTCGGTGTTCAGGTAGGCTATAACCTGCTCACAAAAGTGACTGTTCCACTGGGCGTGATCATTGTGATCCTGGTTGGTATCCTGGCAGGTCAGATGACTTACAAGTGGAAGCAGGATATCATCCTCACATCCGTCATCACGGTTGTGCTTTCCTTCATCGGGATCTATTTAAGCACACTCGCACCTGTCCAGAATTTCTTCAACGGCCTATACGGTGTCAAGTTCGATGAAGCTGGTAAAGCCCTGGCTAGCCCCACGATGTTCCTGACCGTGACCCAAGCCAAGCTGATTGGCAGCTTGCTCATGGTGGTTATCTGCTACTTCGGGGCTGTGCTCCCCATCTGGCGTTGGGCGCAACCGATCAACTATGTAGCTTTCTGGATCGTCACATTGGGTATCTTGGCTGGCGTCATTGGTCTTTTGATCTGGCGCCCTGGCATGGGAGATTTCCCGGCATTTACCACCTTCAATGTGGCAGGCTTAGGTCCACTCTGGCCAATCCTATTCGTGACCATCGCCTGCGGAGCCATCTCAGGCTGGCACAGTCTAGTTTCTTCGTCAGGGACTGCTCGCCAGCTGGAAAAAGAAACTGACGCTTTGTATGTGGGTGGTGGTTCCATGTTCCTCGAGATGTTCTTCGCCATCATTGCCTTCCTAACCGCTACGGTTGCCTGGGGCAGCTTCCAGGGATACAAGGATGCCGGCGGTGGCGCAGCTCCAGCCAACGTTTTCTCCAATGGGTTGGCTGCGTTCATGAACCGATTGGGGATTCCAATAAATCTGGGGCAAGCATATGGTGGAGTGTTCCTCACCTTGATGGCTCTGACCATCATGTACCTGGTGGTTCGTTTCATGCGCGCGGCTTCATCCGAAGCGCTGGGCGATAAGATGCCCGTCATGAAGAACGTTCATGTTGGTACGGTCATCGCTTTGATCTTCACCCTGGCATTGATCTGGCTAGTACCATTCCTGCAGATTTGGGTGATGTTCGGAGCAGCCAACCAACTAATGGCCTCCCTTGCCCTGTTGCTGGTAACATTATGGCTGAAGAATAAAGGCAAGAATTACCAGTGGACTTTCTGGCCCTTCGTATTTATGTTCATCACTACCATTGGTGCGTTGCTGTACAAGGCATATGAAGCTTTCTTTATCAACCTGCCCAAGACAGCCGATGCCGCTGCCAACAAGATTGCCAACGTTACCCAATTTACGATTGCTCAGGTGATCATCGGTGCGGTAGCATTGGTTCTGGTGATAACAGCACTGTTCCTGGCGTGGGATGCCATGAAGGCATTCCGCCAACCCGCTGCCAAACCAGCTAAGGTTGAAGTATAAAGTCGTGTTAACGAAATAGGCGACGTGCAAAAATCGCACGTCGCCTATCCCAAATTTAATTGTGATGAAACCTGTTCAAATCGATGTCTTCTACCCCGTCCCGGAAGGATGGGGGATGTGTACTACGTGCGAGATGATGATGGCCCAGGCTAATCTGGGTCAGGCACCCCAGGAACGCGGCCTGGAAGAATATCCACCTGAATGGAACGAAGAGTTCCAGCGGCTCTCCACCACCATATTTACCCTTGCTGACCGTTACCAGGAACAAGTACAAATCCGAGTTTGGGATCCGCGCTCTCTCCAAGGAATGATGAAGTCCATCCGGCATGGGGTACGGCGTTACCCAACCTTTATCGTAGACGGGCATAGCAAATTGACTGGCTGGGATACCGGTAAATTGGAGCAGAAAATCCAAGCAGCCATGGAAATCAGTAATTCTGCACTATAATTACTTCACCTAAAAAGGCACATGGTAAATATTCAATTGGTGCGTGATCGTTCGATTTATATCATCAAAACGGCTTTTAAAACGCTTGGTGATATGATTTATGGTGCCACCATCTATGAGATGGTGAGAGATCTAAATAAACAGAGATCTCATATTGAGCACTTATTTGTCCTGGTTGTGTTTGGAGAATTTTTGGGGATTCCGGTCCTACCGCCCTATTACACCTTGCGTCTCCTTCCCTATGTGGTACCCAATATCACTGGTTGGAAACGAACCATGTTACGTGAGCGCGACCTGACTGACTTGTGTGATCAGGAGATCACATAACAAGAGTATTCCTTTGAAAATCATCAAGGCTAATCGCCTTGGGTTTACCAATTTTATAAGGAGCATTACATGACAGAACAAGAGAAGAAACCTGGGTTTTTTGATAACTTCAAAAGCGTGTTGTATGGCATGGCTGGTCATGATATGGCCCGTTATGCCCTCAAAACACGTGGCAGCATGGAACATCTTTTCATCCTGATTACGATGGGTGATCTGTTGGGTATACCTATCCTGCCACCTTACTACAGTCTGCGTCTCCTGCCGTATGTGGTTCCACAGATCAGCACTTGGAAGCGCCGCATGCTGCGTGAGAGAGACCTGACGGACGCTCTGGCATAGGAGCATACCATGTCACTGGCAGAAATATTCGAAAAGAATCCCAACCGCCGCTATGTCATGTTCGGCGGGAAGGGTGGGTTGGGGAAAACCACGTTCAGCGCTGCTGCAGGTTACTGGTTGGCAAAAAAAGGCTTCAAAGTCTTGGTTTTCTCAGTGGACCCGCAAGCCAGCCTCTCTGATATCTTCGAGCGCGACATTTTTGGCAAAGGGCCGATTGAGATCATGCCCAACCTGTTTGCCCAGGAGATTGATGCTGACCAACGCATCCGTGAATATCAGAACGAGATCCGCCAAAAAATCCTGGATATGTATGGGTTGGATCAGGTTCCGGAGGAGATCGAAAATTACATCCAGGCTGCTGCTGCAGAGCCGGCCATGGAGGAAAGCGCCATATTCGATGAAGTGGTGGATATCGTGATCAGCGGGGATTACGATTATTACATCTATGACCTGGTACCGCTTGGGCATGCCCTGTATTACCTGAGCATGGCATCAGTTTATGACCAGTGGATTGACAAGATCACAGGACTGCGCGAAGAGATGGCCGAGTATGGGCAGGTTGCATCCGTGATGAAGCGCGAGAAAGAAACCGAGGAAGATAAAATCCTCAAGGAGCTGCAATATATAAAGCACCGCATCAATGCCTCATCTAGCATTCTCACCGATAGAGAGAAAACGGCTTTCTACTTCGTCCTCATACCGGAAGAGATGATCATCCTGGACACTAAAAAGGCGGCCGGTTTGTTTGCAAAATTCGATGTACCGCTGTGTGGTTATATCGTCAACCGGGTCATTCCCGAAGAGCTGGCAGCCGAGCATATTCCTGACTATTTACGCAACCGGATGGGAATGCAGAAGAAATATATGCATGAGATCGACCAGATATTTGGCAAGGAAGTATTAGCCAATGTCCCGGAATTCGAGCGCGATATCACGGGATTACCCATGATCGAGCGCGTCGCAAAAGCTTTATTTGAATCGGACAGGTGAGTTATGGCACCCATTGAAATTTCCATGAAAAATTACATGGCTGAGAATTCCAGCCTGAAGTACCTCTTCTTTGGTGGCAAAGGTGGGGTAGGTAAAACTGTTTTAGCTGGCACTGCTGCAATATTTGCAGCTACCGGGCAGGGCAAACGCACTTTGTTGGCATCCACCAACCCCGTCCATTCTCTCAGCAGCCTGCTCGGTCAAGACGTGTTCGGCAGACAGACGCCCGTCACAGGGGTGCCCAACCTGTGGGCATATGAAATTGATACCAAGGACACCATCGAAAAGTCAAAGAATGAGATAAAAGAGAAGATCGAATGGTTCTTAAAGTTCGCCGATATCAAGACCAAAGCGGACGAATTCGTTGAATCAGCGACTATGAACCCATCCTTTGAAGAATCCGCCATGTTCGAGAATATGATCGATTTGATGTTCGACAACGAATATGACGCCTATGTCTTCGATACCGCACCCACTGCCAATGCCCGTCGTCTTCTAGGTATGTCGAGCGTGTATTCTATGTGGGTCAATAAGATGGTGCAAAGCCGCGAGGAAGCCACCAGCCTGAAGGACTTGCTTTCATACAGCAAGAAGAAAAAGGAAAAAGACCCTCTGATGGACTACCTGCTTCATATGCGTTCACGCATGGCGCATGCCAAAGAGCTACTCACCGACAAAGCACTGACCTCGTTCTTCTTCATCACCTTGCCCGAAGCGCTGCCCATCGCCGTAATCACCCGCTTCATCGAGTGGTTCCACGATTTCAACATCCCGGTGGGAGGGGTGATCGTGAACTTGGTCATTGATAAATCTAGTGTCAAGGATGACTCACCAGACTTTGTGAAGAACCGTGTGGCGATGCAGGACGCCTACATGCTGAAGATCGATCAGGAATTCGGCAACCGCGTGCGCGCCGTCCTGCCCCTGCTCGAGACTGAGGTGCGTGGTGTAGACATGCTAAACCGCATGGTTGCCCTGCTTTACAGCTAGGTCTGGCAAGAAGTATATATTACCTGATATTCGTTGTGGCAAATAGCTGCCACAACGAATTTTTAAGAAGGGTTGTCGTATTCGAATACTTTAGGAGGTTCCGATGCAGCTGAATACGGGTCAATGGGTGGTGATCATTATCGCTGCCATACTTATCCTCGGTTATATCCTGGGTTATTTCTATAACCGGCAGCGTGCAGAACAGATTTTTAGATGGCTGAAACAAGGATTATCCACCTTAGGTGAGGTGACCATAGGAGAAAAATTACCTGGGATGGCTACCGGCGGGCGGCTGGAGGTGAACCAGGCTGCTGCTCCCCTCAAACGGGTGGAGGCGGTATATTTGCTATCTCCTCGTGAAAACCTGCTATTTTGGGTCTTTCACATTTTGCAGGGCAGGGGCGATGAGCTGGTCGTCTGGATCAACTACCAATCCAAGCCCGAGCAATCCATTGAAGTCGCTCGCAAGGGTGACCGTATGTTTGAAAAACGTCTCAAAGATAAGGATAAACCAGCACTATCCATTGTAGATGGAAACCGTGGACTTCAGGTTGCGGTGGAAGATAAGCCGGGTGCATTGTTGTCTGGCAAAGTGCAATCATTCTTAAGCAGCCACCCTTCCACGGTGATCCGGCTGGCGTTGCGACCCGAAAAACCTAATCTGTTTCTGCGTGCCAACCTGCACACCATTCAAAAAGGCACAGCTACGGAATTTTTTTCTATGTTGAGAGACTTGGTCACATAAAAGTTGATTAACCAAACGGATTAATCTGAGAGATTCCCTACACAACAAAATCGCCCAGTAGAAGCCGGACGATTTTTTTGGTGTACTTTAGGATATTATTGCTTCTTCAACTGGCTAAAGATTGGTGAAGCTGCTGCAAATAAAATAAAGCACAAAGATACTATCAAATACGAAACATTGATTATTCTGCGTGTCTGAACCTCCCCATGCTGGTGGGTCACTTAGTGTGGTGGCAATTCCCACAAACGCACGACATCTCCCCATCCGGCAGTTGCTAATAGGGTTCCATCCGGACTGAACGCAACTTCGGATACACCTGGAACATCGATTATACCCATGACTTCCCCGGTCTCTACATCCCACAGCATCACGGTTTGACTACTTGCATTTACGCTGGTCGATGCAAGTAACCTTCCGTCCGGGCTGAATGTAACCTTCCCTGCAGCAGCATTTTGTCCTTCAAGCTTGAACAAAAGCTCCCCGGTAGCTACAACCCATAATCGAAGTTCAGGGGTCGTATTGCTGTAGCCACTTTTGGATCCGGAAGCTGCTAACAGCTTACCATCCGGACTGAATGCAACACCAGACCCCTCACCGGAGACACCGGTCATCATGCCCACTTCTTTATGACTTATAACATCCCATAGTTGTACATTGCCATCCGCATTAATTGCTGCCAGGAGTGTTCCAGCGGGGTTGAAGGCTATTTCAAAAAAAGCTTGTATATATAATTGGTCGGTTTTTCCCTGAATTGTGAGCTCGGTCAGTAACTCTCCTGTCTTCACATCCCATATCTTTGCGGAGCCTCGTCCGCTCCATGGATGGCCATCCGCTGTGGCTAGGATCATTCCATCGGGGCTGAATGCAATGCTGCGCACCGACTCATCGAAGTCGTCAAGTTTCAATAGCAGCTGGTGCGTTGCTACATCCCAGATTTGTACTCCACGCTCCACAGGTGCGTAAATTCCACCCCCTGCAGCGATTAACATGCCATCAGGGCTAAACGCGATACTATTGACAAAACCGATTTCCGTCGTCAATACTGCCAGCGGTTTCCAAGTCTGTATATCGTATAGTATCACTGGTCCTCCATAATACGCGGCTGCCAGGATATCCCCATTGGGTGAAAATGCCACCCTTTCTGAACCACCAACTGCTCCAAGGAATTTCGGTCTAATCAGCTGAGTCACTTGAGGTGCACTCTCGGGTGTGATGACCTCTGATGAATCGAGTGCAGCTTCATTACCTGTGATAGGCTCAAGGGTTTTCTCCACACTCAACTCACTCAACGTTGGCGACACTTCTGCGGTGGGGAATATAGGCACAGCAGTCGAAGAAAGCGCAGTGGGCGATGTCCCAATACATGCGGTAACCAGCAGTAAGATCAACACGAGCTCAATTCCTTGTGCAATAACCTGTTTAGGTTTCATTCTTACCTCTTTGAATATCTGAAATTTGGTTTGGCTTTGCCTCTTTTCTGGCGCTCGCCTTCGATGTCATCAGTCTAGCATCCAGGCATTTACCAGAATTGCCATTTATTACCAATAATTACTAGAAACGCAATCTTGTGTTTTGCTATGGTTAGAACAAGTAAAATAGATAACTAAATCCACTTGGATCAGCCATCACTGATGATTGATGCCATCCGCACAATCATGGTAAGTCCGGGTATTATTCCGCCCGGACCTGCCAAGTTTTTACCCCCAATCAAACCAACACATCCTGTTTTATTATGGCGCTTCAACTGGTACCTCCACTGGTCCCACGCTTCCGATTATTTTTAGCGCATTTGGTCCCTCAACAAAGCATGAAAAGTACAGTTCTCCACCCTCGATAGTCGGAAGGCTATGGGCTGTCCTGCTCGCTGGGCTGACAACATCAAGCCCAACAAATTGAGCATAAGGTGGGGAATCAGCTACTGTCCAGGCTTCCAAGTCTGCCAGTGTCTTTCCAGGATCGAGGGTCATAAAAACCACCATATAATTTTGATAAGTCGGGTCGTTTACCACAATTTCTAAATTCATTTGTGAGTCTGTCAGGGGACTAATCACTTTCATTGAGCATTTATCGCCCTTGTCGAATGTGATCACGACATTAGCTGCACTGGCTAAAGACCACCACCATGCATCCATCTCAGGCATTACCTGCGCTGCAGGGGTTGGGTTGGATAGAGGTGCGGTGGTCGGGCAGGATAGAGGTGCAGTAGTTGGGCAGGATAGAGGTGTGGTGGTTTGGATGGGCGCGGTTTTCGGGGCAGCGCATCCGGAAACTACCAGCATGACCAGTAAAATACTTACTGCCAATGTATAAACTCTCGAGCGTTTCATTTTTACCTCCTTTGGGTATCTGAAACCTTGTTTGGTTAGGTTTGGTTTGGCTCCGTCTCTACTCTGACGGTCGCCTTCGATGTCATCACTTTAGCATCCGGGCCTTTACCAGAATTGCCATTTTTTACCAATAATTACCAGAAGCCCAATTTTGTGCTATGCTATTGTTAAGACAACTCAAGCGGGACCGCTGTTCGGTAAGGAGGTCGTCATGCCTACCTCTATTCCCCAAAGCACACTTGAAAAATTCACTACCTTCGGAGACTTGCTCCGTTTTCTCCGCCGCCGCGCTGGCATCACCCAATTGGAATTATCGATTGCTGTGGGATATAGCACTGCCCAGATCTGCCGCCTGGAGCAGAACTTACGCCTGCCAGACCCTCCCACGATTGAGGCGCGCTTCGTGCCTGCCCTCTACCTGGAGAATGAGCCCAATGCAGTTGCCAGGCTGCTGGAGCTGGCTGCCAACGTCCGGCGGGAGGATGCTCCCGAGCCAGGTTTGAGCCCTTACAAAGGCTTGGAATACTTCGACGAATCCGATGCAGGCCTGTTCGTTGGTCGGGAGGCGTTGAGTGCCAAACTGGCAGAGCACGTTCTTTTCCTGGTTTCCAAAAAGGGTGCCGGTGAAAAGAGGTTCTTTGCTATCGTCGGCGCTTCGGGTAGCGGAAAATCCTCGCTCGTCCGGGCCGGCCTGGTCCCAGCCCTACGCTGGAACAAACAATCCGCCAATTGGCAAATCCATGTTCTGACCCCCACCTCTCATCCACTCGAAAGCCTGGCAACCGCGCTTTCACAGGATACTACCTCGGTCGCTTCTACCACGGCTATGATGGACGACCTGCGCCAAGACGGGCGCTCCTTGGGTCTTCACATCAAGCGCGAGCTGAAAACCACGGGCGCTTCCAAGCTCCTGCTGGTCATTGACCAGTTCGAAGAGTTGTTCACGCTCTGTCATTCTGAAGAAGAGCGCTCGGCTTTTATTGATAACCTGCTCACCGTTTCATCGGATGATGATAGCCATGCCATCATCGTGATCACCCTGCGCGCAGATTTCTATGCCCACTGCGCCAGCTACCCCTTACTGCGCCAGGCGCTTGCCTTGCAGCAGGAATATATCGGCAC
>Ga0153916_10000409_pt1 | contig 28590 bp, 26 predicted proteins | sample Opewatmetagenome_FD_109642 | JGI IMG/M metagenome (GOLD analysis project Ga0153916, IMG submission 109642) | Freshwater wetland microbial communities from Ohio, USA - Open water 3 Core 3 Depth 4 metaG | ecosystem: Environmental > Aquatic > Freshwater > Wetlands | place: USA: Ohio, Lake Erie...
ATCCGCTATCCGCAGGCGGGAAAAAGGGGGACAAAAGCCCTGTAAGGGCGTCACAGAGTAGCCTGGGGCAACGCCCCAGGGGCAGAGTAGGTCAGGATCCCTGTGATCCTGACATCCTTTATCCGCTATCCGCAGGCGGGAAAAAGGGGGGACAAAAGCCCTGTAAGGGCGTCACAGAGTAGCCTGGGGCAACGCCCCAGGTAAAAGAACCACCCAAACCATAGGGTCGGTGAGGGTAGCTGATTGATTGTGTTTCTGCCAGGTTTCAATCCCAATGCGACGGGAATATCCTGTCCTGCCGGACGCATGGGAAATCGACACTTTCTTTCTCACTTTCACACCTTTTCACCTTCTCACTTCTTTGCGCCCTCTGCGCCTTTGCGTGAGCTATTTTATCTTCCCATCTTCTATCTCAATAATTCTATCTGCCTTAGATGATAACGCTTCGTTGTGTGTCACAATCACCGTCGTCTGCCCCCGTTCCTGCGACAACGACCACAGGAGCTCGTGCAACGATTCCGACGACGCCTTATCCAAATTCCCTGACGGTTCATCCGCCAAGAGCAGCTTCGGGTCGTTCATCAACGCCCGCGCCACCGCCAATCGTTGCTGTTCCCCGCCCGACAATTCCCCCGGCTGATGTTTCACACGGTGATCTAATCCCACCCGCGTCAACAATTCCATCGCCTTTGGCTTAGCTTCCTCGGGCGTCTTCCCCGCAATCAACGCCGGAATCAACGCGTTTTCCAACGCCGTAAATTCCGGCAGCAAATGATGAAACTGAAACACGAACCCGATTTCCAGATTCCGTATTCTAGCGAGCTCTGTATCAGATTCCCCGGTCAACACATGGTCATTGAATGTAATTGTCCCGCCGGTCGGTCGGTCCAGCGCACCCAGCAGGTGCAACAGCGTCGATTTTCCTGCCCCGCTGGGTCCTACAATGGCAATAATCTCCCCCCGCCGAAACGCCAAATCTATCCCCTTCAGCACCTTCAGTTCCTGCTTCCCAATCCAGAACGACTTACAGAGCCCTTCTGTCTTTATCAGTACTTGATTTGTCACCAATTTGTCACCCATCTTAAGTCATCCCGAATATCTCTTCATCATCCTGATTATTCCTTGGTCATCCTGAACGAAGTGAAGGACCTCTATCGCATTGTGGCGCGGAATCTGTCGTCTGATGTATGACGCGGTAGTCGCCTTCCAACGTTGGACAGCAAGACCATTTAACAATTTGACAATTCAGCAATTTAACAATTGAGCAATCGAACAATTTAGCAATTCGACAATCCAGCCATCCCACTTCTTGCCACTTGTCACCTGCAACTTGGTACTAAATATGTAGTTCCACCACATCCCCATCTTCCAACACATAATCCCGCGGCACCTTCCGCCCATCGTAAGTGTTCTTCCCCCACAGGCGTGCGAATTTTAACTTTTCCCCGAAATCCTTATGTACCGAGGCTGCCAAATCCATGACAGTCTTGCCTCTGGTCAGCACATACGGATCGGTCAAATCCGGCTCTCTTCCAGGGATCTTCGTGAAAATCCTCATCAGCTGCAACCGCCGAAACAACGCCTCCCCCAGCATATCGAACCCTTTTCCCGCCTTGGCTGAAATACCGATCACCTCATAACGTCCCGCTGCCAATTCCACAAAAATCTCGAATGTCTCACCCGCCCCTGCCACTTCCAATTTGTTCGCCGCGATAATGGTCGGCAATCCCTTGACCCCAATTTCTTCCACATATTCCGCCCGCCCCACCAGCTTGATATTGACCCGATCCAATCCCGCTTCAATTTCGTCCAGATCCTGTGTTGGCTCCCCTTCCGCAAAATCCAATACCAACACCGCACCATCCGCCAATTTCAACATTTCCGCTTGCCACCATTCCAATTTCCCGTTCACAATCGGCGGCATATCGATCAATTGGAACGACACATTTTCGTACTTCATCATTCCTGGTACCGGTCGCTGAGTGGAATACGGATATGGTTCCACCACGGTCTGAGCCGACGGACACACGGTTTTCAACACTTGCGATTTCCCCGAATTGGGTGGACCAATCAGCACCACTTGCGCCGCCCCTTCCTTGTCCACCAAATACGGATTTTGCCGCCGGGACTGCTGCTTCTTTCGTTCCCCTTCCCGCTGCAGCTTGGCGATTTTCTGGCGGAGATCGGCTTTCAGGTGATCGGTGCCCTTATGTTTGGGCATGATCCCAAGCATTTCCTCGATAATCCGGATTTTCTCATCCGGTTCTCGAGCCTGTCTCAGCCGCTTTTCCGCAGCAAAATAATCTGGTGGTAAATTCGCCGGCATTCTGTCCTTTCCCGCCAGCTCTTCGTCATCCTGAGAAGTTTCTCTGTCATCCTGAACGCAGTGAAGGATCTCGGATTTTGTGCTGCAGGGTGTCTTCACCTTGCAGATCGCAGGTCGCGTTCCAAGCGCAGCGCAGAAATCCAATCCATAGTCAGTATCTAATCCTTCTCTTTGTAAGGATTTTCAAGATAAATCACTACATGCCATGCCAACAATTTCAAACCAGGAATGTAATTCAGTACCGCGCGGTCAATTACGCGAAGAACTCGAACTATCCCACGAAAAAATATGGTATTTCTAAAAGGAACGGCAGAAATCGAAAACAAATGAAAATAGCGAAAATGTGTTTTGCGAAATAGCTTCGTCATTAAGAAAAGATCCTGTCGTTTCATTGGATGTTCTTCACTAGTTCGGTATTGAAATGTCATTTTCCTGTATAGATTGATCACAGGATTATGTCCAAGTGGTTCTATGAACAAAGCTCTCCCAGCAGGTCTCAGTACCCTTGCAATCTCTTTTAATGCTTTTTCCATATCAAGATGGTGCAGAATTGCAGTACCACGAACTACGTCGAAAGTCGAATCATCGAAATCCAGATGCTCTGCATCCATCATGGCGAAAGAGATTCCGGAGACCCCGCGATCCTTGGCGCGCATTCGGGCTTTCTTAATGCATGTTTCCGAAATATCTATACCTGTGACCTCCGCTCCATGTTCTGCCATAAAAAATGAATAACTGCCAGTCCCACAGCCATATTCAATGGCTTTGGCACCCGGACAAATCGGCGCCAACAGACTATCATGATAATCATCACAATCCTGAACGATCGAATAGAATTTCCTGGTGGATTTCCGTACGTCTGATTCGGCTACTTGATCAAAAAACTCCCGGTCTTCTGTCATTTGTTTCCCCATCTTTTCTCCCCTTGAACTATTACCTCAACTTGTCCGGCAACCGTCGGATTCCCAGGGGGTCGTACCACGGGCATCTTGCCCGTGGCTGGCTTTGGAGTGCGCAGGCTCGCCTGCGCTTTGTATTGCTGAGGCTTGCCTCAGCATGTAGGTCGGGTTCCAAGCGCAGCACAGAAACCCGACAATCAATCGTCTTCCTTGTATCTTCAAGCCCCGTGGCTGGCTTTGGAGTGCGCAGGCTCGCCTGCGCTTTGTATTGCTGAGGCTTGCCTCAGCATGTAGGTCGGGTTCCAAGCGCAGCGCAGAAACCCGACAATCAATCGTCTTCCTTGTATCTTCAAGCCCTGAAAGGGCGTAATAGAGTAGCCTGGGGCAACGCCCCAGGTATCCGATCCATCCAATCCCAGGGTGGGTGGGTGGGGGATTGGGTGGCGTGTATCATGGGCGTCCCGCCCATGACCCCCGTCCCACGTGCATCCTGCGCATGAACACGGGCGGGACGCCCGTGGTACTTGCCACTTGTAACTTGCCAACTTGCTGACTATTCGTATCTTATTGCCTCCACCGGGTCCAGCTTCGCCGCCTTCCGTGCCGGATACACCGCCGCCAAATAACTCAATAGCACCGCCACTACATCGATCGCCACAAAATCAAACCACTGCATCCTGACCGGCAGCCAATCCAGGAAATAGATGTCCGACGGCAGCGCGAACACCTTGTATTTAATCTGGATATAGCACACAGTCCACCCGATGGCAGTCCCCAGCACCGCCCCAATCACCCCCACGATAAGTCCCTGTATTGTAAATATCTTAGATATCCCCTGGGACGTCGCACCCATGGATTTCAATATCCCGATTTCCTTCTTCTTTTCCAATACCACCATAATCAAGGTCGAAATCACGTTAAATGCCGCCACCATAATGATTAACGACAAGAGAATGAACCACACCCATTTTTCCACCTTCATCCAACTGAACAGATTCCGCCGCATCTCGATCCAAGTCCTTGGATAATAAGGATATCCCAACGTCGCTTCGATCACATTCTTGACATCCTGCGCCGCCCACATATCGTCCAATTTGATCTCCACGCCGCTGACCAGGTCGCCCATCAGGAACAGCTTTTGTGCCGATGGGATGGAGATATACGCAAACGCATCATCGAATTCGTACAGTCCGGTTTCGAAAATCCCCGTTAAGCGATACATCTTGACCAACGGCTGGCTAAACGTCGATGTAAATCCAGCCGCGCTAAAGAGTAATATGGTGTCCCCCTTGATCGCGATCAGTCGGTCCGCCAGGTATTTGCCTAATACGATTCCCGGCAATCCGCCGCTGTCCGGAACGCCCAAATCTAAGGAGCCATATACAATATTCTTAGGAAGATCCGACACCTGCCCGGCGGTCGCCGGATCAATCCCTCGGATAATCACGCCTTCGGTTTCTTTGCCGCACCGGATCATGCCTTTTTCCATGATATACGGCGAAATCCCGATGATATGCGGGATGTTCTTGATTTTGTTGATAATATCTTGCCAATCATCGACGCCTTTGTCATGATAGGTTTCCACCCGGATGTGCGCATCGGCGCCGATAATCCGGTTTCGGACTTCCGATTCGAAGCCGTTCATCACGGAAAGCACGATGATTAGAGCCGCTACGCCGACGGTCACTCCGCCGATGGAGATGTAGGTGATCAGGGAGATGAATCCCGTTTTCCGCTTGGCGCGGAGGTAGCGCTTCGCAATAAAATACTGGTAAGACATGTAGTACTACTAAAATTGATTGAGTTGCAGGCGGCGCAAATTGGGCGATTTCTCAGCGGGAAATTAGCGCTTTTTTGCGCCAAATTAGCGATTTTTTTAGCGGAAATTTCGCCTTTTTTTCGCTCTTTTCTTCCTCTTTTACTGGTCTGCCGACTGGCAGATCGAGAGGGGGGACGAAAAAGGGGGTCACATATCGAGCTTAGGAGTTTTCTCGCTTTCCCGGAGTTCCCGCTTCGCCTTTTTCAATGTCTCGCTGGTATCCGGCAAATCGGGCGACTTCTTATCGAAAAAGTCCTGTATCGTATAAATCTGCAAGATCGGGTATTCCCGATTCGACCCCGGCATTTTCCATTTCCCCAACGCTGCGGCTTCCGATTGCATTCCGGAAGTCGGCGGCTCCAACGCCAGCAACACTCCCAACGGCGCCTGCTCCCGCTCCAATACTCGCCCCAAGGCTCGCACATCCTTCGGCTGATACCCGCCGCCCTTGACCTCGATGATCGCCTTATGGAACTTGCCCTGATAATCCTTGAAATACAACAGCCCATCGATACCGGTATCTCCGCCGCCTTTACTCTTGAACGGTTGCCCGCCTAACAGCGACACCGCCCAGGCTTCGAATTGGAACGGACTCTGCTTGAACAATTCCCGAGCCGCCTCCACTGATTCCGGTTCCCCCACGGTGGTGAATTCGACGTTGGGAAAATGGTCGCGCAACCGCTTCTTGATCAACGAAATCGCCAGATGAGTAATATCGATTCCGATCCACGACCTCCCCAATTTTTCCGCCGCCGCCACCGCCGTTCCACACCCGCAAAACGGGTCCATCACCACATCACCCGGGTTCGAGGATGCCTGGATGATACGTTCAAGTAATTCAAGAGGTTTCTGTGTTGGGTAACCCAGGCGTTCTTTTGCCATGGGACCAACCGGTGAAATATCGTCCCAGAGGTTTTGCACTGGCTGACCCTGCAATTCGTCAAGATATCGTTTTCGGGCTATCCTTCCAGTCTTGATTTTCGGAAAATACAGCCTACCTTCTTCATCCCATTGCTCCATCTTTTCTCTGGAAATAGCCCAACCGTTCTTAGGGGGCTTATATCCTTTATACTCATATGTCAGATTAGGTCTTGGCGAGGGGCTAGAGAGGTCGGCAATCCGAAACCTCCGTCCATTTTCATCAACATGTCTGTAGAATTTTTCAATATACGAGGGGTCGCTCATTCCGTAAACTGACTTTAGTGGTGCACGTTTCGACTTTGCATAGTACAATAGAATATCGGTACATGTGCCGAATCGAAAACTCTTGATAGATGTCTCGCCCCTACCTGTTTTCCTCTTCCATATTATGTCATTTCTGAAATTCTCCACCCCAAAAATCTGATCCATCAATATCTTCAAATAATGGCTGGCGGTGGGGTCGCAGTGCAGGTAGATCGAACCGGTGGGTTTCAATACGCGATGCATTTCCACCAAGCGAATTGCCATCATCACCAAATACGCCATCAGGTTATTGATGCCAAGGAATCCCTTGAACGATTCTATGACATTTTTCAAGGTCGCCGGATACTTCCCTTCCATGATTTCTTCATAAGCATCCTGGGCATGCGTTCTCCAGCTCCAGGTGTCCTCGAAGGCTTGGATTTGCGCCGCCTCGTCTTTTCCGGTCTGGTCTTTGAAAATCACATTATAGGCTCGTTTGGAATTGAACGGTGGGTCTAAGTATATAAGGTCCACCGATTCATCAGCCTGATACTTCCTGAGTATCTTCAGGTTATCGCCGTAGTATAAGGTGTTCATTTCTTGCTATGCCCCTTATTATTGTTCATTATCTTTTCCAAATGAAATTCTTTTGCAAGTTTAGCTACTCCACTGTCTAACATCACATTAACATCGTCACTCTCATATCCAAATCCTCCAAGAGGTAAAACAGTTGCTTTCATACCAATGTATGCGGTTTCTGCAGGAGGAACGATTCTGACTCTGTCGCCAACCTTAAACTTTTTCATTTCCTTATCTCCTTGACTAATTGGTCTAATATTAAGTCACTATACCCCACCATCTGTGTTCTGTTTAAAGAGCTGACAAATCCAAGATGGATTCCGCTTAACCGTGGAGTGCTTTCAGACGTGTTAGAATGTTTCCTCGAACCAAATAGCAATGCCACCAGAGCTATAAGAAAGACCATTAAAAGAGTATAGAATGAGATGTTCAGGAAGATGGATTTAAACTTAATCTTTCTGGACTTATATCTTTTTATCTCCTCTGGCATATTAGGGTCAATTCTCTTAGTGGTAGGATATATTCCAACAATTGAGCAAACCAGTGAGACAAGCAGAATGATGAAGAGGATGACCTTGATTGTTGTGGAGATCGGCAATTTGTCGTAGAATCCAAGAAGGGCCGAAAGAAGAGCGATATTAATAGTTATAAATATCTTCAATACGTCATTTATGACCGATATGCTCTCCTTAAGTGATGCAAAGGCCCATCGCTTGTAGAAAAGTTGTTCTTCAGTTGGTTGTTTACCTTTGATTATCTCATTCATTTTGATACCTTCTCTCTTAAGTGAGCGGGCTGTGTCCCCCTATATATCTCGTTTGACTCACAGTCCTCCACGAGGCTTTCCCTCTGTGTCATCGCATATGACTTCTACGCGATTCTCCTGCCCACAATTTTTGCACGGAATTAAATATATGCGGGACCTATTGACGTTTACTGCTTCAGTTAAAGACATTAGCGCGCCCTCAGTCTCAAATTCGTTCTCCGCATGGCAGTTGAAACATTCGAATAGCTTTTTCACGAATCCTCCTTTTTTCAAATGAATGATTGGCGGCATGTAGGTCCGGTTTCGATCCCAACCGGTCGGGGGAAGAAATCCGACCATCAATCGTCTTCCTTGAAGAAGTTACAAAGTTAGAAAGTCAAAAAGTCAAAAAGTTGACCCCCCTTGTTTCCCCCCTACTTGCGTAGGGGGGAAGAATAGGGTTTTGCGAAGTTCCCCCCGAACACCCGAATGAATTCGGGTGTTGATCCCAAGGTGAGAAGCAAACTTCCCGCTGCCAAAGCGCCCACAAGGGCGCACTCCAAATTCTCCCCCCTTCTACTGAAGGGGGAAAAAAAAGGGGGGTCGTATGATGTCACCTATCACCCGAATGAATTCGGGTGTTGTCTCAAAAGCCAAGCGCCCGTTCCTGCCGGATTTCGCCGTAGGCGTCCATTTGGACAAGCGCAGCGTAACCTGGCAGGTGGTGGTTGAAGCCCGCCCACTTGAGGGGCTTACGCCCAGGTTACATCCCGACCAATCGGGATTTGAAACCTGGCGGGAACCATAGGGGGCGTGCGCCGTCTCTCTGATCGCCCGAATGAATTCGGGCGCTGATACAATCGGTCGGTGGCTGTCAGGTGAGGACACGACTTAAGCGCTTAGGTCGCCTGACAGCACACAATAGCCCCTACTCTGGATTCCCGCTTTCCGCCACGGCGGACAAGTTGGCGCCCTACGCGAATCACGGGCGGGACGCCCGTGCCACGAGGCAAGCCCCTAGGGGGCAAGCCCCCAAGGGGCAAGCCTGCGCACTGCAAAGAATCAGCCCTCGGGGCGAAGTTGAGGGAAGAAAATGACATCGCGAATCGAAGCTTGATCCGTGAAGAGCATCACTAATCGGTCGATTCCCAAACCCAATCCTGCAGCCGGAGGCATCCCGACCTCCAGCGCCTCCACGAAATCCTGATCCATCTCATGAGCTTCGAAATCCCCAGCCTGCCTGAGTTTTACCTGCTCTTCGAACCGAGCCTTCTGGTCCAGAGGGTCATTCAATTCGCTAAAGGCGTTACCAAGTTCCAAACCCCCGGCAAATACCTGAAACCGTTCCACCAAGCCAGCTTCGGTGCGGTGTTTCTTCGCCAGAGGAGACATCTCAATCGGATAATCATAGACGATGGTCGGTTGGATCAAGGTAGGTCGCACCAATTCCTTGAACATCTCGTCATTCAATTTCCCGATGCCCCAGGTTGCTTCGGCATCCAATCCCAGTTCGCGAGCAACCTGCAGCAGCGTCTTTTGATCATACCCGCGAAGCTCGTGGTGGGTGGCCTGCTTCAAAGCCTCATACCAGGTGACCCGCTTCCAGGGCGGTTTCAAGTCGATCCTGTTCCCCTGATAGGTGAGCTCATCCGTGCCCAATACGGCTTTGGCGGTCACGGGTATCATATGTTCGATGCGATCCATGGCGTGGTGGTAGTCCTCGTAGGCGGCGTACCATTCCAGCATGGAGAATTCCGGGTTGTGATTGCGGTCCATGCCTTCGTTGCGGAAGTCCTTGCAGATTTCGTACACCTTCTCGAATCCGCCCACCAACAGCCGCTTCAGGTATAATTCGTCGGCGATTCGCAGGTACAGAGTCATATCGAGGGAGTGATGCTTTGTAGTGAACGGTCTTGCCATGGCGCCGCCATAGATCGGCTGCAGAATCGGCGTTTCCACCTCCAGAAATCCGTCCGCATCCAGAAAATTCCGTATGGCAGTGATTGTCCTGGCACGGGTGCGAAATATGCCGCGGATTTTAGGATTGACGATCAAATCCACGTACCGTCTGCGGTACCGAGATTCCTTATCGGTGAAGGCGTCGAACACTTCGCCCTCTTTCTCTTTGACGATAGGAAGCGGGCGGAGGTTCTTGCAAAGCAGGGTTATGGATTTGGCATGGATGGTGATTTCGCCAGTTCGGGTCTTGAATACAAATCCTTTGATGCCGACAATATCCCCTACATCAAGCTTTTTCGCCCATTGGAAGGTGTCTTCGCCCAGGTCGTCCCGTTTCAGGTAGATTTGCAGCCTGCCGGAGTCATCCTGGCAATGCATGAAAGCGGCTTTTCCCATCAGCCTCAATGGGGAAATGACGCGACCGGCTACGGCAACTTCGGGGTGGGCATCGGGATTCGAATCGTCAAACAGGCGGCGGGCTTCTTCCAATGTGTGGGTCTTGTCAAAACGGTAAGGGTAGGGATCGATGCCTTGTTGGATCAGCCAGGACAGAGTATCCCGCCGATCCGACATGACTTTGTTGAGTTCGGAATCATTCATGAGTCACACGTCATTAAGAACTGTCACTATAATAGTTTGCCAATGTCGCTATGGCATTTTCTTGTCCTGTGCCGGGACGCGCGCGTGTTTCGCCTTCTCCAGTGTGGCGCCCGGTTATTCCAGGAACACGGCAGTCACCCGATAGTACCGAGCAAGCCGCCAACTCTGGGACAGGACGTTGACATCCAGGTAGTTGCTGTTGGTGGTGTATCCGAGCCTATTCGCCGGTTGAATAGGCACACTAGGGTAATCCGAGGCATAGATATAATACCCGTCGGCGCTGGGGATGGCGCTCCACGACAGAGCGATGTGGTTCCCGATCTTCATAACGTTGACATTATTCATGACGAGAGCCTCACCGGTGCCAGACACTGTGACCACCGCATTTCCACCGGAGCTGATGATCTGCAGAGAATCGGTATGGGACCCGGAATGAGTCGGGAGGAATGTCACCGTGACCACCAGAGAATCATCATAGGCATATGCCTGCCCTGTGGTAGGATCTGCAAAAAAACACGGACTGGACGAGACAATGTTCGTGACCTCGACAATGCCCGTACCGTCATTATAGACGACGAACGTCCTGTCCGCAGTGTACCCTTGAGTCACCTGACCGAATTCCAGGTGGTTCGTATCGAGTGAAATTTGCGGTTCCATCAGATTATTCAGCATGGAACGGATGGCGGTTTCGTTGAACCCGGTGGCGGTGTACCTGACGATTTGTCCGTCGTCCACGATGGCGTTATGAGGAAAATACAGATACCCACCCACGACCGGAATGTAAGAAGCGCACACTGATCCGCTCATGTCGCTTAGAACAAAATGTGTCAAACTGAACAGGTTTTTCCAAGCGGTGCAGGTCGCCAAATCTTCCTCAAAACCCACCGCCATCACTTGAACGCCCTGGTTTGCGTAGTCCTGCCAAATTGCTTGTAAGCGCGGAGCCTCCGCGCGACAGCTTGGTCATTCGTAAAACCAGAAATTGAGCAGCACGATGCGATCGCTATAGTTGTATAGCGAGATCGACGCGCCGTTCCAATTCGTCAACGTAAAATTGCTGACGTGATCTCCAACTTGATAAGCGCCCCATGTGAGATTGAATCCGGAAAGTGCCAGGATTCCAACCATAATCGCCCTGATCAACCAATTCATCTTTTGCCGTTTTTCCATTCGTATCCTCCTTGCCGTTTCAGTCGTCCGTGCATAAGCATCCCCTCGTGAAACGAAGCGGCAATGCCGCAAAACACACATGCCTTACAGACGCTCGGTCGTTTTCCCGATTTCGCTAAGACTCTTCTTTGCCACAAATACGAGGTGAAACGCCTTTTTGCCTTCCTCCTTTCTGTCTTGCCAACCCCGAAAACAGTGGATCGTCTCGAATCCGGCTTCTCGAAGCAACCGTTCGATCTCGTGACGAGTGTACATCCGCAACGGGATCGTGAGGTGAAAAGTCTTGACGCAGCCGTCTTGCTCCACCAGGCTGGTTTCGTCATGGACAAACACCGCGTCAACATCATCCACGGTGTGGCGCAAAATTCTCAGGATCCTCGTCGTATCTTTTTCGTGGGTAGTGACTTCGGAATCTCTGAACCGCCCAAGCAGGTTGAGGAAATTCGCCACGTCGAAAATAAGGATTCCGCCGGAAGTCAAGGCACGATGGATGACCGTCAGCGCTCGCAGAGCATCGTAGTCGGTCTGCAGGTGGTTGAACGCGCTGAAGATCATCAAGACCGCGTCAAAACGCGATTCAAATTCGAGCTCCCGAACGTCCCAATGGAGAATCGGTACCGAGGCGCCTTGCAGCTTGTTCCGCAGGACGTCCAGCATCTCAAGTGATGCATCGGCGGCGGTGACCTCATAGCCCTGCTGGACCAGCGGAATGACATGGCGACCGGTGCCGGCGGCGGCGTCCAGGATGGTCTTGACCCGCACATCCGCCAGATTGGCGAACGCCCATTGGAAGAATTCCATCTCCAACCGAGTCGCCTCCGGTCGATCGTAGATAATATCGTAATAAAGTGACAGTTGTTCGTAACCCACGATTACTCCATGTAGCAGAAGGTTATCACTGTTCTAAGAGCCAATTCCGCAGATTGAATTCCGGGAACAGCGAGAAGTTCAATACGGCGATGGTCAGCAACCTGGAATCAGAACGAATCAATAATTGTCCTATTCTTCAGATTTGTTTCCGCTTAGCCAATCCCCTTTGGCTCATAACTACTCTTAAGACGTCACTTATCTTGGAGAGATGATTCGCTAATCAGGTTGACCCGCCGATAGATATTGCTGAAGTCTTTTTGTAATAACATCCTTGACAAGCCGTGCCTCACCAAAAGCGTTAATCGCAGTATCCTTATCGGTTATCGGATAATCCCCTGGATACCTGAATTCGACACCGTATGGGCTTAACCACACACACGAATCAAGGTCCCTTTGCAGGTTGGGGTCTACGGAGTGAGATAGGGCAAGTAACTCATTTAGGTTATGCGTTTTTCGAAATTCTATCTGCTGAAAAACAAGGTATGCTTTCAGAAATTTCTCCGCAGTTTGCTGGGAATGAAATGCAGATGGGTAGTAGTCGTCCATCTCAACCGTTAGAAGTGTTTCTGCGGCTTTAAAATCCAGTTCGGCTTTCCTAATCCACTCTTGCACGAAATCCCAGATGACTTGCTCACGATTCCGCATATACTATTCTTCCGTATTTTGAGGCGGGATAGGCAATGCCTCCGATGATGTCTTTGGTCTCCAGAAATTCCTCGTTGCTCATCCAGATAATTTGAACCGGTATGGAGAATTCTCTGAAGAATTCATTCTGCAGTTGGTAGGTTCTGTCCAGGGATAATCGTGTTTTTCCCACTACCAGAATATCCAAATCACTGTCTTTTCCCGGATTCCCTTGAGCATGAGACCCAAACAGGATTACCCTCGAAGGTTTGTATTGCCTTCGGATTCTCTCTGCAAGGATGCGAACCACCTGCTCGATGTTCTTGACTTTAATTACGTTCTGACTACTCATTTGCCTAACCCTGTGACGTTTTTCGTATTATGCACCTGAGGGTTTGATATGTGAGTTTTTCTGCGATATCAAGTAGTATTGTCTTAGACAACTCCAGAGCCAATATGACCATTATATCACCACCGCCGTCCCGTTGACATTCACCATTAGCATGCCGTTCTGGGCGCCCAGAACTTCGTAGTCCATGTCCACCCCCACCACCGCATTGGCGCCCATGGCTTTGGCTCGCGTCTCCATTTCAGTAAGGGCAATTTGCTGCGCCTCGATCAACTTTTTCTCGTACGCCGCACTTCGCCCGCCTACAACATCCCGGATATTAGCCAAGAAATCCAGCACGATGTTCGCACCCATAATCGCTTCGCCGCTGACAATGCCCTTGTATTCCTTGATGGGCTTGCCTTCGATGGTGGGGGTGGTAGTAACAATCATCAGGTCGCCTCTTCTATCACTCTCGAATTCTAGTTCTATGAACTTCCACCAAGAACAATTTTCCTCGATAATGATCCGTTTCTGGATGAGCTGACAAGAAATCGAGTAATCTCGCCAAAAGCTGCGGCATGTTCTCAGGATGATTTCTGACCTGCAGGGCGATGATGCCTTTGAATTCCGCCGGAGGATATGTCACGATATCTGCAAAATCGCCATTTAGCGAAATCAGAATGGAATCCATATCCTGCGCCTTGGAGATTACGGCTTGGTCTGTTGAATCGGGACGGGCATAGTCTCTCAATCGGAAGACCTCATGACCGGCGTCCCGAAGCCCAAGTATTACCGAATTCGAGACACATTGGTCGGCAAAGAATCTCAGGCTCATATGGTTGACACTTCGAATTCTGACAACTCTCGAGCATAATCCAAGCAGGCTGCAATCTGCACCTTAGTAAGATCCGGAAATTCTTTCATGATTTGCCCTGCTGAATTGCCTGCAGCTAAGTAGCCGAGAATAAGCCCGACCGTGATTCTCGTCCCTTTTATTCTTGGCTTCCCTCGAAGCACATCGGGTGTGCTTACGATATGTTCTCTCCAATCGGTTGGCATAATGTCCTCACTCAGCTTCTTGGTTGTTCATGTAGATTCTTGGGACACGCGTGGTCAGCAGTATCGGGATTTCATAAGGGATATGTCCGGTAATTCCACATATTTCCCCCACGGTGATTTCGTCATCACCTTGTCGTCCAATCAAAGTCACCGCTTCCCCGACTTCGGGAGGATCGACCGGTCCTACGTCCACCATCAGTTGATCCATGCACACCGCCCCCACAATGGGATACCGCTTGCCTCGAATCAACACGTGCCCTCGATTGCTCATTGCCCGAGGATAGCCGTCGCCGTAGCCTATCGGAATGGTGGCAATCCACGTATTTTGCGGCGCCCGCCACGTCATGCCGTAACTGATTGGGGTGTCCTTCCGAACGCCTTTCAGGAATACGATTTCGCTGACCAGTTCCAGGACCGGTTCTAATTCAAGGACTGGTGGCTGGCTTGGATGAGGAAATTGCGCCGCAGGCGTCCATTCGGACTTCGCTTCCCCCGGATCAAGCCCGGGGCTAGCCCGCCTGAGGCGGGCAAGGCTCGCAAGGACATCAGGTTGATTGGTCTTGGACGGGAGCCCGTACAGGGCAATTCCGGGGCGGATCAACGAAAATCCAGCGTCGGGATGGTTCAGCATTCCAGCGGAGTTCACGAGATGGATCAGCGGCGGATCCAACCTGCATTCCGCCGCCTTCTCGAGGCTAATGCGGAACCGGCGAATCTGCTCGCGGGCAAAATCGTAGCCTTCTCCGTCGGTATCTTCCGCCGTCGCCAGATGGGAGTAGATTCCCACCACCTCCAATCCCGGAAGCGAGGACAATTTTTCGAAAAACGGCGTCGATTGTTCCCAATTGACGCCGATCCGACCCATCCCAGTGTCGATTTTGGCATGGACTTTCGCAGGAATCCCCATCCTGACTGCGGCGTCGGAAATTGCCGTTGCGATGTAGGAAGATGACGCGGTCATGTCCAGATCGTATTCCAGAAAGTGGTCAATTTGGGCATTGACGATGCCGCCCATGACCAGAATCCGTCCCGGAATGCCGGCTCGGCGCAAAGCAATTCCCTCTTCCAGGAAGCTGACGCCAAGCCCTTCAACACCGTCTTCGGTCAGCGCTTTTGCGATGCGGATCAATCCATGACCGTAGGCATCGGCTTTGATAACGGGTAACACAGTCGCCGGATGCGCAAGCTCTTTGAGCTTCCAGAGATTCCGTATCATGCGATCGAGGTGGATCAAAGCCAAAGTCGGCTTCTGCCGGATCTCCACCGAAGTCTCCGGCACCGTAGCGTCCGCTTGATCCCCTGGAGCTCTATGAAATAGGGTCATTTCGATGTTTCGATAGATGATGTCGAGTGATGGGCGTCAGATAACGTGACGTCTCACAGCCAAAGGTCAGAAGTGCTTCCCTGAAAGCTGTGGTTGAAGGTCCGAGGCTGCTTCGCCCTACTTGCCGTTCTTGCCCAACAAGTACCCTTCGATGAATTCGTCAATCTCACCGTCCATCACCGCCTGCACATTGGAAGTCTCGATGTCGGTGCGGTGATCCTTGACCATATTATAAGGATGGAACACGTAGGATCGGATTTGGCTTCCCCACGCGATTTCCTTCTTGGTATCCTCCAATTCCTGGCGCTTCTGCGCCTCCTCTTCCCGTTTTTTCTGGTACAACCGGGCACGGAGGATCTTCATCGCGTTGTCGCGGTTCCGATGCTGGCTGCGTTCCGATTGGCATGTCACGACAATGTTGGTGGGGAAATGGGTGATACGGACCGCGCTATCGGTCTTGTTGATGTGCTGTCCTCCAGCGCCTGACGCCCGGAACGTGTCGATTCGCAGATCATTGGGATTGATCTCGACCTCTTCGTCGGTTTCGACCTCCGGGTACACGAAAATGCTGGCGAAGGATGTATGGCGTCGGGAATTGAAATCGAATGGTGAAATTCGCACCAGCCGGTGGACGCCGATCTCGGCTCTCAAGTATCCAAACGCATATTCGCCGGAGACTTCCACCGTGGCGGATTTGATGCCGGCGGTTTCGCCAGGCTGCTCGTCCAGGATGGTGGTTTTGAAACCCGCTCGTTCGCAGTACCTTAGATACATCCTGAGCAGCATCTGAGCCCAGTCGTTGGATTCAGTGCCGCCGGCACCGGGATGGATGGTCAGGATGGCATTGCGCGAATCGTCATCGCCGCTCAACATGGTACGGAATTCCAGCGACGACAGCACTTTTTTGACAGAAACCGCTTCGGTGGTGACGTCGTTCCAGCCTTCCAGGTCGTTTTCCGATTCAGCCAGGTCCGCCAAAATGGTCAGATCATCGACCTTGTCTTTCACCTGCTGCCAGGCAGTGATGTTGGATTTCAGTGCCGTGATTCGCTTGAGAATGTCCTGGGCACGGTTGTGGTCGTCCCAGAAGCCTTGTTTGACCGTTTCCTGTTCTAACTGCGCGACCTCTTTTTGATGAGCCTCCACGTCAAAGGAAACTCCGTAAGCGATTCAAGCGATTTTCCAGGTCGCGCAACGTCAGTTGAATGTCTTCTCGCTGTCCCATATTTGTGACCCTCTCAGTGCATGTTCCTTGGTTCGATTCTCTGTTATTTCTTCGCTTTCTTACTGCCTTTGGGTTTTGATTCCGGGTCCAAGTGGTATAGAGCCACGATGGATGATCCCGGATAGTAGTGCGCCAGGATGTCCTTGTGGGTCTTGCCTGCAACCGCCATGGCAGCCGCTCCGTACTGACACATCCCCACCCCGTGTCCCCAACCCGCGCCGCGCAACGTCACGGAGACTGGATTACCCATCTCTCCCAACTCCATTTCCACCACGAAACAGGCGCTGTGCAAGGCAGTCTCGGACAAAGCGCGTCGGATGTTCAATTCCTTCTTGATTTTGAGGTTCTTGCGGCTCCCCAATATCTCAATCTCGGTCAGACGTCCGGACACGCCCCGCTGCAACGGAATAATGTCGTATAACGTGCCGATGTCCTCGCCGGTCTTTTTCAAAATAATCTCTTGAATCTCCTGTCGGCTGTAGGTGACCTCCCAGCGGAAATATCGGTGCTGATATTCGGTGGAAAAGAAAGATTCTTTCCCCTTCGCATTACAATATGCCGAAGGAAGCTCCGTGACCCATTTTGCGACATCTTTTTCTTTGGTGAGGTCCAGTGTGCTCAATTCCTTTCCCGGTTCGCCGTCGAACTGACCAGTCAAGTATTTTTCCGCAGGTGGATTCCACACGTTCTCCTTATTCTCGGTGTGTCCTCCGCACACCGGACTGTACACCGCGTCGCAGATAGTGTTTTCGGACACCAACACTTTGCCATACGTGGCTTGCAAGGCGTCGTTGGTCGTGAGATTCTCGTCGGAAATGCCGGTGTACACCTGGCAGTGCTTCGTGGCGCATAAGTCGAACGGATCATTCAAGTGTTTGGTTCCCAGTTTTGCCAGGACTTCGCTACGGGAAGCGATGGTCTGCGCCAACAGCGCCTCCCTCGGAAAATCAATCGGGACTTCGGAAGAAACCACCCCTTTCAAGTAAATATCGATGGGCACTTCAGAAATCGCCTGCAATAACCCTTCATTGTCCAGCCGAATTTCCATGGTCCCGTGGTATCGGCGATCCTCCTGTCTTTCGTAATGGAAGCCAGTGCCCACCCGTACTCCGTACAAGGTAATCACTGAGTCGGGCGAATGCGGGATGATCCGAAAACCGTCGCGAACATTCGCGCTGCGATCGTATTCGGCGTCATAGACTTCCAATTGACCCGTTGGCGGATGGATCTTCTCGCGAATCACCCGAGGCGCGAAATCGTCCGAAAAGGTCGTCAGCGATTTCCTGGCGTCGGCTTCCGTCAGGAAATTCCCGACCAGAACGCGATATTTCGTATTGTCGCTCACTACCTGGGAAGCGATTTCCAGTGGGTATCCCAGCCTTCGGATATAACCATGATGACCCTTAGACTCCAAATGCCTGAGCAACTCCATCGCCAGATCCCGCTGCCGGAAGGCGGTGAGTAACGTGCTGTAGATGAATTGTCCTCCCCGAGAATGTTCCACCCGTGACCTCCACATCAGGTTCGAGCTGATGTCCTCGAAGACAGTGTCTCCGCTCAAATTCAAGATAGAGAACGGTCCCTCTACTCGGAAATCGACTTTGTCATACCCCTCCAAGAGATTCACCCTGATAATCGGTCGTCCCTCAATCTTGCGCACCGTTTCTTCGTTCCATTGATGCACGGGAAGTACCGCCGGTGACTGACCAAATTCTCGGGCAAAACTGTCTCTGGTCATACGTGGCTCCCTAAGCGTTCTACGTGTCCCGTCCCGCAACACGACCTTGTGTCATCTACAGCAGATTGTCTTCGAAATGGACGATTCCACTGGGGGGCACCGGTCGCCCGCTGGGACAAAATCAGGTGTATGATATATCAGATAATCCTAAAATGTAATCAAAAAGATTTTAAAAATCAAGTCCCTTGACTTCTTTGTGGGCAAAAAAAACCCCCCGAAACTCGGGGGGCGACAACTAATCCTCGACGACTTACTGCCCAAGTTCCTTTTTCAGCCTCTCAAGTTCCTGTTCCGCTTTTTCCCGTTCCTGGCGGATTTTCTCCAGTTCCAGATCGATGTACTCGGTCCCGAAATCCTCATCCGTCACCCATTCGAACAACGCCCGACGGTCGAGCCCGGATTGCTCCAGCAATCGTTCCCGCCGCCTGCTTTCCTCCGTCACCCGTGCGAAAGTCGGCTCGCTGAAAAATGCCGTGCTGGGATACAGCACCAGGTTTCCGGAAATCCGCCACGGCGGATAATTCCCGGGGTAGTCCGGAGGAATGACTCGCCCGACCGTAGTGTTCTTGGCATTCAAGAGCAGCCACTCCGTCGCAAATTGGATGTTGAAACCATAGAACGGCTTGTAGGTTACTCCCGGCGCCACATACAGGTAGTCCTCCCGGCTGAACACGTCCGTAGGTGGACGTTCCATAAAATGGGTCCCGTAAAATTCCCCGTGCAAATCGATTTTCAAGGTCGGGTACACATACCCCACGCTGTACAGCAGTTCCTGACTACTGCTAAAGAGCCCTCTCCCGAACCCGGCATCGTTGTGGTTCAAGTATCCGATGTTCAGGTGAACCTGATGCGCTTCGTCAGGATAGAACGCATCGGTGAACAGGGAAAATATGCCATTCACACCGAGTTCCATTGCATTGCTGGAATACGGTTCGAGATACACATCGTCCACCTGCCCCGTGCGCAGTCGATAATTGAGATCGAATCCGAATCGGAGCATGGACGATTTCAATGGGACTCCCCATCCTCCGAATTTGGTCCGGAGGATCATGTCGTCGGGAATCTGCTCCCGATATGGCTGACCGTTGATGATTCTCTGGCTCAAATTCAGGTCCTGGTATGCCAGAACGGTGATGCCCAATTCCAGGACCCGCGAGAATCCGAAATTTGCCGAAATCGCCCCGGTGCCGTCATAGAGCGTGAAATTGGCGGAATTGATTACCTTTGCGTACGCTCGAGAATGCAAGACCAGACTCAATTCTCCGGGAGCCAGAAGCTGTGCCTTCTCGGTGTAGATCAATGAGTAACCGCCGTTGAATTGCGTCGCATATCCTTGGACGGCGACGATGCAGACCACGGCGAAAACTACTAAAACGTTTCTCAGTGCCCGCATAATTGCCTCCCCTTCGAAGTTCTATGGAGTACTGGGCTGTGAAAACACCAATATATACGAAAATTTTACGTTGCTGTCAAGGGAAAAATCGGTTACGTCGCCGATATTTTCAAATCCGATGGCATTTTCGCCATAGTCGTACGAATATAGTAATCGTACTTAACAGAAGTATCTCCTAACTCTGCCGGATGAAGAAGAAATAGTACACGTTCGCCACGATCGCCAGTTGGGCAACCACCGACACCACATTAGATAACACAAACCAGATACTGCCCGACATAATCACCGTGTCTTCCGGCTGCAGTACCGGGATGATTCTCGGATCGCCAGTCTTGATGAATTTCTTGATGTCAACGATGATGATTTCCGAGCCGGCTTGGGTATTCCTCACGATGCGGACATTATCCAATCTGGATTTTTCCGCCGGTCCGCCTGCGACACTGATCAAAGTAACCAGATCGGTGTTGGAGGGCACGAAATATTGTCCCGGCTGTCGCACGCGCCCCCACACATTGACTTTGATTAGCAGTTCGCCTTCATTGCCAATATAGTATTGTGCGGCTCTGGTCAGGTTCGATGTCTTCGTAACGTTCGTATATTGACACAAGAGATCTGGAGGAAATGTCATAACGATCATTATCCAGAAAATCACCAGTGTCATCAATCGTTTCCCACCTCCTCCGAAAAACCTCGTCCACGGAACCGACGCGAAATCCCCTGATCTCTTTTTCATGTACGGCAGACCTCCTGAGGATTCAAGAAAATTCCAAATCGCAATCTCCAAGCTCCAAACAAATCCAAACTCTAAAAGCTGGCTGCACCAGGCAAATACGAAACGCCAGGTCGGATTTGCGCTATGGCACGACGGTAAACACCGCCCGGGTCTCGGCTCCAGCCGGATGCTCCGGATCTTCCGCCACCGCATCTACCATCCAGCCGTAGGTTCCGGCAACCAGAGAATCCGAACCGCCTCGAAAGAACTCGCGATTGGCGGAACTGTCAAGGTTGAACGTCACCGAAAACGGCGTCACATAAGGGCTCGCACTGTACGACCAGACTCTGTCGGTGACATTCCCTTCCGGATACACCCGAATGAAGAAGTAATGCAAGAGGAAGAGCTCCTGAGAGTAGTCTTCCCACACCAGGCTGAACACCGACGACGTACTGCCGTTGATCGCTAAGTTGCGTGGTTTTTGTAGGAGTCGGTAGTATGCAGTGTCGGACGCTGCCGACACATTTCCGCTGCCGTCGTATGCCTTCACGTAGTAGTAGAACCCGTGACTGAAACCCGTGACCAGATCCGGTTGTAGCACCGGATCCTGATCGATGCAAAACGGGATCGGGTCCACCGTACGTCGCAAATCCACGCCCAATCGGAGGTCTCTGATCCGTACAAATGGAAATCCGTTCAACGAATCCCGCTCATCCATGCGATACGCATAATATCCGGCGAGATCCGCTTCCGTATTCCACTCCCACTCGACGCGGATCCAATAATCTTGCTCCGTGTTCCCGGGCTCGGAATCGATCCCGTGCTGGACGAATTGCGTCTCTGGTGACTTCGGAACCAATGGAGGCGCGTTCGGAGGCGTAGTATCCTGAGGGGACATATCCTCGCCGCAACCCAGGTATATTATTGCTATCGGCAGGAAGAATACTATCCACCACCGTTTTTGGAGAAAAAAAGATGGGTTCGCAGTCCGTGTCTTCATGGGCGGAAGCATAGGTGCAAGCGAAATCATTATCCCTCCTCTAACTACCGAGCGCTTAACGTCGCGCTGATCCGGTGGAAGGCGCCCAGATCATGATTCTGGTATGCATAATCCACTTGCAGGGTCCAAGCCATCATCGGGATGGGGATCTTGAATCCAGCTCCGGCAGTCCACTCGTCGCCGACCCATCCAGTGCGTAATCCCATCCAATCCTGATAACCATACTCTATCCCAAACCGATTGACCCTTTCATAGCGCTGGTCCACATCATACATGACGGAAATGGTGCTGGCGGCGAAATGGAGCGGTTGGACGTAGGCGACGCCGTTCTTGAAATTGGAGGGGATGGCGTCGGAATTGCCGCCCCCCCAATTGATGCCTGTCCTGGTGAAGTCCTGGAAATTGAATCCCCAGGCGAACGTTCCCAACCAGGCACGGTCAAACATGACGTCCAGCGGGAGTTTGATTTGCATGCCGACGTCGGCTCCAAGTCCGGTGGCTTCGGCATGGTAGAGGACATGGCGAATAATCTTGAGATTCAATCCGATGGGAATTTCCACCGGTATGGTGAACAGCGCCCAGCCGAGGTCGATGTCGAATTTGCTCATCTTGGCAAAGGTGAGGTAGTACGCGTCCTCGCGGTCTGAGAAAGTGCCAAGAGGCTGTCCCTGGCTGGTTTGAATAAGCTCCTGGCGAACCTCGATGGGCAGGTTCGAATAATCGGGGTATTCCGGAATATCGTTGACTGCGAGACGAATCCAGTTGACTGCGGCGACCGCGCCGGTGATGGGCAAGGCGAACCCGATGTTATGCAATGCGGCGAGCCCGTCGAACAGAGGCAGGTACATACCGCTGAACTGGATAGTCTGAATGTTGCCCACTCCGGCGGGGTTCCAGTAGAAGGCGCTATGGTCATTGGCGAGAGCGACGAAGGCTCCACCCATGCCCAGGGGTCGGGCGCCGATGCCGATTTGCAGGAATTCGCCGGCATATCGGGCTGCCAGAAGGTCCTTCCCCGGCAGGATCAATCCCAGGCAGAGAAGTATCAGGTAGGTTGGGTTAGCCTTGCGCAACCCGATATGACTGCATCGCTTCATCGTATCTTCGCCAATTTCAAGTTTCTCTCGATCACTTGATCCTGTCGGACGGCACGTAATCGGGCGAAATACACTCCGTTTGCCACCGGGTTGCCGCCATCGTCCGTGCCATCCCATACGATCTCCCGATAGTTGATGGGAGTCGGATTGGGATCGAACAGTGTCCGAATCAGCCGTCCCGACACCGTGTAGATCTTGATCCGTACACGTTCTGTGGCTTGGTCTGTCAACGTATAAGTGATCAAGGTCTGCCGTTGGAACGGATTGGGGTAGTTCCCGACGTACAGCAACTCGAAGACGTCAGCTACCACGAAATTCCGCCGGACATAAGTACTATTCCCGAGGTTATCCGTCGCGTAGAACGACACCCAATGCGCCCCTTCTGTAAAGACCGGCGAAATGCTTACTCCTGCAGAACCACCAATTTCAACCGTATCGGTCCAAGCCATATCGTTTTCCGAAACCAGAGTGTCGGGAGACGCGGAATACAGGTCACCAACGGCGATCCAGAACTTCCCCGGACTTAGGTCAATCCCGTTGAAGTCCTGGATGTATGCAGTGATCTTGGGACGGGACGGCACGTACGACCCTTCCCCGAACAACTGGCTCTCCACGCTGACATCAATCCGCGGTCCGCAATCGACAACGCAGTTATCGGTGTTCTCAAACACTCCGAACGTGCCCAATTGACTCGGTACACCGGTGACCGACACCCTGGAAATCCCAGTCGTGTCTTCGGAATGCACAATCACGGTGTCCGTGCCCAATTCGGTCCAGTATCCCCATCCTCCGGATGACGGCGACTGAAGGTACAACCCGATCTTGTCCCGAATATTCGTTCCCACTTCCAGCGTATCCATACCGATCACGGGGAAATCCGAGATCCCCGTCTGGCTTCGAAGCGCCACGCTGGAATCCCCGAACAGCAGGTTATATCCCCACGTCCGATTGCTAAGCAGGCTTAGTCCTCCCTGCATGCCAGACGATCCCGACTGTCCCGAAGTCCCGCCCAAGCGGAGTGAATCCACTCGGCTGATCACCAGCACCGCACTATCCGGAATGATCACATTCGGCGGGATCCGGATCCAAAACTGGTCCTCGTCATACATAATCGTCGCAGAACCCGAAACCCCCGGCATGATCGTGCCGCGGGAACGTGTGACCTGGAAATGATCCACCTCCATACCCCCAAATCCGGTGTTGTCAAATTCATTGGATTCAACGATTTGGCTGTCCGGATCAAGGAAAACTTGCACCGTGTGAAAACTGTTCGTGAATATCATCGGAAAATCAATCGGAACCGGACTGTCCCCCGGAATATTGTGCAAAGTATCCTGCCACGTGGATTGAATCCCGGTGTTATTGTCCGTGAATACATACCGCACCAGCGCCGAGGGGATCATCGTCGGTCCCGTGTTATAGACCGTGTCAATCACGGATACCACACGGTCTCCGCCAAGCCTCGGTGCCGTACGTATCAATGACAAATTCGGTCGGTGATCCCGCAAGTCTCGGTAGGATTCCGCAGAATATACTATGAGGCTATCCTGCGTCTCTACTCTGATCCGGAACGTGACACGTCCATCATAAGCGGTCAAATACGGTCCAAAGGTGGGTACGGTTTCCCACATGTACGGACCCAAGACGCTTGACCGGTCGATCATCACCGCGGAGCCCTCGGACAACAGCGAATCGTACTGATCCCGAACCCAAAACTCCGTCATGGCAGAAACGATGACCACGCCCGGTCCGGGAAAGATATGACCTACGAATTTCCAGGTGCTGTTGGTAGTCAAGGTGTCCGGTATCGATGCCAGACTCGAGATTTCCACGGTATCGGAATAGGCGCTGGTCCGGTAGAACGTAGCGCTGATGGCAGAATTCCTGGCGAGGGTGCCGGACAAGCCATTCTGCAGGAAACCCCGGACGCTGCCGTAATTCGCCGTGGAATATCCCAGGTAGCTCAAGAACCGAAAAGTGCTATCGGGCAAGATCAGACTGAGGCTTACGGTATCACCCGCTTGGACTCCGGTATAATCGACATGGCGTTGCCATAAGGTTTCCTGGTTCGGTGGATCATTCGGAATTGGAAACGGACCGTAATAAGGGTACTCTAAAATATGCTGGAAGTTGCTGAACAGGCGCCAGTCTCCGGACGCGACCTGGAATTGAGCCGGAATCTCCAGAGTGATGCTGTCGCCGCCTTCCACGAATGGATCGGCGTGCCATGATTGCCTGCCAAGGGGAATTTCCTGCATCGGAGTATTGAGTCGGACGGCAGGGTCGCCGAACAGCACCATTTGATGAAGGGTGGTGGTCGCGTTGGCATTCGTATGATTGACGCTGAACAACCCTTTGGATGCGGTGATGATGTCGCCCAGTCTCAAACCCGGGGACTGTGCCAGGAATGGGATCAGTGCTTCCTGGTATTGGATGCCGGTTTGGAACCAACCCAAGGAGACCGAGCCATAGACTGCTATGGCGCCGCTCGATTGCTGTTGAGGATTGAACAGAAAGCGTTCGCCGAGGAGACCTTCCACGGACAACCTGCCGTCAAAGGCGCAGATATAGCAGGTGAAATTGGTGACGAATGGAAGGTTGAACGCATTTACCATTGCTGATACGTCTCCGGTCAACCACAGCGTACCAGCCCAGGTGCCCCCGGCGCCATGACCGTTGTAGATACTGACGACCTGGGCATTGGATTGTTGGTTGAAAAGACCCAACAACTCTGCGGTGTGCCCTGAGTAGACTCTGCCGGTGTCCTCTTCCAGAAACTGGGTCATAACCCAGTCAGGGAGAGTATTGAGGATCTGATGCGTCCCGTTAATGAAGTTGGTCTGGGGATCGCCAGCACTGGCGACGAAGAGGAAAGTGTCGCGCCAAGGACCTTGGGTGGCAAAGTCTTCGTAATTCACGATTTTGGTGAGAGCGGCGTCGAGTTCGGATTGGTTGCGGCACGGGATGCGACCGATGCCGATGTCGGGGATCATGTCATTGCCGGAAAGCCTGGAGTATTCGTAATCGCTCGGATACCACCCGGATTGGTAACCGTTGACGTAGATGGATGGCATCCAATTGCCCCCATACCCCAGGTTATTCTTCATATCGAACACGAGGTCGCCCACGAGCAGCACCATTTCCGGCGGGTGTACCCAATTGTAGTAGGCGTAGGACAGGAAATCCTTGACGGCATACGGGCTGTAAATGCCGTTGTTGAATTCGTCGAAGATTTCCTCAGTGGAGACGAGCATTGTGATATAGTCGGAGCTACGCCGGGACATCAGAGCCTGGAGATTGGGATCACTGAGGAAGCTGGGATGCGCGATGGCAACGTAGCTGGCGCCAAATGGGGTGGTGGTCAGCCTGCCGGTGGTGGTGCAATGGCGGATGGAATCGGGGGACAGCTTCTGGTCCTGGGTTAAAGCCAGGTACTCCACAGGCTGTGTAATATAGTCTTGAAATTCCAGGACATATCCCAAGCTGTCGATCCAGGTCAGGCGAAAATTAGTGATAACCGATGAGCCCAGCTTGTACACCGAGATGTCGTTGCGGGTGAAGTGATCGACTCGGAAATGATATAGGGTATCGATAGGATAGCCTTCGGGGGTAGAGTGTCCGCCGTAGGGACTGAATCCTCGATAGGCGGGGGCATTAAAGAGCAACTGGTTATCATGGGCACGGAACAGCCGGGGATATGTGATTTCGAACCAATTGGGGAGGATCGTGTCGTGCGTGCCTTCCGGCGTGTCGCCCATGCATTGGATGGTAACGGTGTTGTTGCCGTTAGAAAGGGCTCGCAGGGGGATGCCGCCTTCCGGTTGATCGCGAGTATCGACCACAATGGGATTCTGGTTGTACCAGTTCCAGGGATTGATGGGATCGTCGGTGGCTCCAATGTCCAGAGCCGGTGACGACATGCTATTCAACCAGAGCTGGGCGTGGTGGTACCGGTAGATGTACTCGTATTCGCCAAAGGTCAGTCCCGTCAGGGTGACTCGAATTTGGGCGGAATCGTACGCGACGGAATCCGGATCGGGCAGCACGGTGACATAACTGCGGGATTCCAAACCATCGATGCCGTCATCCATAAACCAGTGGTCCTGCATCGAATTCAAATCCGCTGCGGACAAGCGTTGAAAATTGTGATCGGATTCTTGATGCAAGGTGCTCATGAAATCCCGAGGGTCGTGTCGTGGCGTAATCCCGCCGGTGGTATCCAGCTCCACGATGATCGGGCAGGATTCTTCGATCAGCCGAAGCCCTTGCGGATTTCCGGAATTGTCCCACGACAGCCAGTACACGTTGACATCGCTGAACGGATCCATGTACATGTCTGGGTACTGACTGATGAACGTCTCGCGATTGGGGATTCCGTAGAATTCGATGTAATCTTGCGGATCCAATCGACCATCGGTTTCGCCGAAGACGAACATCGGAACATCATGACCCTTGTTCCTGAGCCTTAGATAGCGAGGCTCGATAGACAAGGGAGATACACCGGCTTGCACCAAATCCTGGTAGGTGATTTTGTACAGACCTTCCTGAGACACGTAAATCTTGTATTGATCAATGCCGTTGATGAAATCGGTGGTGGGAGGCGGCGTCTGCTCACGCTCCCGGGCGAAAATGGTGCCTCCCAATTCGCCCAGTATGATGTGCAGATTCTCCTGCTCGGTTCTGGAAAGGGGACGAGGGTCGATGGGATTGGGTCGGACCCCGTGGAACGTCACGCGAACTGTGACGCGGTTCAACAGGACGCCCTGTCCAGTGACCGGGTTGACTCGGAGCGGGTAGATCATTAATGCTGCCAATCGGTGCCCCCGCCACATCCCGACTTCCTCGATCGTGGCGGTGCGCTCGGGCCATAACGCATTTCGCGACATGATCTCCGGTCGATCCGGAATGCGAGTCGGACCCTGGTAGTCCATCTTGACATTATCCGGGACCCGCGCCACTGCCCCTGCCGAAACAGGCTCTTCATTCGCATCAAGAACCGTGACGGTCGCCTGACTCTTCGGGAGCTGGAGCAGCTTGACCAACACAGGCAGATCGGGAGCGCCTGCATCCGGGATCGACTCCGTTCCGCGGATGACTGCTTTACGGACCTCGCGACCTTCTTGCTCTAACGTGCTCCACTGGCATTCGCCGAATTCCACGGTTATGGTGACACCGTTTGACGAGTGGTCGCTGGCTTCAATCCGTGTTTCCAACTGAGGCGTCTGGATTGCCCGAGTGGTGATCGACGGCGTTACAGCCTGTGCTCGATAAGGAACACCGCGTGATGCAGACGGAGGCGGGGTGCGGCGATCCGACGGTTGCGTTCGAGTAGCTGTGGAACGCTCCTGACCGAAGACCATAACCGTCAACAGTCCCAAACACAGTCCGACGGACAGAATCGTCCGTCCTCCCGCCGTTGAAACGCCTCTAATGAGCGTCCGACGGACCCATTGACGGTGTGACGATATGATCATGCTTGACGTGGTAGATTCCGATGCAGGTCAGATCAGTCCGCCCCTGGCGGATAAACCTTGCGCAACGCGACAGACGCGCGCTGACGAACGCCCTCGTCTGCCGGGCAGGTTCCTGACATTCCGTCACACGGGGGCGTGTGACGGCGGATAATCTTGGCTGACGTAGGTTGGGTCAGGGCTCGCGCCCGCCAGCCAACAAGGGACTGGATATGCGTCTTAGAAATATATCAAAATTCCCACTCTTTGTCAAGCCTTTTCTGGAGTCCCGTTCGCCGCTTGCTCAGATTTCTTAACTATAATTCCCCTATTTGCAAGGAGTAACATCGATGGTCCGCCTGGTCAGATAGTTGGCTTCGGACTCACGCCCGCAACCCAATAGGTGTCCGCTGGCAGACGCCCTCGTCTGCCAGCAAGGCTGTTGCTGTTCCGTCACACGAGGGCGTGTGACGGCGAATAGCAGAGTAGGTTAGGTCCGGAATCAC
>Ga0153916_10000410_pt1 | contig 28561 bp, 31 predicted proteins | sample Opewatmetagenome_FD_109642 | JGI IMG/M metagenome (GOLD analysis project Ga0153916, IMG submission 109642) | Freshwater wetland microbial communities from Ohio, USA - Open water 3 Core 3 Depth 4 metaG | ecosystem: Environmental > Aquatic > Freshwater > Wetlands | place: USA: Ohio, Lake Erie...
ATGCTGGGGTCCAAGATCCTGATGGAGCTGGTGCTGATGCTGTCGCAGCGTTTGCGCGCGACCAGCGCGCGGCTGCTCGGGTTGCTCGACGACCGCGCGCAACATCGCCCGGACGGCCTCTGACGCTGGTCGCGGGTCTACTTCCGGATTTCGGTGGGGAACCGGTGGCGCTCCCAGGCCAGCATGCCGTCGCTCACGAGCAGTGCGTTCCGACACCCCGATTGCTTCAGGAGGCGCACGGCCTCGCCTGAACGCCGATTGGTCCGGCAGAGCACAGCGATCGGCCGGTCGCGCCACGCGTCCAGCTCATGCAGGCGCTGCGGCAATTCTTCCAGCGGAACGTTCTTCGCGCCGGGGACGTGACCGCCCGGACCGGCGTAGTCGGCCGCGGCACGCACGTCCAGCACGAGGAGCTTATCGCCGCGATCGATGCGGCTCCTCAACTCCGCGGCGCTCAGCGTTCCGGCAGCGGGGTCCGCTGCCTTGGGCGCCGCGGCGCACGCGAACCGCGCGAGCCGGGCGAGAAATCTCCCGCTCACGAGTCCGGTGCCCCGTGCCTCTGGTTGATGGCGTACCCGGGATCCCCGCCGAGGAACGGCAGGGCGAGCATTCCCGGCAGATCTGACACCAGCCGCGGATCGCGGAAGTTGCGAATCCCGATGTTCATGCGCTCGTGGCCCGCATCGGGCTGTGCCTTGTAGGTGCGGAAAAGGCGATCCCACACCGACAGGTTGAACCCGAAGTTCGAATTCGTCTCGTGATCCTCCATCGAGTGATGCACCCGGTGCATGTCGGGCGTCACGATTAGAACGCGCAACATGCGATCGAGCGGCGCCGGCAACCGCACGTTCGCGTGGTTGAACATCGCGGTGGCGTTGAGCAGCACCTCGAAGATCATGACCGCCGCCGCCGGCGGGCCGAGCAGCACGACGGCGGCCAGCTTGATCAGCATCGAGAGCGCGATCTCGATCGGGTGAAAGCGCACCCCGGTTGTCACGTCGTAGTCGGGGTCGGCATGGTGAACACGGTGCAGCCGCCATAGCACGGGCAGCGCGTGGAACATGACGTGCTGCAGGTAGATGGCGAGATCGAGCGCCACGACCGACGCAAGGAGCGCGGCGACGAACGGGACTTGGTACTGATTGAGCAGGCCCCAGCCGCGCTCCTGCGCGAGGCCAGCGAGGGCCACCGCGGCGAGCGGGAATACGAGGCGTACCAGTACCGAATTAAGGACCACGATGCCGAGATTGCTTGCCCAGCGCCGCAAGCGCGAAAAGGCGAGCGCACGCCTCGGGGCCAGCACCTCCCACACCGCCATGACCACGAGCAGCGCGCCGAACGCGCTCGCGCGCACGGGCGCCTCGTGCCCGAGGAGCCATCGGCTCGCGCTCAGCAGAGTGGATTCCGGCATCCGGTTGCTTGCATATTCAATAGAACCATTGAATAATACGAACCGGAGGCGTTCGTGTCAACCGAGAACCTGAAACGCTCGCTCTATGAGGCGCTCGCCAAGGTGGCGCAGGCGCTGGCCAACGCCAACCGCCTGCAACTGCTCGAGTATGTGGCGCAAGGCGAGCGCAGTGTCGAGCAGCTCGCCGCCATGGCGGGCCTGACCGTCGCCAATACCTCGCAGCACCTCCAGGCGCTCCGCCAGGCGGGACTGGTCGTGCCGCGCAAGGAGGGCCAGCGGGTGTTCTATTCGATCGCGGGCGACGAGGTCGTGCAGCTGCACACCGCGCTGCGCCGCGCGGGAGAAACACGCGCTGCCGAGGTCGAGAAGCTGGTCCGCGACTTCATCGGCCATCGCGACGAGCTGGAGCCGATTCGCGCCGCCGACCTCCTGGAGCGCGCACGAAAAGGGCTCGTCACGGTGCTCGACGTGCGGCCCGCCGAGGAGTTCGCCGCCGGCCATCTTCCCGGCGCCGTCAACATTCCGGTCGACAGACTGACGAGCGGCCTCGCGAAGCTGCCGAAGAAGCGCGAGGTGGTGGCGTACTGCCGCGGACCGTACTGCCTGATGTCGTTCGAGGCGGTGCAGAAGCTGCGCAAGCGCGGCTGGAACGCGCGACGGCTCGAAGATGGCTTTCCGGAGTGGAAGGCCGCCGGTTTGCCGGTGGAGTGAGCCGGACCGTGAGCCGCCGGACTTGGCGCGCGCGCAGCACTCTAATGGTCGCGGTGCTGGCGGCCCTGGGTGCCTTTCTCGCGTGGCGCATGCTACGCCCGCTCAATATTTTCACGGTATCCACCTCGTTCGAGCGGCCGATCGACACGGGCGCTGCGCCGGCGGTCCTCGGCTCGCTGCGCGCCGAGGACTGCGGCCGCTGCCATGGTGCGATCTACGCCGAGTGGCAGACCAGCATGCACAGCCGCGCCTGGACCGACCCCTATTTCCAGGTCGATTGGCGCTTCGACGGCAAGCAACAGATCTGCAAGAACTGCCACGTTCCCCTCGACCGCCAGCAAGAGCATCGGGTTCTCGGCTTCCGCGACCGGGACAAATGGAATCCGATCCTCGCACCCAATCCGGGCTTCGACGCCGCCCTGCAGCACGAAGGCGTGACCTGCGCGGCCTGCCACCTGCGCGACGGCAAGATCCTCGGGCCTGCGAGCGGCGCGCGCGCCTCGCACCCGACGCAGAAGCTGTCGAATGCCAACGAGATCTGCCTGCGTTGCCACGTCGTGCAAGGCGCCCGTTGGGATACCCTTTACCGGTTTCCGCCCTGCGGCACCGCGGCCGAGATCGCGGCCGGCAGGGGTGAGTACCGCGGTCGCAGCGGTGAATACGCGGTGCAGGACGTGGCCGCGCTCGGCTGCGTGCAATGCCACATGCCGGTGGTCGAACGCGCGCTGGTCGAGGGTGGAGAAACGCGTGTCACGCGCCGCCATCTGTGGCGCGGGGGCCACGATCCGCGGATGGTCGCGAGCGCCCTCGACGTGCGCCTCGTGGAAGCGGAGGCCCGGGCGCCGGACGAGCGCGCCTTTAAGCTGACGCTGACCAACATCGGAGCCGCGCATTTTCTTCCTACGGGCACGCCCGACCGGCACCTAACGGTCCGCTGGCGCGTTCTCGACCGGCAGGGTGTGCCGATCGTCGAGCGGCACGAAACGCTCGAGCGCACCGTTCTGTGGCGGCCCTTCATTGTGGACCTGTGGGACACCCGCCTGCCGTACGGCGAGCCGCGGACCTGGCACATCGAATTTCCCGCGCTGTTGAAACCGCGGCCGAGCACGCTAGAAGTGGAGATCCGCTACCACCTGCTTCACGAGAGCCGCCGCAGTCGCATCGGGTATAAGAACGAGGAGCCGATCGACTACCCGATATTCGAGCGGCGCATCGACCTTACGTCCCCATCGCGCGAGGCGCATCCATGACTTCGTGCATCTTCGCCGTGTAGCAGGGGGACCGATGCGCATCTCGACGGTTGCGCCGGCCCAGCGCTCGAACGACATGTCCGCGGCGCGCTACGACGCGTGGTACGACACACCGCGCGGCGCCTGGATCGGCAACGCGGAATTCCGGCTCCTGGGCGACATGCTCGCGCCGAGTCCGGGCGAAAGCCTGCTCGACACCGGCTGCGGCACGGGCTACTTCGCTCGCCGCTTCGCGCGCGAGGCTGCTCTGCGGGTCACCGGGGTCGATCCGAATCAGTCATGGCTCGCCTTTGCGCGCACGCACGCGACGCGCGATGAAACCTACGTCGCCGGCCGCGCCGAATCGCTGTCGTTCGCGGACCGCTCTTTCGACTACAGCGTTTCGGTCGCCGCGCTTTGCTTCATCGTCGAGCAGCGCCAGGCGTTGCGCGAGCTGCTGCGCGTCACGCGCAAGCGCTTCGCCATCGGCGTGCTCAACCGGCACAGCCTGCTCTATCTGCAAAAGGGACGCGGCGGGGGATCCGGCTCCTATCGCGGAGCGCGTTGGCAGGCGCGCGCGGAACTCGCGCAGCTGTTCGACGGGCTGCCGGTGGAGGGTCTCGTGTATCGTTGCGCGGTGTTCCTGCCCGGGGGCGGCCGGATCGCTCGCATTCTCGAAGACTGCCTGCCTCGATCCTGGACTCTCGGCGCGATGCTCGCGGTGGCCGGGAACGCCTGCCCGGTGCGGCATGATCGGCCGGCCGTAAGGTGACGCCGCGCAGCGACGACCAAGCCCGAACACCTCGTAATCCTGTGGAGTTGCAATGCATGCCACGCTTCCCCTGATGCGGCACTACGGTTTCCCGGCTATCCGGCGCGGCGCGCTCGAGACGCTGCAGGTAAACCTCGGATACCGCTGCAACCAGAGCTGCGTCCACTGCCACGTGAATGCCGGCCCGAGCCGCACCGAGGAAATGTCGCGCGACACGATCACCGACGTGCTCGCCTTCATCGGCGTCGCGGGCGTGAGAAAGCTCGACCTGACCGGCGGCGCGCCCGAGCTCAACCCGCACTTTCGCGAGCTGGTGCTGCGTGCGCGCGAGCTAGATACGCACGTGATCGATCGCTGCAACCTGACGATCCTGGAGGAGCCGGGCCAGGAGGGGCTGGCCGAGTTCCTCGCCGCGCAACGCGTCGAGCTGATCGCCTCGCTGCCGTGTTACCTCGAGGACAACGTCGACCGGCAGCGCGGCCGGGGCGTGTTCGGCAGGAGCCTGCGCGCGCTCGCGCGCCTGAACGCGCTCGGTTACGGGCGCCAGGACACCGGGCTCGAGCTCAACCTGGTGTACAACCCGCAGGGGCCCGTGCTGCCGCCGTCGCAGGAGCAGCTCGAGGCCGACTACAAGCGCATCCTGGACGAGCGCCACGGCATCGTATTCAATCAATTGTTCACGCTCGTCAACATGCCGATCCAGCGCTTCGGCTCGACGCTGGTATCGAAGGGCCAGTTCAACGAGTACCTGGCGCTGCTGCACGGCGCACACCGCAGCGAGAATCTCGACTCCGTGATGTGCCGCTCGCTCGTCTCGGTCGACTGGCGCGGCTTCGTGTACGACTGCGACTTCAACCAGATGCTCGATCTGCCGCTCGCCATCGCCGGCAGGAAGCGGCCGCAGCTCTCGGACCTCATCGGACGCGACCTCAGGGGCCAGCCGATCGCGGTGCGCGACCATTGCTACGGCTGCACTGCGGGGCAGGGCTCGTCCTGCGGCGGCGCGCTGCATGACTAGGGCGGGACCCGGCCGCGGCTGCCCGGTCTCCTACCGCTACGGCGCCGCGGCGCTCGCCGCCCCGGCCACGCTGCGGGTCGACACGTTGTGGGTCGCGGGCGGCCTGTACGGCAACACGCTCGCGCTCGAGCGGCTGCTCGAGCTCGCCGCGGCCGAGACGCGCGCCCCCTCGGCGCTGGTATTCAACGGCGATTTCCACTGGTTCGACGCCGATCCGCGCGCTTATCGGCGGGTGAACGACGCGGTGCTGCGCCACGCGGCGACGCGCGGCAACGTCGAAACGGAGCTCGTGCGCCCGGCTTCGGGCGCGGGCTGCGGCTGCGGCTACCCGGACTGGGTCGGCGACGAAGACGTGGCGCGCTCCAATCGCATCATCGAGCGCCTGCGTGCCACCGCGCAGGCGCACCCCGAGGCAAGCCCGGCGCTCGCCGCGTTGCCGATGTACCTCGTCGCCGAGGTCACCGGGGAGCGCGTCGCGGTGGTGCACGGCGACGCCGACGCGCTCGCGGGCTGGGGTTTCTCGCAAGAGGTTCTGGCGACGCCGCGCGGCGCGATGGCGGCTCGCCATGCCTTCGCGCGCGCCCAGGTGCGCGTGTTTGCCTCCAGCCACACCTGCCTGCCGGTGCTGCAATGTTTCGACGGGCAGCGCGCCGTGATCAACAACGGCGCGGCGGGCATGCCGAACTTCCGCGGCACCGGCTTCGGCCTGGCGACGCGCATCTCGTCGCATCCGAGCGGTCTCGCGCTTTACGCGGCGCGCGTCGGCGATCTGTGCGTCGAGGCCGTGCCGGTCGAATTCGACGCCGTCGCGTGGCGGCGCCTGTTCCTCGCGCAGTGGCCTGTCGGGTCCGACGCGCACGCCTCATACTATGAGCGCATCGTCGAGGGTCCGCGTTTCGCGCCGCACCAGGCGCTGCGGGCCGAGGAGGCGATGGCATGAGCAAGTCAAGGATCGCGCTCGCTGCCCTCATCGTGGCGCTGGTCGCGGCGTTCTTCGCCGCCGGCGGTCACCGCTACCTCGGCTTCGAGGCCATCAAGGCCCAGCAAGCGGCGATCCAGGAGCTGTTCCGGGCGCATCCGTGGCGCACCGGTCTCGGATTCTTTGCCGTCTACGTCGCGGTCACCGGGCTGTCGCTGCCGGGCGCGGCGCTCATGTCGCTGGTCGGGGGCGCCATCTTCGGCCTCTTTTGGGGCACGCTGATCGTCTCCTTCGCCTCGAGCGCCGGCGCCACGCTCGCATTCCTCGCCAGCCGCTTCGTGCTGCGCGACTGGGTGCAAAGGCGCTTCGGCCAGAGCCTGCGCAGCGTCAACCGCGGCATCGAGCGCGAAGGGGCCTTCTACCTGTTCACGCTGCGCCTGATCCCCGCGGTGCCGTTCTTCGTCATCAACCTGGCGATGGGCCTCACGCCGATGCGCGCGGCGACCTTCTACTGGGTGAGCCAGGTCGGCATGCTCCCAGGGACGATCGTGTACCTGAATGCCGGCACGCAGCTCGCCGCGATCGAGTCGCCCGCCGGGATCCTGTCACCCGGACTGATCGGCGCGTTCGTGCTGCTCGGGCTGTTCCCCCTGGCGGCGAAGCGAATCGTCGAGGCGCTCAAGGCACGGCGTGCGTACGCGGGATGGACGCGCCCGGCGCGCTTCGATCGCAATCTGGTGGTGATCGGCGCGGGCTCGGCGGGACTGGTGAGCGCCTACATCGCGGCGGCGGTGCGCGCCAAGGTGACGCTGGTGGAGAAGCACCGCATGGGCGGCGACTGCCTGAACACCGGCTGCGTGCCCTCGAAGGCGCTCATTAAGTCGGCGCGCGTGCTGGCGCAGATCCGGCGCGCGCGCGACTACGGCCTGAAATCGGCGAGCGTCGAGTTCGACTTCGCCGACGTAATGGAGCGCGTGCAGCGCGTGGTGCGTACGGTCGAGCCGCACGACTCGGCCGAGCGCTACCGCCAGCTCGGTGTGGAATGCCTGCAGGGCGAGGCGCAGATCGTCTCGCCCTGGGAAGTGGAGGTGAGGCTGGCAAGCGGCGAGCTGCGGCGCCTGACGACGCGCGCGATCGTGATCGCGGCGGGCGCGCGCCCGTTCGTGCCACCGATCCCCGGCATCGAGCAGGTCGGCTGCCTGACCTCGGACACGGTCTGGGGGCTGCGCGAGCTGCCGCGGCGCATCGTGGTGCTCGGCGGCGGTCCGATCGGCTCGGAGCTGGCGCAGTGCTTCGCGCGCTTCGGCGCCAAGGTGACGCAGGTGGAAATGCTGCCGCGGATCATGGTGCGCGAGGACCCCGAGATCGCCGACATGGTGATGAAGAAGTTCAGGCAGGAAGGGATCGACGTGCTGGTCGGGCACAAGGCGAAGGAGTTCCGGGTGGAGAACGGCGAAAAGGTCCTGATCGCCGAACACGGCGGCAAGGACGTGCGCATCGCATTCGACGCGCTGCTGTGCGCCGTGGGGCGCGTGGCGAACACGACCGGATACGGGTTGGAGGCGCTCGGCATCCCGGTGACCAGGCAGAGGACCGTCGAGACCAACGAATACCTGCAGACGCTCTACCCGAACATTTACGCCTGCGGCGACGTCGCCGGCCCGTACCAGTTCACGCACACCGCGTCGCACCAGGCCTGGTACGCGGCGGTGAACGCGCTGTTCGGAACTTTCAGTAAGTTCCGCGTCGATTACTCGGTGATCCCGTGGGCGACCTTCACCGACCCCGAGGTCGCGCGCGTCGGCCTGAACGAGACCGAGGCCCGCGAGCAGGGCATTGCGTACGAGGTCTCCACCTACGGCATCGACGACCTGGATCGTGCCATTGCCGACGAGGAGGCGCACGGCGTGGTCAAGGTTCTGACCGTGCCCGGCAAGGACCGTATCCTGGGCGCCACCATCGTCGGCGAGCACGCCGGCGACCTGATCGCGGAGTTCGTCACGGCGATGCGCCACGGACTTGGACTGAACAAGATCCTCGGCACTATCCACATCTACCCGACGCTCGCCGAAGCGAACAAGTACGCCGCAGGCGTGTGGAAGAAGGCGCATGCCCCGCAAGCGCTGCTGCGCAAGGTCGAGCGGCTGCATGCCTGGATGAGGGGCTGATGCCGCGCCGGCTCACGGTCGTGGTCCCGACGCTGAACGAGTCGCAGGGCATCGTCGGCTGCCTCGACGCGCTCGCGCCCCTGCGCGCGCGTGGCCACGAGGTGATCGTGGTCGACGGCGGCAGCGAGGACGGCACCGCTGTGCTTGCCGAGGGCCGCGCCGACCGGGTGCTCGCCGCGCCGCGCGGGCGCGCCGGACAGATGAACGCGGGGGCGCGCGCCGCGCGGGGCGAGGCGCTCGTGTTCCTGCACGCCGACACGCGGCTGCCGCCCGACGCCGATCGGCTGGTGCTCGAGGCGCTCGCCGCGCGCGGCTGGGGCCGTTTCGATGTCGCGATCGACGGCCGCGGCGCACTGCTCAAGCTGGTCGGCGCGATGATGAACCTGCGCTCGCGCCTGACGCGCATCGCCACGGGCGACCAGGCGCTGTTCGTACGGCGCAGCCTGTTCGAGTCGCTCGGCGGCTACGCCCCCATTGCATTGATGGAGGACATCGAGCTCGCGCGCCGCCTGCGCCGCAGCGGGCCGCCGGCCTGCCTGCGCGAGCGCGTGCTGACCTCCGCGCGGCGCTGGCAAGGGCGTGGCGTGCTGCGCACCGTCGTGCTGATGTGGCGCCTGCGGCTCGCCTACGCGCTGGGCGCGGACCCGGCGCGCCTCGCCGATCGCTACCGCTGATGCGCGCGCGCGCCGCGATCATCGTGTTCGCCCGCGCGCCGCAGCCCGGGCGCGCGAAGACCCGGCTGGTGCCCCGCCTGGGCGAGTGGGGCGCCGCGCGCCTGCAAATGCGCCTCGCGCGCCACGCGCTGCGCACCGCGCAAGCGGCGCGCTGCGGAGCGCTCGAGCTGCATGGTTCGCCGCGGGGCGGGCATCCGCTGCTGCGACGCATGGCGCGCGATGCGCGCGCGACGCTGCACGGTCAGCGCGGGCGCGACCTGGGCGAGAGGATGCTCACCGCCGTGACGCGCGCGCTGCGCCGGCACCGCGCGGTGATCCTGATCGGCACCGACTGTCCGGCGCTGCGCTCGAGCGACCTGCGCGGCGCGGCGCGCGCGCTCGCCGGAGGCTACGACGCGGTGCTCGCGCCGGCCGAGGACGGAGGCTATCCGCTGATCGGACTGCGGCGCGTGTCGCCGCGGCTGTTCGAGGGCATCGCGTGGGGCGGCGCCGACGTGTTCGCGCGCACCGCCGAGCGGCTCGAGCGCCTCGGCTGGCGCTGGCGCCGGCTGCGCACGCTGTGGGACGTCGACCGGCCCGAGGACCTCGACCGGCTGGGCGCCCGCGCTAGATCGCGCCGCTCTTTGTGAGCAGCTGCGCCAAGCGCTCGGCGAGCAGGCGATAGCCTTTCGCGTTGGGGTGTATCGGGTCCGACTTCAGGTCGGGCTTGCGCAGCACTTCGCCGACCACGCCGCCCTCGTAGGGAATGCGGAACTCTCGCGCGATCTCGGCATAGAACTCCGGCGCCGTGACGCTGAACCCGGGCTCCGGGGTGCCGATCAGCACCACGTCTACGTTGCGCAGTTTCGCCAGGCGCACCATCTCGCGCACGTTGGCGGCGGCCTGCCGCGTTCCCAGCCGCCGCAGGAAGTCGTTGCCGCCGATGCACAACAGCAGCAGCTGCGGCACGTGCTCATCGAGAGCCGCGGGCAGGCGCGCGAGCGCCTGTGCGGTCACCTCGCCCGGTACGCCGGCGCGCACCACGCGGCGGCCGATCATGCGCTCGAGCTGCGCGGGGTAGCTCTGATCCTCGGCCGCGCCGGTGCCGAAGGTCAGGCTGTCGCCGAAGGTGAGCACCACCGCGTCGGGGCCGAGGCGCGGCAACTGCGGCGGCTTGCCGCAGGCAGCGAGCGAAACGGCAAGCGCGAGCGCGAAAACTTGCGCGCTGCGCCGGAGGATGCCTGACATGCGTTGCAAGCGAAGCTGCGCAGCCGGGTGCGCAAACCTCACATGCTACACTTCGCCGCAAAAAATCGCCGGCAGCACCGCGACCGAATAGCGGGGGGATGGAATGCGAATCAAGAGCCCGAAGGATTTCTGGGCCGGGCTGATGTTCGTCGGCTTCGGCCTGTTCTTCGCCGTCTGGGCGTCGAGCTTCTACCAGCTCGGCACGTCGCTGCGCATGGGACCGGGCTACTTTCCCGCGGTGCTCGGCGGGCTGCTGGCGCTCCTCGGGCTGGTGATCCTCGGCAGGTCGCTCTCCTTGCAGGGCGCCAAGGTCGCGAGTTTTCATTTCCGGCCGCTGATCATGGTGTTGGGCGCCTGCGTCGCCTACGGCTACCTGATGACGCCGCTCGGGCTGGTGCTGGCGACCGCCGCGCTGGTGTTCATCAGCGCTCTGGGAGGTCACGAGTTCAGGTGGAAGGAGGGCGTGGTCCTGGCCGCGGTGCTGGTCGTGTTCTCGGTGCTGGTGTTCGTCAAGGGCCTGGACCTGCCGTTCCCGATGTGGCCGGCGGCCTTCGGCTGAGCGGGCAGTAACAATGGAGATACTCCACAACCTGCTACTCGGCTTCCAGGTCGCGGTCTCGCCGGTCAACCTGCTGTACTGCCTGATCGGCGTGCTGCTCGGCACCTTGATCGGGGTGTTGCCGGGCGTCGGGCCGATCGCCACCATCGCGATGCTGCTTCCGGTCACGTTCAACCTGAATCCGGTCGCCGCGCTCATCATGCTCGCGGGCATCTACTACGGGGCGCAGTACGGCGGCTCGACCACCTCGATCCTGGTCAACATCCCGGGCGAGGCTTCCTCGGTGGTGACGTGCATCGACGGCTACCAGATGGCACGCCAGGGCCGCGCCGGACCGGCGCTCGCGATTGCCGCGATCGGATCGTTCTTTGCCGGTTGCGTGTCCACGCTCGTGATCGCCACGGCGGCGCCGCCGCTCGCCGAGGTGGCGCTCAAGTTCGGCCCGGCCGAGTACTTCTCGCTGATGGTGTTCGGCCTCATCGCGGCGACGGTGCTGGCGCACGGCTCGCTCATCAAGGCGATCGCCATGGTGGTCCTCGGGCTGTTGCTGGGGCTGATCGGCACCGACGTCAACTCCGGCGTGCTGCGCTTCACCTTCGACATTCCCGAGCTCGCCGACGGCATCGGCTTCGTTACCGTGGCCATGGGCATGTTCGGCCTGGCGGAGATCATCAGCAACCTCGAGAAAAAGGGCGAGCGGGAGGTGTTCGTCAAGAAGGTGACGCACCTTTACCCGACGAAGAACGACCTCAAGCGCTCCTGGAAGGCGGTGCTGCGCGGCACCGGCATCGGCTCCGCGCTCGGCATCCTGCCCGGCGGCGGCGCGCTGTTGTCGTCGTTCGCCGCCTACATGGTCGAGAAGAAGGTGTCGAAGCACCCCGAAGAATTCGGCAAGGGCGCGATCGAGGGCGTCGCGGGGCCCGAATCCGCCAACAACGCCGGCGCGCAGACCTCGTTCATCCCGATGCTCACCCTCGGCATACCGAGCAACCCGGTGATGGCGCTGATGATCGGCGCATTGATGATCCAGGGCATCGCGCCCGGGCCGCAGGTGATGACCGAGAAGCCGGACCTGTTCTGGGGGTTGATCGCGTCGATGTGGGTCGGCAACCTGATGCTGGTGGTGCTCAACCTGCCGCTGGTGGGGATGTGGGTGAAGCTGCTCACCCTGCCCTATCGGTTCCTGTACCCGTCGATCCTGGTGTTCATGTGTATCGGGGTGTTCAGCCTGTCGAACAGTCCCTTCGACTGCCTGATCATGGCGGTCTTCGGGTTGCTGGGCTACGTGTGCGCCAAGCTCGAGTGCGAGCCCGCGCCGATGATCCTCGGCTTCATCCTCGGGCCGCTGATGGAGGAGAACCTGCGCCGCGCGATGCTGCTGTCGCGCGGCGACGCGACGGTGTTCTTCACCAAGCCGATCAGCGCCGGATTCATGCTCGCCGCGATCGCCCTGCTGGTGATCATCGCGCTGCCCAACATCCGCAAGAAGCGCGAGGAGGCGTTCGCCGAAGAGGGCTAAAGCGCGGCGACGGCCTGCACCTCCACCAGATAGGGCTCCTGCACCAGCCGGTCGACGATCAGCAGCGTGTTCGGCGGATAGGCCCCGTTCGGGAACATCCTCGGAAATTCGCGCAGGCGGTAGGCCATGAACTTGGCGATGTCCTGCGAATGCACCAGGTAGGTGGTGAACTGCACCACGTTGCCCCAGCCTGCGCCGGCCGACTCGAGCGCCGCGGCGAGGTTGCGGAATACCTGCACGCATTGCGCGTCGAAATCGTCCTTGCCCACCACGCCGCCGTTCCGGTCGGAGGCGAGCATGCCCGCGATGAACAGGTAATCCGAGGCCTTTACGCGCGTCATGTGGGAATACTGGCCGAGCGGCTTGCCGAGCGCGTCGACGTTCTGGATCCTGATGTCTGCCATGGTATGGCTTCCTTTCAGCGCGGTGCGACCAGCTGGTCGGCGAGGTCGTTGAAATCGAGCGCGTGGAGGTCGAACGCGGGCTCGGGCTCGACATCGACGCGCGCCTTCGGTCCGTGCTCGAGCGGCCGCGGCACGAACGCGGTGCGCAGGCCGCAGGCCTTGGCCGCGAACAGGTCGTCCTTGTGCGCCGCCACCATCATGACCTCGTGCTCCGGGAGCCCGAGCAGCCGCGCCGCGCCGCGGTAGGTCTCGGGGTCGGGCTTGTAGTGATGGAACAGCTCGGCCGAGAGAACGCAGTCCCAAGGCAGCCCGGAGAACTTCGCCATGTTGGTGAGCAACGCCAGGTTGCCGTTCGACAGCGGCGCGATGACATAGCCGGTCTTGAGCCGGCGCAGTCCGCTGCGCGCGTCGCGCCAGGGCTTGAGCCTGTGCCAGGCGCGGTTCAGGTGATCGACCTCCTGCTCGCTCAGGCCCGCGATGCGGAATTGCCCGAGCAGGTCGTCGAGGATCTTGCGGTGCAGCGCATCGATCGTCGTCCAGGGAAGCTCGCCCGATCGCACGCGCGCCATCGCCGGGCGGTAGCCGGCGCGCCAGGCGTCGGCGAAGGCCGGCCAATTGACGCGCAGGTGCTTGTCACGGCCGAGTTTGCGGCCTTCGGCGATGATCGAGCCGCGCCAATCGACGACCGTGCCGAACACGTCGAACACGAGGGCTCGTACCGGCGGAGAGGAGGAGGGCATGAACGAGTATCCCTATTTCAGCTGGATGCTGCCCGATGCGGTGACCGTGATGCGCGAGCTACCCGGCTCCACCGCGGGCGGGGCCACGCTCGAGGCCATGCGCGCCGCGCCGAGCGCCATCGCCCGCGGCGCGAAGTCGCCGCCGCTCGAGAGCTGCAGCTCGCGGATGCCGTAGGACTTCGCCTTCATGGCGTCGCGCACGATCGCGGCGCTCCGATGGAACGCGCCGATCGCCTCGACCATGAGCGCGTCCTCCGCGTGGCGCCGCGCTGCGGGTGAAAGCCCGAGCGACAGGCTGCGCACCACGAGGTCCGACTGCAGCTTGCCGATCAGCTCGCTCGCCGCCGCGAAGTCCGTGCTTTCCAGGCGCAGTTCCTGCGTCACGCGCCATCCGGCAATGCGGCCGTCCTGGTACTCCGGCCAGGTCTGATAGTTCCCCGATCCCGCCTTGACGGCCGGATAGCCCTGCGCCAGCGCCAGCGCGTCGCGCATCCTGCGGTTGACCTGGTCGGCGAGCGGAGCGGGCGCCGGGCCGCGCGCCTCGGCGGCGAGCAGCGCGACCATCTGGTCGTTGGCGACTTCGCGCTCGGCCTGCGCCTGCAGACTCACGACGTTGGATGGCGAATCGTGCCGCGGCTCGCGCGCGTCCTGCGCGGTCGCGAGCAGCGGCGCGACCAGCAGCAGGGCAAGGGCGCGCATCACCAGTATTGTACGCAGGGTCCCGTGTACATCATCGGCCCGGTGGGCTTGCCGGTGGGCGAGCCCCCCATCGGCTCGAGGCTGACAGCGAGCATCGGCACGTCCGCGAGCGAGTGGTCGGCGATCTCGCGCAGCGGCAGCATGGTTTTCTGTTCTCTGCTCAGCATGCCGAGCGATTTCGGCGGCTGTCCCTTGGGCATGACGGCCCACAGCTCGAGGCTCTTCTGCGGCACGTGAATCGAAGGGTCGAGCGCCTTGACCCACAGCTGGTCGGAGTTGCGCCCGGCCGACACGATGAGCATCGGCTTTTGCGTCTTCGGGTCGGACAGCACGGCGAGATACGAGGCGGGAATCTCGTTCGACGGAACGCGCAGCACCAGCGGGGCGGGGGCGGGATGCGGCGCAGGCGGAACGAACACCGTCACCGCGACGAGCAGCGCCGCCGCGGCGCCGCTCGCGATGAGCCCCAGGGCGCGCCAGAACGCGAGGCTGTTCCACAGGCCGCTTCCCGTGCCGGGCATGGCGCCCGCCAGGCGCTCCTCGATCGCACGCCACACGCGGGCCGGCGGGCGCCGGCTCTGCACCGCCAACGCCATCGGGACGAGACGCGCGCTCCAACGATCCACCACGCGCGCGAGCGCCGCGTCCTCGCGCAGCCAGCGGCGAAAGCGCGCGCGCGCAGGCCCGCGCAGCGTGCCGAGCACGAACTCCGCGGCCAGCCGATCCTGCAGTTCCGGTTTGCGCCGGTATTCCATGTCGCTCCCGCGCGCCTCAGGCGCCTTCGCCCAGGCAGGCCTTCAGCCTGAGCAGTCCGCGCCGCACCCAGGTCTTCACCGTGCCGAGCGGCTGGCGCATGTGGCTCGCCAGCTCCGCATGCGACAAGCCGTCGTAGAACGCGAGCGCGATCGCCTGCCGCTGCCGCGCCTCGAGCGCCTGCAGGCAGCGCGCGAGCGCGCTGGCATCGGCCGAGCGCTGCAGCTCGGCAAGCGGCCCCGGATTGTCGCTCGGTGCGTTGTCGATCACGCTGCCGTCCTCGTCGATCACCTCGAGACCGGGCTTGCGCAGCCAGTCCAGGCAACGGTTGCGCACGATGCTGGTCATCCAGGTCATGGGCGCCGACAGCCCCGGGCGGTAGCCGTGCGCGTGGCTCCAAATGCTGACGTAGCAGTCCTGCAGCACCTCCTCGGCCCAGTCCTCACGCCGCAATATACGGATCGCGACCCCAAACAGTTTCGCCGACGTGGCTTCGTACAGCCGGCCGAAGGCCGCGCGGTCTCCCCGGCCGCAGGCCGACAGCAAATCGGCGAGGGGATCGGGGGCGCTCACCGGCCCGGCCTAGGACTAGCCGCGGTCGTGTCGCCACTGCACGTCGTGGCGGCCGGCGTGGCGGTTGAGTGTACGGCCGGCGACGAACAGCAGGTCGGAGAGCCGGTTGAGATACTGGCGCGCGCGCTCGCCCACCGGCTCGCGCCGGCCGAGCGCGACCAGGCTGCGCTCGGCGCGCCGGCACACGGTACGCGCCAGGTGCGCCGCCGCCGCGGCGCGCGATCCGCCGGGCAGGATGAATTCCCTGAGCGGCGCGAGGTCGCGATTCCACTCCTCGAGCCGCGCGTCGAGCCGCGCAACGTGCCCCTCGCCCACCATCGTGTGGCCGGGAATGCTCACTTCGCCGCCGAGGTCGAGCAGGTCCTGCTGCACCTGCTCGAGCGCCGCGCGCACCGCCTGCGGCACGTCCTCGGCGAGCAGCACGCCGATCGCCGAGTTCAGCTCGTCGATGTCGCCCAGCGTCTGCACGCGCGCGCTGTCCTTCGGCACGCGCGTGCCGTCGCCGAGGCCGGTCTCGCCGGCGTCCCCGGTGCGCGTCGCGATCTTCGAGAGGCGGTGGGCCATGCAACGCTTCCTTTGTGGGCGAGGGTGCATTATCGCATCGCGCCCGGCCGCGGAGGTACGATAGCGCTCGCCCGCCGGGTGCGGGCGCAACCATCAGCCAAGGAGGAACCATGGCCGCTCGAATTCGCAAAGTCGACTATTTCTCGACCAAGGTGCCGAACCGCGCCGGCGCGGGCGCGAAGCTGCTTGCCGCGATGAAGGACGCCGGCGTGAACCTGCTCGCGTTCACCGGGTTTCCGGAGCGCGGCGCAGCGCAGCTCGATTTCATTCCCGACAACAGCGCCAGGTTCCGTCAGGCCGCGAAGCGATCCGGGCTCAAGATCTCGGAGCGCAAGACCGCGTTCCTGGTGCAGGGGGACGATCGCGTCGGGGCGCTCACCGCGATCCTCGCGAAGCTGGCGCAGGCGAGAATCGGCGTGGTGGCGCTCGACGCGGTGACCGCCGGCAAGGGGCGCTACGGCGCGATATTCTGGGTGCGCAAGCAAGACGTCGGGCGCGCGGCGCGGCTGCTCGGCGCGCGCTGATCGCTCAGGATCCTTTGCGCTTCGCTTCGCTCTCGACCCAGCCCTTGAACAGCGTCGTGACCAGGCGCTCGCCCTCGGCGACGCGCGCCGCGTCGCGCAGCACCTCGCCGCCGGCCCGGCGAGTGATGCTGTAGCCGCGCGCCAGCACGGCGTTGGGGTCGAGACTCGCGAGCCCCGCGCGCAAGCGCTCGATGCGGTAGTGCGCGGCGTCGAGGCTGCGCCCGGCGGCCGATGCGAGCCGCGCGGTGAGCTGCGCCACCAGCTGGCGCGAGCTGCGGATGCGCTCGGCGGGGTGCACCAGGCGTCGCGCGAGCCCGTCCACGGTCTGCATGGCGTATTCCAGGCGTCGGCGCGCCTCGCGCGACGCGCGGGTGCCCATCTCGGCGACGCGCGCGAGCAGCTCGGCCCGTGGGGGGCTCACCAATTCGGCCGCCGCGGTCGGCGTCGGCGCGCGCCGGTCAGCGGCGAAATCGGCGATCGTGAAGTCGGTCTCGTGGCCCACCCCGACGACCACCGGGATGCGCGAGGCGCGGATGGCGCGCGCGACCGCCTCCTCGTTGAACTGCCACAGGTCCTCGAGCGAGCCTCCGCCGCGCACCAGCAGCAGCACGTCGCATTCGGCGCGCTCGCTGGCGGTCGCGAGCATGGCCGCGATGCGCGCCGCGGCGCCTTCGCCCTGCACCGGGGCGGGATAGACGATCACCGGAATCGACGCATTGCGCCGCGCCAGGGTCGTCAGCACGTCGCGCAGCGCGGCCGCGGCGAGCGAGGTGACGATGCCGATCGCGCGCGGATGATCCGGCAGCTCGCGCTTCACGGCCGCATCGAACAGGCCTTCCCGCGCGAGCTTGTCCCTCAGGCGCAGGAAGCGCTCGTGCAGCGGGCCGAGCCCGGCGCGGCGCATGCCCTCGACGTTGAGCTGGAAGCGGCCGCGCGGCTCGTACAGCGTCACCAGGGCCCGCGCTTCGACCCGCATGCCGTCCTGCGGCGTCCAATCGAGGTAGGCGGCGCGTCCGCGGAACATGACGCAATCGACCTGCGCGGCGTCGTCCTTGAGCGTGAAATACCAGTGCCCGGATGCGGCGCGCGTCAGGTTCGAGATCTCGCCCGCCACCCACATCAGGGGAAAGCGGTGCTCGAGCGCGTCGCGTACGCTGCGCAGCAATTCCGAAACGCTGACGACGGCGCCAGCGCCGGTCGACGATATCGCCGAGTCGCTGTTTTTCGGCTGCATAAGCGCGCTCGTTGGGGTTAGCGGCAGCTTACACCTATCCACATTCGCAGCCGCGATGCTTCGGCGGCGAGCCGATGAGCACGCGGAGCCCGATTCTATTTCGTAACGCGCTGTATCCGCTGGCAAAAATGCTGCTCAAATTTTGATCGCCACCGACTTTGCGGGCCACGCAAGACTCGTTTCTCGAACTGCTCAGAGAAAATCCACAAACTTATCCACAGCTTTTGTGGATAACGGCCAGGCGCGCGAAAAAAGTCCGCCGCGTTGGCGCGGCTCGCATCGCGCGCCGCGACGCATTTTGCGCCGCGGCGCGAACTTGCCGCAGTCCATCGCATTGGCTAAAGTGCGCGCAGCCCGCAAACCACCGAGAACCCGGGAGACCGACCGTTGTTCGCCATCATCCAGGCCGCTGGCTGGCCGATCTGGTTTCTGCTGCTCGCCTCGGTGATCGCCGTCGCGCTGATCATCGAGCGCACCGCGACGCTGCGCGAGGGGAAGATCGTGCCGCGCAACCTGCTCGACCAGGTGATCGCCGTGTACCACCGCGAGGGCATTTCCGTCGACGTGGTCGACAGGCTCGCCAAGGATTCGCCGCTTGGCCAGGTGCTGGCGGCGGGACTGCGCAACTTCAGCAGCTCGCGCTACGTCATGAAAGAGGCGGTCGAGGAGGCAGGGCGCAGCGTGGCGCACGACCTGGAGCGCTTCCTCACCACGCTCGGCACCATCGCCAGCGCGGCGCCGCTGCTGGGGCTGTTCGGCACCGTGATCGGCATGATCGAGATCTTCGGCTCGCAGTCGCCCGCCGGCACCAACCCGCAGCAGCTGGCGCACGGCATCTCGGTGGCGCTGTACAACACCGCGTTCGGCATCGCCATCTCGATCCCGTCGCTCATCTTCTACCGGCACTTCAAGAACAAGGTCGACGGATTCGTGGTGCAGATGGAGCAGGATGCGGCGAAGCTGGTGGACATCGTGCACGGCGAGCGCACGGATTACGCCCAGGCCCCGAAAGGCCGCTGACGCCGAGGCGGAGCGAACGTGAACTTCCAGCGCGGCAGGGGCAAGGAGCAGCCGGAAATCAACCTGGTGCCGCTCATCGACGTGATGATGGTGATCCTGATCTTCCTCATGATCACGACGACGTACTCGAAATACACGGAGCTGCAGATCAACCTGCCGACGGCCGACGCGCAAAAGCAGCTGGAGCGGCCCGACGAGATCAACGTGCTGGTGAACGCCCAGGGCCAGTATGTCATCAACCACTCGCCCGTCGCCTACGCGGGGGTCGAGCCGCTCGCCGACGATCTGCGGCGCGCCGCCGGCGCGAGCAAGGAGCCGGTCATCGTGATCAGCGCGGACGCGCAGGCGACGCACCAGTCGGTGATCCGGGTGATGGAGGCCGCGCGCATCGCCGGCCTGACGCAGATCACCTTCACTACGCAGAGCCCCGCGGGAAAGTAGCCTAGCCGGGGACGACCCCATCGCCGCCCTCGCCCGACACTGGACCCGCCGCGGCGCCGTCGCCTGGCTGCTGTGGCCGGCGAGCGTGCTGTTCCGCGTCATCGTCTTCGCCAGGCGGCTGCTCTACCGGCTGCGCTTGCTGAAGAGCCACCGCGCGGGCGTACCGGTGATCGTCGTCGGCAACCTGGTCGCCGGCGGCAGCGGCAAGACCCCGCTCGTGCTGTGGATCGCCGAGCTGCTGCGATCCAAGGGCTGGACGCCGGGCATCGTGTCGCGCGGCTACGGCGCGCGGCTGGAAGCGCCACGCGAGGCGACCATCGCGTCCGATCCGGGCGAGCTCGGCGACGAGCCGGTGGTGCTGGCGCGGCGCAGCGGCTGCACCGTCTGGGTGGGGCCCGACCGGGTGCGCGTATGCGAGGCGCTGCGCGAGCAGCATCCGGAGGTCGACGTGATCGTGCTCGACGATGGCCTGCAGCATTACCGCCTGGCGCGCGACCTGGAGATCTGCGTGGTCGACGCGCGCGGCTTCGGCAATGGCTTCATGCTTCCGGCGGGGCCGCTGCGCGAGCCGCGCTCGCGCCTGCGCTCGGTCGATGCCGTGGTGGCGCACGACAGCGACGTGGTCAAGGGCTACGCGATGCGGCTGGAGGGCGAGCTGCTGCACTGCCTCGCGGATGCGCGCCAGCGCCGCGCGCCGAAGGAATTCGGCGGACGGCGCGTGCACGCGGTGGCGGGAATCGGCGACCCGAAGCGCTTCTTCGTCCACCTCGGCTGCCTCGGGATGAAGGTCGTGCCGCATCCGTTTCCGGATCACCATCCATTCGCGCCGAGCGATCTCGAGTTCGGCGACGACGCGCCGGTCATCATGACCGAGAAGGACGCGGTAAAATGCAGGCGCTTTGCGAAGCCGCATCACTGGGTTTTCCCGGTGCATGCGAGACTCGATCCCGCGTTCGGCAACTGGCTGCAGGAGAAGCTCGGTGAGCGCCGTCGTTGATCCCAAGCTGCTGGAAATCCTGGTCTGCCCTCTGTGCAAGGGGCCGCTCGTGTATCGCAAGGAAGCGGGCGAGCTGGTGTGCCGGCCCGACCGGCTCGCCTATCCGGTGAAAGACGGCATACCCGTGATGCTCGAGGACGACGCGCGCAAGCTCGACCCGACCGAAGAAGTCGCAGGCTGAGCGCGCCGCGGCCCGCCCCGCCATGGCACGCTTCTCGGTCATCATTCCGGCGCGCTACGCCTCGAGCCGCTTCCCCGGCAAGCCGCTGGTGGACCTTGCCGGCAAGCCCATGGTGGTTCGCGTGTGCGAGCGCGCCGCGCGCAGCGGCGCGGCGCTGGTCGCGGTCGCCACCGACGACGAGCGCATCGCCGAGGCCGCGAGCCGGCACGGCTACCGCGCGCTCATGACGCGCGCCGATCACGCTTCGGGCACCGACCGCATCGCCGAGAGCGTCCTGCAGCTCGGCTTGGCCGACCATGAGATCGTGGTCAACGTGCAGGGTGACGAGCCGCTCATCGATCCGGCGCTGGTGGCCGAGGTCGCGGCGACGCTCGAGCGCGATCCCGAGGCGAGCGTCTCGACCGCCTGCCATGCGATCCACGACGCGGCGTCGTTCACCAGCCCGAACGTGGTCAAGGTGGTATTCGATGCGCGCGGTCACGCGCTCTACTTCAGCCGCGCAGCGATCCCACACCCGCGCGAGGGCGGGCTGCCCGAGTGCTACCGGCACGTCGGGATCTACGGTTACCGGGTCGCGTTCCTGAAGCGCTACGCCGCGCTCGCGGCCTCGCCGCTCGAGCGCTACGAGTCGCTCGAGCAGCTGCGCGTGCTGTGGCACGGCCACCGCATCGCGGTGAGCGTCACGCGCGAGGAGATCCCGCCGGGGGTCGACACGCCAGCAGACCTCGAAACGGTGCGCGCGCTGTTTGACCGAAGCCCCGATTCCGGCTAAGGTCAGCGGCCTTTCTGGGGCCAGAAAGCGCCTTTATGCCGGCGCGCGACAACGAGCTATGCGTTTGATCCTGTTGGGGCCGCCGGGTGCGGGCAAGGGGACCCAGGCCGGCTTCATCACCGAGCGGTTCGGCATTCCCCAGATCTCGACCGGCGACATGCTGCGCGCTGCGATCAAGGCGCGCAGCCCGCTCGGGCTCGCGGCGAAGGACGTCATGGACCGCGGCCAGCTGGTGTCCGACGAGATCGTAATCGAGCTGGTGCGCCAGCGGCTGCGCTCGCCCGATTGCGGTAGCGGATACCTGTTCGACGGCTTTCCGCGCACCATCGCGCAGGCCGACGCGATGCGCAGCGCGCGCGTGCCGATCGACTACGTTCTCGAGATCGACGTGCCCGACGAGGAGATCATCGCGCGCATGAGCGGGCGCCGCGTGCACCCCGCCTCGGGCCGCACCTATCACGTCGAGTTCAATCCGCCGAAGGTCGCGGGCCGCGACGACCTCACGGGCGAGCCGCTCATCCAGCGCGACGACGACAAGGAAGCGACGGTGCGCAAGCGGCTCGAGGTGTACAAGGCGCAGACGCGCCCGCTCGTCGAGTACTTCCAGCGCTGGGCTGCCAGCGGCGACGCGGGCGCGCCAAGGCTGCTCAAGGTCTCGGGCACCGGGAGCGTCGACCAGATCCGCGACCGCGCCCTGGCGGCGCTGGAGAAGGGCGCGCGCGAGTAAACTAGTCGGGCAACCCCCCACCCAAGGGGTGAAGAAGGGAGGAGCCATGCCACGCGCCAGACCCAGGAACGCGCTCTACGCCCAGTCCGGAGGCGCGACCGCGGTGATCAATGCGACCGCCTGCGGCGTCATCGAGGCGGCGCGCGGCGTGCGGGGCCGCATCGGCAGGCTGTATGCCGCGCGCGACGGCATCCTCGGCGCTCTGGGCGAGGACCTCATCGACACCTCGAAAGACAGCGCGGCGGCGATCCGCGCGCTGCGCCATACGCCGGGCGCGGCCTTCGGTTCGTGCCGGTACAAATTGAAGGGAATCGACGAGGATCGCGCGAAATTCGAGCGCCTGGTGACGGTGCTGCGCGCGCACGATATCGGCTGGTTCTTCTACAACGGCGGCAACGATTCCGCCGATACCGCGCTCAAGCTGTCGAAGATCAGCGGCGCCATGGGATACCCGCTGGCGGCGATCGGCGTGCCTAAGACCATCGACAACGACCTGGCCGTCACCGACTGCTGTCCCGGGTTCGGCTCGGCCGCCAAGTACGTGGCAACCTCGATCCGCGAAGCGGGGCTCGACGTCGCCTCGATGGCGAGCACCTCGACGCGCGTGTTCGTGCTGGAGGTGATGGGCCGGCACGCCGGCTGGATCACGGCCGCCTGCGGGCTCGCCGCCGAGCGCGCGGGCGATGCGCCGCAGGTGCTGCTGTTCCCGGAGCATGTCTTCGACGAGGAACGCTTCCTCGCGCGCGTGACGCGCAGCGTCGCGCAGCGCGGCACCTGCGTGGTCGCGGTCTCCGAGGGGCTGCGCGATGCCCAGGGCAGGTTCCTCGCCGAGACCGGCACCATCGACGCGTTCGGCCATCACCAGCTCGGCGGCGTCGCGCCGCGCATCGCGGCGCTGGTGCAGTCGAAGCTCGGCTACAAGACGCACTGGGCGGTCGCCGACTACCTGCAGCGCGCGGCGCGCCATGTGGCTTCCAGGACCGACCTGGAGCAAGCCTACGCCGTGGGCAAGGCCGCGGTCAGGATGGCGCTCGAGGGCAAGAGCGCCGTCATGCCGGTGATCGTGCGCGTCTCCGACCGACCGTACCGCTGGCGCATCGGCGAGGCGCGGCTGGACCAGGTGGCGAACAAGGAGCGGCACCTGCCGCGCGCGTACGTGAGCGCCGACGGCTTCGGCATCACTGCTGCGGCGCGGCGCTATCTCGCGCCGCTGATCGCGGGCGAGGCGCCGCCGCCGTTCCGCGACGGTCTGCCGGCGTACGCGCGCCTGCGCAATGCCCCCGTGCGCAAGCGCCTGCGCGAGCGCTTCGAGCCATAGCCAGGGACCGCGTCCGCCGCGGCTTTTCTGCTAAAATCCGCGCCTTTCCTGCGGGCGTCCCCGCCCGCGCACTCTAACGACGAACAAGGGGAGTAAGGCCATGTCCGGAGGCATCATCTTCGCGCTGGTGTGCGCCGTGATCGGCATCATTTACGGTGCCGTGACCATCAAGTGGATCCTTTCGCAAGGCGACGGCAACGAGCGCATGCGCGAGATCGCCGCGGCAGTCAAGGAGGGCGCGACGGCCTACCTGAAGCGCCAGTACACCACCATCGCCATCGTCGGCGCGGTCCTGTTCCTGGTGATCGGCTTCATTCCCCAGCTGGGCTGGGCCACCGCGTGGGGCTTCTTCATCGGCGCCGTGTTTTCCGCCCTCTCGGGCATCATCGGCATGAACGTCTCGGTGCGCGCCAACGTGCGCACCGCGGAAGCGGCGCGCACCGGGCTGAACGAGGCGCTCAATATCGCCTTCCGCGGCGGCGCCGTCACCGGATTGCTGGTGGTCGGGCTGGGCTTGCTCGGCGTGGCGGGCTACTTCGCGCTGCTCTACGCCAATGCGCCGAACAAGGCCGATCTCGCGCACATCATCCACCCGCTGATCGGCCTCGGCTTCGGCGGCTCGTTGATCTCGATATTCGCGCGGCTCGGCGGGGGCATCTTCACCAAGGGCGCCGACGTCGGCGCGGACCTGGTCGGCAAGGTGGAAGCGGGCATCCCGGAAGACGATCCGCGCAACCCCGCGGTGATTGCAGATAACGTCGGCGACAACGTCGGCGATTGCGCCGGCATGGCGGCGGACCTGTTCGAGACCTACGCGGTGACCATCATCGCCACCATGCTGCTCGGCGCGCTGATGGTGAAGACCGAATCCCCCAATGCGCTGATCTACCCGCTCGCGATCGGCGGCTTCTCGATCCTGGCGTCGATCGTCGGCACCTGGTTCGTGAAGGCCAGGCCCGGCGACAAGAACGTCATGCCGGCGCTCTACAAGGGACTGTGGGTGGCCGGAATCCTCGCGCTGCTTGCCTTCTGGCCCATCACGCAGGTGATGATGGGCGACATCGTCGCCAATGTGCCGTTCGACATCGCGGGGCACGCCACCCTGATCAAGGTCTGGAACCTGTGGGGCGCCGCGGCGGTGGGCCTGGCGCTCACCGGGTTCATGGTGTGGATCACCGAGTACTACACCGGCACCCAGTTCAAGCCGGTCCGGCACATCGCCGAGGCCTCGACCACCGGGCACGGAACCAACATCATCGCCGGCCTCGGCGTGTCGATGAAGGCCACGGCCTGGCCGGTGCTCGCGGTGTGCGTGGCGATATTCGTGTCCTACGCGCTCGCCGGCCTGTACGGGATCGCGATCGCCGCAACGGCGATGCTGTCGATGACCGGGATCATCGTCGCGCTCGACGCCTACGGCCCGATCACCGACAACGCCGGCGGCATCGCCGAGATGGCCGATCTGCCCGAGTCGGTGCGCGCGATCACCGACCCGCTGGATGCGGTCGGCAACACCACCAAGGCGGTCACCAAGGGCTACGCCATCGGCTCCGCGGGCCTCGCCGCGCTGGTGCTGTTCGCCGATTACACGCATGCGCTCGAGTCGGCCGGCAAGTCGTTCTCATTCGACCTGTCCAACCACATGGTGATCATCGGCCTGTTCATCGGCGGCATGGTGCCCTACCTGTTCGGCGCCATGGCCATGGAAGCGGTGGGTCGCGCAGCCGGCGCGGTGGTGGTCGAGGTGCGCCGCCAGTTCAAGGAGATCGCGGGCATCATGGAGGGCAAGACGAGGCCCGATTACTCGCGCGCGGTGGACATGCTGACGCGTGCGGCGATCAAGGAAATGGTCGTGCCGTCGCTGCTGCCGGTGCTGATCCCGATCCTGGTGGGCATGATCCTCGGGCCGCAGGCGCTCGGCGGCGTACTGATGGGCACCATCGTCACCGGCCTGTTCGTCGCCATCTCGATGACCACGGGTGGCGGCGCCTGGGACAACGCCAAGAAGTACATCGAGGACGGCAATTACGGCGGCAAGGGCTCGGAGGCGCACAAGGCTGCGGTGACCGGCGACACGGTGGGCGACCCGTACAAGGACACCGCGGGCCCGGCGGTCAACCCGCTGATCAAGATCATCAACATCGTGGCGCTGCTGATCGTGCCGCTGATGGTCTGAGGCCCACCCGCGTGGGGAGCACCCGAAGGGCAGCTGCGGCTGCCCTTTTGTTTTTCAGCCTCGGGGCGCTTGCGCAGCCCCAGCCGGAGCCCGGCACGGGCTGGCGCGACAAGCCCGCGGCCCGCGCGCGCCACGACATGGTGGTGGCGGCGAACCCGCTTGCGGTCGACGCCGGCCTCGAGATGCTGCGCGCGGGCGGCAGCGCGGTCGACGCGGCGATCGCGGCGCAGCTGGTGCTGGGGCTGGTCGAGCCGCAGTCCTCGGGCATCGGCGGCGGCGGCTTCATGCTGGTCTGGTCCCAGCGCGAGCGCCGCGTGCGCGCCTACGACGGCCGCGAGACCGCGCCCGCCGCGGCGCGCCCGGAGCGTTTCCTCGATGCGCTCGGCCGGCCGTTGCCGTTCTTCGATGCGGTGGTGAGCGGCATGTCGGTGGGCGTGCCGGGCCTGCTGCGCATGCTCGAGCTTGCGCACCGGCGCCATGGGCGCCTGCCGTGGGCGCGGCTGTTCGAGCCTGCGCTGCGGCTCGCCGAGCAGGGCTTCCCGGTGTCGCCGCGCCTGCATCGGCTGCTCGAGCACGACCGCTATCTGCGCGCCGATCCGGCGGCGCGCAGGCTTTATTACGACGCCGACGGCCACGCGCTGGCGATCGGCGCGCGCCTCGTCAATCGGCAGTACGCGGCGACCCTGCACGAGATCGCGGCGCGCGGCGCCGATGCCTTCTACCGCGGCCCGATCGCAGGGGACGTCGTGCGCGCGGTGCGCGCGCACCCGCGGCCCGGCGACATGACGCGCGCGGACCTGCGCGGCTACCGTGCGCTCGAGCGCGAGCCGCTGTGCGGCAGCTATCGCGGCCGGCGCGTCTGCGGCATGGCGCCGCCGAGCGCCGGAGCGGTCACCTTGCTCGAGCTGCTCGGCGTCCTCGAGCGCAGCGCCTTCGATCGCGCGCCGCCAGGCTCGGTCGAGGCGGTTCATCTGTTCGCCGAGGCTTCGCGCCTGGCCTACGCCGACCGGGCGCGCTACGTCGCCGATCCGGACTTCGTGCCGGTGCCGGTGGCGGGGCTGCTCGAGCCGGCTTACCTCGACGCCCGCGCCAGGCTGATCGGCGAGCGTTCCATGGGGCGCGCCGAGCCCGGCCGCCCCGCCGGCGCGCGCGCCGCCGCCGACGTCGCGGAAACCGAGGTCTCCGGCACCAGCCACATGTCGATCGTCGACGCGCGAGGCAGCGCAGTGGCCATGACCACCAGCATCGAGAACGCGTTCGGCAGCCGCATCATGGTGCGCGGCTTCCTGCTCAACAACGAGCTCACCGATTTCTCGTTCTCGCCCGAGGCGCTGGGCGTGCCTGCGGCGAACCGCGTCGAGCCGCGCAAGCGTCCGCGCAGCACGATGGCTCCGACGCTGGTGTTCGGGCGCGACGGCGGCCTGCGCATGCTGATCGGCTCCCCCGGCGGCCCGGCGATCGTCGACTACGTCGCCAAGACGCTGGTCGGGACACTCGATTGGGGCCTCGACATCCAGGCGGCGATCGCGCTGCCGAACTTCGGCAGCACAAATGGGCCGACTTTCATCGAGCGGGGCTCGGCCTACGAGGCTCTCGGCGACGCGCTCGCGGGGCGCGGCCACGTGCTGTATGTCGCCAATCTCACGAGCGGCCTGCACGGCATCGAGCGCGGCGCGCGGGGCTGGCGCGGCGGCGCCGACCCGCGCCGCGAAGGCGTCGCGCGCGGCGACTAGCGCGCGCGCAGCGGTAGCCGCAGCACGACCTTGAGGCCGCCCTTGGGGCCGTCCTCGAGCGCGATCGAGCCGCGATGCCGCTCCACGACCTGCTTGACGATCGACAGCCCGAGCCCGCTGCCCTCGGGACCGTCGCCGGAGCGCCGGTAGAAGCGGTCGAACACCCGCGCGCGCTCCTCGGCCGGAATGCCGGGCCCGCTGTCGCTTACCTCGAGCACGGCCTCGCCGCCGTCGCGCGCGAGCGAGAGGTCGACGCTTCCGCCCGCAGGCGTGTAGCGCACGGCGTTGTCCACCAGGTTGGAGAGCACGGTGCGCAAGGCTGCGGGATTGCCCTGCACCGACATGGGCTCCTCGCGCGCCACGCCGAGATCGATGTCCTTGCTCTGCGCAAGCGTCGCGTGCTCCGCCAGCACCTCGCGCGCCAGCTCGTCGAGCCGCACGGGCTCGCTCGGCGCCTGGGCCGACTGGTCCTCCTCGCGCGCCAGCGTCAGGAGCTGCTGCACGAGGTGGCTCGCGCGCTCGACGCCGAGCATCAGACTGTCGAGCGCCTCGCGCCGCTCGCCGTCCTTGGCCGCCCGCTCGGCGATCTGCGCCTGCAAGCGCACCGCCGTGAGCGGCGTGCGAAGCTCGTGCGCCGCGTCGGCGACGAAAGCGCGCTGCGTCTCGAGGGCGCGATCGAGGCGGCGCAGCAGGCCGTTCAGCGAGTGGACCAGCGGCTGCACCTCGCGGGGCAGGCCGCGCTCCTCGAGCGGCTCGAGGGCGTCGGGCGAGCGGCGAGCGACGTCGCGCGCCAGGCGCTCGATCGGCGACAGGCCCTTGCCTACCGTCAGCCAGATCAGCAGGGCAAGCAGCGGCAGCACCGCGACCAGCGGCCAGGCCGTGCGCAGCGCGAGCCGCGCCGCGAGGCGGCTGCGCACGGAATACGGCTGCGCCACCTGGATCACGTGGTCGCGCAATTGCACCGAAAACACGCGCCAGCGGCCGTCTCGGGCGGAGACGTCGGCGAAGCCGAGCTGCGCGCGGTCGGGGATGCTGGATTTCGGATGCGACAGGTACAGGCGCACACCCTGCTGGTTCCAGATCTGCACCAGCACCTCCTGACCCCGGCCCGGGTCGTCCGCGTGCGGGATCAGCCCGCTCGCGAGCGCGTGATCGCGGAACGACAGCGCCATCTGCTGCAGCTGGTAATCGGCCAGCGAGTTCGCCTCCTCGCGCGCCACGAGGTACGTCGAAACGGCTCCCGCCGCGATGGCCAGCGCGGTCCCGCCGAGCAGCCAGACCAGCAGCCGCTGCCGGATCGAGGTCATCGGGACTTGGACACCATGTAGCCGGCGCCGCGCACGGTGCGGATGTAGTCCGCGCCCAGCTTCTTGCGCAGGCCGTGGATGAACACCTCGACGGCGTTCGACTCCACCTCCTCGCCCCAGCCGTAGATGCGCTCCTCGAGCTGCGCGCGCGACAGGATCGCGCCGGGGCGCGCAAGCAGCGCCTCGAGCAC